>Ga0105106_10001427_pt1 | contig 17267 bp, 14 predicted proteins | sample PPLLaktember2015_5_FD_79109 | JGI IMG/M metagenome (GOLD analysis project Ga0105106, IMG submission 79109) | Freshwater sediment microbial communities from Prairie Pothole Lake near Jamestown, North Dakota, USA - PPLs Lake P8 Core (1) Depth... | ecosystem: Environmental > Aquatic > Freshwater >...
CCGGCGCGACGCGGACCTGGCGATCCTCAAACAGACACCGGAATTCCGCCGCCTGACGGTCTGACCCGGGCGCTTGACAAACGCCTGCGGTCCGCCTAAAAAACCCCACCCCCGCGCCCGGTCAAAAGCCGCCCGGCGCGGGGTGGACGCGGGAGCCGCCGCATCGGGTTCCGCAAACCGTTTAACCTGCTTTCGCAGAGGATCTGGCATGCCGATCTACGAATTTTACTGCAGCCGCTGCAACACCATCTACAACTTCTTTTCACGGCGGATCAACACCACCGCCACCCCCAATTGCCCCACCTGCGGCGATGCGCCCTTGAGCCGCCAGGTGTCGGTCTTTGCCGTCACCGGCAGGGCCCGGGAGGAGGGCGGCGAGGCGGACGATCTGCCCTTTGATGAAAGCCGCATGGAAAAGGCCATGCAGATGCTGGCGGGCGAGGCCGACAAGATCAACGAGGACGACCCCCGGCAGGCGGCCGCCATGATGCGCAAACTCTCGGATGCCACCGGCCTGGAACTGGGGACGGGGATGCAGGAGGCCCTGCGGCGCATGGAGCGCGGCGAAGACCCGGACGCCATCGAAGCCGAGATGGGCGATTTGCTGGAAACCGAGGACCCCTTCAAACTGCCCGAGAAAAAAGGCGCCGGCAGCGCCGGTCGCCGGGCGGCCCCGCGGCGGGATGAAACCCTTTACGACCTTTAGGAGCGCCAACGCTTCAAAGTCACCCGCATGGCTTTGCCTGCGGCGGGCCCCGGGTGTGAACGCCAAACCCCGCGGCCGCAAGCGCTGTGGCCTTCAGCGGGTATTGAAAACCGGCCGGCGGCATCCGGATTCTGGTGTGGTGATAAGGTCTGCGTCGCGTTTGCGACGACTGGCGACAACAGCTTGCAATATTTCATATGAGAAACAGGGTATTTGTTCGGCATGACGCATTCGCCGGCAAGCCACTTTTTAAATTCCATGCGAACATGGATGCAAAAGGGATTCTGATTTGCAAAATAAATGCAGCCCCGTTTATTCACCATGCAGGATGTGACACCATAGCCCCCCAACCCCCGCATATCTTCGAACGTCGACAAAACTCGGTTCACCGAGATTTGCTGCGCCATGCCAGTCGGACTTGAGCTCAAAAAGTTTATAAGCTAAGGGCGTTCCTTTCTTTTTCGATATTGCATCGCAAAAAAATCAGGCGTTATTTTGAAGGATAAAGGTTTTTTCGCTTGATTCATGGGCTTTAATGTGAAAAACTAATTTGTGCATCGCAACAATTATACTTGACAGGCTCCGGTTGGGGTTTTATTCTGATCTTGAACCGGGATCGCTTCCGCTGCAAGAATTTTTACCCTCAAGAAGGCAAAGCCAGGGAGTTGTGATCGTCCTTGCAAAACAAATCTTGTGGCTCAATTTCATTTCGATATTTTTAACCCGCAGAAGGCTCAAACATGAAAAGTCCAGATCCAAAAGCGCCAGTTCAAAACAAGGATGGCAATGAAATTTCCATCCAGTCCTATTATCCGTTCAATTGGCTCCAGCGCTATGGGGATGCCTTGCTGTCCGCAACCGAGCAGACCAGGGCCGCCCAAGTTTACACCACCGGTGTTCTGAAATATCTCAGTGAATTCAGCGCACCGTTCTGGGTTGCCCTGAGCGCCTTCAGTTCCACAGAGAAGATAAAGCTGGGGCAGGTCTATCCCTGGGAGAGCATGAGCGATTACATCGAACTGATCCGGTTCAACCAGCAGGTGGCTGAAAAAGGGCTGACCAGCACCCTCGAGTCCATGAACCTCTTTCATGCCCGTAAGGCCAGTGAAGGTTTTTTTGCCTGGCTCAACACCCTCTTGGGCCGCGAGAGCGATGATCTCGGCGCTTTCACTGCCCGGCAGCGGGACTTGATCGATACCGTCGTCAACGTGTATCCCCAGGCCATTCGGGATATCAAACCCGAGTACGGCTTCGACTTCGAACACGGGGACTACCTGAAGGTCGCCGAGACCGAGCGCTTTTTCCTCTACCAGGTGTTTCCGCTGGCGGCAGGGGTCAATATCCGGGAAAACGGCAAACCGATCATCATTCTGCCCCCTTACGTCCTGGGGGCCAACATCCTGGCCTTTCTCCCGGGGGAAGGCAAAAGCTATGTCCACTGCTTTGCCAATCAGGGGATTCCCACTTATATCCGCATCCAGAAGGATATCGACACCACCCCAGCCGTGCAGACCATGACCGGTGAGGACGATGCGCGGGATACCCGCCATTTCTGCGAAACGCTCATGCGGCGGCACGGCCGCAAGGTCACCTTGAACGGCTTTTGTCAAGGCGGGTTTATCGCCACCCTGGACCTCCTCTCCGGCGAGCTCGATGGGCTGGTGGATGCCCTGATCACCTGCGTGACGCCCATGGACGGAACCCGCAGCAAGTCCCTGGTGGAATACCTTTCGCACCTGCCGGCGCGCTTCCGGGATCTGGGGTATGCCGTCAAAACTCTTCCCAACGGCAACCAGGTAGTCGACGGCTCGGTGATGAGCTGGGTTTACAAGCTCAAGAGCATGGAAAGTGAAGCCCCGCTGTTCACTCTTTACCGGGACCTGATGATGTTCGACCGCCCGGGCGGCAAAAAGGTGACCATCAGCAAGACCGCGGCGGCCATCAACCATTGGCTGATCTATGAACGCAATGACCTGCCGGTGGCGATCACCCAACTCAGCTTCGACTCCTACACCCGCCCGGTGCAAAAGGACGGCACCCTGCCGGTCAAGCTCTTTGGCCGCCCGCTCAATTTCAAGCGGCTGGCGCAACAGGGCATCCGCGTCCTGATCTGCTACGCGGAAAAGGACAACCTCGTGGACCCGGAGTCCGTGCTGGCCCCGCTGGATTTCATCGATGCCGAAGTGACCGTTTTTCCCAAAGGCCACGGCGCGATGGCCACCTCCTGGTCTCTTCCGACCGACTGTGTCACCCATGACGGCAAGGCGTCGCCCAACCTGCTGTGCGCCCGGCCGTCCTCTCAATCATGCCACATAAACCGTTGCGGCCGCCAAAAATGCCGCGGCCCGGTGCGCTTCCAGCTCGACCTGGAGGAGGAGCTCTAAATTCGTTGGGCTTTCACCCAAAACACTTCCTGTGCTCCGGCATGGGCATCCACAGGAGGCCGAGATGTACCCCGATAGCAGCGACCGAATCGAAGCCCGGCAGGGGGATATTACCCAGTTGGCGGTGGACGCCATCGTCAACGCCGCCAACCGAACCCTTCTCGGCGGCGGCGGGGTCGACGGCGCCATCCATCGCGCGGCGGGCCCCGAACTGCTGGCGGAGTGCCGCACCCTGGGCGGCTGCCCCACCGGCGAGGCCCGTTTGACCCGCGGCTACCGCCTGCCGGCGCGCTACGTGATCCACACCGTCGGGCCGGTCTACCGCGGGCACCCCCGCGACAGCCGGTTGCTGGCCGGCTGCTACGACAGCAGTCTGCAGCTGGCCGTGGATCACGGGCTGCATTCGATCGCCTTTCCAGCCATCAGCTGCGGGGTTTACGGCTACCCCATCCGGGACGCCTGCCGGATCGCCGTGGATACCACCCTGGGCTTTGTCGACCGGCAGCGCAGCATCGAAAAAGTGATCTTCATGCTCTTTTCCCCGGGCGACCTGGCGGTCTACCAGGACTATCTCGCGCGCCGGGGCGTGGGGTGAGCCTTCCAGGTCCGATCGGCACGCCTTTTCCCCGGCTCTGAGCGCTGCTGCATTGACAAACCGCGCCGATGTGACTAAATTCCTTCTGCCCAACCGGACGAGGTCACCCTAATTTTTTCAAGGAGGTTTTCATGGTCGAGGTAACTGAATCGGCAACCCAGCAGATCGCCGAGTACTTCAAAGGCAAAGACGTTACACCCATACGGATCTTTCTCAACGAGGGCGGCTGAGGCGGCCCCTCGCTGGCCATGGCTCTGGATGAGCCTAAAGACACCGATGACGTGTATGAAATCGAGGGATTCACTTACGTGGTCGACAAGAATTTCATGGAGAAAGTGCACCCCATCAAGGTGGATTTCCAACAGTACGGATTCAAGGTCGACTGTGCCGTCGACTTCAGTGCCGGCGGCGGCTGTTCCAGCTGCGGTACGACGGGGTCCTGCTGCTCCTCCTGATGCCACCCTGGCAGAACTGCAGACGGGCAACCCTCCGAAAAGGGGGTTGCCCGTTTTGCGTTTGTCGCTTTCCTGTTGACTGAGGGCTGAATTCATTATATTTCATTTTCAAACCAATGGGTTACATTTTTTTTGAACTTGCGGGGCGCGGAGGGTGACAGATGGCGATGGTGGATTACGTCCTGGATGAAACGGTGGCGCTGGCAACCCTCAACAGCGGTGAAAACCGCTTCAACCCCGAATTCCTGGCCGCCTTTCTGGACGTCCTGGACGCGGTCGAGCGGACCACCGATGCCCGCACCCTGGTGGTCCGTTCCGCCCACGAAAAGATCTTTTCAAACGGCATCGATCTGGAGTGGCTCGTTCCGGTTGTCCGGAAGGGGGATGTCGATGCGGCCAAGGCCTTTTTCCTTCAGCTCAACACGCTCTTCAAACGACTGGTCAGCTATCCGCTGATCACCGTGGCGGCCATCACCGGGCATGCCTTTGCCGGGGGCGCGATTCTCGCCTGTGCCTTCGATTTCCGTTTCATGCGCTCCGACCGGGGGTTCTTTTGTCTGCCCGAGGTGGATCTGGGGATTCCCTTTTTGCCCGGGATGAACGCACTGCTGAAGAAGGCCATTCCCCGCCACCTGCTGGAGGAAATGCAGTACACCGGCAAGCGCTTGACCGCCGAGGCCTGTGAGGCCCACCACATTATCCTCAAGGCTTGCCATCAGAAAGAACTGATGGGTGCGGTGATGGCATTCGCCAGGGGCCTCAACAAGCAGCGGGCCGTGGTGGCCGAACTCAAACGGCGCCTCAACCGCCCGATCCTGCATGCCATCGAGATCGAGGACGCGCCCTACATCGCGTCCGGCAACTTCAACATCGGGTGACCCGGCCTTGCCGGAAATGAAGGGAGCTTTGACATGAACGTATTGATCACCGGCGGCCTCGGCTTTGTCGGCAGGCACCTGTCGCGCCTGCTCCTGGAAGAGGGACACCACGTCACGGCGGTGGGGCTGCGGCCGCACCCGGCGCTTATCCCGCACCCCCATTTCAGCTACCTGTCGGCGGATACCACCCGGCCCGGTGCCTGGCAGGAGGCGCTTCGGGATATGGACGCGGTGGTCAACCTGGCCGGCAAAACCATTTTTCACCTCTGGACGGAACGCTACAAAGCCGAGATCTACGACAGCCGCATCCTCACGACGCGCAACCTGGTGGCGGCCCTGCCCCAGGGCCGGCCGGTGACCCTGGTGAGCACATCGGCGGTCGGCTACTATGGGGATTGCGGTGAGGACACCCTTACCGAAGAGGCCCCGGCGGGGGACGATTTTCTCGCCCGGCTGGGGCGCCACTGGGAAGCCGAAGCCCTCAAGGCCGCGGACCAGGGCAATCGGGTGGTCGTGGCGCGCTTCGGCATCGTTTTGGGAGCCGACGGCGGCGCGCTGGAAAAGATGATCCCGGCGTTTCGCTCCTATCTGGGCGGGCCTCTGGGCGACGGCACGCAGTGGTTTCCCTGGATTCACATCGGGGACCTGACCGCCGCCCTGGCGTTTGTGCTGGAAAGCGAGTCCGCCGCCGGGCCGATGAACTTCACCGCGCCCAACCCGGTGCGCAACCGCGAGTTTGTGCGCGAACTGGCGCGCCTGCTCAACCGCCCCGCCCTTATGCCGGCACCGGGCTTCGTGATTCGGACGGTGCTGGGCGAGCTGGGCAAGACCCTGCTGGCCAGTCAGCGGGTGGTGCCCGAAAAACTGCTGCAGGCCGGATTCGCGTTTCGTTTTCCGGCCGTTCGTGAGGCGCTCTACGACCTGGTGCGCGCCGCCGTTTAGGGGGGTTCTCAGCCGCTTAAAGCGGTGTGAACGGGCGGCGCCGTCTACGGCTTTTTCAGACCCCGGCGGCTGATCCGCTTAGGGGGTGGAGGACAGGGGAATGCTGGAGTTGTTGGTTATTCTGGTGATAGGCGGCAGCCTTTTTTTTTGGGTTGTGTTTTCGCTTCGCAGGCGGCCGGCGCCTCCGGTGCCGCCGGGCACCTTCGTCTGCCCGCACTGCGGGGAAAAACACTGTGACTGCCACCCCGAAAAGCAGCCGGGGGAGCGGGATTCGTGACGGGCTGCAGGTTGCGGAAGGCTTGAATTGAACCTATCGGCCATACGATCGACCCCAGGGCGGATGGCCGCGGCTGTCGTCGTGGTGCTCCTGCTGTGCGCCTGCAGCCGACCCGAACCTACCGCCGGCGAGCGCCTGCTGGGTTCGTGGCGCGCCCAGACGCGCAATATCCACACCATCCTGAACTTCCGCGCCAACGGCACCTGGACCTCCCAGGTGCGCATCGAAGGCGACCTCTCCAGGATCATCGAAAAGAAAGGCACCGTAACCGGCACCTGGGCGATTACCCCTGAGGGGCGCCTGATGATGACTGCCATCGAGACGCCGATCGCCATCGGATGGGAGAAGGGCCAGCCGCTTTCTTTCGAGATCGTGGCCTTGACCGATGCGCTGCTGCAGCTCGACAATCATGCCGGCCGCAAGCTGGCGCTGGAGCGCGTCAAAATCAAGAATCCGGGAGCAGGCAGCCAGTTCGTGACGGTCGACCTGGACCCCATTGTGGCGAACCTTCGCACCGGCGGCACTCAGGATCCGCCGCGGTTTGTGTGCCTCTCTATCGGCCTGGTGCTCGAAACCGAGGGGCGCGCGACGGTGCCGCCCAGGGTGCGCGAAGCGATCGTCTTTCACCTCAGCGCCCTCACCTACGCCGATGTCAACACCAACGAGGCGTTGGAGGCGCTCAAAGGCGATCTGCACCGCCTGGTGAACCCCTATCTCGATGGGGCCGTCAGCGAACTGCACATCAAGCGCATGGTGGTCACCACCCAGCGGCGGGTCGTGGACGAATTTCTCGAAAAGAGCGTACAAACCGGCAAAGGCCGGGCCGATAAGACGGCCGGCTGAGGCCGCAGACCGAAAAGGGGGAAAGCAATGGCGGAGTTTATCGACGTTTTACAACAACGGCGCAGTGTCCGCCGCTACGAGGAGCGGCCCGTGGCGCCGGAGACCCTGGCGGCGGTCCTGGAAGCGCTGCGCTGGTCGCCGTCCTGGGCCAACACCCAATGCTGGGAGATTGTCGTGGTCACCGATGCGGCCATCAAAACCAGGCTTCAGGAAACCATCGGCAAGGGCAACCCGGCCGCCAAGGCGGTAGCCGCCGCGCCGGTGGTCCTGGCGATCTGCGCCCGCCTGAAAGCCTCGGGCTACTACAAGGACCAGGCGACCACCAAGTTCGGCGACTGGTTCATGTTCGATCTCGGGATTGCCACCCAGAGCCTGTGCCTGGCCGCGCACGACCTCGGGCTGGGGACGGTGGTGATCGGGCTTTTCGATCAGGACAAGGCCGCCCGGGTTCTGGAGCTGCCCGCCGAGACCCACGAACTCGTGGCGCTGATTCCCATGGGCTACCCGGCCAAACGGCCGTCGGCCCCCAAACGGCGCGAAGTTTCCGAATTCGTTCATTACGAAACCTTCTGAACCTTTTCAGCACCCAGACCGCCGTCGGCGCCAGCACCTCACCGACGAGAGCCATCTGCGGCGCAGGGTTTGGCGCGCTGTGACGTCACTTCAGGCGGCAGGTGCCCGCGTTCACCGCTGGGGCACCTGCCGCCCGTTCGGTGACCAGCCGCGGTGCCCGCCCCTTCCCGTCGCCCCCGCGCTTCGATCCTCCGGTTGCCAATCCGTCAAGGTGTGCCTACCATGTTTTAAGGGCCGCCGCGCCTGCCACCCGGCACCTTGCGGCTCCCCGCCGGCAACCGCTCTAGCCCAGGAGACCCCCATGACCCCCGAGCCCCCCGATACCAACCGCCTGATCCATGAGAAAAGCCCCTACCTGTTGCAGCATGCCCGCAACCCCGTCGACTGGCATCCCTGGTCGCCGGAGGCCTTCGCGCAGGCCCGGACCGAGGACAAACCGGTGTTTCTTTCCATCGGCTACGCCACCTGCCACTGGTGCCACGTGATGGAGCAGGAATCCTTCGAGGACCCCGAAACGGCCCGTCACCTCAACCAGACCTTTGTCTGCATCAAGGTCGATCGCGAAGAGCGCCCCGATATCGATGCGGTCTACATGCTCGCCTGCCAGATGCTGACCGGCAGCGGCGGCTGGCCCCTGACCATTTTCATGACCCCCGACCGGCGGCCATTTTTTGCGGCCACCTATCTGCCGCGGCACACCCGCTTCGGCCGTACCGGGCTGGTGGAGCTTTGCGTGCAGGTTGGCAGGCTCTGGCAGACCGACCGGGACAGGATCCTGAACTCGGCGGCCGGCATCGCGGCGCAGCTCGCCAAGGGGTTCGAATTCGCCGCCGGCGCGCCTCCCGATGAAAAGCTGCTGTCTCAGGCCGTGGCGCAGATTGCCGCCGACTTCGATTCCCGCTGGGGCGGCTTCGGGCAGGCCCCCAAATTTCCGACTCCCCACCGGCTGCTCTTTCTGCTTCGGATGGCGCGCGCCGGGCAGGCCCCCGAAGGGCTCGCGATGGTCACCCGGACCCTGGCGGCCATGCGCCGCGGAGGCATCTGGGACCACGTGGGCTTCGGCTTCCACCGCTATGCCACCGACGCCCAGTGGCTGCTGCCGCACTTTGAAAAGATGCTCTACGATCAGGCCCTCCTGGCCCTGGCCTACCTCGAGGCCGGGCGGGCTGCGACGGAGCCCGCCCTCGCCAGGAGCGCCGAGGAGATTTTCACCTACGTGCTGCGCGACATGACCGCGCCCGAAGGGGGTTTTTATACCGCCGAAGACGCCGACAGCGAAGGCGCGGAGGGCAAGTTCTACGTCTGGACCGCGGCGGAATTTCAGGCGGCCCTGGGATCGGCGGCCGCCGCGCGCTGGGCCCCGGTGTTCAGCCTGGTGGCCGAGGGCAATTTCCGCGAAGAGGCCGGCGGCGAGCGCACCGGCGCTAACATCCTGCACCTCCAAAAGCCGCTCGCGGACTGGGCCTCCGCCCTGGGCCGGACGCCGGACGCACTGGCCGCCGAATGGGAGGCGGTGCGCGCGACGCTCTTCGATGTCCGCCGGGGTCGGGTCCACCCGCTCAAGGACGACAAGATCCTGACGGACTGGAACGGCCTGATGATCGCCGCCCTGGCCCGTGGCGCGCGGCGGCTCGAGCGGCCGGCGTATGCCGCGGCAGCGGCCCGCTCCGCCGGGTTCATCCTCACCCGCATGCGAGCGCCTGACGGCGGCCTGTGGCACCGCTACCGCCAAGGCGAGGCCGCCATCCGGGCCCATCTGGACGATTACGCCTTCCTCGTCTGGGGGCTTCTGGAGCTCTACGCCGCAACCCTGGAGATCGAACACCTCGAGACCGCCGCGGCGTTGCAGACGCGGATGCGCGCGGATTTCTGGGATGACGGACAGGGCGGCTTTTTCCTGACGGCGGCCGGAGACCACGAGCTGCCCGCCCGGCCCAAGGAACTCTACGACGGGGCCGTGCCCTCGGGAAATTCCGTCGCCCTGGGCAACCTTTTGCAGCTGGGGCGGCTGACCGGCGACAGCCGCTGGTACGACCAGGCCAAGCGCCTGGTGCAGGCCTTCGCCGGCAGCGTGCAGCGCCAGCCGGCGGCGTTCACCCATTTTCTGTCGGGGCTGGCGCAGGCCCTCGCCCCGGGGAGCGACGTGGTGATCTGCGGGGCGCCCGAGGCCCCGGATACCCTGGCCATGTGCGCGGCTGTGGACCGTGCACCGGGTCCCGGCAGCCTGGTGCTGCTCAAGACGGCCGAAAACGCCGAGCGGCTGGGCGTCCTGGCGCCGTTTACGCGCAGTCTCACCCCGCTTTCGGGGACCAGGGCGACCGCATACGTCTGCCGCGATTTTGCCTGCCGTCGGCCGACCACGGACCTCGCCGAACTCGAAAAGCAGCTGTCGGGGAAGGGCGACGGCGGCGGGTGACAGCCCCGGGCGGACGGTGGCGGCCATGCAACCCGGCGCTGTTTTTCAGCCCTCTGAGGGCCTGTCAGTCCGGTCGCTTTTGACCAGGGCGCGGAGGTCTTCGGTCACCAGGTAAAGGGCCGGCACCAGAATCAGGGTGATGAAGGTCGCGAAAAGGATGCCGAAGCCCAGGGAGAGCGCCATCGGGATCAGGAAGCGGGCTTGGCGGGAGGTTTCGAAGATCATCGGCGCCAGCCCGCCGAAAGTGGTCAGCGAGGTGAGCAGGATCGGGCGGAAGCGGTTCAGACCGGCGCTGTGCACCGCCGCGGCGGGTAGACTGCCCCCGCGGTGTTCGCGGTTGGTGAAATCGATCAGCACCAGGGCGTCGTTGACCACCACGCCCGCCAGGGCCACCATCCCGAAGATGCTCATGACACTCAGGCTGTAGCCCATGAGCAGGTGCCCCAGCACGGCCCCGACGATTCCGAAGGGAATGCTGGACATGATGATGGCCGGCTGGATGTAGCTGCCGAATGGGATTGCCAGGAGGGCGTAGATGGCCAGCATGGCCAGGAGGAGTCCTGTCACCAGGCTCCGAATGCTTTCGGCCGTGTCCGCCAGGCGGCCTTCGAAACCGTAATTCAGACCGCTGAAGCGCTGGACCAGGCCGGGCAGCGTATCCGCCTTGAGGGCGTCCAGCACCTGGCCCGCCTGGCTGGGCGGGTCCACGTCGGCGCTGACCGTGACCACCCGCCGCCCGTCACGCCGGTTGATGACCGTGTACGCCCGCCCGCGGGTCATGCTGACCACCTCCCGCAGGGGCACCTCGCGGCCCGCCGGCGAGCGCAGCATCATCTCTTCCAGGGTGTTTTCCGAGATCCGCTCGTTTTCCGGCAGACGCACCATGACTTTGATTTCGTTGCGGCCCCGCTGCTGACGCAGGACCTCGGCGCCGTAAAAGGCGTGGCGAACCTGGCGCGCCACCTCCTGGGCCCTCAGACCCAGGCTGCGGCCCTCGGGCAGGACGTTGAAATCCACCTGCTGTTTGCCCGTTTGAAACCCGTCGTCGATGTCCTTGACATTCGGGAAAAACCCCAGGGCCTTGGCCAGTTCACTGCTGGCGGCTTCCAGGACCGCCAGATCCCGGTGGCTTAGCTCGATCGTCAGGGCTGCGCCGGAGCCGGGCCCACCTGAATCGGAGCGAAAAATCAGAGACTCGAGGCCGGGCAAGGCCCCCACTTTTTCACGCCAGAGCGCGATGAACTCGGCTGTGGGCAGAGGGCGGCGATCGGGCGGGGTCAGAAAGACCTCCACGCGCGTGTTGTGGCCGCCGGAGGGGCCGCCACCGTTGGAATTGCCGATTTGGGCGAATATCCCGGTGACCAAGTTCTCGCCGCCGTTTTCGGCGGCAATCGCCTGGGCCGTCGCGACCAGCAGCTGAGTTACGGCCGCGGTGCGGCTCACCGCCGTCCCGTAGGGCAGCACGGCGGTTGCCAGGGCATAATCCGACTCGATGCGGGGGAAGAGCGTCATGCCCATCCGGCCGCTTTTGACATACGCCAGGGTGAGCACCAGCACCGCCACGCTCAGCGCGACGGTCAGATAGCGGTTGCGCAGCACCACCCACAGGAGCGGGCCGTAGACCCGGTGAACCATGCGGATGAACCAGCGGCTGAAATTCTGCTGCCGGCGGTGAAACCAACCGCTGAGGCGTCCCCGCTGGCGCTCCCGGTAATGCGCGAGGTGCGCCGGCAGGATAAACAGACTCTCCACCAGCGAGATCAGAAAGACGGTGATGACCACCACCGGGATGCTCTGGAAAACCTTGCCGAACGTTCCCGGCACGAAGTAAAGCGGCAAAAAGGTGACCATGTTGGTGAGAACGCTGAAGATCACCGGCAGGGAAACCTCGCGGGTGCCCCGGATTCCCGCGGTCAAAAGGTCGTAGCCGCGGCTGTGATACATGTAGACGTTCTCCCCGACGACGATGGCGTCGTCGACGACAATGCCGAGGGCGATGATGAAGGCAAAGAGCGACACCATGTTGAGGCTGACGCCCAACAGCGGCAGAAACAGCAGCGAGCCCAGAAACGAAATCGGGATGCCCATGGTGACCCAGAAGGCCAGGCGGGCTTCGAGAAAAATGGCCAGCAGGACAAACACCAGCGCAAGGCCCATGTAGCCGTTGCGCAGCAGTAGGTTCAGGCGCTGGCGGTAGACGTCCGAGCGGTCGTTGAGGGTCGCCACCCCGATTCCCGGCGGCAGGTCCTGGCGCAGACCCTCCACGTGCTCCAGGACCGCGTCGGCCACCGAGATGGGGGTCTGGTCCCCCACCCGGTAGACGTCGATCATCACCGCCGGCTGGCCGTTGTAAGTCGCGGAGGCGTCGGTGTCCTCGAACCCGTCGATGACGGTGGCGATCGCCTCGAGGCGCACCTCGGTGCCCGCGTTGGAGGTGATGATCGGGATTTGGGCAAACTGCCGCCCGTAGTCCCGCCGCTCCTTCATGCGCACCAGGATCTCACCACCCTCGGTTTTCAGCCCGCCCCCGGGCAGCTCCACCGATGCGGTTCGGATCTTGTCGGCAATCTCCTCCAGGGTCAGGTTGTAGGCCCGCAGCCGGGCCTCGGGCACTTCGACGCTGATCTCGAAGGGGCGCACGGCCGAAAGCATCACCTGGGTGATGCGGCCGTCCTGCAGGAGACGGTCGCGGGTCGCTTCGGCCATTTCCCGCAGCACCCATTCGTCTTGGTCGCCGTAAAGGACCACCGAGATCACCTCCCGGCGCCGGGTAGTCACCACCACTTGGGGCTTTTCGGACTCCTCGGGAAAGGAGGTGATGCGGTCGATCTCGCTCTGAATATCCTGCCCCAGCCTTTGCAGGTCGGCACCGGCGAGCATCTCCACGGTCACGGTCCCAACCCCTTCCTGGGCGCTGGCGGTCACTTCGCTGACGCCCTCAAGCCCCTGGACGGCCTCTTCGATCGCCAGCACGATGCCTTGCTCGACCTCCTCGGGGCTGGCGCCGGGGTAGGGCACCGTCACGGTCACCAGGTCCAGGTCGAATTCCGGAAAGACCTCCTGCTTGATCCGGCTTCCCCAGATCAGCCCGCCCACCAGAAAGAGGAGCATCAGCAGGTTGGCGGCGACCGAGTTTCCGGCCATCCAGGCCATGGGACCCCGTTTGGGGGGATGTGAATCGTCGGGGGCAGACATCAGCCGGCAGGCTCCTGGGGGAGGGTGGGGGGTGAATCGGCAGCGCCGTCGCCTTTGATCCGGACCGCCATGCCGTCCACCGGAGCGGGCAGATCCGAGACGATCAAGCGTTCGCCGGGCTGTAGGCCGCTGCGCACCAGCACCGTTTCGGCGTCCCGCCAGGCGATCTCGACCGGTCGGACGCTGAGCCGGGACTGATCGGTCATCACCCAGACACGGGTGTTGTCCCGCAGCGCGCTGCGGGGGATGCGGTAAACGCTTTCGATCATGTGCCCCTGGATTTCAACGCGCACGTAGTCGCCGATCAGAAGCGGCAGCCGGTCTTCGGCCGGGCGGCGCCGGTCAAGCGGGTCCGGCACCGCCACCAGGACCCGGGCCATGCGTCCTTCGGGTTCGAGGTCCCCCAGCAGTCGGACCACCTGTCCCTCCCGCGGGTGGGCATCGCGCTCTTTCAGGCCATGGCGAACCACGGCGCGGGCGCCGGGCTCCTCCGGCCGCCGGGGCAGCGCGAACGATTGCAGGCGGTCCACCGCCACGGCCGTCTGGACCCAGAAGGTGTCGGTGCCCGCCAGGGTGGCCAGGGGGGTCTGGGGGGCAACCTGGGAGCCGCGTTCCACGTGCCGGGTGCGCACGATGGCGTTGAAGGGCGCGCGCAGCGTGGTGCGGGTCAGATTCAGGTGTGCCTGCTGCAGGTTGGCCTCGGCGGCCGCCAGCTCGGCGCGGGCTTTCGCCAGGTGGGGTTTGCGCAGGGCCAGGTCGGCCTCTCCGGGAGCGGTCGGTTTGCCGGTGGTCAGCAGGTCCCATTCGCGTCGGGCGACGTCCTGGCGGCCCAACTCGAGGTCCAGCTCAAAGCGGGTACGGGCGACCTCCCCCTTCAGGCGGGTGACGGCCAGCTGGTAATCCAGGGGGTCGATCCGCAAAATTTCGCTGCCTTCGGACAGGAAACCGCCTTCCACGAATTCCGGGTGGATCTTGATCACCTCGCCTGAAACCTGTGCGGTGAGTGTGATTTCACGGGCCGGAATCACCGTCCCCATCGCCTGCAGGACCACCGGGGCACTGGACGGCTGGACGGCCGTCACCTCCACCAGCGCCACCGCTGCCTGCGGCGGCCGTTGGCGGGCCGTGGGGCGGGTTGTGCTGATGTGTCTCGCACCGATGCCGGCGGCGGCCAGGATCGCGATTACCAGCAGGGTCCGCAGCAGCTTGAATTTGCGGCTGCGTCTGGGGATGGGCGGCGTGTTATCCATTCTTCCAGGGAGTCTCCCTTTGCGGGGCGTTTTGCGGCGGCGGCGCCAGCTGCTCGCCCCAATCGCCGCCCAGGGCGCGGTAGAGGCTGATGCGGTCCAGCAGCAGTTCGGTCTGGCGCTGGATGACGGTGCGCTCCAGGCTCTGCACGGCCAGCAGCTGGGTCAGGACCGGCAGGTAGTCGCTCAACCCTTTGAGGTAACGGTTGCCGGCCTGCTCCAGGGCCCTGCGGGCGGCGTCGATCTGATCGGCCAGGGCGTCCAGATTCTCGCGCCGCCTGGCTTCCAGCACCAGGGCGTCCTCCACCTCCTTGATGGCCGTCAGCACGGTGCGGCGATAGATCGAGAGGCTTTCGGCGGCTGCCGCACGGGCCTCGTCCACCTGGGCCCTGCGGCGCCCGGCATCGAAGAGGGGCGCGCTCAGGTTGCCGGCCAGGTTCGCCAGCCAGTTGTCGAAAAGCAGGTCAAAACTTTCGGCCTGATAGTCGGCCGCGGCCGTCAGGCGCACCGCCGGGAGTCGATTGGCGCGCGCGGCGGCCACCTGCCAGTCGGCGGCCGTCAGCCGCAGGCCCGCCGCGCGGATGTCGGGCCGTGCGGCCAGCAGTTCGGCCGGCAGCCCGGTGGGGGGCACACCCGCGGGCAGGGGAAGGTCATCGCGGTCGATGGCCAGTGCGCTCAGCGGCGCCTTGCCGACCAAAATCGCCAGCTCGTGGCGCTGCAGGGCCTCCTCGGCCGCCACCAGCGGGATCTGGGCGCGCACCCCCTCCACCACCTGCTTCTGCTGGTAGACGTCCAGGGCCGAGGTGATGGCCCTGCGGAAGCGCAGGTCGATCAGCTCCAGGAAGGTCTCGTTGGTCTCCAGCTGGCGCTCGAGGAGACGCTTCTGCAGCCGTTGGGAAATGATCTGGGCCCAGCGCTGGGCCACCTCCGCGGCCACCGTCATGGCGGCCGCGTTGAGGTCCTCGCGGGTGGCGTATTCGTCCAGCCGGGCGGCTTGGCTTTCAGAGCGGACCCGCCCCCACAGGTCCAGTTCGTAGGCGCTGACCAGCCCGAGGGCGTAGAATTCCCCCCCGCGGGTGCCGATTCCTTCGGTGTGCCGGCGGCTGAAGTCGGCTTCGGCGGCCCCCGAGACTTCCGGATAGAGCGCTGCGGCCGTCTGCAGGGTGCGGGCGCGCACCTGGCTGAGGCGTGCCCAGGCCTCCAGCAGGGTGAAGCCGCGGGTCAGGGCCTGCTCGATCAGGGCCTCGAGCTGGGGGTCTTCAAGGGTTAGCCACCAGCGCTGGGGCACGTCGGCCGCCGGGTCGTAGATCGAATAGCGGGCGGGCAGGTCGCCCTCCGGCGCGCTGCGGGGCCGCGGGGCAAACGGGCTGCAGGCGGCGGTCGTCAGCGCGACCAGGATCAGCAGGGCGGGGAGGCTGCGCAGCCAGGGGCTCATTGGGCGCCGGCCTTTTGGGTCTGCAGGACCGCAACCGCCTGGCGCACATAGGGCAAAACGGTTTCGGCGACCACGGCGTACCCCGCCGCGGTGGGGTGAATGCCGTCAGCCTGGTTCAGGTGCGCTTCACCGGCCACCCCCGCCAGCAAAAAGGGGACCAGCAGGACCTCCTCGTCGGCCGCCACTTGGGCGAAGATCTCGGCGAAGGCCGCTGTGTACTGGCGGCCCATGTTGCGGACCATCTGCATGCCGGCCAGCACCACGACCACCCCGTCGGCCTTGAGGGCCTGAACGCTGCGGCGCAGGTTTTCGCGCGTCAGGGCCGGGTCGACACCCCGCAGCCCGTCGTTGGCGCCGGTCGCCAGGATGACGATGTCGGGCTTGAGGCTGGCCAGCACCCACTCGATCCGCGAGAGGACGCCGCTGCTGGTCTCGCCGCTGATGCCGGCATTGACCACCCGGTAGGGCAGGCCGGCGGCGGCGAGCATGCGCGCCAGCTGGGCGGGGTAGGCCTCGTGTTCTTCCAGACCGTAGCCGGCTGTCAGGCTGTCGCCCACGGCCACGATCGTGCCGAGGGGTTCCGGTGCGCTGGAGGCGGCCTTCGGCGCGGGCGCCGGGGGCGTTTCCGGCTCACTGCAGGCCCCGAGGCCGAGCGCCAGCCCGGCCGCGGCCAAAACGATGACGGTGCGCAGCAAGGGGGGGATCATTCTTCCGCCTGTTCCCTGAGAAAAGCCGCCGGCTTCTGTTTCAGGATGGTCCGGGAGGCGAGCAGACCGACCGCCACCACCACCGCGACCGCGGTGGCGACCATTCCCAGCATGTCCCAGATAAATGGTTTATAAGCAATATCCAGGACGATTTCAACCACACCGGCGCTCGCGGCCTGGGCAAGAATGGCGGCGATGGTGCTGCTGGTGAGGCCCAGGAAGAGGTTTTCGAGGGTCAGGACCCGGCGCACGAACCCGCTCCGGGCCCCCAGGATCTTGAAATAAACCGCTTCGCGGGTGCGCGCGAGGCGCGTGGCCAGAATCGAGCTGACCATGATCAGGAGACCCGCCAGGAGGCTGAAGGCCGTGAAAAAGCGGATGATTCCCGAGAGCCGGCGCAGGATGCCGGCAAAAGTCGCCAGAGTGGTGGTCAGGTCCACGACGCTGATGTTGGGAAAGCGGGCCACGATCCGGTTCTGGAGGTCAGCGATCTGCTCGGACGGCACCCTCACGGCCGAAAAAATCGTCTGGGGGGCCTTGGCGAGCAGGGCATCCGGAAAAACGAAGTAGAAAAAAGGGCCGACGGTTTCATGGGTCCGGGTGCGGATGCTGGC
>Ga0105106_10001430_pt1 | contig 17251 bp, 9 predicted proteins | sample PPLLaktember2015_5_FD_79109 | JGI IMG/M metagenome (GOLD analysis project Ga0105106, IMG submission 79109) | Freshwater sediment microbial communities from Prairie Pothole Lake near Jamestown, North Dakota, USA - PPLs Lake P8 Core (1) Depth... | ecosystem: Environmental > Aquatic > Freshwater >...
CAGCAGGTCGAGGTCTCGCTCGCGTTCACTCCGGAAGGCGTAACCCTGGCCGTCGCCGACGATGGCATCGGCTTCGATCCCGACGGGCACCATGAGGGCTTCGGGCTGCTCGGCATGCGCGAGCGGGCGCAGCGCATCGGTGCGCGTCTGGTGGTGACCAGCGATCCAGGCCAGGGCACTCGGGTCGAGACCCTGCTGCCGGCCCACCCCTAGCAACGCATACCATGCTTGGACGCAGACACACAGCCGAGACCGCCGCGCACCGCGACGGCGAATCCCCGGCGGCACGCGGCCGCATCCGCGTGCTGATCGCCGACGACCACCCACTGGTGCGGCGGGGGTTGGCCGCCATCATCAACATGGAAGAGGACGCCATAGTAGTGGGCGAGGCCGGCGACGGCGAAGAGGCGATCGACCTGTGGCGGCGGCTGCGACCCGATGTGACGCTGATGGATCTGCGCATGCCCAAGCTGGAAGGCGTGCAGGCGATCCGGCAGATCCGGGCCGAAGACCCCAACGCCGGCATCATCGTGCTCACCACCTTCGATCACGACGAGGATATCTACGCGGGGCTGCGCGCCGGGGCCAAGGCCTACCTGCTCAAGGACGTGCAGCCCGAGGAGCTGTTCCGCTGCATTCGGGCAGTGCATGCCGGCGAGGCGTACCTGCAACCCAAGGTCGCCGCTAAGCTGGCCCAGCGGGTGCAGGAGGAGTCCCTGACCGAGCGCGAGGTGCAGATCTTGAAGCTGCTGGCCGAGGGCAAGAGCAACCGCGCCATCGGCCAGGCCCTGTTCATCACCGAGAGCACGGTCAAGAGCCACGTCAAGAGCTTGTTCGTAAAGCTCGACGTCACCAGCCGTGCCGAGGCCATCGCGCTCGCCGCCCGGCGCGGGTTGATTCATTTCTGACGGGCAGGCGCCGCATGGGACTCACCCGAAAGGAGGAGTCACAGCTCGCCAGAAAGTCGCCGGCGGAATCCCCCCTCCGCCGGATGCAGGCGCGTGGGCCCCCGCACACAATTCCTGTCGCCCATGGCGTCAGCACGCCGCACCAAGCCGTAGATCTTTCCGTCCCTCGAAGGAGACCGTGACATGCCTACACTGACGATCAACGGTCAGAGCTACTTCTCTGACTCCCCACCCGACACCCCCCTGCTGTGGGTGATCCGCGAGGAGCTGCGGCTCACCGGCACCAAGTTCGGCTGCGGCATGGCCCTGTGCGGCGCGTGCACCGTGCATATCAACGGGCAGGCGGTGCGCTCCTGCGCCGTGAAGCTCGGCGACGTGGGCAATGCCGCGATCACCACTATCGAAGGCCTGGATCCGGCCGACGCCCATCCGGTGCAGCAGGCCTGGGTGGAGCTGCAGGTGCCCCAGTGCGGCTACTGCCAGTCCGGCCAGATCATGCAGGCCTCCGCGCTGCTGGCGGGCAACCCCAGCCCGACCGACCAGGACATCGTGCAAGGGATGAACGGCAACCTGTGCCGCTGCGCCACTTACCCGCGCATCGTCGGCGCCGTCAAGCGCGCCGCCCAGATCATGAAGGAGACCAAGCATGGCTGACACAACCGAGCAAGGCGTCACCCGCCGCGAGTTCCTGGTGCGCTCGGCCACTCTGGCCGGGGGCGCATTCTTGAGCGTGGGCGTGCCGCCATCCCTGCTGGGCGGGGGGCAGGCGCAGGCCGCGATGGCTGCAACCCCGGCCTACCAGCCGTCCATCTGGTTCACCATGACGCCCGATGGCATCACCACCATGCACATCATCAAGGCCGAGATGGGCCAGCACATCGGCACCGCATTCGCGCAGATCATCGCCGAGGAGCTGGAGGTGCCATGGGACAAAGTGCGGCTCGATATGCCGCTGGAAAGCGCCGAGAACTTCGGGATCTACGGGCTGGCCTACACGGTGAACAGCGGCAGCGTCACCACCGAGTTCGACCGGCTCCTGCGCGCTGGTGCGCTGGGTCGCATCGCGTTGACCGAGGCCGGCGCCAAGCTGCTGGGCGCGAAGCTCTCCGACTGCTACGCCGAAGCCGGGCGCGTGCTCGACAAGACCTCCGGCCGCTCGATCGGCTACGGCGAGATCCTGCAGAAGGTCAAGATCGACCGCAAGTTCTCCTATCCGGGGGACTTCAGAAAGGTCCAGCTCAAGGACCGCAGCCAATACAAGATCATCGGCCAATCGGTGCCCGCGCTGGACATCCCGGCCAAGACCAACGGCCAGGCCAAGTACGGCATGGACGTATTCCTGCCGAACATGGCTTACGGCGCGCTCGCCATCCCGCGCACCCGCTACGCCTCCAAGGTGCTGAGCATCGACGAAGCCGAGGCAAAGAAGATCCCCGGCTACATCAAGGCGGTGAAGATCGACGACTCCATGGGCAAGTGCACCGGCTGGGTGGTGGCGCTGGCCGAGACCTTCCCCGCCGCAGTCAAGGCCTCGAAAGCCCTCAAGATCCAGGCCGACCCCGGGCCATACGGCAAGCTCAGCCTGGCCGACATCATGGAGGAGTTCTCCGAGATGTCGAAGAAGACCGAGGAAAGCGCGGCCTGGGTGCTGGAGGGCGACGTCGACAAGGCGCTACCGCAGGCCGACAAGACCCTCGAGGTCGAGTACACCAGCGACATGGTGTGTCACGCCTTCATGGAGCCGATCAACTGCGTCGTGCAGCACTCCTCGAACGACGAGTGGCACGTGCACGTCGGCACGCAGAGCACCGGCTTCGCGCGCATGACGCTCACCGGCTACCTGTCCAAGGTGCTGAACAAAAAGCCCGAGGAGCTAAAGGTGTTCGTGCACCAGTACCTGGTGGGCGGCGGCTTCGGCGGCAAGCAGGACTACGACGACATTCTGGCCGCGGCGTACTGTGTGAAGGAGCTGGGCCGGCCGGTGAAGCTGATCCAGACGCGCGAGTCCCAGTTCGCCACCTCCTTCCCGCGCACGCCTACCTTCCATCGTCTCAGGGGCGGCCTCAAGAACAGCCAGTTGACCGCCATGAACCAGGACATCGTGTGCGGCTGGATGGGCCCGCGCTTCGCGGTGGGCAAGCAGTTCAACAACGGCACCGACTGGCTGCAGCTCGACTCCGTGGACGGTAAGAAGCAGGACATCGACCAGTGGTCGATCGGCGGCAGCGATCACTGGTACTACGTGCCCAACCATCGGGTGCGCGCCTGGAACAGCGACCGTACCACCTGGGCGGTGCAGGCGAGCGCGCTGCGCACCGTGTCCAACTCCTACAACATGTTCGTGGTCGAGTCGTTCATCGACGAATGTGCCCACGCCGCCGGACGCAACCCGCTCGAGTTCCGCCTGGGCATGTTGAACGGCAAGGGCGGCAACCGCGGCATCCCCAACACCGGCTACCCGGCCGGTACCCCGTCCGACTACTACATGGATCAGCTGTGGATCTCGTTGCCCTGGCCGCAGGAGGACAGTTGGCCACTCTATGAGTCCGGGACGGTCGGCGGCGCGCTGCGGTTGGCGAACTGCCTGCAGGTCGCAGCCGGCAAGGCGGGCTACGGCTCGAAGCGACTGCCGCCCAATACCGGCATGGGTCTCGCCGTGTCCGCCGCCGAGGAGCGGCAGAGCCCGACCTGGGTGGCATGCTGCGCAGAGGTCACGGTCGATCCCAGTACCGGTAAGTACCGCGTCAACAAGCTCACCATCGCCGTGGACATGGGGCTGGCCATCAACCCGAACAACGTCAAGGCGCAGGTCATGGGCTCGGCGCTGTGGGGTACCAGCCAAGTCATGTCCGAGCGGCTCACCTACAAGAACGGCGCCATCGAGCAAACCAACTACCACGAGTACACGCCGATACGCCAAGTCGACGTGCCGGAGTTCGAGATCGAGCTGATCCAGTCGGGGCGGCATCCCGTGGGTGTTGGCGAGCCCGCTTCGACGGTCGTCGCCCCTGCCGTGGCCAATGCCATCTTCAACGCCGTCGGCGTGCGTGTGCGGCACATGCCCATCACGCCCGCGGCGGTGCTGGAGGGGATCAAGAACAAGAAGGCGTAGCCTCGAGCCGCACTCCCTCTCTACCCTCCCCCGCCTGCGGGGGAGGGCTAGGGAGCGGGCAAACCGGCGAGGAGCACGACCTTGCCGGCTGCCCCCACCCTGGTCAGGACAAACCCATGGACGTGCTCTCCCTTTCCGGTGCGGAGCTGATCGAGCGCTACCGCACGAAGCACCTCTCGCCTGTCGAAGTCACGCGCGCCGCCCTCGACCGCATCGCCAGGCTGCAGCCGACCTACAACGCCTTCGTCACCGTCGGCGAGCGCGAGGCGATGCAGGCTGCGCGCGAATCCGAGGCGCGTTGGATGCGCGCCGAACCGGCCGGTCTGGTCGACGGCCTGCCGACTACGGTGAAGGATCTGCTGCTGGCAAAGGGCTGGCCGACCTTCCGCGGCTCGCGCACAGTGGATCCGGATCAACCCTGGGACGAGGACAGTGCCTCGGTTGCGCGCATGCGCGAACAGGGGGCCGTAATCCTCGGCAAGACCACCACACCCGAGTTCGGCTGGAAAGGCGTGACCGACAGCCCGCTGACTGGCGTGACCGTCAACCCGTGGGACACCACCAAAACCCCGGGCGGCAGCAGCGGCGGCGCCGCAGTGGCGGCCGCCTTCGGCATGGGCGTGATGCACGTCGCTACCGACGGCGGCGGCTCGATCCGCATCCCCGCCGGGTTCTGCGGGCTGTTCGGCTTCAAGCCCACCTTCGGGCTGGTGCCGGTCCATCCCCATCCGCCGCCCTGGACGCTCTGGCATCAGGGTCCCATCTCGCGCACCGTCCACGACGCAGCGCTGATGCTCACCGTCATCTCCGGTCCCGACGTGCGCGACTTCTACGCGGCGCCCACGCTCGGGATCGATTACCGGGAACGCCTCGACGACGGCATCAAGGGCATGCGCATCGCCTACAGCCGCACGCTGGGCTACGCCAAGGTCGACACAGCAGTCGCAGGGCTTGTCGACAAGGCGGCGGCAACACTTCGCGAGCTGGGCGCACAGGTCGAAGACATCGACCTCGCTCTGCGCGACCCGATCGAGGTAATGCAGCCGCTGTGGGCCGTCGCGCTCGCGATGGCCGTGCAACCACTGACAGCCGAGCAGCGCGAGCTGATGGACCCGCCCCTGCTCGACCTGGCCGAGCCGGGCTTCGGTGTGAGCGCGCTGCAATACCGCGCGCTAGAGAAGCGGCGCGAGACGCTCGCCCGCCGCATGAACCTGCTGCACCAGCAGTACGACCTCTTAGTCACGCCGCAGCTCGCGACCACCGCCTTTGCGGTCAACCACGAAGTGCCTCCAGGGAACGGCATGAAGCGCTGGTGGGAATGGTCGCCCTTCACCTATCCCTTCAATCTCACTCAGCAACCGGCTGCGACCGTGCCCTGCGGCTTCGCGCCAAACGGGTTGCCGGTGGCGATGCAGATCGTGGGTGCCAAGTTCGCGGAGCGCAAGGTGTTGTGTGCGGCGCGCGCGTATGAGCAGCTGAAGCCGTTCGTGATGCCGGCAGCACCGGCGCGAGTGGACTGACTCCCGCCTCGCAACTGACGCGCAGAGGGGCAACGAAAACTCTCAGTCCCACCCGTGCACCTGCTCGAAGAGGGTTGGCCTTGGGGTGAGGGTGAAACGCACGCGAGCCAGCCCCCCTCTGGCTCTCCCGCGAGGGGCGCGAGGGGATAGGGGACCCTCGAGAGGCCGCGGCGTGACCGCTTTGGTGCGGCCACCAAACCCGCCCTCACCACCGCCGCTGCCTGCTGGCGATCGCGTGCAGCACCTCGAGCGCTCGCAGGCGCGTTACCTGTGGGCCGTACTCCTGGTCCGCCGATTCGAGATTCTGCCCTTGCAATGCCCACACTGGGGCGCCCAGATGCGCATCATCGCCTTCATCACCGACGCACCCGCGGTCCAATCCCTCCGCACTCACCTGGGCGAGCCCACCGCCCCACCCGGAGCCTGCCCCGGGGCACGTTTCCCGACCGCTTTCCCAGCCCCCGCAGGCCAATCCAACACCCCGCCTTGAGTCCCGCGGGGGCGGGTGATACGGTTCAAATTCCTATCGGTCACCGAGCAGCCCCCGCACGGATACGCCTGCGTTTGGAGGATCGAAGTTGGCGCGCATCACGCATAGGTAATCGTGGGCCGTGGAGCCGCAGAGCGGCCAGCGGAAGGTGTTGACCGTGACGGTGCGGAAGGGGTCACTGAACTGCGGGGTTCTCTTGTCGGAAGCATGGGGAACTAACCGAACTCGTGTCGAATATGCCTGTAGGTCGCCCTTGAAGTGCCAACGCGCTTCAACGTTTGAAAAACAGAAACAGACGCTTGCAGTCTAGTAGCTGGCACCAACACGAACAACGTGGCCGGGTATTCGTCTGTGCATCGCGAACGGCTGTAGGCCCACCTAGAACAGGACTATAATGTCTATTCGGGGGTTAGGCGGTGCGCAGACCTGGAAAGGGAAGGTACGCCCGGCGGACGGATACCTTTTGCCGACATGAATGCTATCCTCGATCACAATCAGACGCTGCAGAGAAACATGATCTGCTGCCTGCTGGCTTTGGAGATCGCGGACTACGACGCAAAATCGGTCTTCGATCAAATTCGCTCGACGCAGGATTTCCAGAAGCTCCTGTTTGACGCGACGGCGCACATCTGTCCCCGGGATCTCGTTTCCATCGAACGCGAAGACGGAGCGTTGCTGAGCTTCCTGGCCGACCCGCGGGAGTGCTTTACAACTGCGCTCGCAATTCGGCAGGCCGCGTCGACGCAGGATCGCAGCGACGGTCTTGCGCTTCGCATCGGGATCAACCTCGGGACGGTTCAGATTGCCGAAGACGAGTTCGGGCATCCCCACGTAAGCGGAGAGGGAAGGCAAGACACCGATCGCGTGATGCGGCACGGTCCGCCCCGACAGATTTCCGTTTCACGCCCGTTCTTCGAGCTGCTGTCGCGTGCGGCGCCCGAGCTGTCCGGGTTGCTCGAGTATGAAGGTGTCTTCTCCGACACGGTCGCGCCGCCGCTCTGCTTGTATCGATTGTCTCCGCCGCAGAGCGCTGAGCCAGAGAGGCTCTTGGATGGGCTTTCCACGCAGGTCAGGTCCGCGGAGGTAAGCGTTCCTGCAGCGCGCGCAGCGCTGGCGATTGATATTCGGATGCCGCTCAACGGACGGCGGCGCCTTGCGTGGCTGCGCAAACCCCTTTTGGCGGTGCTGGTCGGCGCCGTGCTGCTGACACCGCTCAATCGCTCTCGAATCGTGGAGCCCGTGGCAACGGCGGGTGGGCCGCCTGCCGCGGTTACTCCGCCGGAGGCTGCACTAGCCGCTGCTGATCCTTCATTCGCATTGGACACCGCAGCGCCAATGACGCGTCCGACGGTAGCGCTGCCGGCGGGGCTGGCCGAGCCACCCAACGCCCCGCCACCTGTCGCAGCGTCGCGTCGTGAAGCGCGGACCGGGACGGCGCCGCCTGCGGGCCGTGGCCAGCAAAAACAGCTGGTCACCTCCGAGCAGGTTGGCTCACCCGGAAAGCGAGTCGCGCAGAATCCGAAGGTCGACGCAGACCACGTGGCCGAGCCGGGATCGAGTCAGCGCCGCAGCGCCTTGCTCCTCTTGGCGGTCAAGCCTTGGGGAGAGGTCTTCGTTGACGGCAAGAGAGTCGGCATAACGCCGCCGCTCAAGAGGTTCGAAGTCCCACCGGGGCGGCATCAGATCACAGTTAGCAACAGTTCGTTTCCGAGGTACCGGCTACAGATCGTGTTGGACCCGGAGGAACAGGTCACCGTGGCGCATGATTTTGCCTGCGTCCCCACTCGGGAGAAGCCGTGCCGGCAAGACCTGGGTAGACGCCTCGTGTTTGCTTCCGGCTTCGGATTGGAAACGCCGCCAGGGGGGCGTTAGCTCCCAGAATCCCAAGCGGTTCGCTGCAGACGATCCGTGCTCGGTCCAGTGAGTCTCCAGTCAAGGTCGCCGTGACGCCCCGCTACAGCACGCTCGAAGCCGTCTTGCGAGAGAGGCTCCACACCTGGAAACTTACCCCCGCCGAGAGAAGCGCAGAGGACGCGGAGGAACTCAGGATATGATGGGGCAAGAAGCTCTCACCAATCTTTGGTGAATCACTGGCGCACCATCACAATTGTCTTCCCTCAATGTCCTCCGCATTCGTCGCAACGAACCGCCTCTTTTAAGGTGAAGTGCCCCGCGCCGGCACAGGCGCCCTAGCGCGCACCGGCGAAGTTCTGATTGACGGCACTTGCCGCGAGGTTGGAGTAAGCGCGCGAGCTCGGCGTGAAGGTGGCGGCCCGCCCCCGGCGCGCATAGCTGGGGGTGAGGACTCCGCTGAAGCCCTTGTCGACGGTGCACTGGTAGACCCCATTCGTCCCTGTGACCGTGCAGCTCGCACCGCTGATGGCCACTCCGGAGCGAACCGCTCCGTTCACTGTCACGGCACCGCTGATGGTGAGCTTGGTCACCGCAGGCGGCGGATTCGTGCTACTGACAGCGCGGAAGGCGGCCACTCCGGCGCGGACAAAGTTCAACGCCTGGGCATTGTCTGCACTGCTGAGATCGGACGCGGGAACGCCGCAACGATAGGCGCCGGCACAGCTGTAATCGTTCGGATTGGAGAACTTGCCTAGCTTGGGCCACAGGTAGCTCATGACGGTGCCGAAAGTTCCGCTCAAGCCGTAGCCGTAGGCATAGGGTGTGGCGCCTTGTCCTCCGCCCTCCCGTGCAACCGCAGCACGATCGTGCATGAGGCCCATGTTGTGTCCGAGCTCGTGACCAAGGGAGTTCACATCGCAGTACCAACCCGTGCCGGCGCGATCGCGCCCCTCGGAGACCACCGAATAGGCATTGCCACTGGATTGCGAGATGGGTCTGCCACCATAGCCTCCGATCCAGGCGACGCCACAACCGGAGTGATACTGGTTCCAGAATGGGCGGACGATGCTCACCAGGTCTGCTCCGAGCGCATCGCGGCGTGCCTTGACGCCGCTGAAGGAGCCCGCTCCGTTCGTCAGATCGGTAAGCACGCTGCGGTTGGTAGTGGTATCCGAAACATTGACTTGTTCGGCTCCCACTTTGCGCAGCTGCATTGACACGCCGCTGTCCAGGTAGGCCTGATTTGCCAGCGCGAGCAGGTGGTCGATAGCAGCCTGCGCTTGGGCGACCCCGCCCTTGTCTGTGACGAATCCCGGTGTGTACAGCACGAGCACGTCCACAACTGTAGAGGCCGCGGCTGCGGCAGCGGCAGAGGCGGACGTCGGTGCGGGCTGCGCAAGCGCATTGGCAGTTTGCGCATCGCCGTTGGCAGGCACCGGCTCAACGGCAGTCGCGCATGCTTCACCGCCCTGCATCGGCCGCATGCCGAGCTTGCGAGGGTCGATCAGATAGGCCTGGCCCGACGCGGACGACTGGATTTCGTATTCACCCTGCGGCGTCAGGATGTGACCCGTCGTCCCCGTCGGGCTGTACGTGAGTATGACCCGGAAATCCCGGCCGTAGTCCTTTAGATGACCGATCCAGCTCGCAGAGTCCTGGTTGGCCCGCGTCTCGTCATAGCTGACGCGCAGCGGGCCCAGGTCCGACAGGCGCAGGGTCGCCTCGTCGCCTTCCTGAAGCGCGGTAAGCTCCGCCAGGTTGACCTCGATCGGCTGCGCGCCTGGCACGGGGGCTTCCTCGCCTTTCTGCGCGGTGCGCTCTTCGAATAGCACCGGGCGGCCACTATCCTCAACGCCGCTCCAATCCCACAGTTTGCCTACCACGCCAAGCCACTGTCTGTCGTTCACATAGCCGAGCGAAAACATGCCCGCGGGCGTAGAGATCAATCCGGAAACGCCTTCCTTGCGCACGCCGAGTGTGATGCGATGCTGGTCGTGTCCGATCAGAACGCCTTCCAGCCGCACGACGTCGCCATCGGTCGCTCGACGCACAATGCGATACCGGAACATGCCGACGTCCGGTATGTCCACGGAGACTTCACTGCCCGCCTTGGCGGTACGCAACGTCGTCTGATCGAGTTGCACCCTGGCAGAGCGCGCTGCGTCGGACAACGCGGCCGACAACGAGCCATCGACGCGGGAGAAGAGGGGTGCCGCCGACAACGACTGGTTGAAGACAACAGCGAGTGCAAACACGAACAGCGAAAGCGCTCTAGACCTCACAAAGAACCCTCCTTGGTCAACCGACAAATCACAGCGGAATTGAACGCGGGGGACGCCGCGAGCGCACGCTAAGTGATGAGGGCCCCACAGGTCAAGACGTCTCCTAGGGACAACGTCGCAGCAAGACGACGCATGCGACAACGCGAAGCATGTGCCGACTCTATATCGTCCGAGATCGGGGAATCTGCAGCGACGCCCGGCAAGGAGGCTGGGAAGGAGGCACGGCGTGACAGTGATTATCCCGCCAAGCGCGCGCAGCCCAGCCCCAGCCCGGTCGCTGCGCGGAACACTAGTGCGTGCGGCACGCTCCCCGGGGAAGCGGGCCCGTGCGCGGCCGGTGCGAAGTTGACGGCGCATGTCTCCACCCGACGAACTTTGAGCGTCGGGCGAGCTGCTCCTTCGACATCCTCATCCAGTGGAAGGGAGACGAGAAGCTGAGACAGGATGCCGATCACTGCAAACTGCTGTTCGTCTATTACAGCGGAGCGGCGGATATCAGCGCCGGGGATTTCTTGGTGGCTGCTCCTCCTTGCAAGAAGAACACCCCAGGACCTTCTCTCGGCGTTGGCCACATCCAGAACACAAACGGGGCAGAGGCTAGCAGCTGGATTAAAGACTAAGTGGGTACCGCCAACACATCGCGAACAGTTTCTAAGGCGCGGGTACCGCCAAGACTTCGTGAACACTTTGGCCACTGGTCCACTTTTCGGAGCCGTCGACAGCGGAGCGATGAGCTTCTCCTGCGCCGGAAGCGCGAACTGCCTGTACACCCGCACTTCATACTTGACTACGAGTGTCTGGCGATGCGGGTAAATGGTCGCAGTGACGTACTGACGCGCCAGCCGCGCGCCGGGCCAGCCCCTTGCCTTCGATCACCCCATCTCCCTGGACGAGGAACCCGGCCGCAGCCTGGCTGCTTCTGCCAGTAATCAGGCAATATTCGGATAGTTAGGGCGATGTTGGACACTCAGGATATATCGACTCCAGTGCTGCATGCCAGCGGCCTGCCCTGCGAGCAGCACACCCATTACGAACACCCTCAGAGTAAGCGTCCAATACTGCTCGACTCGATGGCCCGAAGAGGTACAGCCACCGGCCCAAGGGCGCAATACCCGATGCGCCCGGCGCTGCTCAACCGCGCTTGAGCCGCGGATAGGCTACCGGGCGTTGTCCTCGAAGATCTTCTTCCTCTCCGCCTCGCTCAGCCACCTGTCTCACGCCAGGTCCCAACCCTCGACTTGAGCCCTCCCGCGACGCGTGATACGGTTCGATCTCCTATCCGCTATCCGTTCGGCCGCTGACGGATTCGGAGCGATCTGGCGAGCGACGGGACCGAGACGGTTCGTTTTGCTGCGGATCGCCCGGGCGTACCCCTTCAGAACGCTTCCCCGGGCACGATAAGACAGTAATCCTAAGGGCCTGCAGCAATGGCGAAGATCCCAGCCCGCAAACCGGCCGTGAGAGTATGGAAGCGCAGCCGCGACCGGCTGCTCGAGCAGCAGAGGACCCTGGCGGCGTTGACCCGCAGCCACATCTTCACCGGCGACAGCCCGGTAGAGACGATCCAGCTGCTCACCCGGACCTCCGCGCAGCAGATGGGCGTCGAGCGCGCCAGCCTGTGGCGCATCACCGAGGACCGAACGGCCATCCGTTGCGAGGACCTCTACGAGCAGAGCCGCAACTTGCATGCGGGCGGCGCCATCCTGCGCATCGAGGACTACCCTCACTACTTCCGCGGGCTGGCTGCGGAGGAGGCGATCGTCGCCAACGATGCCCGCAGCCATCCGTTCACTCGCGAGTTCTCCGCCGACTACCTAACGCAGTTCGGCATCACTTCGATGCTCGATGTGCCGATCCATCTGTATGGGCAGCTCGAAGGGGTGCTTTGCCACGAGCACGTGGGACCTGCGATCGAATGGACTCCCGATCAGCGCCTGTTCGCAATCGCGATCGCCAATCTGGCCGCGCTTGCGATCGAGCAAACCGAGCGCAAGCGGGCCGAGGCGTTGATTCGGGGGCAGCGCGACGTGCTCGAGATGATTGCCAAGGGCGCGTCGTTGCCCCACACGCTCAAGGCCCTGATCGGCTCGATCGAGCAGCAGGATAGCCAGATCCTGTGCGCGATCCTGCTGGATGCCGACGGAGTACGTCTGCGCTCGGCCGCCGCATCCCGGCTCCCGGAAAGCTACTGCGACGCGATCGACGGATTGGCCATCGGGCCGGCGGCAGCCTCGTGCGGAACCGCCGCGTACACGAAGCAGATGGTGATCGTCCGCGACATCCAGAGCGATCCGCTCTGGGCCAGCTACCGGACAATGGCGAAGGACCACGGGGTCGGCGCCTGCTGGTCGACGCCGATCTTCGATTCCCAGCAGCGCGTTGTAGGCACGTTCGCTGTGTACTACCGCGAACCTCGCTCACCATCGTCGGACCACCGGCGCCTGGTGGAAATGGCGACCCACACCGCCGCGATCGCCATCGAGCGAACGCGCGCGGGGCAACGCATCGAGCACCTGGCGTACTACGATGCGCTGACGGAGCTGCCCAATCGTTCGCTGTTCCACGACCGTGTCTCGCAGGTTCTGGCCCGGGCGGAGCGCGATGGCAAGGAGATGGCCATCCTGTTCATCGACCTCGATCGCTTCAAGACGATCAACGACTCGCTGGGACACCACATTGGCGACCGGCTTCTGCAGGCCGTAGCGCAGCGTATGAGCGGCTGTGTGCGTGAGGCCGACACCATCTCCAGGCTGGGTGGGGACGAATTCGTGGTCCTGCTCCCAGAAGCCGGCGTGCAGGGTGCGGCTCACGTTGCCCAGAACATCCTGGAGCGCGCGCTGGGGCCCTACCACATCGACGGTCATCACCTCAGCATTAGCTCCAGCATCGGCATCAGCCTGTATCCCCATGATGGGACGGACGTTGAAACGCTGATCAAGAATGCCGATACGGCGATGTACCACGCCAAGGAGAACGGCGCGGCCAACTATCAGTTCTTCACCCGTGAGATGAACCTCGCCGTGTTCGAGCGGCTCACGGTCGAGAACGGCTTGCGGCACGCGCTCGATCACGCACAGTTCGTCCTGCACTACCAGCCCCAGATCGACATCAAGACCGGGCAGACGATCGGCGCCGAGGCCCTGATTCGCTGGCGGCATCCGCAGCTGGGCCTCGTCCCGCCGGGAAGGTTCATCCCGGTTGCCGAGGAGACCGGGCTGATCGTGGCGATCGGCGAGTGGGTGCTGCACGAGGCCTGCCGGCAGAACCGCGAGTGGCAGCTCGACGGGCTGCCCACGATCCCCGTGGCGGTCAATTTGTCCGCCCGGCAGCTGCGCAAGCACATCGCGGACACTGTCGCGCGAGCGTTGGCGGACACTGGCCTGGATGCGGACTGCCTCGATCTGGAGTTGACCGAGTACATGGTGCAGGACTCCGAGGCCACGCTTGCGACACTGCGCAGGCTCAGGGATCTCGGGGTCAAGCTCTCCATCGACGACTTCGGCACGGGTTACTCCGGCCTCGCCTACCTGAAGCGGCTGCCGATCGACAAGGTAAAGATCGACCGGTCCTTCATTTGCGACATCACCGAGGACCCGGATGACCGCGCGATCGCCAGCGCCATCATCGGCATGGGACACAGCCTGCGCCTGAAGGTGGTTGCCGAAGGCGTGGAGACGCAGTCGCAGCTCGAGTTTCTGCGCGTGGAGGGTTGCGACGAAGCCCAAGGCTATCTGTTCGGCCGTCCCATGCCGGCCCAGGAGTTCGCGAGATTCCTGCGACAGGAATCCGGCGCTCTCGTGAGAAATGCGGGCTAGTTGAATGGCGCCACGACCACCCCAGTCGGCTGGGCTCGGGAAATCGTTTGAGCCCTGGCGTGGTCGGGAATGCGATGCGTGGGAGCGCACGCCCAAGCCATAGATGCCGCCTACTTTGCTCTGGCGAAGCCGGACCTGATCCAATCCTCGCTTTTCACGCCCTCGGGTGGATTGACCTCCTCCGCGGCGTAGCGCGTCACGTTCACGATGGTAAGCCGGCCGCCGACCAGTTTGGTCATTCCGTAAGCCGTGCCCTGGATCCCCTGATGCCCGTTGCCGAGAGCCATGCGCGTTGTCCCGCTCGGGGTTTCAAAACTCAGACCCGTGAACGCAGCGATGATCTGGTCCTGGTCCGGGTTCTTGCTGTTGGCCGCCGCCTTGGCCTTCTCGTACGCCGCCTTGGTGCCGAGGATCGCCTGCACCATGTGGTAGGCGGCGAAGGGCGGCGGTGCGCCGTAGCGCTTCTCGTAAGCACTCCTGAACCAGCGATTGAGTTCGTTGTCCGGCGCAAACACACCATGCGGGCCGCGCGCGCCGATGATCGTGCCATCAGGAATCCTGCCCTGGAGTCTGTGAATCTCCGCCTCGCCGGTGGTAAACACGACAGGGCTCCTGCTGAACAGGTTTCTGGGGACAGCCTGAACTATGAACGCCTCCAGATCGCCACCCCAGAAGCTGGAATGGATCACATCGGGCTTCGCACCCTGCAGGGCGGAGATCTCGCTTCCGTACTGGCTGGAGAAGAGCTTGGGCATCTGCGATGTCGCGATCTGCACCGAGGGCAGCAGCACTTTCATCGACGCTTCGAAATCCCTCCAGGAATCCTGGCCCCACGCGTAGTTTTGGTTGATCCCCGCGATGCGCAGTGCGTTCGGCAAGCGCTCCCTGACGTATTTGGCCGCGGCAACGCCGTCCATGGTGGCGTGCGAGGCCGTACGGAACAAGTACTTGTGCGACGCATCTTCGAACAACCGGGATGTGCCGCAGTCGAAGATCACCGTCAGTGTCTTCAGTTCCTCGGCCACCGGCGCGACCGCTAGGCAGCTGCCGCTCGAGATGTAGCCGATGACCAGGTCCACGTTCCGCCCCTGCACCAGATTGCGGTACTGCGTCACGACATTGCTGGTCGATCCGGCTTCATCCATCAGCAGCATTTCTACGGGATTGCCGCCGAAACCTTTCATGCCATGCGGCGCCGGGACCGAGCCGGAATTCAAGGCCTCGAAGGTCAGCTCGGCCGCATTTCGTGCCGGAACACCCATCGGCCCGGCACCGGGACCGGACAGGAAGGTAACCACGCCGATACGCACCGGTTTCGCTTCCTGCGCCAATGCGCCGGAGCCGCATGTGGCGAACCACAGCGTTGCTGTGAGGCACGCGACAATTTTCTTGACGGTCATCGGTGTCCTCCTGCTCATATTGCGTTGCCGGCGGGATTGCCGGGGATCTCGCTCAGATCCACCCACCATTGGTGCGCATGACCTGTCCCGTGACCCAAATCGCGCCAGGACCGGCCAGAAAGAGATCGCGAGAGAGAAGAACAAGCGGTGGAGGCGCGGCCCTACTTGTCTTGGAACAGCGCGCCTGCCGCCCAATCGTGTGAGCTTGGAACGATCCGCTGGGCACCACCGGCGACGGCCGAGAAGTCACCGCTTGCACGGTTATCGAAGCCTCCGCTCACCGTGCTGTAGATGCCGCTCGCCGTGTTGTAGCTGCCGCCGCTGATGCTCACCAGGCTTCCGCCGGCACGGTTGCGGGCACCACTGAGCACCGCAGCATAGGGGGCGCTGACCGCATTCTCCACGCCCAGGACCAGACCGCCCCAGCTCGCGTAGCTGTTGAAATCGCCGCCGACAATGTTGTGCGAGCCGCCCTTGTGGCTCTGCGCCCATACCCCACCGCCCGCCAGGCACACCGCTTCCGTGTCTGCGGCTCCCAGCGAGCAGATGAAGCTGCCGGCGCTGGGACGGTTGTAGCCGACGATAAGATTGCCCAGTCCGTTCATGGTCTGCGTCTGGCCGGTGCCGTTCACGATCTGCACGTTGATGCCGCGAAACAGAGCAGCCGGATAGCCGTTCGAAACATCGAACGTCAGGTAGCCGTTGAGGTCGAGGACGGTGTTCGCTTTGAGGCTCTTGACCTCGCGTGCGAGCAGCTCGACCTGCTGCTGCAACGCGCTCAGCTGGGCTTGCTGTCCCTTCAACGCATTCAGCTGAGCCAGCACCTCCAGGCGCGCGGCGTTCTCGGCAGCAAACTCGTTGCGCAGGGCGCCCAACTGCCTGCGCTGCGCAGTCACCTGCTGATGCAGCGCTCGAACCTGCGTCGCCTGGTCGGCCGGTTGGGCTTTCTGCTGCGCCCATCCGTCCGCCGCCAACACCAGCAACGCGCCGAGCAGCAAGACCTTTCTGGTATTCATTGCTCCACCCTGTCCTTTAGAACAACATCCCATGTTACTCGATGGCTCGACGCGATACTGCCGCGCCAGCGCACTCGCCCTGCCCCGCCAGCCGCGTGCCGCCCTCAGCCTTTGCTCAATCGCGTTCGAGCCGCGGATAGACTTTCCGAGCATTGTCTTCGAAGATCTTGTTCCGGTCCGCTTCACTCAGCCACTCGATCGAGTTGACGTACCGCAGCGTATCGTCGTAGTGATACCCGGTTTCGGGATCGATGCCGCGGACCGCGCCGACCATCTCGGAGGCGAACAGGATGTTGTCCACCGGGACAACCTTCAGCAGCAGCTCGATGCCGGGACGATGGTACACGCAGGTGTCGAAGAAGACGTTGTTGAGCAGTAGTTCCTGGAGCGGCGGCCGCTTCATGTCCTGCGCCAAGCCGCGAAAGCGGCCCCAGTGGTAGGGTGCCGCGCCGCCGCCGTGCGGGATGACGAACTTCAGGGTCGGGAAGTCCTTGAACAGGTCGGAGGTCAGAAACTGCATGAACGCGGTCGTGTCGGCATTCAGGTAGTGCGCGCCGGTGGTGTGGAAGGCGGGGTTGCACGAGGTGCTGACGTGCACCATCGCCGGGACCTCCAGCTCGACCATTTTCTCGTACAGCGGATACCACCACCGGTCGGTGAGCGGTGGCTCCTTCCAGTGCCCGCCCGAGGGATCCGGGTTCAGGTTGCAGCCCACGAAGCCGAACTCCTTCACGCAACGCTCGAGCTCCGGGATGCAGGTTGCCGGCGGCACGCCGGGCGACTGTGGGAGCTGACAGACGCCGACGAAATTGTCCGGATACAGCACGCAGCAGCGGTGCACCAGCTCGTTGCAG
>Ga0105106_10001431_pt1 | contig 17245 bp, 18 predicted proteins | sample PPLLaktember2015_5_FD_79109 | JGI IMG/M metagenome (GOLD analysis project Ga0105106, IMG submission 79109) | Freshwater sediment microbial communities from Prairie Pothole Lake near Jamestown, North Dakota, USA - PPLs Lake P8 Core (1) Depth... | ecosystem: Environmental > Aquatic > Freshwater >...
GCGGCGAGCGACACCGTCATCGACACCACGGTGAAGCCGATTTCCTGCACGCCGTCGATCGCGGCCTGGTAGCGCGGCTTGCCCATTTCCAGATGGCGCGCGATGTTCTCCATCACCACCACGGCGTCGTCGACCACGAAGCCGATCGCCAGGATGATCGCCATCAGCGACAGGTTGTTGAGGCTGTAGCCGGCGAGATGCATGAAGGCGAAGGTGCCGAGCAGCGAACTTGGCAGCACCAGCGCCGCGATGAGGGTGGCGCGCACGTTGTGCAGGAAGGCGAAGATGACCAGGATCACCAGCACCAGCGCCAGCGTCAGGGTGAAGTTGACCTCGTGCAGCGTGTCCTTGACGAAGATCGAGCGGTCGATGAACACCTCCAGGCGCACGCCGTCGGGCAGGTCTGCTTCGATCTGCGGAAGCAGGGTGCGGATGCGGTCGACCACCTCGACCGTGTTGGCGCCCGGCTGGCGCTGCACCGCCAGCACGATGGCGCGGTTGCCGTTGTACCAGGTGCGCACCTTGTCGTTCTCGACGCTGTCCTCGGCGCGGCCGAGATCCTTCAGCCGGATCGCGGCGCCATCGCGATAGGCCACGATGATCTCGCCGAAGTCGCGGGCATCGGCGAGCGCCACCGGCGCCTTCACCGAATAGCTGCGGGTGGCGCCGTCCAGCGTACCCGAAGGCAGGTTGGCGTTGGCGGCCTGCACCGCCGTGATCACCTCGCCAAAGCTCAGTCCCCGCTGCTGCAGCTTGGACGGATCGACATACAGGCGCAGCGAATATTTCTGCGAACCGAACACCAGCACCTGGGCGACGCCACTCATGCCGGACAGGCGCTGCGCCACGCGCGAGTCGGCGATGTGGTCGAGCTGGGTCAGCGGCAGGCGGTCGGACGACAGGGCCAGGAACAGGACCGGCGAGTCGGACGGATTGATCTTCCTCAGCTGCGGCGGGTCGATGCCGGCGGGCAGGTTGCGCTGCGCCTGGGCGATCGCCGTCTGCACGTCCTGCGCGGCGGCGTCGATGTCGCGCGACAGCTCGAATTGCAGCGTGATGGATGTCGTGCCCTGGCTCGATTGCGAGCTCATCGACTCGATGCCGGGCACCGTCGCCAGCTGACGCTCCAGCGGCATCGCCACGGTATTGGCCATGGTTTCCGGGTTGGCGCCGGGCAGCGAGGCGGTGATGCGCAGAGTGGGGAAGTCGACCTGGGGCAGGTCGTTCACCGGCAGCTGCTTGTAGGCGAGCGCGCCGAACAGCACCATCGCCAGCACCAGCATCAGCGTGGCGACCGGCCTTTCGATGAAGGGGCGCGAGAGGTTCATGCGGCCAGCCTTGTCTGGCTCATGGCTGTGCCTTGTCCTGTTTTGCGGCCGCGTTCGCGCCCTGCGGTTCATCACCCGCGAGCTTGACCTTGCCGCCGGCTTTCAGGCGCTTGGGAATCTCGACCAGCACCGGCTCGCCGACGGTGATCTCGCCCTCGACCGCCAGCAGGCCATCGAGCCGGCGTTTCACCTGCACGGCCTGCACGGTGGCGACGCCTTCGCGCACCACATATACGTAGGTGCCTTGCTGGCCATGCTGCAAGGCCGCTTCGGGCAGCACCTTGCTGCCCGGCTCGCTGCCCAGCGTCAGCCGCAGGCGCACGCCCTGCCCCGACAGCAGCGCGGCCGGCCGGTCCTTCATCCGCACCTTGATCGGCACCGAGCCGGTGGCCGGGTCGATCTGCGCATCGACGAACACCAGTTCACCCTGTGCGAGCGGCGTATCGCGCTCGGCGTGCACCAGCGAGTCGGGATAAATATCGGCCGTGACCGTGCCGACCCCGCGTGCCTGGCTGACGGCCGCCCAGTCCGCTTCCGCCAGCCAGGCGCGCACGTCGAGCGCGTTCGGCGCGGTGATGGAAGTGAGGACTTCGCCACCGGCCTGCACCAGGCTGCCGGGACGCACACTGATGCGGCCGACGCGGCCGGCGATGGGCGAGCGGACCTGCGCGTACCGGGCTTCGATCCGCGCTGACTCGAGCTCGGCGCTAGCGGTGCCGGCGCGTGCGCGTGCCGATTCCAGCGCCACCTGCGCATCGTCGAACTCCTGTCGGCTGATGTAACCCGACTGCATCAGCGGCGCCAGACGCTCCAGCTTTTTTTCCGCCTCGGCAGTTTCCGCGCGGGCGCCGGCGAGCGCGGCCTGGCTTTGCGCGATGCGCGCCTGCGCCGGCCGCGCATCAAGGGTGAACAGCACATCGCCCGCCCGCACCGCATCGCCTTCCTGCACCGATTGCCGCAGCACCACACCAGTAGTCTGGGCGACGATGGCCACCTGCTGTGCGGCCTCCAGCGTGCCGGGCAGCTCGATCACGCGCGGGAAATCACTCACTACGACCGGCACGGTCTTCACGACCAGCGCGCGGTCGCCACCGCCGCGCTGCTCGTCCCCACCCTGGAACTGCGTGCGAACCACCACGCCGGCAATCAATGCCAGCACGATGACGATGACCAGAATACGAACTTTCATGGGACTCTCTCGGGAGATAGGGCGGGCAAGCGGCCCAGCGCGTGATTCAAACGGGAAAACGCAGCCAGCCAGTCGCTGTCGGCCTGCGCCTGCGCCTGGCGGGCGCGCGCCAGGTCGGCCAGGGCGGTCAGGAGTTCGAGCAGGCTGCCGACGCCTGCGCTATAGCGCGCCTCGGCCGCACGCGCCGATTCGCTGGCGCTGTCGAATTGCACCGCCACGCCTTCGCGCTGCGTCTGCGCATGGCGCACGTCGTGATACGCCTCGGTCACCGTCAGGGCCACCTGGCTGCGCTGGCTGTCGGCCTCGGCCTGCAGGCGCTCGGCATCGCGCTCGGCGGCGCGCGCCTGCGCCGCCAGCCGGCCGCCGTCGAACAGCGGCACCGACACGCTCACGCCCACGCTGTAGGAAGTGGACGGCGTCCGCTCGTCTTCCAGAAAAAAAGTGCGCCCGGTGTTGGCGGCCAGCGACAGGCTGGGCCAGCGCGCTGCGCGCGCGCGTTCGGCCTCAAAGCGGGCGCTCGCTGCCGCCGCCTGCAGCGCGCGCAAATCGGGACGCTGGCGCTCGGCTTCGGCGAGCAGGTCGGCCAGCAGGGTGGCGGCGTCCAGCGCGGCGGGCGGCGCGACCTCCCAGTCGAGCACCAGCGTCTGCGTCTGCGCGATCCCTGCCGCCTGTTTCAGTGCAGCCTCGGCTTTTGCGAGGTCGCGCTCGGCCGTCTGGCGTGCCAGCGTCGCTTCGCTCGAGGCTGCGCGCGCGCGCAATTGATCGGCGCGCGCAGCCAGCCCGCCGCGCAGCCGCACCTCGACCGCATCGAGGCTGGTGCGCAAGGCCGTCTCCTGCTGTGCCTGTGCAGCCACCAGTGCGCGTGCAGCAAGCACGGCGTAATAGGCGGTCTCGACCTCGGCGATCGTGTTCTGGAGGGTTCGGTTGCTGTTCAGCAGGCTGGCGATGAGCTGATAGCGCTGGGCGTCGATGCTGGCTGCGCGCGCACCGAAGTCGAACAGCACGTAGGCAAGGCTCAGGCTGGGTCCGTAGCGATGCAGGGTGGGGACGGGCGAACCGGAACTCGACAGCGCACGACTCCGGGTGAAATTGAGTTGCCCGGTGAGGATGGGCCAGTTCGCAGCGGTGGCGGCATCCAGCCGCGCCGCTTCGGCGTGGATGCCGAGCCAGGCGGCACGCGATTCCGCGCGCTCGCGCAGCGCGTAGTCGGTCAGCGCGGCGAGGCTGTCGAAACGCACGGCATCGGCCCGTACAGCCCGAGTGGCAGCGGATTCAGGCAGCCCATCGAGTTGCAGCCAAAATGTGCCCGGTCGCTCAGGCAGATCAAGCGTGGCGGCATGAGCCGTCCACGACCACAACGTGATGAACAGAAAAAGGGGACGCAAGGCAGGTTTCACGGTCCCTGGATTCTAAACGAGTCCCGGGCCGACCCCGGTCTGGACCCCGAGGCTCCACCCGCCTGTCTGAAAAGATTGTGCCCGTGCAGGCATGGGTGTGGCGAGGCCGGCTCCTTCACAACTCGTAAAACAGATAGGCCAGCAATGCAAAACCAAGTACGACCACCGACAGGTTCATCGCAATGCCCGACCAGGTGCAATAGCGTGCGGGAATTTCAACCGGTTTTAGTGTTTTCAGCACACGCCTGAACTGCACGATGGAAAAACCGATGACCCCCAGTGCCAGCGCGATGAAGGCGATGCCGATCCAGAACGACAGGTCGCGCCCGACATGTCCCGAATCCTGACGCAGAAGATGCAGAAACAGCCCGAAACGCTCGAGCACGAAGCCGAACGCCATCAGGGTGAGTCCGGTGCGGTTCCAGGCCATCAGTGTGCGCTCCGCCGCAAAAAAGACACGCGGGTCGTTGAGGTCGGACATCAGACGGGCTCCACTTCCGCTGGCAGGCTGCCTTTGAGCGTAGCCGCAAGACGCTCGAAGGTCTCGGGAAACGGCGCCCGTTTGCGCCACACCAGGGCGATGGTGCGGCCAGGCGGCGGCGATTTGAAGGGCCGGATTTCGACCGCCTTCTTCGTTTGACGGGCACCGGCATCTACGGACAGCGCCGGCAGCAAGGTCAAGCCCAGCCCCATCGCAACCATCTGACGCAAGGTTTCCAGGCTGGTGGCACGTACCTCTTCGCGGCCGCGCGACCCCGAGCCGCAGACGTCGAGCGCCTGGTCGCGCAGGCAGTGGCCTTCATCGAGCAGCAGCAGTTTCTCGGCCATGATGTCGGAGACTTTCAGCGTATCGCGTTTGGCCAGCGCGTGTCCGGCCGGCAGCGCAGCGAAAAACGGTTCGTAGAACAGCGGCTCGACGCGCAGACTGTCGTCGGCGACCGGCAGCGCCAGCAGGCCGGCGTCGAGCTTGCCGTCCAGCAGGTGCTCGAGGATCTGCGGCGTCATTTCCTCGCGAAGCAACATCCGCAGATCCGGATGCTTCTTGTGCACCAGGGTCAGTGCATGCGGCAGGTAATACGGCCCCAGCGTGGGGATGACGCCCAGATGGATGGTGCGCGCCATCGGATCCTGCGCGTGTTTGGCCAGCTCGCGGATGCGCTCGGCCTCCTCGACGATGTTGCGCGCGGCCTGCAGGATTTCACGGCCGATTGGGGTGGGGGTGACACGCTTCAGGCTGCGGTCGAACAGGGTGACGCCAAGAAAATCCTCCAGCTTCTTGATCTGGGTGGACAAGGTGGACTGGGTGATGAAGCAGGCTTCGGCCGCGCGGCCGAAGTGGCCGTGGTCGGCCAGTGCCACCAGATACTTCAGCTCCTGCAGGGTCATGGCCGTCCGTTCGCTTTTATCAATGGATCAATTCTAGACTATTCATGAGACAAATCATTGTCCACAGTCTTTAATGAGGTCACTGCCCGATTGCAGCAATTCAAAGGAGACCCGAGATGTCCGAGAAATGCCCATTTCCGCACGCCAAAGCCGGCGAGGCCAGGTCGAACCGCGACTGGTGGCCGAACCAGCTGAATCTGAACATCCTGCACCAGAATTTGCCGCTGTCCAGCCCCATGGACACCGACTTCGACTATGCCGAGGCGTTCAAAAGCCTCGATCTGGCGGCCGTGAAGCAGGACCTTTACGCACTGATGACCGACTCGCAGGACTGGTGGCCGGCGGACTACGGCCACTATGGGCCTTTCTTCATCCGCATGGCCTGGCACGGCGCCGGCACCTACCGCACCGGGGATGGCCGCGGCGGCGCCGGCTCCGGCCAGCAACGCTTCGCGCCGCTCAACAGCTGGCCCGACAACGTCAACCTCGACAAGGCGCGCCGCCTGCTCTGGCCAATCAAGCAGAAATACGGCAACAAGCTCTCCTGGGCCGACCTGATCATCCTCACCGGCAACTGCGCACTGGAGTCGATGGGCTTCAAGACCTTCGGCTTCGGCGGCGGACGCGCGGACGTCTACGAACCCGAGGAAGACACCTACTGGGGCGCCGAGACCGAATGGCTGGCCGACAAGCGCCATACCGCCGAGCGCGACCTCGAAAATCCGCTTGCCGCTGTGCAGATGGGCCTGATCTACGTCAACCCGGAAGGGCCGGGCGGCAAGCCGGATCCGCTCGCGTCCGCCCGCGACGTCCGCGAGACGTTCGCGCGCATGGCGATGAACGACGAGGAGACCGTCGCGCTTACCGCCGGCGGCCACACCTTCGGCAAATGCCATGGCGCCGGCGATGCGGCGCTGGTCGGGCCCGCGCCCGAGGCAGCCGGCATCGAAGAACAGGGCCTCGGCTGGAAGAGCAGATTCGGCAGCGGCAAAGGCGGCGACCAGATCGGCAGCGGTCTGGAAGGCTCATGGACACCGACGCCGACCCAGTGGGACAACAGCTATCTGGACATGCTGTTCGGCAACGAATGGGAACAGACGAAAAGCCCGGCGGGCGCCTGGCAGTGGACGCCGAAGCTCGCGACCGACAGCAATCTCGCGCCGGCCGCCGACGATGCGTCGAAGCGGGTTCCGATCATCATGACCGACGCCGACATGGCGATACGGATGGACCCGATCTACGAACCGATCGCGCGGCGCTTCCACCAGGACCCGCAGGCCTTCACCGACGCGTTCGCCCGCGCCTGGTTCAAGCTGACCCACCGCGACATGGGCCCCAAGTCGCGCTATCTCGGCCCGGAGGTCCCCGCCGAGGACCTGATCTGGCAAGACCCCATCCCCGCCGTCGACCACGCGCTGATCGACGCGCAGGACATCGCCGCGCTCAAAGCCAGGGTCCTCGCCTCGGGCCTGTCGGTCTCGCAGCTGGTCTCGACCGCGTGGGCTTCGGCGTCGACCTTCCGCGGCTCCGACAAGCGCGGCGGTGCGAACGGTGCGCGCATTCGCCTGGCGCCGCAGAAGGATTGGGAGGTCAACCAGCCGGCCCAGTTGGCGCAGGTGCTGAAAGTCCTCGAAGGCATCCAGGGCGAGTTCAACGGCGCGCAGTCCGGCGGCAAGAAGGTCTCGCTCGCCGACCTGATCGTGCTGGCCGGCTGCGCCGGCGTCGAGCAGGCGGCAAAGCAGGCCGGTCACGCCGTGACGGTTCCCTTCACGCCGGGGCGCATGGACGCCTCGCAGGAACAGACCGACGTCGACGCCTTCGCCGTTCTCGAGCCGCTCGCGGACGGCTTCCGAAACCACCAAAAGGCCCAGTACACAGTGTCGGCCGAGGAGATGCTGGTCGACAAGGCGCAACTGCTGACGCTGACCGCGCCCGAGATGACGGTGCTCGTCGGCGGCATGCGCGCCTTGAACGCGAATGCCGGGCAGTCCCGCCACGGCGTCTTCACCCGGCGGCCGGAATCGCTCACCAACGACTTTTTCGTCAGCCTGCTGGACATGGGCACCAAGTGGAAGGCGACCTCGGAAGCCAGGACCGAATTCGAAGGACGCGATCGCAAGACCGGCGCGCTGAAGTGGACCGCCACCCGCGTCGATCTCATCTTCGGCTCGCACTCGCAGTTGCGCGCACTGGCGGAAGTCTACGCGGGCGCGGATGCGCAGGAGAAGTTCGTGCGGGACTTCGTCGCGGCCTGGAACAAGGTGATGAACCTCGACCGCTTCGACCTCGCATGATCGCGCGGCCCGCCAAGGCCGCGTAACCCGCCTCCCGCCCCACCCGGGGCGGGTGTTGTCCGACTGTTTTCTTGATGAGACAAGACACATGAAAGCTTTGCTGATCAACCCCGAGACCCGATCCATCGAGTCCATCGACATCGGCAGTCACGCCGACCTCGCCAGCCTGATCGGCTACGACACGATCGAGTCCGACGCGGTCGGGACGGCGGGAGACCGACTCTATTTCGACGAGGAATGCTTCCTGCGCGGCACCACCGGGCGCTTCCAGATCGACACCCTCGTCCCGGTATCGGGGCGCGCGGTGATCGTCGGCACCGCCGACGACGGCGCCACGCTGCGCGATGTCGCGACGGACATCGAAGACGTGCGCAGCCGCATCAAGTACCTTTAACCGTCAGGAGGTCGAGACCATGATCGGACAGATGCGTAACCACGTGCTTGCCGCGCTGGCCTTGCTAGGCGCCGGCCTCGAGGGCGTGACGCTGGAGATGCCGGAGTGAGAGCTGCAGTTTTCATGCTGCGGCAAGCGCACGCTGACGACCTGCCTGCGATCAATGGCGTGGTCGAGCGCGCCATCGCGGCGTGGCAATTGCCCGAGCGGGTGAAGCGCCTGAGCCTGCCGAGCTACCGCTACCACGTGCACGACTTCGTTCATCTTCACCTCATGGTGGCGGAGGACGCGGGCCACGCGCTTGTCGGCGTCGCCGCCTGGGAACTGGCCAATCCGCGTGACCTACCCGCCGGGCAGCGCGGCTTGCTGCTGCACGGGCTCTACGTCGATCCGGCCCATCAGCACCGGGGCGCCGGCAGCCAGTTGCTCGATGCGGTGGCAACGGCTGCCCGGGCGCAGAGTCTCGATGGCGTACTGGTCAAGGCGCAAGCCGAAGCCATCGGGTTTTTCGAAGCGTGCGGCCTGCAACGGCTGCCGGTCGAAGACGCGGCGCGGCACTATCCGCACCGCTTCTGGCTGGCCACGAATCATTGATATCGCCTATCAGGTCGTTCGATTATTTTCATTTTCAAAATGTAACGGCATGCCGTCTAATGAACCCACGAGAGCAGGTGTCGAGGCAGCAGTCAAACGGCATTTCAGCTTCTATGCTGAAGCACTGAGGAGAATGATCATGGCATTGAGCTTGTACAGCATCTACTGGAATTGGCGGCGCGAGGTGGCGGCCGAGCGTATTGCTGCAGCGTACGGCGAGGACGTGCCGCTCGGCATCGGTTAAGCGGAAAGCGTCACGACCCTATGGAACTCGCGCAGCAGGAACAGCCCACCAGTTGGCGTGCGACGTGGCAGGCCCAGGCGCACGCTCACCCCTACACCAGCGCCGGACTGGCGCTGGCTGTTGCGGTGGTTATATGGCTGCTGCTGACCAGCGTCTGGCATGTGGCCGTGGGCGAGGCCGATACGGCGTTGCGGCTGGGGCTCTTGGGCGGGTTGGCCGGTTTTTCCGCTACCGCAGTCGGCGCGTTGCCTGCCCTGTTCCTGCGCGGCCTGTCCAATCGCACCGAAGACACCATGCTCGGGCTGGCGGCGGGCATGATGCTGGCCGCGAGTTCCTTCTCGCTGATCCTGCCCGGCCTTGCGGCGGGGGAAGAACTCACCGGCAACACCACCGTGGGCGCGCTCACCGTGGTGGTCGGCCTCGGTCTCGGCGTGCTCCTGATGTTGGGCCTCGACCAGTTCACGCCGCACGAACACCAACACCTTGGGCCCCACGGTGCGGGCAGCGGACGGGTGAGCCGGGTGTGGCTGTTCGTGTTCGCCATCGCGCTGCACAACCTGCCCGAAGGCATGGCGATCGGCGTCTCGTTTTCACAGGGCGACCTCAGCGTCGGTCTGCCGCTCACCACGGCGATCGCCATCCAGGACATTCCCGAAGGGCTGGCGGTCGCGATGGCGCTGAAGGCCGCCGGCCTGGGCCCGCAGCGCGCGGTGTGGGTGGCGGTCCTGAGCGGCGTGATGGAGCCGGTCGGCGCGCTGCTCGGCATCGGGCTGGCCAGCGGGCTAGCCTTGGCCTACCCCATCGGCCTCGGCCTCGCGGCCGGCGCGATGATATTCGTGGTGAGCCACGAGGTGATCCCGGAGACCCACCGCAACGGCCACCAGACGCCGGCCACGATCGGCCTGATGGCGGGATTCGCGGTGATGATGGTGCTGGATACGACGCTGGGCTGACGCCCCCGGCTCACGCCGGCGGCAGCCCCTGCAGAATGCAGCCCCGGACGGGCCGGCTCAGGAAAGTCCGCACCAGCAATTTCCAGCTGAAGGATTCCCGCCGATTCCACGGCATCAGCGACAGGAAACGCGCCAGCGGGCAGTAATCCGCCAGCACCATGGCCGAGGTGCCGGCCAGCTGTATCCAGTAGATGAAATGACCATATTCCCACAGACCGAACAGCAGCAGCCCCAGGTAGGACACGCGCACCTGAACGGGGAATGCCGACAGGCTGCGTTCGCGTACGATGAAATGCAGCGCCTGCGCTGCGCACAGCGCGATAACCGGCGCGAACCCCCATTCTCCGCCCGCAAGCCCATAGAGCAGCAGCAGGTCGGCCGCCAGCCAGTACCACCACGTGAAATGTTTAGGGATGAGCATCGTCATGCCTTCTTGCGTGCGAAGAAATTGATGCCGTGCACGAACAGGTCCTTGGCGACCTTGTCCTCGGCGCTGGTTCCCATGAAACAGTTAAAACGCTGCACGATGCGGCCATCCACGAGGCCTGCTGCAGCGGACAGTTCGGCCAGTTCGCCCTCGACCAGCGCGCCGCCGATGCAGGACGCCCAGAGATCCGGATTGCTGCGCGCGTCGAGGGTGAGCTCGCGCTGCACGATGACGTCGGCCAGCAACAACCGGCCGCCGGGCTTGAGGACACGCCGGATTTCGCGGAGAACCCGGGCCTTGTCGGGCGCAAGATTGACCACGCCGTTTGAAATGACCACATCCACGCTGGCATCCGCCACCGGCAGTTCCTCGTAGACGCCGGCACGGATCTCCACCACGTCGGCGAGTCCTGCCTGTTCAGCGGCACGCAGGGCGCATTCGCGCATGCCCGGCGTCATGTCGACGCCAATGGCCCGACCGTTCGGCGCCACGCGGCGGGCAGCAAGCAGCAGGTCCATGCCGGCGCCGCAGGCGTGGTCCAGTACCACCTGGCCGGACGAGAGCAGACCGATATCCGGATCGCTGACCATGGCCAGCGGGTTGCCCACCCCAGCGAAACGCGCGGTGGCAAGCTCGGGCAGCTGCGCGAGCTCGGACGGATCGTAGCCCAGATGCCTGGCTGCGTATTTCGGACCGCGATGGAAATGGAAGTCGCCTGCCGGTTCTCGGGCGACCCGTTCGTAAGTAGCGCGCACCTGGTCGCGCAGGGTTTCGGTGTCAAAACCGATGGGGCATTGGCTGGCCATGATGACTCTCCTCGTGTGGCGGAGCGGCCTCCCAGCCGCCCCGTTTGGTTTCATTCAGGCAGCGAGCGGAAGCAAGGCCTCGCCGATGCGCTGGCCTTGCGCCTCGCTGACGAGATTGCCGATGATGGCTGCGAAGCGTTCGTCCTCGATGCCGGACAGGATGTATTGCCAGCGGTAGGCCTTGAGTATCGTGTCCCCGATGTGCTGAACCTGCTCCCGTGAAAAGGGCCGTCCACTCACGCTGAGGAAGTAATGGGTGTCGGCCTGGGCCTGCGCCTGGAGGATGCCATCCACCGCGCCCACCAGTTCGATCAGGTCGTCCACCGCGCGGTTGCGCGCCTCATCGCTCAAGCGCGCGTCCTCGCGCTTCCACTCCATCTCGTCGATGATTGCGTGCTGGGATTCCTCGCGCCAGTGGAACAGGAACACGTCTTTCCACAGGGGGTCGATGTTCTCCTCGGGTTCGATGCTGGACCGGTAGTGCAGCTGGGTGAAGAGTTCGATGTGGCAGGTCAGCGCGAGCACCGCCCAGGTGGACTTGGACAGCACCGCAGCCGCTACCGCATTGGGCTCGGCTACGCATGCGTAGCCCGGCGGCATATCCCCGTCGGCAAGCTCCTCCAGGCGGCGGAACATCTCCTGGTGCTTGAGCTCTTCGTCGCTGAAGCGAACCAGCGCCTCCAGCGCGACCTGATCGCCAAGCCAGTGGTCGCGGCTGACTTCCAGCACTTTCGCACCGATGAAGCGCTCGACCAGGCCGAAGATATTGGCATAGGTACGCCCCTGGATCTGCGACAGCAGGCGCCGCTCGCCTTCATTCAGAAACGCCAGTCTCGACACCAATGAAAGGCCGTCGGGCAGGAAGGGCATGGAAAAGTCGAAACGACGACCGCGTATCACGTCGCGCTCGATGTCCCAGCGAATGCGCTTGGATACCTCGACGCATTGTGCGTAGCGCGGATGGTTGATATCGACTGCAGTGCTTGTTTGCATGATGATCTCCTTCGGTTCTGATGGGATGACGCGTTGATTAAAAGCCGATCAGCTGGGCGTGCAGGCCCATGCCTTTCACACGCCCGATAATGGCCTTGCCGCCGGTGACGCCGGGGTTGTACGCCACCAGGGTGAGATGCGGCCGCGCGCCGGGCCGGACCTGGGTGACCCCCTTGATGTCGCCCAGCACGTCCAGCAATGCAGCGTGTTGATCCGGCCCCACGGATTCGTCCACATGAATGAGGACACTGGCTTGATACGAGTTCATGATTCGCTCCTTTGATTAGGTTTCCCCTGCGACTGCCAGGGATGAATCTCGACGACTTCCGGTCAGCGGAACGACCGGTTTGCCCTGCCGACGTCAGCAGAATACGGAGCGAATGTATCCGTGCTGTTTAGGAATCGATGCGGGTTTGTAAGCTTGGGATGCGGAACTGCTGAAGACAGGGCGCGAGGTGTTTCAGGTACGCGCGTGAAATATGAATCGACTCCGGCGCGCCGGGCATGCGCGATATGCCTGGTCTTGAATGTCCGCCCTGATTAAACCCGCCTGCTCGCTTCAGTCCAGGGCCGGAGACGGCCCCCAACGCCGGCAGCCAACACGCATCAGGCAGCAGCGGGCAACTGCCCGCTCAGCAAAGCATGCAGGTCCCCCGCATCGACCGGCTTGCGCACGACGGCGCGCACCCCCACTTTCCGCAGGGCTGCTTCGTCCAGGGCTTCGCGATAGCCGGTATAGATCACCACCGGCAATTCTGGGCACAGCAGCAGCATGTCCTGTGCCAGTTCCAGGCCGGTGAGGCCGGGCATGGTCTGGTCCAGCAGCACAAGATCGAAGGCGCGCGGGTCTCTGGCGAAGGCGTCGCGCGCTGCGGCAGGATGATTCATCACCGTAACTTGCAGGCTCCAGTCGCCGAGCAGATCCTGCATGAATTCGGCCACGGCCGGCTCGTCGTCCACCACCAGCACACGGCCGTGCAATGGCCGCAGGCGGCTGCGAACGGTTTCGCCCGCAGGTTCCGGTACAGCCACGGCAGCGCTCTCAAGAGCGGGGAACAACACCCGGAAAGTGGTGCCTCGGCCAGGTGTGCTGTCGACCAGAACATGGCCGCCGTACTCATGCACGATGCCATGCACCGTGGCCAGGCCCATTCCGCTGCCCTTGCCCACGTCTTTCGTCGAATAGAAGGGCTCGAACATGCGTTCCATGACATCGGGGGTGATGCCTGAGCCCTCGTCGCTGACGGCCAACTCGACATAGGAACCCGACGCATTCTGGTGGCAGGCGGTGCACGTGGCTTCGTGTGCCTCCGTGCGGCGGAGCGCGATGCGCAGCCTGCCGCGTTCATCCATAGCGTCCGCCGCATTGATGCACAGGTTCATGAGCACCTGCTCCACCTGCACCGGATCGAGCAGCACCGGTGGCAGGCCTTGTTCCAGTTCTGCACGCAGTTCGATGCTGGAAGGCAGGCTGGCGGTGAGCAGCTTGATGGCTTCTTCGATCAAGGGCGCAAGAAACAGCGGCCGTGGCTCGCCGCGCTGGCCGCGGCTGAAGGTGAGCATCTGTTGAATCAGGTCGCGTGCGCGCTGGCCGGACTGGCTGGCGCGCGCGAGGTAGCGGGCAAGCCGCGTATCGCCGCGGTCTTCCAGCGCTTCCGTCACCATGGTGACGTAGCCCATCAGACTGGTAAGAATGTTGTTGAAGTCATGCGCAATGCCGCCGGCGAGGTGGCCGATGGCTTCCATTTTCTGGGCCTGGCGCAGCTGCGCCTCCAGTTGCGCGCGCTCGGACTCCGCGTGCTTGCGGTCGGTGATGTCGCGCATGATCAGCAACAGGTGCGGCGCGTTGCCATAATGCACCGGTACCCCGTGGACTTCCGTGTCGAAGAAGCTGCCGTCCTTGCGCTGGGCCCTGGCCTCGGATTGCAGGCTCTCGCCTGAACTTGCGGCCTCGAAGAATTGCCAGCAGCGCATCTTGCTGTCCGGGTGAACGAACTGGAACGACTCGGCTGCGATCAGTTCCTCGTGCGTATAGCCTTGCAGACGACAGAATGCCGGGTTGGCTTCCATCACGCGACCGTCAGCCGTGCACAGGGCGAGGCCGTCCACGGAGGCGTTGAAAATGGTGTGATAGCGCTCCTCGCTCGCTCGCAGGGCCTCCTCGGCCTGCTTGCGGTCGGTGATGTCGCGTGTGATGGCAAGCAGCCGCTCGACGCCGCCGATGATGGCGTGCTTGATGTAGACCTCGTCCCAGTGCAGGCTGCCGTCCTTGTTGCGGCGGTGCCATTCGACCCGCATCGGGCCTTCGCGCCGGGCCCGTTCGATCCAGGCCGCCGCGCCTTCTAGGGTGTAGGGCGGCTCACCCGAGCCGAGATCGCCGGGATTGAGGCCGAGGAATTCCTCGCGCGTGTAGCCGTAGGTGCTGCAGGCCTTGGGGTTGACGTCGAGAATCGCGCCGGTGTCGAGGTCGTGCACGAAGATGCAGTCCTCCGCGGCCTCGAAAATCGCCTGGTAGCTGGCCTCGGACCGCCGCCTCGCCTCGTCGGCGGCGAGCCGCTCCAGTTCGGCGGCGGCGCGCGCGGCGAAGATGCTGAGCACGGATTCCACCCGTCGCTGGTCAGGTAGCGCGTCGCGATGCAGTACGGCGATCACGCCCAGCGGCCGTCCTGAACTGTCGTTGAGCGGCGCGCCAGCATAGCCCGTGAGGCCGAGCGCACTGAGCATGTCGTCACCGACGTATTCCCTTTCGACGCCGTCGCGCACGTAGAAGCAGCGGTGGCCGACCACCTCGCGGCAGGGCGATTGCGCGAGATCGTATTCGAGGTTGTCGGAGATCCTGCCGTCGAGACAGACGGCGACGGTTTGCACATGGTTGGGCTGGCTGGGCAGCACGCGACCGACGAAAGCCAGGTCGACGCCCAGGGTGGCGGCGAGATAGCGCACGATGGACTCGAACACGTTGCGGCCGCTCACGCCGGCGACGCCGAGCGCCACGTTGTAGAGCAACAGGTCTTCGGCAGGCTGTCTCGGATCGGCGTCGGGCGCGGTCATCTCGGTTTTCAGAGGATGCAACGGTTCCAGCCTAGCACCGGCAACCCCGGTCCGGCGCCCGGCTACAAAACCGAAACAATCGAAACAAAACTAGCCGGCGTCCGGCGCGTACATGTAGCCCAGGCCGCGCACCGTGCGCAGCACGCGCGGATGCTCGGGGTCGGGCTCGATTTTCTTGCGCAGGCGCGCGATGCGGATGTCGATGCTGCGGTCCATGGGATCCCAGTCGCGGTTCTGCGCCAGGGCGAACAGCTGTTCGCGCGACAACGGGCGGTTGGGGCGCTCGGCGAATACGCGCAGCAGTTCGAATTCGGAACGGGTGATAGGCACCTCGCAGCCGTCGACGGCCTGCAGCAGGCAGGTGTCGAGGTCCAGAGTGCAGAGGCCGAAGGAGACGCGGCGCGTGGCTTCGACGGTTTGCCGGACTGCGGGCACTGCTTCCGTGCTGCGCGGATAGCGCCGCAGTACACTTTTCAGACGTGCGCGCAGTTCGCGCAAGTCGAAGGGCTTGGCCAGATAGTCGTCCGCACCAACTTCGAGACCGACGATGCGATCCACCGTATCGCCGGCGCCTGACACCATGATGATGCCGAGGTCGTAGCTTTCCCGAAGATGGCGCGCGAGACTCAGTCCGTCCTCGCCGGGCAGGCCTACATCGAGCAATACGACCTGTGGCATCCACTCGGCAAGCAGGGCGCGCGCGCTGGCGCCATCCCCGGAAGCACGCACGTCGTAGCCGTGCCCGTCCAGGTAATCGCTCAGCATGTCGCGGATGTGCGGATCGTCATCGACGACCAGCACGGAGGCCGTATCCGGCATTTTTCTCCCCTCCGGCTTTATGTCCGGATCAGTATAGCAATCGCACCGTGGCGACCGCCATGTTCCGCATTGCGGGGGAGCGTTTCAGAGGCTCGCGCTGCTGCGCGGCGATCAGGGGCGGGACGGCTGCGCGGCCAATGCACCCGCCGTCTCCGCAGGGGCGATTTCAGCATGCATGGCAAGCTCGTAAATCCGCTGCAGATCCTCTTCGCTGACGTCGACGAAGGTGTCGATCTGGGACAGCGCATAGACCAGGCTGCTGTGCGGAATCATGCTTTTCTCGGCAGGCAGGGCAGCCGCTTGCGTGCGGCGATGCCAGCTTTGCGGATAGCGGCGCCAGGCGAACGGGTAATTGAACAGCACCGCCACCGTCACCAGCACGACGATATTCAGCAGCACCGGGCTGAACAGGTAGCCATAGCCGAGCGCATGCACGGATTCACCGCCGAGGACGGCAAACAGCGCGGTCGCCCCGCCCGGCGGATGCAGGCAGCGCAGGCCGTACATGGCGGCGATCGACAGCGCCACCGCCAGCGAAGCGGCCAGCATCGGCTCGCCGCCGAGCCAGCGCGCGCAGGTCACGCCGATCAGCGCCGACACCAGATGCCCGCCCAGAACCGGCCACGGCTGCGACAGCGCTCCGTGCGGAGCGGCAAACAGCAGCACGGCAGAGGCCCCCATCGAGGCGATGGCCAGCACCCCGCCATGCCCGTCGATCCAGAAATGACTGGACCACAACACTGCGAGGATGCCGATCAGACCGCCAGCGGCCGAGATCCAGTGCTCGCGTTCCGAAACCGAGTAAGCCAGTTTGCGTACCATTATCGTGATTCCGCCGGATGAGCATCGTGGGGGATGCCCTGCCCTGAGCCAGGCAGGGCAGCGCACACGTGGAAGGCCATCTCAAGCCGCCGCCCGACTCGAGCTGCGGTCTGCAACTTCAACCCGTGCTCCAGGCGCGCGGGCGACGCATGCCGGCAATCTTGCATGCCTGCTTCACGTAGCCATAGGGGTAAAGTTCGAACAGCTTCTTCTGCGCGTCCTTTCCGATTTTTTCTGCCAGGTGCTTGATGACAAAACGTGCATCGGCTATGACCTGGTGTTCATCGTAGTAGTCGCGCATGAACCGGATCGTGTCCCAGTGGACGTCGTTGAGCTGAATATTCTCTTCCTGAGCCAAAGCTTGGGCCACGTCCTCGTTCCAATCGCCGGGTTCAACCAGATAACCCTCGGCATCGCGTTCGGGCATCAAGGCCGCGAGATCAGTTGCTTGATTCATGGCAGGCTCCTTGTCAGTTGTAGGAGAGGCTAGTTTAGGGATTTCTTATATATCCATCCAACGATTAATTTTGGTATCTAATATCGAAAAA
>Ga0105106_10001433_pt1 | contig 17233 bp, 12 predicted proteins | sample PPLLaktember2015_5_FD_79109 | JGI IMG/M metagenome (GOLD analysis project Ga0105106, IMG submission 79109) | Freshwater sediment microbial communities from Prairie Pothole Lake near Jamestown, North Dakota, USA - PPLs Lake P8 Core (1) Depth... | ecosystem: Environmental > Aquatic > Freshwater >...
CGGATCCGTAACGGTACCGGCAATCGTTCCGCGATCGCTTTGCGCGTAAGCGCCGCTTGCGAGCAGAAGACAGAGGGCCGCACATGTCCACACCTTCATAGAGCACTCCCTCCTTGACGTTGAGCTTCCGGAATGGAGCCTACGCTACGCCTTTCGCGTGGAAAGTGTCAACACTTTTGATGTTGCATGATGTAGCAACGCGGAGGGCGGTACGCGTCAGTCCCGGCTACGTGACCCGACGCGCACCGTACGAATGCGTGCGGCTTCGGGCCGGGCCTCGTAAAACTCGTCGAGTGGATAACATCCCGACACCATGCCCATGCGAGGGCCCGTCGTGCAGTCGCTGAAGGTGCGACACAGGGACGCGCGGCGCAGAGGACGGCCGCTCAGCACGTCGGCCGGCAGGTCGGGATAGGAGAGCACGACGCGGCCGAGACCGGCGAAATCGGCAAAGCCCTTTCGCACGTTGTATTGCGCGACATTCGGCAGCCACTCCTGCAGGTAACTGTACGCAGAACCAACGAACACAACGCCCGGAAACTCGGCCTTCAGCCGGGTCGTCGCGTCAATCTGGCGAGCCACACCGCGCAGCGGATCCTCGGGCGGCTCGTAGCCGTCGAGCGGCGGGAAGAACGCCGGACGTTGAACGTGCGGGTTGTAGTACGGACTGCCCCCCGTAACGCAAATCCACCTTACACCGAGCGTTTCGAGGCGCGCGACGAGCGCCCGGCCGTCGTTCAGCGCGTTGGTCATGTCCTCGTTCACCAGCATGCCGAAACCCGGCTCCTGGCCGGTGGTCTGCTCGGGCACTCCCACACCGCTGGCGCCTTTACGGTGCGGCACCACATCGAAGATCGACACACGGACGCCGATGCGCATGCCGGGCACTTCGCTGTGGATGCCATGGATGACCTGGGCGATGAAGCGCATCCGGTTCTCGAGCGAACCGCCGTACTTGCCCGGCCTGGTGGTCGCGCCAAGGAGCTCGTGGCCAAGATAGCCGTGGCACGCCTTCACGTCGACGAATCGATAGCCACATTCGTGCGCGAGTCGCGCTGCCGAGATGTAGTCGTCGATCAGGCGGTCGAGCTCGTCGTCTGTCAAGACCCGCACGCCATCCGTAAAGCGCTTGTCGAGGATCGGATGATGACAGGCCGCAAGCGGCGACGGCCTGTCCCACACATCGGGCCGCGCGAAGCGCCCCGAGTGAGTGATCTGCAGCCCGAGATAAAGGTCGCCGTCGGCGTTCGAGCCGAACCGCTCGCGATGCGCCGACACGAGCTCGTCGCGGAGCGCGCCGATCGCCTTCTGCGTCGCCCTGGTGAGCATCAGTTGACTGGGATTGGCGCGGCCATCGTGGCGCACCGCGACCGCCTCGCCGCCCCATATCAGCTTCGCGCCGCTTGCCCCGAAATTTCTCCAGCGGCGTCGCGTCAACTCGCTGGGTTCGCCCGAGGGCGTGCCGTCCCACCCTTCCATCGGCAGCACGCAGAAGCGATTGCCGACGCGAACGCCATTCACCTCTATAGGCTGCGCGAGCGCGCCCGAGGGATTCACGGTGTCGTCGAATTCGAGCGGGATGTTCGACCGAACGAGGTGATTGCGAAATGCCGCTGGCGTCTTCAGCGAGGCAACCCTGGGATACGGGGCGGGCGGGGACACGCCTCAAATACTACGATAGACCTGCCATGGCAGAGGGTGCACTCTGCCCTGACGTGAATCAGTCATTCGCCTTCTTTGCCTCTTCCTTATCTTTATCTTTGCCGCGGCCGAAGAGTCGTCCCCAGAAGCCGCGCTTTTTTTTCGGCTGTTCGTCGGCGGTCTCTGCGATCACGAGATCGCGGTCACCGGAGGTTCCTGACACCGCGACGACCGGTGTGCGCTGCGCCGACGGTGGAAGCGATTCGCGCACGCCGTTGGCCATGGGGAGCGCAGCAGCGAGCTGTCCGGATGTGGCGATGTAGTAGGAGTGCTCCTGGCATACCTCTGTGGGCGCGCTGCCGCGAGCGAAGTATTCAGTGATGATTCGATCGCAGAAAGGCCCAGGCAGGTGACCGGACTGGCGGCAGACGTTCGCCGCCGTCAGCCCGTGTGGCGCGTTGAAGGTAGCCGGCTCGTCGTTCGCTGTCGCCTGCTTCATGAAGCGGGCCCACATCGGTACGGCGAGCTCTCCGGCGAACCCATTCGAGATGATCGTCCGGGGCTTGTCGAACCCAATCCACACGCCGGTGACGAGCTTGGGCGTGAATCCCACAAACCAGGCATCCACGTAGTCGTTGGTCGTGCCCGTCTTCCCGGCGGCCGGCATGGTGAAACCTTCCTGCCGGGCCTTGTAGGCCGTTCCGTAGTTCACGACGTCAGAGAGCATGCTCGTCATCAGGAAAGCCGTTTGCGGCGACAGTACCTGCTCGGACGCGATCGTCGCTTTGTAAAGCACCACTCCGTCGGCGTCTTCGATACGGCGGATGAAGATGGCCGGCCTCAACCGCCCCTGGTCGGCAAAGCTCGCATACGCCGACGTCATCGCCATCAGCGTGACCTCGCCAGAGCCGAGGGCCAGCGACGGCACGCTCGGCACGTTGCCCATGCCCATCTTGCGCGCCTGCGTGACAGCCTGGTCGATGCCGATTTCTTCGAGCATGCGCACGGCGGCTCGATTGCTGGACGTGCGCAGGGCCGTCCGGACGGTCATGGCAGACGAAGTCGAGTGCTCGTCTTCCGGCATCCATGCGCCCTGGAGCGTCTGGACGGGCTCGTCGAGCCGCGTCACGAGGGAAGCCGGCGAGTAGCCGGCTTCGAGCGCCGCTGCATAAACGAACGGCTTGAACGCGGAGCCCGGCTGGCGCAACGCCTGGGTGGCGCGATTGAATCGGCTCGCCTTGAAGTCACGACCACCAACCAGGGCACGCACTTCACCGGTTGCGGGGTCGAGCGCCACCAGCGCCGCTTCGAGCTGGTCGGCCTGTTGCGCGCCGGCCTTCCGGTTCCGCGCAAGACGGGTGCGGCGCGCTTCGATCTGCTCCAGAGACCGGACGACGTTCGCTTCGGCTGCCTGTTGCATGGCCGGATCGATCGTGGTGTAGACCCTGAGGCCCCCTTCCGACAGGCGTTCCCATCCGAATTGCTTCACCAGTTGCTGCCGGACTTCCTCTTTGAAGTACTGGCCGTGCGGTTCTTCCCGGCGCAGGACGTCGCGCAGCGTGACTTTTTCCTTCGACGCGCGTTGGAAGGCCTCTTCCGTGATGATGCCCTGGTCGTACATCGCCCGCAGCACGAGCGAGCGGCGTGTTACGGCGCGCGACAGGTTTACCGTCGGGGCGTTGACCGACGGAGCGTTGACGAGCCCCGCCAGGAGCGCCGCCTCCGACAGTTCCAGGTCGGCCGCCGACTTGCCGAAATAGCCCCGGGCGGCTGCCTCGGCACCATACAACCCGTCACCGAAATAGATCTTGTTGAGATACAGCTCGAGGATTTCGTCCTTCGAATACATCCCCTCGATGCGCACTGCCAGAGCGATTTCCTGGGCCTTCCGCCATAACTTTTTTTCACGGGTGAGAAAAGTTTGCCTGGCCAGCTGCTGCGTCAGCGTGCTTCCCCCCTGTGCCGCCCTCCCCTCCCGGATGTCGGCCCAGATCGCGCCCAGGATGCGGACGAAGTCGAACCCGCTGTGATCTTCGAACCGCTGGTCTTCGAACGCGACAATCGCTTTTCTCAAGTGCGTCGAAACCTGGGCGAGGGGCACCTCGATGCGGTATTCCCTGAAAATCGTGAAAACCGGGCGATCATGAATGTCGTACAGCGTCGTCGCCTGAGGCATTTCACCAAGCGCACGCAGCTCGTCGCGACCGGGCAGACCCGCAAAGAGCGCCGAGAGTGCGATGACGAACATCAGCACCATCGCGCCGGCCGACAACGCGACCGCCCGCTGGTGCGCGAGAACCCACGCGACGGCGGCCGTTTGGTACGGTATCAAACGAGCGTTCAAGACTTGCAGGCGTGCCTTGAATGTTTGAAGCGTCCGCTCGAGCTGTTGAAGTGTCTGCCCGATAGACCGGCTGGGGACCATGTTCAGGTCCCCTGTTGCAACTCTTGGGCCGTGGGCGGCTGGCGCGGAGAATTCGTAGATTCGCGGATTGGCAGAATGGAAGATTAGGGTTCGTCCGGGGGTTCGCGACGATGAACCCCCGAACTTCTGGTCTCTAGAATCCGAACCGCGCGCCGAACTGCACCTGGCGCGGGAAGCCGGATGCGCCGAACAGCCCCGACAGGCGCAGGAAGTTCGCGGTCACGCGCCTGTTGCCGCTCGGGTTGGTGAAGTTCACGTGATCGGTGACGTTGAAAATATCGGCGAAGAAATCGAGCGTGCGCGCGGCGCCGAGTCGCGCGCGATAGCCGACGCGAAGATCGATCTGCATGAACCCCGGCCCGCGCGCACCGTTGCGCCGTCCGTCGAACTCCACGTCGTTGTACACATGCGGACCGGCGTCCGGGAATGCGCTGTATGTGCCTGACGGCAGCCGCTCGGTGAGAAGGCCGTTCTGGTCGGCGTCGGTCGAGTCGTCGGTTAGCGTAAACGGCGTGCCGCTCAAAGCGCGAAATGTGCCGCTGAGTGTGACGCCGCGGGTCTTCGGAATCTCCATGCGCCCGCTCATCATGAAGTTGTGCGTGCGATCGGCGCCCGCCGGTCCGAATTGCTCGTCGAGGTTGAGATCGCTCCCGACCTGATACTGCGGCGTAGAGCCCTGCCCCTCGGTCGTGCCCCGCGAATAGCTGAGCGCGTAAGACGCGCGCAGGCTCCAGTTGTTGGCGTACCGCTTCTCAGCGGTCAGCTGGAGCGAGTCGTACTCGCTCGTCCCGTACTCGGTCGTGAGCAGCCGGACGACGTTGGTGTGCGGATCGTCGAGAATGCCGAAAGCGTTCAGATTGCGATCGATAATCGACCCGGCCCCGGTGCGCGCCGTGGTGCGGCGCCGGCCGATGTTGATGTCGGGGTTGAGGAACATGTCGGTGCCGCTCATCCGCACGTAGTCGGCCGAGGTGGAGAACCCGGGTAACAGCTCGCGCTCGTACCCGAAGCTGAACTGATGAAAGTACGGCTGCTTGCGGTTGTTGGGGTCGCTCCAGGTCCAGGTGCCCGTGTTCCGGGCCAGGCTTCCCGGGGGATACGTCGCGTCGATGATGGCGCGCATTTCCGGGCTGATCTGATTGATCACGCCGAGCGCGAGAATCGGATCGGTCGGAAAGCGGCCGTTGGCAGGTCCGCCGTCGGCGGCAAGCAGCGGGAACTGCCCCGTGAACGACCGTGCGAACTTGGTTTCGGTAATCAGATTGTCGACCGTGCCCAGAATCGTGCGGTCGTAGAAGATGCCGTAACCGCCACGCACGACCGATGTGTTCTGTGAATTCGGAGTCCAGATGAACCCGAACCGCGGCGCGATGTTGTTCTTGTCTATCGGGTACGCATCCGGCGACGAAAACAGCGGATTGTAGTCTTCACGGATCGGAATCACCTCGAGGTCGTACCGCACGCCGAGGCTCAGCGTCAGGTTCGGCTTCACCTGCCACTTGTCCTGCGCGTAGAGCTCGCCGACATGACTCGTGAGTGAGTAGTCGAGCGCGCCCGGCACGCGAATGCTGAACCGGTTGGGATAGGTGAGCGGGTTGTTGCGATCGAACGGCAGATCGTGATCGAAGTTGAACGTGCCGTTGACGTAGCTCCAGTTCGGGTTGCGGATGAACACATTCGTGTACCGCGCACCGAACTTCACGTCGTGCCGCCCCTTCGCCTCGGGGATGAACCACGAGAACGTATCCTCGAAGGCATGGGCATAGTTGAACGAGTAATCCATGGTCGTGGCGGCCTGGATGTTGAAACTGTCGTAGGAAAGCACCGGACCGACCAGCGCCTGATCCAGCCTCGGGCGCGCACGGCACGCAGTCCGCGTACTCGGGCTTGAAGCCGCGCCATGCCGGGTTCGAGTGGACGGTGTCTTCGAGCGTCGCCCCATACCGAATCGTGTTGACTTTGGTGTCCGACACGACGCTCGTCAGGGTGGCGACGAGCGTCTGGTCGAGGTCGGTTTCGTCGTTGTAGCTTTGGAGATTTTCGGCGGCACCGTCGATGCGCCGGAACTGCGGCGCGAACTCGCGCAGCCAGCGGAATGCCCACGTGTGCTTCGGGGTCAGCTGGTGATCGATGCGCCACATCGTATTCCACGCCGACTCCTCTCCCTCCGTGGAGTAGCTGAGCTCCGGCCGGGTGGGGAACGTGCGCGCCCACGGACGCGCCACGATCAGCCGCTCGACGCTGACGAAGAAGTGCAGCTTGTTGCGCACGACCGGGCCGCCGATCGTGAAGCCCCACTCGGTTTTGCCAACATCCGCTTTCGGTTGATCGAGCACCTTGTTGAAGAAGTTCCTCTCGGTGAGCGCCTTGCCGGTCCAGTAGTTGAACGCCGACCCGCTGAACGAGTTGGTGCCCGACTTGGTGACCGCGTTGACCACGGCGCCCGACGCGCGTCCGTACTCGGCGTCGAACTGGCTCGTGAGGATTTGCACTTCCTGAATTGATTCGTTCGCCGCGCGCGTCTGGCCGCCGACGTTCGACCCGCGGAGGTCATCGGTGTTCGACGCGCCGTCGAACACGATGTTGTTGGCTTCGGTCGGACGCCCGTTGGCCTGAATGCCGTCGTTGAGGAACTCTGCGTGCGGCAGGAAGACGACCCCCGGCACGCTGCCGGCAAGCGCCATGTAATTGCGGTTGAACGAGGGCAGGTCGTTCAGCTCGGTGGCCGAGATGTGGCCGATTTCCGCAGTGCCACATCCACCAGCGGCGCCTCTCCGGTAACGGTGAGCGTTTCGGCAAGGCCGCCGACCTCCATCGTCAGATCCATGGTCGTCGTCCGTCCGACTTCCAGGACCACGCCCCGGCGATCGAGCGCTTTGAACCCCTCGAGCTTGGCGGCGAGGCGATATCGGCCGGGTACAATCTGCGATACGAAATACGCGCCTTCCGGGCTGCTCACGAGCTCGCGGTACACGCCCGTATCTTCGTTGGTGATGACGATGTTCACGCCGGGGAGCACGCCCCCGCCTGTGTCCACCACCTTCCCGCCGATCTCCGCGGTTCCCTGTTGCGCACGCAGGACTTGTGCACTGCAGAGGAACAGAACGACGACAGCGCTGACGGCTAGTCTCCGCATGTCTCCTCCTCGAGGGCTTACCGAAAACGGTTGTCTGGGCTGAAGTGCCGACACTACGCCTCTCGGGGCGGCGCTTCTATCGGGTGGCGACAGTAAAATTACGCTCGGGAGACAGCATCTCGCTGCCTCATCAGGTACGGCGTACGCGTTTACCGGTTCGGATTGATGGATGCGATGTGCAAAAGATTGGAGATCCAACCAGCGCAGGTGGCGCGATTACCTGTTTTGACGAGCAAAACCGGGTTTCCCGTGATGGTCTGCCAATTGCTGCAAAGCGGGCATGTCCAACCAGAGAGTTGCCGAAGTCGAGAGATTCTTCGCGCATCACCTTCGGACGGTGCAAGCACGTCTGGAAAGGAACACGGAGCGGGCGATTCAGCGTCAGAAAGCAGAGTGGCGAGAAGCTGTGCGGCGCGAAGCCCTGCTCGAGGAAAAACAGAACGAGAGGCCCGAAGAACGATAAGAGGGCTGCGGAACCAAGGGCGGAGGGGTGTCCAGAAACCCTTGGCCCCGCAGCAAGAGCCCTCCACTAGGCTCGCTGCCACGCAGAGTATCGCTGCAGCCACGCGAAACCAATCCAGCCGGCACCCTATTGTTCGGGCGGCAACACGTGGGATCTCAGACGGGCGCCCCCTCAGGCGCACGCGCGGCGTACTGGAGGGGTTTGGTCCACAGGCTCTCGAGGCCCTCGAGAATGTCAGATGCCCAGCTGAACACGTTGCGGCCGGCGACAATTCGCCGCATCGCTCTCATGCGAAGACGCCGCTCTTCGGGATCCATGTCGATCGCGCGCGTCAGCGCATTCGCGAAGCCATCGACATCGTAGGGGTTGATGATGAGCGCTTCGCGCAGCTCCTCGGCCGCGCCCGCGAGGGCGCTCAGGACGAGCACCCCATCTTCGTCGTCTCGCGACGCAACGAACTCCTTCGCAACGAGGTTCATGCCGTCGGCCAGCGAGCTGACGACGCAGAAATGGGCCATACGGTACAGGGCCACGAGCTCCGCAAGACCGAGCGCCTTCTTGTGGTAATAGATGGGTTGAGCCCCACCCGGCACGGCGTGTTTCGCATTCACCTCTTCCACTTTGCGATCGATCTCCGATTCGATCGCGCCGTAGCTTTCGAGCTCCGATCGCGAGGGCACGCCGATTTGCACGAAGGTGAAACGGCCGCGCAGATCGGGCCGGCGCGTGAGCACGCGGTCGATCGCCTCGAGGCGCTCGGGAATCCCTTTCGTGTAGTCGAGCCGATCCACGCCTACGCCCACGATGTTGTCGCACGACAGGCCGAACATGCGGCGCAGCTCGGACTGTTGCGCGTCGAGGAATTCATCGCTCACCACCCCCTGGATCCGGTCGTAGTCGACGCCAATGGGCACAGACACGACGGTCGTGCCCCGCCCCTTGAATCGAACGCTCGCGCCATCGGCCTCGATCTCGGCGCCGAGTTCGTCCTCGACAGCCAGCAGAAAATTGCGGCGATCGCGCTCGACCTGGAACGCCAGCAGATCGTTGGCCAGCAGGCCCGTCAGCAGCTCGCGGCGCCACTGACACATCAGCAGACGATCCGGATTCGGCCACGGGATATGCCAGAAGAGGGCGGTGCGCACCTGCGGCCGGCGCCGACGCAGGTATAGAGCCACCATGGCGAGGTGATAGTCCTGCAGGAACACCGGTGTGTCGGGCGTCATCATCTCGCGATCGATCGCCGCAGCAAACTGCGCATTCACCTTCTTGTACGCCGCCCAGTCTTCTCTGCGGAATTTCGGACGAACGTCGACGAGGTGGCAGAGCGGCCACAGGCCCTCGTTCGCGAATCCGCCGTAGTAGAGCGCGAACTCCTCCTGCGGAATCCAGAGACGGCGCAAGTCATAGGCCGGGCTGCCTGGCGGCACGCGTATCTTGTCGTTGGCGTCGACCGTCTGGCGATCGGCGTTCCCCGCACCGTGCGCGATCCACGTGCCGCCGCGCTCCCGCATCAGCGCGTCGAGCGCGATGGCGACTCCGCCAGTCGCGGTCGTACAGGTGATGCGCCCCTGATCGTCTGCGTTGTGCAGATACGGCTCGCGGTTCGACACGACGAGCAGCGGCCGCGGCGCCTGCGCGTCGATCTCGCCCGCGCGCACGAGGCCGGTGCGAAACAACGCCGGCCCTACCAGCTCGTCGATTGCGATGAGCGCGACGAGCAGCATCTGCACCTGCCCGCCCCAGGTCGGAAATTCGGTGGCCACGGTCGCCGCAAGCCCGAGCGTAATGCCGGCCTGCGAGATCAGGCCCATCCAGACGTACTCGCCCGCGCCGTTCTTCACGCCCGAGATGTGAAGCCCCGTTCGCACGCCGATCCAGATCAGGCCGACACGCGCCACCGCCAGCCCCACGGCGGCGAGGCCCGCGGTGGCGAGCGTGTCGAGCCGCAACGAGGTTCCGATCGCGACGAAAAAGACCACGAGCAGTGGAAGCGCCCCCGACTGGATTGCCGCCTTCAGCGTCTCGCCCTGCGCAACGGCCACGTTCGCAATCACGATACCTGCGGCCATCGCGGCCAGGAGCGGCTCCACCCGCTGGCTCATTCCGACCTGGCTCAGCAGAAGGCAGACGACCAGCAACGCGAGGGTGACTTCGCGTCCGACGTACCTGAGATAGAGCGCGAACAGCGCGCCGACAAGGCAGCCGAACGCCACCGCGCCGCCGATCTCCCAGGACAGTCTGACAATCATGTTCACGTCGCCCGGCGCGTTGTCGCCGAAGGTCGCCCGGCCGAGCTGCATGAACACGGAAAAGAGGATGAGCACGATGATGTCGGCCAGCACCACCATCGCCAGCACGAAATCGCTCAGCTTGCCGCGCGAGCCCGTCTCGGTAATGACGGCCGCGCTCATCGTCGGCGAGAAGCTCACGACGATGACCACCATCAGCGCGATCATCGCGAGCTTGGCCGTGCCGGTGGCCTGCGGCGCAATCGGCAGCCAGGGCCACACGAGCCACGCGATGAGACCGAGACCCGCAATCGCGGTGGCCAGCGTGATGACGGTTGTCGGCCCGGCGCCGGCGACGCGGCGCTCGAGGCGCTCGATGTTCAGCGTGAGACCGGCAATGAATGCGATGAGCGTCGTGGCGATGCCGTTGACTGTGAGGAGCTGCCGCGCCATCGCTTCGGTGATGACATTGCCGAGGTAGGGTCCGACGAGGAGTCCGAATAACAGGTACCCTGTCAGGCGCGGCATACGGAACCGCCGCAGGAATTCGCCCGAGACGAGCGCGGCGAGCAGCGTGAAGCCGAGCGCCAGCGCCGCCCCGCGCGGATCGCCCGACATTCCCTCGACGCCAATCGGGGCGGGCCCTATGTGGCGAACGAGCAGCATCGCCACAACGACGAGCGCAATTGCCGCCAGGCGGATCATCCGATCGCTCCCCTGAAGACGTCGAGCGCCAGGGCGATGGCCACGAGCGGCAGCGGCATCGCGGCCGCCACCGAGGGCTCGCGCGTGCCGTCGCGCGACGCCAGATGCAGGATGAGAACGACCAGCGCGAGCACGGCGGCCTCGACAAACCGCGTGATGGAGGCGCCCGCGACGAGGAGCAGCAGCACGACCAGCGGATGCTGGAAGTAGTCGAGCTCTTTTACGATACGCGCGCGTGCGAGATCGCCGGCGCCGCTCCACAGGATGCCGGCGAACAGGCCGGCGAAGAGCGCTGACAGCGAGAGATACGCCGCGGCGCCGCCGATGAGCAGCAGAGAGCCGACGACAAACACCTGCTGTTCGCGCTCGGAATCGGTCTGTCCGATGAGCAGCCAGCCGGCGAGCGCGACAATGACGGCAATGCCCGCTATCGCGACAGTAATCAGAAACAGCACCAGCGGCGATTCCTCGCGGGAAAGGACGATCGCTGCTCCGCCGAGCGCCGCGATCGCCATCGATGCATCGACGCGCGGCCGGTGCACGTCGAGGTTGAGACCGACAAACACACCCACCATTGCCAGTGCCATGGCGACCAGTGGATCGACCAGCTGCAGAACCGACGCCGTGAGCAGATCGAGACCGTTCGGCCCGAGCGCGAGCCCCAAGAGCAGCAGCGCAGGAAGCGTCCAGATCGTCATCGGCTCTTCTCGAGCACCAGCACGTGATGGCCGTCTCCGCGCGTCACCGCGACGAGGAGCTTCTGCCCGGCCGGCAGCGTCTCGAAGATGCGCGCAAGCTGTGCGGCCGTCGGCGCTTTCTGCGTCCCGAACACAGTGATGAGATCGCCTGTGCGTATTCCCGCATGGGCGGCTCGCGATCGGGGCTCGACCTCGAGCACTTCCACGCCGCTACGGCCCACCGTCCGCACGCTGAGGCCGAGCGATGGATTCTCGGCCGGCTCGACCCGAGCGGCGGCGACCAGGGTGACATCGCGCGTCTCTCCCTCGCTCCGCACGCGGAGCTTCACCTCGCTGCCGCTTGCGACATTCCGCACGCGCGCCCGCCAGTCTTCGGCCGAGGCCACCGGTTCGCCGTTGACCGCTTCGATGAGGTCCGTAACCGCGAGCTCGTCAGCCGCAGGTCCGGCGGGATCGACCCAGGCGATCGCAAGACCGAGCGGCGTCCACTGCACCATCACCCCGAGCTGACCCGGGACATGCGGGATCTCCTGCGCCAGCCGCCCTGCCGTATCGAGTACCAGCTGTCCGGGGACGAGCGAGAGTGCGCCGTTATGCGGCACCGCAAGCCCGGCGAGCAATCCTTCGGTCGTGAAGACGAATGTTCCTGGCGTCAGGTTCAGGCCAGGCGGCAGGCGCCAGACGGAGCCCCCCCACGCGGGACTCGTCGTCGGCACGAGCGAGCCGACGAACACAGGACGCAGCGACAGGCTTCCTTCCACGAGATCGGCTGCCACCAGATAGCGTGGATAGTCGAAGATGCGCGGCATCCATGGGGTCAGCGACGGCACGTCGGCCTCGGGCACACGCATCAACTCGAGGCCCGAGGCCCCGAGCCCCACGCCAACGTCATTGCCGATTCGGAGAGCGGGCACGCCGGCCTCAGCGGCAGCGATGGCAGCCGACACGCCGGGCCGAAGAGCTGAGAGCGATCGCGCGAGATCGTCATAGCTCGACTGCGGCCGCAATTGTGCCAGGACCGGCGCCACCGGCACGGCTGTCACCGGACGATCCTGAAAGCGAAGGCGGGCGAGCAGCCACAGGGCACCCACCGACACCAGGATCGTGATGAGCAGAAGACGTGTCTCGCGCGAAATCACCGGTTGACCGTATTTCGTCATCGCGCTGCCTGCAATAAAGTGACGGTCACGTGGCTCCCCCAAAAATCCCGAGAGAAATCCGCGAATTCGTCGCTCGATTTCTGCCCAGCGTCGAACATCTCGAAGCCTTCATCGTGCTGCAAAAGAACACTACGCGATCGTGGAGCCCGGCGGATATGGCCGCGGAGCTCCGCATCCCGGAAGACACGGCAGCTGATGTGCTGGAACGGCTGGCGTCCGACAATTTTCTCGATGTCAAGATCTCCAACGATATCCTGTATCGTTTCAATCCGGCGAGCGATGCGCTCGACGCCGTATCGGCGCGCTGCGCTGAGTTGTACGTACGTGAACGCATCTCGATGATCAACCTGGTGACGGCGGCCACGCTGAGCCCGATACACGACTTCGCCGAGGCGTTTCGCTTCAAGAGGGACACGGGCGATGGCTGAAGCCGTCTATCTGCTGTGCGCGGCAACGAGCACGGCGTGCGCCGTGCTGCTGCTGCGGGCGTATCGGCGCCAACGGACACGCCTGCTGCTCTGGAGCAGCCTGTGCTTCGCTCTGCTGGCACTCAACAACGCGCTGCTCTTCGTGGATCTCATTATCATCCCCGAGGGCATCGATTTGGCGATATGGCGGAGCCTTATGGCGCTGACGGGCATCGGCCTGCTGCTGTTTGGTCTGATCTGGGAATCGAGGTAGCGCGCATGAATACGTTCCTCTGGGGCGCGACGGCAATGGGCTGCTGGGCCGTTGGCCTCATCTTCCTGCGATCGTGGCGTTACACCGAAGATCGATTTTTCGCGCTCTTCGCTATGGCATTCTGGCTGCTGGCCGCTCACTGGACCGCGTTGGCCATCGTCGGCGCGGTGGACGAAACGCGCCACTATTTCTACTCGGTGCGCCTCGCAGGGTTCCTCCTCGTGCTGGTCGCCATTGCCCACAAGAACCGGACGTTCCCCTAGTCAGACGACGTGGCAGAGCCATCGGTCGCAGACAGTATTTTTGGCGAGGAAATCAGCTACGACACAGGCCGGAATCCTTCTAGGTGATGACGCCACGCCGCACGGCATAGAGCACCAGCTCGGCCGTGCTGTGCACGTCGAGCTTCTGCAGGATGTGCGCCCGATGCGTTTCGACGGTCGCCACGCTAATCGACAGCAGATCGGCGACGTCTTTGTTGCTGTGGCCTTCGGCGATCAACTGGAAGATTTCGCGCTCGCGCTCCGACAGCGCTTCGTAGCGGTCGATGATGCCTTTCTTCGCGAGGTGGCGAAGATAGTCGTCGAGCATCACTTTGGCCGCGGCCGGGCTGAAGAACGACTTGCCGGCCGCAACCGCGGTGACGCCGCGGATGAGATCGGTATCGGCCGAATCCTTGAGCAGATACCCGCGCGCGCCGGCCTGCAGAGCGGGCGTGATGAACGCCTCCTCTGCGTGCATGCTGAGGATCAGCACGCCGGTATCGGGCAGGCGGCGCAGAATCTGCCGCGTCGCTTCAATACCGCTCAAGAGCGGCATCGCAATGTCGAGCACCACCACGTCCGGTTGGAGGGCGAGGGCGAGCCTGACGGCCTCGCGCCCGTCGGCCGCTTCACCGACGACTTCCCACCCTTCCTGGTCTTCGAGAATCTTTCGCAAGCCCTGCCGCACAACGGTGTGATCGTCTCCGAGGAGGATTCGGACTCTGGACATCATGTGACTTTACCTGCCAGTGCGGGTGAATTGGGAGTGAACACCCGCTCGCCACTGTCTGTTGCCCGCCGCACGGGCAGCTCGACCATCAACCGCGTACCCTGTCCCGGACTGCTGTCGACGACAACGGCACCCTTGAGATGCGCGGCCCGCTCACGAATGCCGACGAGCCCGAGACCCCGCCGATCTGCCGAACGCGCCGCGGCTGGATCGAACCCCGCGCCGTTGTCTTCAATCATGATGCGGAGCACGTCGGGCGTCCGGACGAGATGCACCCGGCAAACGGACGCCTGCGCGTGCTTCGCAACGTTGTTGAGCGCTTCTTGCACGATGCGATAGGCGGCCGCTTCGGTTTCCGAAGGCAGCCGTGCCTCCATGCCTTCGTGAGAGAGCTGGGCCGTGATTTCGTACCGCTTCGCGAAGCTCTTCACATAGGCGTCGATTGCCGACACCAGCCCGAATTCGTCGAGCGCGGCCGGATGCAGCAGATACGACAGGTCTCTTACCTGATGCAGCGCGCTGTCGGTAATCGTGCGGGCAGCCGTCAAAAGCGAGGTCGGTCCCGTGGCGCCTTCGATTGAGCGTTGTGCGTATGCCAGCTCAACTTTGATGGCCGTCAGCGCCTGGCCGATCTCGTCGTGAAGCTCCCGGGCAATATGACGCCGCTCCTGTTCCTGGACCGTCACCAGCTTGGCCGACAGATCCTGGAGGTCGCGGGCGAGCTCTTCATCGCGGGCTTGCTGACGCAACAACTGCTGTTCCAGACGGCCGGCATAGACGACGGCAAGAACGGCGACCGCGAGCCCGATGACGAGAGCCAACCCGAGCAGCTGCCACGAGTCGCGCTGCACCGTCTCGTACACGCCGGCGATCTGAGACTGCTGCTCGACGTACCCGGCGCGATTGACCGCCTGAACCCCCTCGGACACGCTGATGATGATGTCGCGACGCGGAGTCACGCGATGGGTCAGGACGTTGCGCGCTTCGGCGAGCCACCGATTGCGATCGCTGGCCAGCACGTCGAGCATGCTCCTCCGGTACCCGTCGACCTCTGTGCGAAGTCGCGCAAACTGCTCGCGCTCGGCTGGCGAGTTCGACACCGGCTCGTAGACACGCATCAGGTCCTCGAGCGCCGTGTAGGCCTCTTCGAGCTGGCGGCGGTAGGTCCCCATGTTGTCCGGATTCGGGTCGAGCAGCGCGTCGCGGAAGGCCACCGACGCCAGCAGGACGCGCGCCCGGATATTGGACAACGTTTCCTGTGCCCGCACGTAACGCGTGTTGACGCCTTCGGCGCGAAGCTGCGCGTCGCCGATCCGGAGGCTCAACTGCAACCACGCGAACAGCCACAGCCCCAGGATGAGGCCGAAGCCCAGGAACACGGCCGCGCGAATACTCAGCCGCTCGCGTCTCGAGTGCATAGCCGAATCTTACCGTCTGATTGACGACAGTCAACACACGCGTCGCGAGGCACCGGAAAACCGGCGGCCACACCGCACGTTACCGGGGTCCGAGGTGCACACTTGCCCCGGTAAGAATACCGTCATCGCCTGATAGGCGTGTCGGTGTCGCGGCGGTATCTTCCCACCCGAACCACTACAGATTCGTTCAATTTGTATTGCCTCGTCCACGCGTCCATTGAGGTGTTGCTATGGGATCTATATTCCGCGTACTCCGGCCCGGCTTCCTCGCCATAATCTTGACGGGGTTGCTGGCCGGCACGGCCTTCGCACAGCAGGGCCAGATTAACGGTGTCGTCAGCGACAGCAGCGGCGGCGTCATTCCGGGCGCGACCGTGACGGCCACTGAGGCGGGCACCGGTTTTGCCCAGAGCACGGTGTCGGGCGCGAACGGGCGCTACAGCTTTCCATCGCTCCGCCCAACCGGGTACACCATTACCGCCGAGCTGGTGGGTTTCCGGACCTTCCGGCGCGAAGGCATCGTGCTGGCGGCCAATCAGAGCATGACGATCGGCATTCAGCTCGAACTGGGCGAATTGTCCGAGACGGTCACGGTCTCCGGCGAGGCCGCGCAGGTTGACGTCTCGACCGCGACCATCGCCGAGGTCGTGGATCACGCGCGCATCGTCGAACTGCCGATCGCGGGCCGCGAAGTCGCGCGGCTGCAGACGCTCGTTGCGGGCACGGTGGTGAGCTCGATCAGTAACGAGTCGGCCAAATCCATCCCCGGCGCAGTGCGCATCTCGGCCAACGGCGCGGGTGAGCGGCAGAACACCTACAGGCTCGACGGTGCGAGCAACACGGATTCCTACTTCCAGGAAAACCAGAGCTTCCCCTTCCCGGATGCGCTGCAGGAGTTCAGCATTCAGACCAGCAACTACAGCGCCGCGTATGGCAACAACGCCGGCGCCGTCGTCAACGTCGTCACGCGATCGGGCACCAACCGCTTCCACGGCGGGGCGTTCGAGTACCTGCGAGATCGCAAGTTCAACTCAAAGGGGTTCTTCGCCAGGGAAAAGGACTTTCTGAAGCGCAACCAGTACGGCGGGTTCGCCGGCGGGCCCATCCGCAGGAACAGCACGTTCTTCTTCGCCGGCTGGCAGCGGACGCGCATCACGAACAAGGCGTCTGAGATCGTCGCGTTCGTGCCCACCCCGGCGCAGCGCAACGGCGACTTCTCGAGCTGCGTGCCGGCCTGTCCGCAATTGTACAATCCCGACACCGGCGCGGCGTTCCCCAACAACCAGATTCCCCTCGCCATGTTCGATCCGGCTGCGGCGAAGGTGCTGGCACAGCTGCCGGTTCCCGACAATGCCGAGGGCCGCGTCACCATCCCGCGTAACACCGATCAGGATTCGAACCAGCTCATCCTGAAGGTCGACCAGCAGGTCGGGATCAACAACCAGTTCAGCGTCCGTTATTTCATGGACGACTTCAACACCGCGTCGGCGTTCGTGGCCTCCAACATTCTCAGCTACCGGGGACCGAGCCTCGAGGCGACGCCGCGCACCAACAACATCGTGACGGGGTGGAAGCGGACGCTGAGCTCCACGCTGCTCAACGAGTTCACCTTCGGCTACAACCGCCTGAACACCGCCCGTCAGCCACATGAGGATGTGCCGGCGATTCAGGACTTCGGCGTC
>Ga0105106_10001434_pt1 | contig 17230 bp, 19 predicted proteins | sample PPLLaktember2015_5_FD_79109 | JGI IMG/M metagenome (GOLD analysis project Ga0105106, IMG submission 79109) | Freshwater sediment microbial communities from Prairie Pothole Lake near Jamestown, North Dakota, USA - PPLs Lake P8 Core (1) Depth... | ecosystem: Environmental > Aquatic > Freshwater >...
GAGCAGTGGGCGGCGGTCTTCAAGATGCCCGACGAGGGCGGCGCGGGGCTGTGGCGGGTCGCGTTCCCGGTACCGCCCGACGAGGCCGACGAGGTCACGCTCGCCGCCGACGAGGTCGAGCGCCGCATGCAGTACTTCGTGCCGCGCCCCGAGCGTTACTCGATCCGCTACAAGAGCATCTACAAGGTGCACCAGCGCGTCGCGCAGGCGTTCCGGCGCGGCCGATGCCTCCTCGCCGGTGACGCGGCGCACCTCAACAACCCGCTTGGCGCCTTTGGCCTCAACGGCGGCATTCACGACGCCATCAACCTCGCCGGCAAGCTCGGGGCGGTGTGTTGCGGGGAGGCGGACGGCACGCTCCTCGACCGCTACGAGCGCCAGCGTCGAACGGTCAACATCGAGTACGTGCAGGACGGCTCGATTCGCAACCTCAAGACCCTGGCCGAGCGCGACCCCGGGGCCCGGCGCCTGCGCTTCGACGAGATCCGGCGTGCGAACGCCGACCCTGCGCTGGCCAAGGAATTCCTCCTGCGCAGTTCGATGATCGCGAGCGTCCGGCGAGAGCGGGCGATCGACTGACCTCCGGCGCCCCGCTGGGGCGCTGTGGCGCTGTGGCGTTGGCGCGGGGGTTTCCGCATAATCACCTGTCCCCCGCACCGGGCCCGGTTTACCCGGGCACGGGACACCACAAGAAGACCATAGCGCAGGAGCCCGCGCGTCGACCCGAGCGCGGCGACGAGAGGAGAGGAGAACCGTGGAGAAAGTCTGGCTGAAGCGTTACCCGCCCGGCGTGCCGCACGAGGTGCGCTACGACGAGTTCGAGTCGGTGCGCGATCTCTTCGAGGCGAGCGTGAAGAAGTACGGCGACCGGCCCGCGTACCACAACATGGGCAAGTCGCTCACCTTCGCCGATCTCGACCGGATGACGCGCGCGTTCGGGGCGTGGCTGCAGGCGAACGGGTTCGGCAAGGGGACCCGGGTCGCAATCATGATGCCGAACGTGCTGCAGTATCCGGTGGCGCTGTTCGGGACGCACCGCGCGGGCGGCGTCGTCGTGAACGTCAATCCGCTGTACACCGCGCGCGAGCTCGAGCACCAGCTCAAGGACTCGGGCGCCGAGGTGATCGTCATCCTCGAGAACTTCGCCGCCACGCTGCAGCAGGTGCTGTCGCGCACGCCGGTGAAGAAGGTCGTCGTCGCCTCGCTCGGCGATCTGCTCGGCTTCAAGGGCAGGATCGTCAATTTCGTCGTGCGGCACGTTAAGAAGATGGTGCCGGCGTTCGAGCTGCCGGACGCGCTCAGGTTCAACGACGTGATCGCCGACGGCGCGCGCCACGAGCTCAAGCCGGTCGCCATCGGACACGACGACATCGCGTTCCTGCAGTACACCGGCGGCACGACGGGCGTCGCGAAGGGCGCGATGCTCCTGCATCGGAACATCCTCGCCAACTTGGAACAGGCGGGCACGTGGCTGAAGCCGTTCCTGGGCGCGGACGAGGCCAAGGTCGTCATTACCGCGCTGCCGCTCTACCACATCTTCTCCCTGACGGCGAACTGTCTCGTGTTCATGAAGCTCGGCGGCTGCAACGTGCTGATCACCAATCCGCGCGACATTCCCGGCTTCGTGAAGGAGCTCGCGAAGCACAAGTTCACCATCATCACCGGCGTGAACACGCTCTACAACGCGCTGCTCAACAACGCCGAGTTCGCAAAGCTCGATTTCTCTGCCCTGCGGGTCACGCTCGGCGGCGGGATGGCGGTGCAGAAGGCGGTCGCCGACCGCTGGAAGCAGGTCACCGGCGTGACGCTCATCGAGGCCTACGGCCTCACCGAGACCTCGCCTGCCGCGACGATCAATCCGCTCGACCTCAAGGACTACAACGGTTCGATCGGCCTGCCGGCACCTTCGACGGAGATCGGCATCCGCGCCGACGATGGCCGGTGGCTGCCGATCTGGGACGGCGTGCGACCAGTGGAGGAGTGCACCGGCGAGATCTGCATCAAGGGCCCGCAAGTGATGGCCGGGTACTGGCAGAAGCCCGAGGAGACCGCGAAGGTGATGACGCCGGACGGCTGGTTCATGACCGGCGACATCGGGTACATGGACAAGGAGGGCTTCACCCGCATCGTCGACCGCAAGAAGGACATGATCCTCGTGTCGGGCTTCAACGTGTACCCGAACGAGATCGAGGGCGTGCTCGCGATGCATCCGGGGGTGCTGGAGTGCGCCGCGATCGGCGTGCCCGACGCGAAGTCGGGCGAGGCGGTGAAGGTGTTCGTCGTGAAGAAGGATGCGGCCCTCACCGAGGACTCGATTCGCAAGCACTGCGAGGAGCATCTCACCGGCTACAAGCGGCCGCGCTTCATCGAGTTCCGCGCGGAGCTGCCCAAGACGAACGTCGGCAAGATCCTGCGCCGCGCGCTGCGCGACGAAGAGGTCGGGCAGAAGAAGGCGGCGTGAGGAACTGACGGCGCGGCTGGAGGCCGCTGCCTGGCTCGGGGAAGCCCGCGGATCTGCACCGCGGGCTTTTTCTCGCCTGCTGCGGGCCGTTAGTGCGCTGCAGCAAGTCCTCTGGTATAAATCCGCCTGACTATTAACCACGTCGTTAACACGCGGGAACAAGGGGCTGGCCCCTTGTAGATCCCCAAGCGGGAACAAGGGGCTGGCCCCTTGTAGATCCCCAAGCGGGCACAAGGGGCGGGCCCCTTGTGGATCCCCAAGTCGGCTTTCGTCATATCGGCGACAGGAGGTCAGGGAGTGCTCTACGCGCTGCACGAGATGCAACACGCGCTGCTCGCCCCGTGGAACGTCTGGGCGAAGACGCACCACGAGCTGTTCTCCCACCCCTTCAGCCTGCTCGCATATGCCCCGGGCGCGAAGCGCGTGGCGGCCTCGGCGGACCTGATGCATCGCCTGACCAAGCGCTACGACAAGCCCGAGTTCGGGCTCGACCACACGGTTATCGACGGCGTGGAGGTGGCGATCACCGAGCGCGTCGCCGTGCGCAAGCCGTTCTGCCGACTCCTGCACTTCCAGCGCGCCGCGACGCGCAACGACCCGGTGGTGCTGCTCGTCGCGCCGCTCTCGGGCCACTTCGCCACGCTGCTACGCGACACGGTGCGCGCGCTGCTGCCCGACCCCGAGGTGTACATCACCGACTGGGCGGACGCGAAGCTGGTGCCGATCTCCGAGGGCGCGTTCCACCTCGACGACTACGTCGACTACGTGCGCGAGTTCATCCGACATCTCGGGCCGGCGGTGCACGTGACGTCGGTCTGCCAGCCGACGGTGCCGGTGCTCGCGGCCGTCGCGCTGATGGCGGCCGACGGCGAGTCGGTGCAGCCGCGCACGATGACGATGATGGGCGGGCCGATCGACGCGCGCCGCAGCCCGACCGGGGTCACCAACCTCGCGCTCAAGCATCCGCTGTCGTGGTTCGACCGCCGCCTGATCCAGCGCGTGCCCGCGAAGTACCCCGGCTTCATGCGCCGCGTCTATCCCGGCTTCCTGCAGCACGCCGGGTTCGTGGCGATGAACCCCGACCGTCACGCCGACGCGCACTGGGACTACTACCTGCACCTCGTGGCCGGCGACGGCGACAGCGCCGACTCGCATCGCCGCTTCTACGACGAGTACAACGCGGTGCTCGACATGCCGGCCGAGTACTACCTCGACACCATTCGCACCGTGTTCCAGGAGTTCGCCCTGGCGCAGGGCACGATGCGGGTGCGCGGCCAGCCGGTGCGGCCGGATGCGGTCACGAAGACCGCGCTCCTCACCATCGAGGGCGCGCTCGACGACATTTCCGGCAACGGCCAGACCGAAGCGGCGCAGGCGCTGTGCTCCGGCATCCCCGCGAAACGGCGCGAGCACTATCTGGTGCCGAATGTCGGCCACTACGGCATCTTCAGCGGCCGCAAGTGGCGCGAGGCGATCGCGCCGCGGATCCGGGAGTTCATCCGTCGGCACGCGTAGACTCGCGCCGCCATGCCGAGCGATCGCTGCGCCTGCCACCGGCTGCGCCGGCGCATTCTCCTCGGGGCGGCGGGCCTGCTCCTCGTTCCCGCAGCCCGCGGCCAGGGGCGCGATCTCCCCGCCATCGTCCAGCCCGAGCGCCCGACGCGCGAGGCGTTCATGCGCCGCGCGCTCGAGATGCGGCGAATCTCGGTCGAACGCGGCGACCAGGCCTACGGCGCGGTGATCGTGGAGGACGGCCGGATCGTGGGTGAGGGCATCAGCGCGGTGATCACCGCGAAGGACCCGACCGCGCACGCCGAGATGCAGGGTATCCGCGATGCCGCTCGACGGCTCGGCACGCGCGACCTATCGGGCTGCGAGATGTACGGCACCTCGCGTGCCTGCCCGATGTGCGAGGCCGGCGCGTACTGGGCGCGCATTTCGCGGATGTACTACGGCGAGGGGATCGCGGACGCGGGGGCGCCGCGGCTTTCCCGCTAGAGCAGTTTCCGCGCCGCCAGCGCCTCGATCATGGTGCGCGCGAAGTCCTCGGAATCCTTCTGCGGATTGCTCGGCCGACCCGCCGGTGTAGGCCGGGTCCTGCCACTGCTGGAGGATCTTCGTCGGTCCCGCGCAGCCGGCGAGCGCGACGGCGGCGAGCAGGCAGATCGGGTTGCCAGGCGCATCAATGGCTTCTCCGAGAGGGGTCGTGCGCCGATCACAGGTAGGCAATCAGGCGCCCGCAGCTGATCACGCCGATCCAGATCGCGAGCGAGAGCAGCGCCGAGGCTTTCGCCGCGGGCGGGGTCGGCTGGTGCTGGTCCCACGTCGAGACCGAGCGGAACACGCCGTGGTGGAACGTGAGCGCGTTGACGCCCGCGAACGCGATCAGCAGGAGCTTCACGCGGAACGCCGGGTTCGCGAAGAAGTCGGTCGCGTGGGCCGACAGCATCGCGACGCCGCTCGGCACGATCAGGAGCAGCGCGACCCATGACCACGGCAGCAGGTGCCGTTCGAGCGAGCGGATCGACACCGTGCGCGAGAAGCCGAGCAGCCGCAGATCGAAGAGCACCACCGACCCGACCAGGATCGCCAACCCGACGATGTGGACGATCTCGACGATCGGGTAGGTCCACAGCGAGTGCCGCATCACCTCTGCGAGGGACGAGTGCTCGAGGACCGAGAGCCATTCCGCGATATCCATGGTGTCCGGCCGCGCGGGACTCGCGCGTTCGCTCCTCCTCTTTGCGCCGCGGGGCGGGGGGCTTCTCGGGCGACCCCCTCGGCCGGCCGCGCGCTACCTCAACTCGACCGTCTTCCCGTCGATCGTGATGCGCTCGGCGCGCATCTCGTCAGGCTTGTTGCGGTTGGGGTAGCCGACCACCGTGGCGGTGTTGCCGACCTTGAGCGCGTCCTTGGGGAGGCCGCGGTTCTCCATGCGCGTCGGCGGTGCGAGCACCGCGTTCCAGGTCTTGGTGGCCGTCTGCAGGCGGATGTGGCCGTGCGGATGTTCGTAGCCGGACTCGATGATCTTGCCGGTGAGGGTGAGCGCCTGCGAGCTGTCGTACTCGCTCCAGCCGTGATGCGCCAGGGCGGGGGCGGAGAATGTGGCAAGCGCAGCGAGCGCGAGCGTGGCGAGCAGGTGATTATTCATGGCGAGCGAGCGCGAGAATAGACCGGCCGCACTATGCACCGCGAGGATGAAAATTTCAACCGCACTTAGAATCGGGTCACCATGCGCGCGGCGATTCTCGTCTGCATTCTATGCTTGGCGCTTGCCGCACACGCGCAGCCGGCGGCGCCGCTCCGGCTCGCCGACACGTGGCCGCTTCCCGAGCACGAGCTGCCGTTCGCGGGCCTCGCGCCGTCCACGCATCGGCTGCAGCTCGCACTCATCATGTTCCGCGACACATCCTGGGAGCCGGAGCGCATCCTCAACGCGGTGCGCGGGGGCGCGGCAATCCTCGCGCAGTGCGGCATCCGGCTCGAGCGCGCGGAGCTCTACCGCTTCGAAGGGGGCGATCCGGGCCTGCGCTATCTCTCGACGCCGGTCTCGCGCCAGCTCGTGCGACGCGTGCGGCCGGCAAAGCCCGCGGTGTTCTTCGTGCGCGACACGCGCCACGTGCCGACGTTCGACGCCGAGGCGTTCGGCAGCGGCAACACCGCGACCCGACCCGAGCTGGTGTTCACCGTCTGGATGACCGCCTGGATTCGGGACCTGCCGCTTGCGCTCGCGCACGAGCTCGCGCATGTGCTCATGGACTCGGGCCGGCACTCGACCGAGCCGGGAAACCTGATGCGCGACGAGACGGCACCGGGAAACACGCAGCTCACGCCCGAGCAGTGCGCGGGCATGATCCAGGCGGGTGAGCGGAACGGGCTGCTTCAGCGCGAGATCGCGCGCTGAGGTTCGGCCGCGGTGCCGGCCTGCTTCTGCAGAAAGGCGTCGAGCCCGCGACGCGCCTCCAATCGCACCCGGTCGCGCACCATCGGGGTCCAGCCGAGGAGCCACCCCGTCGCCCCGAGCGCCTGCCGCGCCCAGCGCCAGAAGGCGAATCGGTCGACGTGGTGCACGATCAGCCCGTCGCGGAACTCGAAGGTCGCGTCGATCACGTTGTGCACGCGCCGGCCGGTCGGCGAGAACGTGTAGCGCGGCTCCCAGTGCGCGCTGCCACGCGCGTCGTCGGCCTGCACCGCCCCGAACTCCAGGTCGAGATCCTTCGCGCGCGCACACAGCATGGTCCACATCGCGCCCGCCTCGCGTCCGCGCAGCTCAGGGAACGCCGGGTCGGAGAACACGATCTCGGGGTGGTAGCACGCACCCATTGTCGCGGCGTCGCGCACCTGGAACGCGCGATAGAAGCGTTCGATCAGCGCCTCGTTCGGATGCACGGCGCTCATCCGTGCCGCGCGCGGCTATCGGCGGGCGCCTGTGCGCGGTTGGTCAACGAGTAGTCGCGCAGCACGGTCGCCACGCGCAGCCGGTAGTCGCTGAAGACGCCGCCGCGGCCGCGCGCCTGCGCGGCGCGGTGGCCTTCGAGCTCGCGCCAGCGCCGCACCGCCTCCTCGTCGCGCCAGAAGGAGAGCGAGAGGACCTTCTCGTCGTTGGTGAGGCTCGCGAAGCGCTCGATCGAGATGAAGCCGTCGGTCTGCTCCAGCGCGGGCCGCAGGCTCGCGGCGAGGTCGAGATATTCCTGCTTGCGGCCGGGTGCCGGGATGACTTCGAAGATGACGGCGATCATCGGAACCTCCCTAAGAGCGAATACGCGGAAACCTTCTGAAGATCGCGACGAGCCAGAAGACGAACGCCGCGGCGAAACCTGCCATCATCCAGAGGAAGAGACCTTCGTCGAGCCGCGGCGGCGTCGACGCGCTCGCGCGCAGGATCAGCAGGTGCACGCTCGAGACCATCAGGACGATCATGCAGCCCAGCCAGCAGCCGTGTCGGCCCAGGAACGCGAGTGTCGCGCCGCGCCGCGCGGGCGCGAACCAATGGTCGCGGTTTGGCATGTTGACGAGCCACGGCGCCAGGCGCGGCAGCCAGCCTATCGCGCCGGCCATCGCGAACGGCAGGCCCACGGTGAACGCCAGCATGAACTTCGTGTAGCCCCCGCGCGTCATCCAGCCGTCGGGCACGCCCCCGGCGCCGAAGTGCGTCGGGATGCGGTCCGGCAGCAGGCCGACGGTGGCGAAGAGCAGTGCCGTCGCGCCGGCGAGCAGCGCGACGAAGAGCGCGAGCGGCGCGCGATTCACGGGGCGAGCGTCAGCTCGTGCGACCCGGCCGCAGCTTGCCGTCCATCCACACCAGGAGCAGGAGTCCGCCCAGCGTGGACATGTTCTTCAGGAAATGCAGCAATTGGGAGTGCTGCTCGGCGGCCGGATGCGTCCAGAACGGGTGCGCCGTGAAGGCGTCCACGAGGATGAAGACGGCGAGCAGGCCGGCCACCCAGCGCATCCTCCAGCCGACCATGACGAGCAGGCCGGCGACGAGCTCGAAGACGCTGAACGCAGCCGCCCCGACGGAGAAGGGCGGTCCCGGGATGACGCCGGCGACGATGAGCAGGCGCTCGAGCCCGAGACCGACGAACACGCTCGGAATCAGGATGCGGGCGGCGAGGAACAATGCCCGGTCGATCATGATCTGCGACCTCCTTTTGTGAACAGCCGATCGGCGCAGCGCCGGCCGATGGTACCCGCTCAGGCGTCGACCGGGTGCGCTGCGTGACCGCGGCGCCCGAGCGACATCCATTCCCAGATCGCCACCATGATCAGCACGGTCGTCGTGCCTGCGGACAGGATCAGCGGCGTGACGAACCCGCAGACCGGAACCAGCAGGGCGAGCAGGCCGAGTCCCCCGAGGTGGGACAACGGCACGTGTTTCGACGAAGTGCGCTTGAAGAGGGCGTTGCCGAACAGGTAGAGCGCGGGCCCGCCCAGGATCGCGGCCGCCGCCTTGGCCTCGACGTGGCCGCCCGGATGAGCCAGCACTAGCTCGTCCGCCACCGCAGCCACGATGACGCCGGCGACGATGGGGATGTGAAGATAGGTGTACGCCATCCGGGCCATGCGCCCGGGATCGTCGGAACCGGCGATCAGGCGGCTGCCGCGCTCGGCGCCGATGTTGAAATAGATCCACCGAAGGCGACGACGAAGGCCGCGACCGTCTCGGCGGTCCACGCCAGGTTTGAGAAGGTGGCGCCCGTGAGCTCGACGTAGGTGACGCGGCTGTGCTCGTGCGCCCGGCGGGTCCGCAGGTGATTGGCGCGCGCCGCAAGCATGGTCATCGGTGAGTCCTCAGGTTCGCATGGTTGCGACGTGCGGCGACGTCGTCCTCGCTTGTTTGCACCGGAATTAATGCGTCGGAGTATTCAAGGCCGACCGGTTCCACCCCTGTCGATTAGCGGAGACCTGCTGTGTAACCCATGTCCCCGGACTCTTCTGTCACCTATCTCCCAGGCACCCGGCGACCTACTTGGCCCGCCATCCGCCGTCGACGACGAGGCTGTGTCCGGTCACGTAGCCCGCCTCGTCCGAGGCGAGGTAGCACACGGCCGCAGCGACGTCGTCGACGGTGCCGCGGGTCCCTGCCGGAATCAGCCCGCGGATTTGGTCGTCGTTGACCGCGACGCCGCGGCCGCGCATGTCGGGAACCCCGGGACCGAGCAGCTGCTGGGAATGTTCGCGGAGGCCGGTGAGGATCGGACCGGGGCACACGCAGTTGATCGTGATGCCGCGCGCCGAATACACCACCGCCATCTGGCGCGTGAGGCCGACCACGCCGTGCTTGGCGGCGATATATGCCGCACCGCCGCCCGTCCCGTTGAGGCCTGCCACGGACGCCATGTTGACGATCCGTCCCCGCCCGCGCGGCAGCATCTCCTTGAGCGCCCGTTTGCAACCAAGAAACACGCTCGTCAGGTCGATGTCGATCACGCGCCGCCAGACTTGCTCGTCCAGCTCGTCGACGTTGAAGTAGCCGTCGAGAATTCCGGCGTTGTTGACCATGATCTCGAGCGCGCCCAGGTCGCGGATGGCCGCGGTGACGGCCTCGTCCATCTCGTTCGCCCGGCTCACGTCGGCCCGATAACCCGCGGCGCGGCCGCCGGCGGTCGTGATGAGCTGCGCCGTTTCCTGCGCGGTCGCCCCGTCGATGTCGATCGCCGCCACCGCGGCGCCGCGCCTTGCGAGCATTTGTGCGATCGCGCGGCCGAGGCCCGAACCGGCGCCGGTGACCACTGCCATCCGTCCGCTGAACGTCATGTCCGTCTCCCTTGGGCACCGCTACCTGTACTTCGCGGCGGTGATGAATTGGCCGAACGACTCGCACCAGACGATCACCGCGTTGAACGCTGCGGGATCGATGTTACCCGGCACGGGGACGATGAAGTTTTCGAAGGTCTTCACGTCGCCGACGCGGACCATCCTCGGCTTCAGGCGCATGAAGTCGGCCTCGGTCTCGACGAACTCGGGCGACAGGTACAGCTTGTAGTCCGGGCCGGGGGCGATCTTGCCGGTCAGGGCGATGCTCGTCCGCCCCACGGACACTGTGCCCTCGCCCCAGTGGAGGAGGTCGCTGTCCTTCAGGTCGCGGCGAAACTGACCCTTGAACTCCGCCGTGCTCGCCTCGGCGGTTACCGCAGCCGCCGAGGGCGCGGCTGGCGCGGTGAGGATCGGCAGAGCGTAGATGCCGGCAGCGAAGCCGATCGCGGCGACGAGGAGGTGCGAGATGACGAGCAGCAGCTTTTTCATGTTTCGAGAGCTCCGGGTGGACACGCACTATCTTCCAACTTTTTCTTGGTCGCTCGAGCGGCGCACGCGCTTACGGCCGCATGCGAGGACCGCACTCACTATCGCTCGAGCGGCCGGATCATTAGCACATACGCCACTGCGATCAGCCCCCCCGCCAGCGCAACCGCCGCCGCAAGCTGAATCGGCGCACCGTCGAAGAAGCGCCGCATGAAGAGCTGGCCGACGAAAGCGGCGAAAACGAGCTGCGTGCAGCCGAGCAGCGCCGACGCGGTTCCCGCGAGGCGCGGGAACGGCGACACCGCTGCTGCAAGGCACACCGGATTGATGAACGCGTGCCCGAAGAGGTACAGCATCATCGGACCCACGATCGCAAGCGGATGCGCGACGCCTGCCGCGGCGAGGCCCAGCATCACCAACCCGCCAGTCGCCGCGCATCCGGCGCCGAACCCGAGCAGCCGCGACAGCGCGAACCGGCGCGTGAGCCGCGAGCAGACGAAGGAGCCGACGAAGTTGCCGGCGACGGGGATGATGAACCACAGGCCGAAGTCCTGCGGGCGCACACGCAGCACCTCGATCAGCACGAACGCCGAAGCCGAGAGGAAGAAGAAGAGCCCGGCATAGGTGATCGTGAAGACCACCGCGTAAGCGGAGAACGTCCGGTTGGTGAAAATAGTCCGCGCATTGCGGGCGAGCTGCAGGAAGTTCGTCGCGGTCGCCTCGGGATGCCGGTTCGACTCGGCCAGCACCACCCAGGTGGCGACCCACAACGCGAGGCCGTACGCGAGCATCAGCGCAAAGGTCGCACGCCAGCCGAACCAGACGGTGAGGTAGCCGCCGAAGAGCGGCGCAAACATCGGCACCAGCACGACCAGCATCATGATTTGCGCGAGCGCCCGCGCGCCGCGCAGCGGGTCGAAGACGTCGCGCACGATCGCGCGCCCGATGACCGGGCCGCTGCAGGCACCGAACCCCTGCAAGAGGCGCGCCGCGACGAGCCACTCGATCGACGGGGCGAGCATCGATGCGATCGAGCCGAGCATGAACAGCGCGAGGCCGCCAAGCAGCACCGGCCGCCGGCCGAAGCGGTCCGACAGCGGGCCGTAAGCGAGTTGCGCAGTGCCGAACCCGATCGCGAAGGCGGACAGCGTGAGCTGCGCCTGCGCGTCGGTCGCGCCGAGCGCGGTGCGGATGGCGGGGAGCGCCGGGAGGTAGAGGTCGCTCGCGAGCGCGAGCAGCGAGAAGATCCCCGCGCAGTAGACGATCAGCGCTCGGTCGGGAGGATGAGCCGGGTGCGCGATCGTGCGCACGGGCGCCCTAGCCCGCGTCAGCCGCAGGCTCGACGAGCGTTGCCCGGTGACCGATCCTCACCACTTCCTGCTCGATCGCGCCGAAGACGGAGTGGCCCTCAGCGTCGCGCATCTCGATCTCGATGCGGTCGCCGAACTTCAGGAAGGGCGTCGTGGCCTGGCCGCCCGCGATCATCTCGAGCGCGCGCTTCTCGGCGATGCAGCAGATCCCGGCCTTCGGATCCTTGTTGGACACCGTGCCCGAGCCGAGGATCGTGCCGGCGCCGAGCGGCCGCGTTTTCGCGGCGTGCACGATCAGCCGCGGGAAGTCGAATGTCATGTCGGCGCCGGCGTTCGGCTGCCCGAGCAGCGCGCCGTTCACGTGCACGACGAGCGGCAGGTGGAGCTTGCGGCCGTCCCAGGCGGCGCCCAGCTCGTCCGGCGTGACCGCGACCGGCGAGAACGCGGTCCACGTCTTCGACTGGACGAATCCGAAGCCCTTCGCGAGCTCGGCGGGCACGAGGTTGCGCAGCGTGACGTCGTTGACGAGCATAAGGAGCCGGATGTGCTCGGCGGCCTTCTCGCGCTTCACGCCCATCGGCACGTCGTCGAGGATCACGGCGATCTCGCCCTCGAGGTCGATGCCCGCGTCCTCGCTTTCGACCGGGATCGGGTCGCGCGCGCCGAGGAACGCGTCGGAGTCGCCCTGGTACATGAGCGGCTCCTCGCGCAGCTCCTTGGAAATCTCGTGGAAGCGGGGGTCCCCTTCCTTTCCCCCGCCGTCCGCGCCGCGCGCTCTGCGCGCGCGTTCCGCGTGCACGAGGTACCCGGATGCGTCCAGCCACTGATAGGCACGCGGGAGCGGCGCGTGGAACGTCGCAAAATCGGGCTCGAACCAGCGCGAGCCCTCCGGCCCGCGATTGGCGGCGTCGTAAAGGTCCTGGAGCCGTGGCGCGCAGTAGTCCCAGTCGTCGAGCGCGGCCTGGAGCGTCGGGGCGATGTCGTAGGCGATCGTCGCGATCTTGAAGTCGCGTGCGACCACGCAGAGCGCGCCGTCACGTGTATCGTTTTTCAGGCTGCCGAGCTTCATTCCGGGAGATCGCGGGAAAGGCGGGAATTCTACCCGGTCGGATCCCGATGGCTGGAATAGCCTTCTTACCCAACGGTGTTTGCCCACCGGGGACGAACGGCACTGTCCGCTCATCCTGAAGGAGGCGCCGCCCGGCCAACTGGCATCGGGCTTGCTTGACGGACGGCGCTCTCCGAGCAGGGACCTGAAGGAGTCGACTCGACATGCGAACACCTCGATCCACCACTGGCGCGCTGGGAGGATTCGCCCTCGCGCTGCTTTCCACCTTCGCTCATGCGGCCGGCAACGATCTCGTGATCGGGCAGACGATCGCGCTGACCGGCGGACAGGCGGAGCACGGACGAGCCGTACAGCTCGGCGCCCGTGCCTACTTGGACAAGGTGAACGCGGCCGGCGGCGTGCACGGCCGCAAGATCGTGCTCACGACACTCGACGATGCGGGGAACGCGGCGAAGGCCGCGGAGAACACCACGCTGCTGATCGACCGCGAGAACGCGCTCGCCGTGTTCGGTGGCATCGAGGGCGGGCCGTGCGTCGCCAGCATGCGCGTGGCGACCGAGAAGCGCGTGCCGCTCGTCGCCTGTCTCGCCGGTTCGCCCGAGATGCGCGATCCGTTCAACCGGTACGTCTTTCCCGTGCGCGCGGCGCACTACAGCGAGTTCGAGCGGCTCATCGACCTGTCGGTCGAGTCCGGTGGCCGCAGAATCGGATTCCTCCACTCGGACAGCGAGACCGGCCGCAAGCACCTGGCGAACGTCCGCAAGCTCCTCGCGCGCTACAAGCTGGATGTCGCTGCTGCGATCGCAATCCCGAACGACAAGCCGGACGCGAAGAAAATCGCCGACCAGATCGCCACGGCGAAGCTCGACGTCGTGTTCAACCATGGGTCCTATGGCCTGTACGGCGAGGTCGTCAAGGAGATGAAAGCCCGTGGCGCCGACACGCGCTTCATGGCCGTGAACTCCGGTGCGCAACAGATGGCGCGCACGCTCGGCAAGGACGCGCACGGCATCATCTTCACGCAGGTGGTGCCTTTCCCGTGGGGCGCGACGCCGCCCGTGGTCGCCGAACACAAGGCCGCGCTAAAGGCCGCGGCGCCGAGCGCCGAGCCTTCATTCAGCAGCCTGGAGGGGTTCATCAGTGCGAAGGTGCTCGTGGCGGGGCTGCAGCGCGCGAGCGCTCGGCTGTCGCGCGAAGACCTGATCGCGGGCCTCGAGCAGCTCGGGAACCACGATGTTGGCGGCTTCGTCGTCGTTTATGGGCCCGCTTCGCGTACCGGTTCCACGCTGGTCGACACCGTGCTTGCGACCGGGACCGGCCGCTTCGTGCGCTGATCGACGACGCCGCCGCGCTCGCACTCGCGGCGGCCGGCGCGGTCAGACCGCCGGAAGCACCGTCCCCCGGCACTCGCCGAAGCCGATGCGCTTGAACCCCGGCCTCTCGCACCAGCCGCGCAGGATCACCGCATCGCCGTCCTGAAGGAAGGTGCGCGTCTCGCCGCGCGGCAGCTCGATCGGCCGCTTCCCCGCGTCCGAGAGCTCGAGCAGCGAGCCGGCCTCCTCGGGCGCCGGGCCCGACTGCGTACCGGTGCCGAGCAGATCGCCGGGCTGGAGGTTGCAGCCGTTCACGGTGTGATGCGCGACCAGCTGCGCGACGGTCCAGTAGGCGTGACGGAGGCTCGAGCAAGAGAGGCGCGCAGGCCCTGCGCGCGCGGCGCGCATCTGGTCCGTTTCGAGCCACACCTCGAGCTGCACGTCGAACGCACCGCGCCCGCGGTTCTCCGCCGACTCGAGATAGGGCAGCGGCTGCGGATCGGCTGCCGGGCGCGTCCACTCGGTGCGGTACGGCGTGAGCGCCTCGAGCGTCACGATCCACGGCGAAACGGTGGTCGCGAAGCTCTTCGCGAGGAACGGGCCGAGCGGCTGATACTCCCAGCCCTGGATGTCGCGCGCCGACCAGTCGTTGAGGAGGCACAGCCCGAAAACGTGCGACTCCGCGTCGGCGAGCGGGACGCGCTCGCCGAGTTCGTTGCCGACGCCGACGTAGACGCCGACCTCCAGCTCGTAGTCGAGTCGCCGGGACGGACCGAAGACCGGCGTCTGCGCGTCCTTCGGCAGCGTCTGGCCGACCGGGCGCGCGAACGCCTGTCCGCTTACCCCGATCGAGGAGGCGCGGCCGTGATAGCCGATCGGCACCCACTTGTAGTTGGGCAGTAGCGGATTGTCGGGCCGGAAGAGCTTGCCGACCGTCGTGGCGGGGTACACGGACGCGTAGAAGTCGGTGAAGTCGCCGATCGCCGCCGGCACGGCGTGCTCGGCGTGCGCCTGCGGCACGAGGCACGCGGTGAGCTTCCCCTGCATCGGGCTGCCTTCGCGCAGCGCGCGCGAGAGCGCGAGGCGCAGCGCGGACCAGGCCGCTGGCCCCATTGCCATGAAGCCGTTCAGGGTCGGACCGGTGCAGTGCGCTGCCGGCCCCGCCGCATCGCCTGAGAACGCGCCGGCCTTGTGCGCGGCGGCGATGTCGAGGATCTGGTCGCCGACCGCCACCCCGCCGCGGAAGGGCTCGTTCTTCCCGTCGCGGCGGAAGACGCCGAAGGGCAGGTTCTGAATCGGGAAGTCGGTGACGCCCGAGTTCGCCGAATCGACCCAGCTCGTGAGCACCCGGTCGTGCGTCTCGTTGATCTCGTGCATGGGGTCAGGGTTTCTTCGGATCGAAGTGCTTCGCGAGGCCTTGCCAGCAGGTGTAGTAGTCACGCTGCAGCTCGGCGGCCTCGAGCGCGAACCGGGTAGGCCGGATCGGCAGGCGCGTCTCGAACATGAAGGCCATGGTGTCCTGGATGTGGTGCGGCTTCGAGGTGTCGGTTCGCGTCGCCTTTTCGAACGTCTCGGCGTCCGGGCCGTGCCCGCTCATGCAGTTGTGCAGGCTCGCGCCGCCAGGGACGAAGCCGTCGGCTTTGGCGTCGTACACGCCGTGGATGAGCCCCATGAACTCGCTCGCGACGTTGCGGTGGAACCACGGCGGCCGGAAGGTGTCCTGCATCGCGAGAATGCGCGGCGGGAAGATCACGAAGTCGATCATGTCCACCGCGGGCGTGTCCGACTGCGACTGCAGCACGAGGAAGATCGACGGATCGGGATGGTCGTAGCTGATCGAGCCGATCACGTTGAAGCGGCGGAGATCGTACTTGTACGGCGCGAAGTTGCCGTGCCATGCGACGACGTCGCAGGGCGAGTGGCCGATCTCGCAGGCCCAAAGGTTGCCGAGGAACTTGTTGACGAGCTCGAAGCTCCCCACGCGGTCCTCGTACGCCGCGACCGGGTACATGAAATCGCGCGGATTGGCGAGGCCGTTCGAGCCGATCACGCCCAGGTCGGGAAGGCGCAGGTAGGCGCCGAAGTTCTCGCAGATGTAGCCGCGCGCCTGGCCGTCAGGCAGCTCAATGCGGAAGCGCACGCCGCGCGGAATCACGAGGATCTCCTGCGGCTCCACGTCGAGCACGCCCATCTCGGTGATCGCGCGCAGATGCCCGAGCTGCGGCACGATCAGCAGCTCGCCGTCGGCGTCGACGAAGTACCGGTCGGTCATCGACGCGTTCGCGGCGTAGAGATGAATCGCGCAGCCGGTCATCGCGTCGGGTGCGCCCTGGCCAGCCATCGTCACCCAGCCGGCGACGAAATCGGTCGGCTGCGATGGGATCGGCAGCGGGCTCCAGCGCAGCTGGTTCGGCGTCGCGCTCGTCGCGCCGAACTCGTTCGTCATCCGGCCGTTGTCGACGCGGCGGAAGGGCTTGTGCACCGCGCCCGGACGGATCCGGTACATCCAGGTACGGCGGTTCGTGCCGCGCAACGCGGTGAACGCGGTGCCCGAGAGCTGCTCGGCGTACAGACCGTAGGGGCACTGCTGGGGCGAGTTCCGGCCGACCGGCAGCGCGCCGGGCAACGCCTCGGTGGCGAACTCGTTGTTGAAACCGGTGAGGTACGCGAGCGGCGCGGGAGCGGCCTTCGCCTTGGTGGCCGCGCGTTCGACCTGGGTGGTTGCAGCCATGGGTGCCTCCGGAGGGGGGTACGCGTTCGGGACGATGGTACCGCGGCGGCTCGGGCGCGTGCATCCGTGACGACTACAACGAGAGCTGCGTCCCAAGCTCGATCACGCGATCGGGCGGCAGGTTGTAGTACTCCACTGCGCTCGGGCTGTTGCGCTGCATCCAGCGGAACAGCCCGCGCCGCCAGGTGAAGAGCCCGGGCCGCTCGGCACGCGCGATCGTGGACTTGCCGAGGAAGAACGTCGTCTCGTCGCGCTCGAATCGCAGGCCGTGCCGGGCGAGCAGCGCGAGCGCGCGCGGAACATCCGGCTCCTCCATGAAGCCATAGGCGACGGTCGCCTGATAGGCACGCTTGGGGATGAGCACGTGCACTTCGGTGCGCTCGGCGTCGGGGAGGCGCGGCACGTCGGCCGTGGCCAGGGTCAGGAACACGACGCGCTCGTGCACGACCTTGTTGTGCTTCAGGTTGTGCAGCATCGTCGTCGGCACCGCGTCGGGGTCGGCGGAGAGGAAGACCGCGGTGCCCGGCACCGTGGCCACGTCGCCGAGGTGCTCGAAGAAGCCCGCGATCGGGGTCTTCTTCTGCGCCGCATGGTCGTTGAGGA
>Ga0105106_10001435_pt1 | contig 17226 bp, 17 predicted proteins | sample PPLLaktember2015_5_FD_79109 | JGI IMG/M metagenome (GOLD analysis project Ga0105106, IMG submission 79109) | Freshwater sediment microbial communities from Prairie Pothole Lake near Jamestown, North Dakota, USA - PPLs Lake P8 Core (1) Depth... | ecosystem: Environmental > Aquatic > Freshwater >...
GCGCGCAAGCTCTCTCCTGAGATGATGCCATGGATGACGCCTTGAAACGTGCGCCGGGTGCGTTCATCGCCGATCAAACTGTCAAACGCACTCAAAAAGGTCTCGCTTGTGTCCCATTCGCATTGTTCTAATTCCATTTCGCACTCCTGTACCGGTAAATTACGGCCCTTTCTTGATTTTTTGGAGGATTGCGGTCGGATTGTATCGCATGTCAAGCATTTATGTCCGGAACTCAGTTTTATACCTTGACATCCCCCAGATTCGCTGTAAAATCGAGCGGAATGATATGCTTCCTGTTATCCCGCCTACGCACGAACGTTCGCCCAGGAGCCAAGGCTCCGATGGGCGATTTTTTTTATAGAGCCGCTGAGGCTCTTTTTTTTGCCAATCGGTAGGTGCACATGAAATTACCCGGCTTGATCGATCCCCATGTACATTTGCGCGAGCCAGGCGCCACGCACAAAGAAGATTGGGATTCTGGCAGCGCCGCTGCCCTGGCAGGCGGATTTACAGCCGTGCTTGCCATGCCCAATACGAACCCGCCCATTGCCGACACCTCCAGCCTCGCCCTTGCTTTGCAAGCAGCGCGGCAGAAGGCGCGCTGTGATTACGCCCAGTTCCTGGGCGCCGGGCCGCATAACCTGGATATCCTTCCCTCTCTGGCTCCCAGGGCTGCTGGCTTGAAACTCTATCTGGACCAGACGTACGGTCCACTGCGCCTGGATGACATGCAATTGTGGATGGATCACTTCGCCCGCTGGCCGCGCCACTTGCCAATCGTCGCCCACGCCGAAGGCCGCTCGCTGGCAGCCGTCATCCTCCTGGCAGCTCTCCACGAACGCCCGCTGCACCTGGCGCACGTCTCATTACGCCAGGAAATCCTGCTGATCCGCGCCGCCAAAGAAAAAGGGTATCCGGTCACCTGCGAGGTGACACCTCACCATCTCTTCCTGACCGAAGATGATATCCCGCGCCTTGGGGCTGGTCGAGGAGAAGTGCGCCCGCGCCTGGCCACCTCTGCCGATCGCGCCGCCTTGTGGGAAAACCTGGCAGTCATCGATTGTTTTGCCACCGACCACGCTCCGCACACCCTGGCAGAAAAAGATGGCCCAAATCCGCCCCCTGGATTCCCCGGCCTGGAGACTGCCTTGCCGCTGCTGCTCACCGCCGTCCAGCAGGGTCGTTTGAGTCTCGATGAGCTGCTCACCCGTATGGTCACCAATCCGCGCCGCATCTTCGGCCTTCCGGAACAACTCGAGACCTGGATTGAGATTGATGAGCAGGCGCCTTGGGAATTGCGCGCCGCCGAAATGAACACTCGCTGCGCCTGGACGCCTTTCGAAGGCTGGCAGGTGCGCGGTCGCCTGCGCCGTGTGGTGCTGCGCGGGCTGGAAGCTTATCACGATGGAGCCGTACAGGCCCCGCCCGGGTATGGAAATAACTTTAGATAGGAGTTCCTGATGTCTACTTTTATCCCCCCCAATCGCGTCTCGAACCCGCACCTGCCCTTTGGCGACCAGCGCACAACCCCCTGGTATGGCAAAGATATCCTGTCCGTCAAGCAGTTCTCGCGGTCCGATCTCGATTATGTTTTCGGTGTAGCCCACGAGATGCGCGTGATGGTCGAACACGTCGGCACCTTTGACCTGCTCAAAGGTAAAATCCTGACTAATCTGTTTTATGAGCCCTCCACGCGCACTTCATCCTCCTTCACCTCGGCGATGGAGCGCCTGGGCGGCAGTGTCATCCCCATCAACGAAGTGCGCTACTCGTCGGTCTCCAAGGGCGAATCGCTGCCCGATACGGTGCGCACCCTGGAATGTTATGCCGATGTGATCGTGCTGCGCCACCCGGAAGTGGGCGCCTCTGCCCTGGCGGCTCAATACGCCCGCAAGCCGATCATCAACGCCGGCGATGGCGTGGGCGAGCACCCCACCCAGGCCTTGCTGGATTTATTCACCATCATCGAGGAGCTGGGCGGCGCAGATGGACTGACGGTCACCATGCTCGGCGACCTCAAATATGGGCGCACGGTCCACTCGCTGGCGCGCCTGCTTTCGCTCTTCGACGTGCGCCTGAATTATGTCTCGCCCGATATCTTGCGCATGCCCGCCGAGATCATCGCCGAGCTGGACGAACGGCGTATGCCGCAACAAGAGCATAGCTCGCTCGACCCCGTGCTCCCAGATACGGATGTCCTCTATGTAACTCGCGTGCAAAAAGAGCGTTTTGCTGACCCGGCTGAGTACGACAGCGTCAAAGACGCTTTCGTCATAACCCCCGAGATCATGCTGAAAGCCAAAGAACGCATGATCGTAATGCATCCCCTGCCACGTGTGGGAGAGATCAGCATCGATTTCGATGCTGATCCGCGTGCCGCCTATTTCCGCCAGATGGAATACGGTCTGTATGTGCGCATGGCGCTGCTGGCGATAGTATTAGGCAAGGCCTGAGATGGGCTTCTTCACCGCTCTCGAGCGCCGCGTCCGGGAGGTCAACTCCTTGCTGTGCGTGGGGCTGGACCCACATCCTGCCGATCTTGCCGAGCCAACGGCTCAAGCCGCCCGCGATTTCTGTCTGCGATTAGTGCAGGCTACCTGGGAACGGGTGGCAGCCTTCAAGCCCAACGCAGCTTTCTTCGAGGCTTTTGGCCCGGCTGGTTACCAGGCGCTCCAGGAGGTCATCGCTGTTATACCGCCCGGCATTCCGGTGATCCTGGATGCCAAGCGCGGCGACATCGCCTCCACCGCCCAGGCGTATGCCCGCTCAGCTTTCCAGGTTTTAGGCGCCGGGGCGATCACCGCCAGCCCTTACCTGGGTCAGGATTCACTCCAACCCCTCCTCGAAGATGCTCAGCGCGGCGTTTTCTTGCTGTGCAAAACCTCCAACCCGGGCGCGGCTGACCTGCAGGACCTGCGAGTTCTGTCGCCGGGTTTAGATCACCAGGTATTACATCTGTTTGAGCAGGTGGCCTTGCTGGCTCGCCAGTGGAACCGCCAGGACAACCTGGGGCTGGTGGTGGGCGCCACACACCCGCAGGCGCTGGCGCGCGTGCGCGCTCTGGCGCCTGAAATGTGGATTTTGGCGCCAGGTGTGGGCGCCCAGGGCGCTGAGTTGCGTGCGGCTCTGGCAGCTGGGCTGCGCGCCGATGGCCTGGGGCTGTTGCTGCCGGTCTCGCGCGCCGTCTCACGCGCCGCCGATCCCCTCCAGGCGGTCGACTTGCTCAATGAGGAGATCAACCGGGTCAGGGTCAATCTCGTGCAAGATCACCAGCGGGAGGCTTTAATAGCCTCGGGGCTTGACGCTGCGGCTCTACCCATCCCTGCCCCGCTGGCGCAGCTTGCCGATGACCTGCTCGCCGCGGGCTGCGTGAAATTTGGGCAGTTCACCCTCAAGTCGGGGTTGAGCTCCCCGGTTTATATAGATCTGCGCCAGTTGGTCAGCACACCGCGCTTGCTCTCTCAGGTCGCTGCGGCTTACTTGCCAGTGCTCGGCAGCCTGCGTTTCGAACGCCTGGCGGCTCTGCCTTACGCTGCCATCCCCATCGCCACAGCCATCAGCCTGCAAACCGGCTGGCCTCTGATCTATCCGCGAAAAGAAGCCAAACCGTATGGCACCCAGGCAGAAATCGAAGGCAGCTACCATCCCGACGAACAGGTGGTCATCATCGACGATTTGACCACCACCGGAGGCAGCAAATTCGAGGCCATTGAAAAACTGGTTCATGCCGGTCTTCAGGTGCGCGATGTGGTGGTGCTGATCGATCGCCAATCGGGTGCATCCCAATCCCTGGCGCAGGCGGGGTTTGCTTTGCATCCCGTCTTCACCCTCACCCAAATGCTCACGCATTGGGAGCGTCACAGCCTGGTCTCTGCGGACAACATCCAGGCGACCCGCCGCTTTTTAGGAATGGCGGATAACCTGCAAAAATGACGGCTTGAACAGGTTCGCACCCAACGGGTTTAAATTCTGTGCATCCATTGTATTCCTATATTCGTCCCCTGCTGTTTCGCCTGCCGCCGGAGCGCGCCCATGCTCTAACCTTAACCCTGCTGCGCCTGGCAGGCCGCCTGCCCCCCTTAGGCGCTGGTCTGCGAGCGTTATTGGCTGCCCCTTCTCACCCGGTGCAAGTTCTCGGGCTCGATTTCCCCAACCCCATTGGTCTGGCAGCCGGGTACGATAAGGATGGCCTGGCCTGGCGCGGACTGGCATGCCTGGGCTTTGGGCATATCGAGGTCGGCAGCGTTACCCCGCGCTCACAGCCGGGCAACCCTCCGCCGCGCCTGTTCCGCCTGCCTGAAGACCGTGCTCTCATCAACCGCATGGGCTTTCCTGGTCAAGGGGCCAATTTTGTCAGGCAGCAGCTGGCGGGCAGGCGCCCACCCGGCCTGGTTTTAGGAGTTAACCTGGGGAAAAATAAAGATACCCCCTTGGAAAACGCTGTCCTGGATTACCTGAGTTTACTGCACACCTTTGCTCCCAGCGCCGATTATCTGACCATCAATGTCAGTAGTCCCAATACCGAAGGGCTGAGGGATTTGCAGGCGCGCCAGCAATTGGGGCAATTGTTATCGGCCTTGAGCCAGGAACGCGACAGCTTGACTGCCATCCAGGGTCGGCATACACCGCTGCTGGTCAAGCTGTCACCGGATCTCAGCGATGCTCAACTGGATGATGCCTTGCAGGTGATCCTGGATACCGGTATGCAGGGTGTGATTGCCACCAATACCACCATTGACCGGCCAACCCTCACCTCTGCCCTGGCATCCGAAACGGGTGGCTTGAGCGGCGCGCCTCTGCGCGCCCGCAGCACGCAGATGGTCCGCCGTATTTACCAGCTTACGGGCGGAAAATTGCCCATCATTGGCGCAGGCGGGGTTATGGATGCCGCCTCTGCCCAGGAAAAATTGCAGGCAGGCGCTAGTTTAATCCAGGTTTACACTGGGCTGGTTTATGCCGGTCCGGGATTGGTCAGGTCGATCCTCAAGGCATTTTGAAGGAAAAATCCAGCCTGCCGTCTTCTGCCAGCTCAAACGTGGCAGTTTCCCCCAAAATTTCAAACCAGATATTCCCCGGTTTAAGTGGATAGAGCCTGCCGTCCGGTAAAAACAGGCTGGGAAGCCTGTCCGGGGCATCGGCGGTCCAGGTTAATGGGTACACCTTCCCATCACGAAGCGCGTAGCCCACGCCATCCTCTTCGAAAACCTGGTCGATGATCTCCGTTGAGCTGGTCTGAACAAAATATTGGTGCCTCACCAGCAGAATGACGAGATTGCTGGCAGATAGCTGCGCGTTCGTCAGGCTGTCCATTAGTGGGGTATATACTTTAGGGCCTCCGGCGTCATCTTCGCCCTCCTGAAAACGCTGGTAGCGCCCGCCAGCCGGGTCATAATCCCAACGGTGGTAGGAAATCGGCGAATATTGGATCGTCAAGCCCGGACCCGGATTGCCGCTGGCAGGTGTATCCAGCTCGAAACGCAAGCCGGTTAAATCCTGGCGGTCGTTGTTCGTACGCTTGCCGGTCAGATAAGCGGACATTTGGGTTGTGTCGGCAAACAGGGTGTTATAACCATCCTCAGAGCCAAAGCGGCACAGCGGCGGGCAGTTGTCGGGTCGTTCCACTACCAACAAATTCTTGGTAGAAGGCTGATTCAGGAATTCAAGTACGGCGTCATCCGCGTAGCCAAACACGAACACCCCATGGTACAAGCGCATCACGCGCCAATCGAACAGGCGCGCCGAGCGGATGGGTCCCACCCGGTTGGCGTCATTGCCGTAGAAGACGCCGATAAAGCGCGACATCTGGTCGCCGATGAAGTATTCGTAGACATGGTCCGCCAGGCTCAGCCCCCATTGCGGGCGCACCGAACGTGGAAAATTGGTAACCTTGATGACCACCGGGCGGCGTTCCAGGATCTTCGCGTCAGGGACAGGCAAGCCGGTCAGCGGGTTGATATCTGGAGGAAAATCCGAGGGCCCAAACGCATAAACGAACGCGGTCGAGCCGGGTTCCAGCAGCAAGGTTGCGCTGGGTGTGACCGTCGCAGTGAGCAAACGGGTTGGCTTAGCGACTTCAGGGGTAGGCGTGTGTGTCGCTTCGACTGTCCCCTCAACCGCCGCTGTCACGCCCGCCAACTGCGTGCTGGTGGCTTCTACCGCAGCCACAATCGAGGCGGGCTGTGGGGCCTGGATGCAAGCTGCCGCCAGAGCGCAGGCACCCAAAACCGCTGCCAGGCAGGTCTGCCGTTGGATACGCCTCACGGCAGGCCAAGCACGAAGCGCCACACCCCGCCTTCAATCGATTTTTGCGAGTACTGCCCCAACACCTGGAACCAGGTGTTGCCTTGCTTGAATGGGATGGGTGTGCCATCTTGACTTACAATGTTAACGACCGATTCGAGCGTGGGGCGGCTCCATTTGACCGTGAATGCCTGACCGTCGCGGAACAGATAAGCCTCACCTGTGCTGCCCGCGCTGAGCTGGATATCGACAATCTCGTTGGCGCCCGTGCGCACCATCTCGTGCGGAACGAGTAGCACCACTACGTTGTCTGCCGCCACCTGCGTCTCGGTCAGGCGGTCCACCAGCGGGGCATACCCCTCGCCCTGACCTGTATCTTCCTGTGTATCCTGGAAGCGCAGGTAGCGCCCGGTGGCAGGGTCGTAATCCCATCGCACGTACGAGCTGATCGAGTAACGCACGGAAAGCTGGGTTCCGGCAGCTCCGCCGCTGGGCGGCTGGTACTGGAAGCTCATCCCATCCAGGTTCTGGCGCCCGTTTTCCACGCCCTTTCCGCCGATATATTTGCTCAGTTCCTGCGTGCTGGTGAACAGCAAATTGAAGCCATTGGGGTCTTCCCGGTAGAGAGCCGGGTTGCTGCTGCCCTCAAAAGCCAGCCGGTCATAATAGCCCGAGTTGAGCAGACGGTTCAGAATGCGCTGGTCCGCGCCGCCGAATGCGAAAATGCTTTTGTACATATTTACAAGGCTGGCATCCAGGAAGCGCGCTGAACGGATCGGTCCTATCTTGGAGGCATCCTTACTGTAGAAAATCGCGTGGAAGCGGGTGAGCCCGTTGTTTTGATAAAAGTCAAAAACGATATCCGCCAGTGAAATACCCCAAGGAGGTCGTTGGCCGCGTGGGAACATTTGGATCTTGACCGCCAGAGGTCTGCGCTCCAAAAGCTGCGGGGAGTCAGCCGCCAGGCCCGTCAACGGGTTGATGTTAGCGGGGAAATCGGTCGGCCCATAATTTTGTGGCAGCGGCGTGACCGTGGGTGTGGGCAGCGCGGTCGGCGTGCGGGTCAGGGTTGCAGTCGCTTCCGGCGTGGGTTGCGGCGTAACCGTGGGTGCTGTGGTTGGGAGGGACTCGCCTGTCAAGAATTCCGTGGGCGTCGCAACTGGCGCGGGATTCGCAGTATTGCAGCCTGCTAAAGCCAGCCCCAGAATCAAGAACAGGATGAAGAATTTATTCATCATCAATCTCCGTCGAGTAATTTACTTCCTGCCTATCATACCGCATATGAAAGCCTTTGCCAATTCCTGACGGGATGTACGACCGGCTCCTCCCCAGGCATAAACAATGCTGTTCTGAGCACTTGTTCGTAATGGCGCACGCCAGAGCACCCAAGAAGCAATGCTGCCCGTTTCTACGTGCCCTGATTCCCGCTTGCGTTTTTACTGAAAAACCCTATAATTCAAACATATGGAACGAATCCTGACGACGGCAAATCTTCGGCGGGATTTTTGGAAGATGCCGGTTTTATGGGTAGTTGGTCTGCTGGTTATTGGGTGGTTGTTAAACACGCCAGAAGGGCTTTTGGGCAAAGCAGATGCCATAGGATACGCTGTTTGCCATCGTATCGATCTACGCTCCTTCCATCTTGGCGAAAGACCGTTGCCGCTGTGCGCTCGCTGCAGCGGTATGTACCTGGGCGCTGTGATGGGTATCCTGTACCAGAATATGAATGGACGGCGCCGCACCGGCACGCCTCCCTGGAGGGTGCTCATCCCTCTGATTTTTCTGCTGGCGGCCTTTGCCATCGATGGCCTCAATTCCTATTTGCACCTCTTTCCTGGTTTTCCTACCCTGTATGAGCCTCAAAACTGGCTGCGCCTGCTGACTGGCAGTGGGATGGGCCTCGTGATCGCCGCGCTGCTTGTGCCTGCATTTAACCAGACGATGTGGAAAAACGGGCACCCGCACCCGTCCCTGGATAGCCTGCGCTCCCTGGCTGTCTTAATGGGCCTCATTTTGATCCTGGATCTGTTACTGCTCACCGACAATCCGCTGGTATTATATCCTTTGGCATTGATCAGCTCCGCGGGTGTCCTGCTTATCCTGAGCATGGTGTACAGCATGCTCGCCTTGATGCTGTTGAAATCTGAAAACCTTTACACGCACGCCTATCAGGCGCTGCTGCCCTTGATCGCCGGGGGCGGTGCGGCTTTGCTGCAGATCGCCGCCCTCGATTTCATCCGCTTCTTGTTTACCGGCACCTGGGATGGATTTCATTTCGGGTGAGGAGAAAGATTGGCAATGGAACTTCTAACTGGCATATTTTCAGCCTTCGGACTATCTGCCAGCGCCGGGCTGAATGCCTATATCCCCCTGTTGGTGATCGCTCTATTGGGTCGTTTTACCAACCTGATCGAGTTGAGCTCCCCATGGGATACCCTGGAGAGCTGGTGGATCATTGGTCTGCTGGTTGTGCTTTCCTTAATCGAATTCTTCGCCGATAAGTTGCCAGCCGTAAACCATGTCAATGATTTAATCCAGACCATCGTCCGCCCGGTTGCGGGCGCGATTGTCTTCGCCGCCAGCGCTAAGGTTGTGACCGAGATTCACCCGGTGATCTCGCTGGCTGCCGGGCTTTTGGTGGCGGGCGGCGTGCACACGGTGAAATCTCTTGCGGTTCGCCCGGCGGTGACCGCTACCACCGGCGGGGCCGGAAACGTTCCGGTCAGCATCCTCGAAGATCTCGTCTCCACCATTCTCTCGATTCTATCAGTGGTCATCCCGGTCTTGATCGGAGCTGTGGTGGTCTTCTTTGTCTCCTGGTTAATCTGGCGCATGTGGCAAAGTCCCAGCCCCGCGCGCCATATCTGAAATTCAAACACTACCATCAAGGAGGTTTCCATGTCTCCCCAAATTCCAGGCGGCCCTTACGCCGCTCCCCCGCCAAACAGCAGCATGGCTTTGATCAGCCTGATTGCCGGCATCCTGGGGTTGTCTTTCATCCCCATCGTTGGCAGCATCGTCGCCGTGATCACCGGCCCCATGGCAAAGAAAGAAATCCTCGCCAGCGGCGGCGCTTTGGGGGGTGAGGGTTTGGCAACCGCCGGCATTATCTTGGGCTGGATCGGCATCGTTTTGACAGTTTTGGGGTTATGTACTGCGGGAGCGTTCATAGCCATTCCGGCGTGCATCGCTTTCTTTGCAGCGACTTCCAACAGCGTCAACCTGTTGCTGCCCTCCCTGATGTTGATCTTTTAAAGCCCCGGCCTAGAAGCCTGGCGCGTACCGGCTGGCAGCCGGATAAAGATCATTTACAATTCAAGCTGTACCAATTTCCAGCAAATTAGGAGAGAGAGAAATGTCAGAAGACCTGCCCCCCATGACACAGTTCGAAGAGCCGAAAAAGAAGAACAATGTCGCTATGATCATTACCATCGTCGTCCTGGTTGTGTTGTGCTGCTGCTGCCTGGTGGCTGGCGCAATTTGGTATCTTTGGACGTATGGAGACCAGATTTTCCAGCTGACATTCCAACACCTGCCGCTGCTGTTGTGATTTACCCCCATTAAAATATGCAGTTAAAAGAGAACCGGGGGGTGCTTGGGTGGATTACACGGACCCAGGCACTCCCTCCTTCTCCCTGTAACTGCCAAATCGTGCTTGTAGTTCTGCCAGAGCGGATCGGGCCTGTTGGCGGATCTGTGGGCTAATCTCCAGGGCGGCAAATTCATCTTCATCCAGTACGATCTGGCGACCATCGGGAAATACCAATAAATCCAAAGCCAAGTCGACATAAGACAGGGTGTTTCCATCCATCTTTGCTGGCAAGCCGATATTGCAGTACCAACCTCTCAGATGGTCATCCTGGCGCGCGTGGATTTCAAAGATGTTGTACCAGCGGTCGGTGTAATACGTCTCAATAAACCGATCCCCCGTTTGTAAGGGCATTCCATGATAAATTTCATCTTTATGATTGAAATAGGCTTGCAACCTGACCTGCGTCTCGGTCTTTTCTAAAACCTGCCCACTGTACTGCCAGGTCACCTCACCTTGCGGGTTGTACTTCAAAACGGTGATTTCCCCGCTTTTATCGGATTCCGTTGTCATAGTGGATTTGGATCTCCAGGTATTGCCCCGCCAGCACAACAACTTCCTGTTCGATGCCGATGGGCAATTTGCCAGGGGATTCGGGAAGCAGCACGTACCTGCCCGGCGGGAGCTCCACCTGAAAGAACCCCCCGCTGTCAGATTGAAACTGCATCACCGCTTCGCCATTTTCTCCCAGCACGCTGATGGTCGCCTGCATGGGCTGGTCTGGACATGGATTATCGGCGCTTACCGGTCCTGGACAGGCAGGGCCAACGAGCACCTGCCCGCGAATGCCGCTGGCTCCTGGAGTCCCTGGAGGATGGGTTGGTAGTCCTTTAAATACCGGCTCTAGACTTGGCACCAACCGGAAGATGCGTCCGCTTTTATCCAGGTGGGCTTCAATTCGCCCTTGAGGGGTATCGAAGAAAAGCAGGTAACCAGGGGTAATCACCTGTGCGCAAGCTGTTCCCCGTTGGGCAACGCCCAGGCAGCTATCAGGCCAATCGACCGGCTCGTACGAGATCAACACCAGCTCATCCTCTGAAATACCCAAGGTTTGGATGATGTAGGCGCGCACCGGTTCAAATACTGGAAGATTGTCAACGGTGATCCCGCCGGGTCTGATTGTCGGCACCAGGGTTCCAGGGGCTGGCGTACTCCGAGGGTCGATATCGAAACCCGGGGTGAGTTTAGTTGTGGATGGTTTTTCAGTTGGCTGCACTGGCTGTACCTCCAGGCTGGGGATAGCCGCCGTGGCATCCGGGGGCGGCACCATCTCGGGCGCGCAAGCGCCCAGTGCCAGCAAAATAACTGCCGCCAAAGCCGCCCCCACCCAGTTTATTTTATTCCTAAGCATGGGAAACTCCTTATGTCTCCCATACTGGACGCTGATTGAAGATGGTTAGTTCCCCAGGCCGCCTATTTTTCAATGGGCGCATTCACGAGGTTGCCCCATTCGGTCCACGAGCCATCATAATTGCTTACCTGTGGGTATCCTAACAGGTAAGTGAGCGCAAACCAGGTATGCGACGATCGTTCTCCAATACGGCAGTAGGCGATGATTTCTTTGTCGGGTGTGATCCCCTTGCTCTCATATAAGGCGCTCAGTTCCTGCGCGGTCTTGAAGGTACCATCGCTCTCATTGGTTGCTTGCGACCAGGGGATATTCATCGCCCCCGGGATGTGACCGCCGCGCGTTGCGCCCTCCTGTGGATAGTTAGGCATATGCAGCAGCTCACCAGAGTATTCCTTGGGCGAGCGCACGTCTACCAGGGGTTGATTGCTGCGGATATGACCAAACACATCCTCCCGGAAGGCGCGGATCGTTGCATCCGGCAGTTTAGCGGTGTAAGACGTCATGGGGTAGACCGTTACTTCCTTCACCAGCGGGCGATTCTCCAGCGTCCATTTGGTGCGCCCGCCGTTCATGATCTTTACCTTATGGTGACCATAATATCGGAACAACCATAGGGCATAGGTAGCAAACCAGTTGCTTTTATCCCCATAAAACACGACTGTGGTGTCGTTAGCGATACCCAGGTTGGAACATAACTTTTCAAATTCGTCTCGGCTGAGAAAATCTCGCCGCAGCGGGTGTTGCAGACTGGTAAACCAATCCACCTTTACCGCCCCTGGGATATGTCCAGTTTCGTACAACAGGTAATCCTCATCCGACTCGACAATGCGGATGCCCGCATCATTCAGATGCTCGGCTACCCACTCCGTCTCGACCAGGTATTCTGGATGGGCATAGTCTTTGCTCATGTGCGCGCCTCCTGTAAATCGGTCCATCTCCATGGATGAGCCAGTCATTGAAATTCGATAGGCTTGACAATAATTGTATTTTTATTATAAAAAACAAAATTAAAAACGTCAAGCCTGTACGCTGGGAGCAATCATCAGGTGCAGCGCCCGGTGTGGGTCGAAGCTCAAACGGATTTCCTGCCCCACCCGTGGCAGAGCCGCATCGGAGGGGAACTCAAAACGCAGGCGCATACCCTCAATATTTACATCGATCTGGCAGGTACTGCCGCGGAACGAGCGCTGCAGCACCTTTCCCCTCAGGCTGCCCAAGCCATTACCCTCCAGGTTCACTTGCTCGGGGCGCAATAACACACTCACTGCTCCGCTGGCAGGACTCTTCACCGGCCAGAAACCGAGCGGCGTCTTCACCCCGGGTTGCCCGTTTTCCACCCTCACTTCACCCTCCAACAGGTTCATGAATCCCAGGAAACGCGCTACGAAAGGCGTTGCGGGTCGCAGATAAATCTCCTGCGGAGTCCCGCTTTGTTCCACCCGGCCCGCGTTCATCACTATCACACGGTCCGCCAGGGCAAAAGCCTCCTCCTGGTCGTGCGTCACGTAGATCGCGGTCTGGTTTGTAGCCCGCAAGATGCCGCCCAGGTCCTGAATCAATCGCTCGCGCAGGCTGCGGTCCAACGCACCCAATGGTTCATCCAGCATCAGCAGGCTGGGATGCGGCGCCAGAGAGCGCGCGAGCGCCACGCGCTGCTGTTCTCCACCAGAAAGCGTATTCACATCGCGCCTGAGGAAATCCGGCAGGCCGACCCATTCCAACACTTCCTTCACCCGGGAGCGTACAGTTTCTGGCGGCAGCCCCGCCATGTGCAAGCCAAAAGCCACGTTATCATAAACGTCCAGATGTGGAAAAAGTGCAAAATCCTGGAACATCAGACCAAAGCCGCGCTGATGCGGCGGCACATGCGCTAATGGCTGGCCTTCCCATGTAATCTGCCCCTGGTCCGGGCGCTCCAACCCGGCGATCATCGCCAGGATGGTAGACTTTCCGCACCCGCTGGGGCCCAACAATGCCACAATCTCGCCGCGTTCCACCTCAAAAGAAGCACCATCGACCGCTTGCACAGCCCCAAAAGATTTAACCAGTTGATCCACTACCAATCCCGTTGGCATGCTTCCCTCTTAGAACTCTCCCACCTCGGCAATACGCAGGCGTTCGATAGCCAGCATGCCGCCGCCGGTGATCACCATCAATAGCGTGCTGAGCGCCAGGGCCTGCCCATAATTGAGCGCTCCCGGCTGGGATAGATAGCGGTAGATCACGACCGGCACGGTGGGATACTCTGGACGCGCCAGCAGCGCCGTAGCTCCAAATTCGCCCATCGAGATGGTAAAGGCAAAAGTCGCTGCCACCAGCAGCGCACGCCCCACCAATGGCAAATCAACCTGGCGAAGCACCTGCATCGGCGTAGCGCCCAGGATTGCCGCAGCCTGGCGCAGGCGCGGCCGAATGGCGCGTAAGGATGGCGTCAGGCTGCGCACCACGAAAGGGAACGCCACCAGTGTGTGCGCCAGGGGGATCAGCAGCGGTGAGGCGCGTAAATCCAGAGGCGGCGCATCCAGGGCAACGATAAAACCCAACCCCAGGGTGACTGCCGACGTTCCCAGCGGCAGCATGAGCACCGGGTCCAGAGCCCGGTTCAATTTCGATCCCCCGTCCCGCGCCAGAGCCCAGGCTGCCGGCAGCCCCATTGCCAGGGAAAGTGCAACGGTGGCAGCCGCGTAGCCCAACGATACCGCCACGGATGTTACCGGAGGTACATAAAAAAGCGATCCGCGCCGGTTCACTCCCAGCTCACGATAGAAATCCAGCGTCAATCCGGGCGCAGTGGGTTGCCCGCGCTCGCTTTCCAGGCGCGTGAAAGAGCGCGCCGCCAGCGCCACCAGCGGCGCTGTGAGCAGTCCGAACAACAGGCTCAACATCACCACTGCAAAGACCCGCCGGGGCCAGGTGATCAGCCGCCTCTGCGTGCTGCGCGCCGGTCGTAAGCTCAACGGGCGCGCCAGGCGATCTGCCAGGCGTGTGTAGATGACCGTCAGCCCCAGGGTGCAGCCAAGTTGCAGGATCGCCAGCGCCGCCGCCAACGGCAGGTTGAATAAACCGGTGGTTTGGTTATAGATCTCCACCTCCAGCGTGGCGTAACGCGGACCACCCAGCACCAGGATCACCCCGAAAGAGGTGAAATCGAAAATGAACACCAGCAGTGCAGCCGCGCTGATAGAGGGCAATAGCAGTGGTAAGGTAACTCGCCGCAAGGTCTGCCAGGGGTTGGCCCCCAGCGTGCGCGCTGCCTGCTCCAGGCGTAGATCCAGATGGGACCAAAAATCTCCCACCATGCGCAGAACAATGGTGGTGTTGTAGAACACATGCGCAACCAGGATCGCTCCTAGCGTATTGACGAAGCGGATCGGCGCGCTCTCCAATCCCAGCAGAGACATGAGCGCTCCATTCACCCAGCCGCGCGGCCCCAGGAGTGCGTTGAAGCCCGCTGCAACCACCAGCGTGGGCATCACAAAAGGGATGCCCGCCAGAGCCTGAACGAGAGGCTTGGCGCGGAAATCGTAGCGCGCCAGCAGGTAAGCGCCTGGCAGCCCCACCGCCAGGGTCAGCAGCGTGGAAAGCGCCGCCTGCCATATTGTGAACCACAACACATTCCACAACGCCGGCGAGCTCGCAATATCCTGGAAAGCAGTTGCTGCCCCATTTTCTCCGCGCCCGAAACTGACCTGAAAGATGCTGCCCAGCGGGTAGAAATAGAACAATGCCAGAAAGACCAGCGGCGCCAGCCACAGGAGGACGGATTTTTGATTTACGATTGTAGATTTTTGATTTCTACTCATCACGCCTCAGGTATTACGATTCACGCATCACCACCTGTCACCTCTCACATATCACGCTCCACGCCTCACTCGCCACGATCCGCTTCCCATTCACCACTATCTTAACACCGCCTCCGTCCACTCTCGAATCCACTGCTCGCGCTTTGCATTGATCGCATCGGAGGTTACCTCAGAGGTCTCAGCGGGGATCGTGATGAAGCGGGTGAACTCCTCGGGCAGACCGGCTTGCGGATTGACCGGGTAGACGAACATTTGCAGCGGCATATCCTCCTGGAAGGGAAGCGAGAGCATGAAATCCAGCCATTTTTCGGCTAAATCCCGCTCTCTACCACCCTTTAAAATGCCTGCAAATTCGATCTGCCGGAAGCAGCTCCCCTCCGTGCTGATCACACCGGTCGGCGCTGCCTCCAGGGGCTTCTCCGCGAAAAGCACTTCCACCGGCGGGCTGGAGCCATACGAGATGACCAGCGGGCGTATGCCGCCATGCGCGCTGAACTCGGTGTAATAGGCATTGTTCCAGTCACTCACCACCAAAACATCATTGGCTACCAAGGCTCGCCAGTAATCCAGGTAGCCGTCTTCCCCAAAATGACCGATGGTGGCGAGCAGGAAAGCTAATCCAGGCGAAGAGGTCGCCGGGTTTTCAACGACCAGCAGGCTTTTATATTCCGGTTTGAGCAGGTCTTCCAGGTTGCGCGGTGGAGCCAGGTTTTTCTGCTCGAAGTAAGCCACATCGTAATTGGGGCACACGTCACCGTAATCCACCGGAAGGGCGCGATCTTGGGCATCCAGGCGAAATTCCGCGGGGATATCTGCCAGAGCCGGTGAGGAGTACACCTCGTAAATGTCTTCCTGCAAAGCCCGGCCCAAGAAAGTGTTATCCACGCCATAGAGCACATCGGCGATCGGATTCCCTTTGGATAATATCGCCTTATTCAAGGTCGTTCCGGCGTCGCCAGAGGGCAATATTTGCACGCGTGCGTTGTTTTCGCTTTCAAAAGCCTGGATCACCGCTTCAGAAACAGCGAACGAATCGTGGGTCATCACGCGCAAGGTGCGCGGCTCCGCCTGGGTGGGCGCAACCGATGGCGTCGCCGGAGCGCAGGCTGCCAGCACTGCACCCAGGAACAACAGCACCATAAAGTTAATTTTCTTCATATCCAGACCTCCTGCTTACTCACTCTTTTGCTTTGCGGTCGCTTTCTATCCGCATAGCATCTTTATCTTCATCACGAGAATCTATTTGCGAGTTTTTCCACTCCTTCGCGTCTGTTCGCGGATCACCACGCACATCAGCAGGCCTTCTTCCAGCCAAACGCGCCCTTCATCCGCTAATAACACGTTGGAAATGCCGCGCGTGGATCCAAAATCCAACCGCTCACCGCTCAGCGGGTATTCCAATCCCTGCGTATGCACGCCCCGGGCATCGCTTGCCAGCGGAATTAACGAGACTGTATCGCCTGCCTGCCCGCGGATCACAGTCTCTTCCCCGGGGCGCGCCAGGACCATTTCCTGGCGCCCATCCAGCAAGCGGATGTGCATACCCTCCAGCCCGTTAGCCGCCGGCAGCAGCAGGTTGGCAAGCGATTGGTCCCACCGCGACCCCAACGCCGCCAGCACCAGGACCTGCTCAAAGCCCTGTTCAAGGGCATAGCGCAGTGCCAGCTCCAGGTCGGTGAAATCTTTTCGCTGGAGGTGCTGGATGACCTGCACTCCAGCAGAATGGAACCAATCCAGCTCATCACTCTCCAGCGAATCAAAATCGCCGATCAGCACGTGGGGCAGAATATCGAGTTGGCGGCACAGCCGCGCCCCGCCATCTGCGGCGATCAACAGATCGCCGGGTTGCACGGCTTCCAGGGCGAATTCCGGCTCATTTAGGATCCCGTTGGCAAATATAAAGGCGCGTTTCCTGGCTGGCAAAAGAAAATCCCTCCCCCGGGCTGGGGAGGGAAGGCATTGTTGAAAAACTGCGATCCCTCCGCCGGCATTATCCGGATCAGGTTCGCGGGTCGGAGGCTGACGGCCTCCCTCTCAGCCCGGCATCACCGGGCTCCCCGTGCACATCAAGTTGGTTTTCAACTAGTATAAGCGATTATAGGCGTCTGTCAAGCTGCTGGGTTTCGCGGGTTTTCGAAGCAGTAGAGAAGATTAAAATCAACCCCACAGGGAAGCACAGGAGAGCAGAAAACTGGTTCAATAAGGGCATCTCAAAGAGGAGGTGTCCGAATGGAAGAAAAGGA
>Ga0105106_10001436_pt1 | contig 17223 bp, 10 predicted proteins | sample PPLLaktember2015_5_FD_79109 | JGI IMG/M metagenome (GOLD analysis project Ga0105106, IMG submission 79109) | Freshwater sediment microbial communities from Prairie Pothole Lake near Jamestown, North Dakota, USA - PPLs Lake P8 Core (1) Depth... | ecosystem: Environmental > Aquatic > Freshwater >...
AATTTGAAAAGTAGACCCTGCCTGTAAGCTGGTTCTGCAGCTTATCATAAACTCCTTCGTCCCGCAGATACATGTAATCGTTCCTGATTGCCGAGGCAGCCGACAAATAAAGATACCTTGTGAACCGGCCTCCACGAAATGAGAGTGGCAGGGAGATGGTGTTCGTCCACTCATATCCGTTCTTGATATCTGAAGGATATGGCACATCCTGCCCGAAGGTTTCAGCAAAGATGGCATTGCCGTAATCAATCCTGGATTCAACAACAGGGTACCAGCCAAGCCATTTGATACCCGCATGCAGCTTATGCCTCTGACCGGTGTACTCATAGCCGGCTGTCGATACCAGAGTGCTCAGGTTATTCTGGGTCATCAGCACAAAGCCGGGAGTGACAGAGGCAGGATCCTCCTGTATCTTTTCAATATCGGCGTAGAAAGGCATCCAGCTGTGAAACCTGAACAGATTCTGCCACTTTCTATATGGCACGGGTGTATAAACCTGATCAGTGACGGATCTGGAAAGGGGAACCGCCGGTTTAAACCTGTTTATAAGAAATGAGGGTTCATTTGTTTTTATCACGGAAGTGAATTGTCCTGTGGGAAGGGTTGTATAGCTGATATTGTAACCTGAAGAGGTGTAATCGGAGAAAAGAATCAGGTAGCCGGAAACGTTAATATCGCTAATCCCGAATCTTGATCTGGAAAGCGGAACTATAGTACGGTCGGGTTTTTGCAGGTAAATATTATCAGTCCCTGACCGGGAGCTGACAAAGAAAAGTGAGTCGTTCCTCAGGTATGTCGATTGCAAATCATCATACCCGGCTTCAACAAGTGTCTGCCAGGTCTTGTCAGCAAGGCTGAACTTAACTATTCCCTCCCCCTGTTCTGTTAAATAAATAACAGTGACCGCTTTTCCTGAAGCGTCCCACTGGGGCCTTTGTAGTGAGGCATTTCCTGGCGCCTGAACTGCGTTGAGCATGTATCCGTTCCACGCATCGAGTATCAGCAGATTGTTCCTGTTGTCAATTGTATTCTCCGTTACTGCAATATAGTTTCCATCTGATGATAATGATGCCGACATGTACCTTGTTTTGCCGGCAATCTGCCGGGTGCTCTTTGTCTTAATGTCCAGGATTTTTATCACCGACCAGTTTCTGTTCTCCCATCTGGGATCGGAGCGGGTTTCAACCCAGACAAGCTTCCCTTTGCCGTAGGAAATGAACCATGGATAACCATATCCAGGTGTGTGGATTCGTTCCTCACTCTTTTCCGAGGGCTTAATCAGAACGAATGAAGGCGGATCTGTAAGTGATGTTTTAACCGCGATTACTGAATCATTTCCTGCAAGGACAGGGGAATAGTAGTTGATATAGTTTTTGCCTTTTGGAGGATTGAGAATTTCATACGTTTCGCTTCCTGATCCGAGATCATCCTTCGTCCATATTGTTTTAAGCGTATCGAAAGTTTCGGTGAATAGCCTCTTCTTAGTAAGTGATGCCGATTTCCTGAGGCTGAGATTGACGGGATTCATAAGAAAGGGAGCTCCGGAAGTAAGGTTAAAGGCTTTTTTCCACAGATCAGGATCGTAATTTAAATACGACCATGCAGTCATCTGATAACCATACTGGTAATGATCGGGAACGAAATCCCTGAAGGAGCCGTTAACGCTCTTGTCGTATTTATATACACCTCCTTTTTCAATCATCATTGCCTTAAGCTGTTTCTGAAAGGAGGCAGTCCTTCCGCGTCCCGATCCGGTAAGAAGCGATTCGGAAAAAACCGCATCGCCCTCAAGGAACCATAGTGGTATGAGGGATGAAACTATTCCGGTAAATTGTTGCCCGGCAATCCACGACATTGCTTTTGTGAATCCCCTGTTAAGCGATTCCATCTGAATTACATGGGTCAGTTCGTGGATTGCAAGCTGGGTATTGGGATCAAGCGGGATCGAGTTCTGTTCGGGAGACGGATAGATTTCCATCCTTTTCGGAGCCCATGCCACATATCCGTTGGATTCGGTTGTGTAATTATGGAGAATAACAGGGATCCTGGATTTTTTAACAGGATGGAGGCTTGACAGTTTTGACCAGGCATCGTCGAGCGATCGTGCAAAGGCGATCCCTGCATCGCCGTATGATTCCGGATAAATGACATTGAACTTTCCCGTCTTTATCTGTATCCATTTCAGCGAGGCAGGATCCTGCCCGGTATTGTAGTACTGGGCAGAAGCAGCGCCTGATAACAGGATGCAGCAGCAAAGAAACAGGATACGGAGATGTTTCATTCAAAATAGGTTACTCAAAAATAGTAAAATTAGTGTGTGTTTCAGGCTTGAGCCAAAATCTGAAAAAATTCGTAATTTCACGGCTCGATCATCTGAATGGAATCCAGTATAAAACCAACTGTATTATGAAGAAAAGTTTCAGGCTGATAAACAACATAACCGGCTGGGTGGTTTTTGCAGTTGCTGCGGTCACTTATCTTTTGACCATGGAACCGACTGTCAGCCTGTGGGATTGCGGTGAGTACATCGCATCAGCATTCAAGATGGAAGTCGGGCATCCTCCGGGAAACCCGGTTTTTATGGTTATGGCTCGGTTCTTTACCCTCTTTGCCGGCGGAAATACTTCGATGGTAGCAGTAATGGTCAACGCAATGTCGGCCCTTGCAAGTGCATTTACAATACTTTTTCTTTTCTGGACTATAACACATCTTGCCGTAAGGATCTTTTCAGGTGAAAGGGATCAATTAAGCACCTCCCGGATGATCGCGATTATGTCAGCCGGAGTCGTCGGTGCCCTGGGATTCACTTTCTCAGATTCATTCTGGTTTTCGGCCGTCGAAGGCGAAGTTTATGCATCCTCATCTTTCTTTACTGCGGTGGTCTTCTGGGCAATTCTCAGGTGGGAGGATGTGGCTGATGAAGAATATGCAAACAGATGGCTGATCCTTATAGCTTTCCTGATGGGCCTCTCAATCGGGGTGCATCTTCTTAACCTTCTTACCCTTCCGGCAATTATACTTGTTTATTACTTCAAGAAATATGAGTTTTCGTGGAAGGGATTCGCGATTTCACTTGGAATTTCAGTGATACTTCTCTCGCTTCTTCTCTACGGGATCATGCCGGGAGTTGTCACAATTTCATCGAAGCTCGACCTGTTTTTTGTAAATAATCTTGGCATGCCGGCCAACAGCGGGATGATTCTTCATTTCATTCTGCTTGCCGTATTCTTCATTCTGGCGGTGAGAGCAACCTTAACCCAGGAAGGGAAGGTCAAAAGCAGCGCCTATGCCATTGGAGCAATGCTGCTTTCTGGCATATGGGTAATTTCAGGGTCATTTATACTGAATATTCTCGTTCTTGCCGCCGCCACCTGGTACATCTGGTATCTTGCCGAAAAGAACCGGGTTGTTCTTAACACTGTTTTGACTGCAGTAACCGTGATACTTATCGGATATTCGGCAAATGCAATAATCGTGATCAGATCATCAGCCAATCCCCCGCTCAATGAAAATCAGCCCGAGAATCCCTTCAGCCTTCTTTATTTCCTTAACCGCGAACAATATGGAGCCCGGCCTCTCTTCAGGGGCCCGTGGTATAATGCGCCAGTAACCGATTACAGGAACGGCAAGCCCAAATATGTGCTTGAGAACGGGAAATACGTTGTAAGCGCTTATGACCTGGAGCGTGTGTATGATGAACGGTTCATCACCCTGTTCCCCAGAATGTGGAGCGACCAGAATGAACATGAAGCCATATACAAGGAGTGGGGCAGGGTAACGGGTACTCCCGTCTCAGTGACAAATCAGTCGGGGGAAAAGGAGATCATACGCAAGCCCAAATTCAGTGAGAACCTCAGGTTTATGTTCTCATACCAGTTCGGCTATATGTATTTCAGATACTTCATGTGGAACTTTGCAGGCAAGCAGAACGACACGCAGGGAACCGGCGGAGCGGTAAACGGAAACTGGATCACCGGAATAAGGTTCCTCGATGAACCCAGGGTCGGGACACCCGACCTTCCGGCAGGCATGAAGGACGACACTTCAAGGAACGTTTACTATCTTCTGCCTTTCATTCTGGGGATTATCGGAATGTTCTATCATCTTAACCGCGATTATAAAAACTGGTGGGTAATTTTGCTGCTGTTCCTTCTGACCGGTGCTGCGATAGTGTTCTATCTGAATCAGTACCCGAACCAGCCAAGAGAGAGAGACTATGCATACACAGGCTCATTTTATTTCTTTGCCGTATGGATCGGCCTGGGAGTCCTGGCTCTTTTCGAAACAATCTCGAAAATTGCTGGAGAAAAGATCGCTGCCCCGATTTCATGTGCCTTATGCTTTTTTGCCGTTCCGGTGCTTATGGGATCCCAGAACTGGGACGATCATGACAGATCGGGCCGCTACCTGGCGCGCGATGTGGCATTCAATTATCTTAACTCGTGCGCACCGGAGGCAATTCTTTTCACTAACGGCGACAATGATACCTTCCCCTTGTGGTACGCCCAGGAAGTGGAGGGGATGAGGACCGACATCAGGGTATGTAATCTTATGCTTCTTAATACCGACTGGTACATTAACCAGATGAAAAGAAAGACATATGAATCGGATCCGCTTCCAGTCACTCTTCCCGCAAAGAAATACTACGACGGGGTGAACAACCAGGTATTCATCGTTGAAAAAAGCAAGGATCCGGTAAACATTTCAACAGTAATCGACTGGGTTAACAGCGATAACAAGGCAACCAAGGTACAGATCTCAGCAACTGAAATCCTCGATGTAATACCTTCCCGGACAATCAGGATACCGGTCGATTCGGCTGCAGTAATACGGTCAGGCACCGTCAGGCCTGAAGATGCTGACAAGATTGTCCCCTATATTGATATTAAGCTCAAGGGAAATTCAATCCTTAAAAGCCAGCTGATTGTTCTTGATATCCTTGCCCACAATAACTGGGAACGTCCGATATATTTTGTTACCGGATACCATGATGATGCTCTCGGACTTGAGGAATATTTCCAGATGGAGGGGCTTGCCTACAGGCTTGTTCCCATAAAATCGCAGAATAAGGGCTGGCTGGAGTACGGAAGGATAGATTCCGATATTCTTTACGACAATGTTGCCGGCAAGTTTGTATGGGGCGGAGCAAATGATCCTGAAGTCAATCTTGATTATCATCATATAAGGACCCTGATCGTTATAAAGGCAAGGCTTGTTTATGCCCGGCTGGCAAAGGCCCTTGCAGCAGAAGGGAAGAACGAGAAGGCTTTAGGCGTTCTGAATAAATGCCTTGAGAAGCTGCCTCCCGGGAATTTTCCTTATGATCCATATTACACCGACCTCATTGAAGCATTCTTTTTGGCGGGAGATGCCGATAAAGCCGTTGAAATGACAAAAAGCCTGAGTGATTATTATTTTGACAGGCTTAATTATTACCTCCGTCAGAATGCTTATGTGCTCAGCTCAGCAGAATATGAAATTCAGTCTGCCCTCCAATATGCGTCAAGGGCAGCTTCATATTGCCAGGAGAACGGTAAAAAGGAGATTGGCGATGAGATCACCAAAAAGCTTGAAGCTTACTATTCCGAATATATCGGAAAGCACCAGTCTAAAAGTGAATAAAGGGATCAGGAACGGGTAATAACTGTATTGCGGACCTCCTGCTTAAGATATTTTTCAAGGAGGGCAAACACTTTCTCGGGATATACAGGCTTAAGAATATATTCGCTGCATCCGGCAATATAGGCATCCGATTTTGACTGTTCTGATGAATATGCCGTGATCATTAGCACCGGAACATTTTTATGCGCTTTTCTGAAGATCCTTGTGCAGTCGATTCCGTTTACGAGAGGAATAAGAAAATCCATTATCACCAGGTCAACTTTTACATCCTTGTTGTTTGCGAAATCAACAAAATCCCTGCCCGTACGAAATTTGATCACTTCTGCCCCCGAACTTTGAAGAAGAGTTTCATAGTACCTTATTGACGGAACATCGTCTTCGACAATAACAATGGTCCTGTCCGTTAATTCTAAACTGCTGAAATTCAGAGACATTATTTAACTTGATTTGACTTGTATAAATTTACGACAAGATATAGATGTCTGCCTGTTTAAATGCCACAATTATTAACAACTTATAAACAAAATTAATACCGAAATCTCAATTTTCAAAGTATTCCGGCAAATAAAAAAAATAAAATATTATGAAAAAAACCAGGCTTGCTGGTTAGCGGTTATTCGTTGCTGGTTACTCGTTCTTGTTTTCTGGCTCCCGGTTGTTCCAGACCGGTCACAGAACAACCAGCAACAAGCAACGAGCAACCTTCTTACCTGCACTCCCAGGAGTATCTTTTACCGGCTATAATGATATCATCCTTTGCCTCAATTGCTATCAGGGCTGCATCGCAATACTCTGTTTCAGGGCCTTCAGAGATTGGAGGTCCGCCGGCTGCATCATATGTTACCTCCCTGCACACCTTACAAGTTCCAAACCCCTCGCACGAATTGAAAGCGAGGGTGATCAAAACAAACGATACAGCAAGTATTATCTTTCGTTTCATTAATGATTTTTTTCAAAAGTAACAAAAGCCATGCCTTTATCTCCGTTTTTGTTTAAAAACGTGGTTTTTTAAATAATATTAGGTACTTTGATGCAACAATTTTCAAAAACGAATGTCATTAAACCGGAATGAAAATAAAACAAAGAATAAAAACTTAAAGTCATGGAAGATACAAACAAGATGAAGAAGCATGTCGCCGTTGTCGGAGCAATTCAAATAGGCTTCGGATTCATCGGTCTGGTAGGTGCGCTGGCTGTTTTTTTCGGCCTTAATTTTGCAAAGGGCGTGGTGGGAAATGAAGAAATCCCTTCAATGGTGCTTGGTTTCCTTATGGTCAGTTTACCCCTGCTGATCGGGTTTTTAGCGACACTCGGGCTTGTAGGAGGCATCGGACTGCTCTCCTTTCAGTCATGGGCAAGGTATATCGTTATGATTGTGTCAGCCATCGGCTGTCTCAACATCCCAATCGGAACCCTTGCAGGGGTCTACTCACTGTGGGTTCTCCTGCAGGAGGAAACGATACAGTTATTTAACCCCAGGAAACCATAGGGAGTGTTGTTCTCCCTTCGTGTACCTTCGTGTTAACCTTTGAGTCCTTTGTGGTAAAAAATAAATCGTTGAACCACAAAGGAACACAAAGTAAAGCACAAAGGGTTTGTCGGACAACCTATAGCGAAATCCGGCTAATTAAGGACTTTAGTCCTTAATTTTTTCTAAATTGTCGCAAAATCATTTCTATGAGCGACGACAATAAGATCATCTTTTCGATGTACCGGGTTGGCAAGACCTTCCCTCCACACCGCCAGGTGCTTAAGGATATCTCACTATCGTTTTTCCTCGGGGCAAAGATCGGTATCATTGGACTTAACGGATCAGGGAAATCGACCCTTCTGAAAATAATTGCTGGACTTGAAAAGGAGTATCAGGGCGAGGTCACATTCATCCCGGGATATAGTGTCGGCCATCTGCCGCAGGACCCTCTTCTTGAGGAGAGCCGCACCGTGCGGGAAATAGTTGAGGAGGGAGTGAAGGAGACCATGGACCTTATAAAGGAATATGAGTCGATAAATATAAAATTCGGTGAGCCCGAGGTATACGAGAATCCCGACAGGATGCAGCAGCTGATGGACAGACAGGCGGTTCTCCAGGAAAAGATCGATTACCACGATGGCTGGAATATCGATTATAAGCTTCAGAGGGCAATGGATGCACTCAGATGCCCCGAAAGCGATGCAAGGGTCGATGTTCTTTCGGGAGGCGAACGCCGAAGGGTTGCGTTGTGCAGGCTTCTGCTGAAACAGCCCGACATACTTCTGCTCGATGAACCTACAAACCATCTCGACGCCGAATCGGTACAGTGGCTCGAGACAACCCTGAAGCAATACCATGGGACAGTCATCTGCATAACCCACGACAGGTATTTTCTCGATAACGTCGCCGGATGGATACTCGAGCTCGACAGGGGCGAAGGAATACCATGGAAAGGAAACTATTCATCGTGGCTTGAACAGAAGGCTAAACGGCTTGAAGTTGAGGAAAAAGGGAATGTCAAAAGAAGAAAGATCCTTGAAAGGGAACTGGAATGGGTGAGAATGTCTCCAAAAGCACGGCACGCAAAATCCAAGGCAAGACTGGGCGCATATGAGAACCTCCTTAACCAGGACGTAAAGGCAAAGGAGGAGAAACTTGAAATATTTATTCCCAACGGCCCCAGGCTTGGTGATAAGGTAATCAGGGCTTCAAATGTTGCCAAATCATTTGGAGATAAACTGCTTTTCGACGACCTCGAATTCAGTCTTCCGCCCAACGGGATAGTTGGCGTGATAGGACCGAACGGAGCCGGCAAGACAACCCTTTTCAGAATGATAATGGGTCAGGAAAAGGCAATAAAAGGTGATTTCCAGATCGGGGAAACGGTTGTTCTCGGCTATGTCGACCAGGCACACGCGGAAATCGATCCCGCCAAAACTGTTTATGAGGTCATTTCAGGCGGCCAGAACGAAGTTATGGTCGGAAACAGGCTGATAAATGCGAGGGCATACGTTTCCAGATTCAACTTCACCGGTGCCGACCAGGAAAAGAAATGCGGAGTGCTCTCCGGAGGGGAAAGAAACCGGCTCCACCTGGCTCTTACACTCAAATCAGGCGCCAATGTGCTTCTTCTCGACGAACCTACTAACGACATAGATGTGAACACACTCAGGGCTCTCGAAGAGGGACTTGAGAACTTTGCCGGCTGCGCGGTGATAATTTCCCACGACAGATGGTTCCTCGACAGGGTGACAACCCATATGCTTGCCTTTGAGGGCGATTCAAAAGTCGTTTGGTTTGAAGGAAATTACTCTGACTATGAAGAAAACTATAAAAAGCGGGTGGCGGATACCACGCCGGTGAGGATAAAGTATAAGAAACTAGTCTAAATAGTCATGCAGTCATGCAGTAAGGCGGTTATGCAGTCCTGCAGTCATGCAGTCACGCAGGTCCTTATCGCTGGCGCGGATTTGCAATCCGTGCCTTTAGTAATATATAGTTTAGAGCCCCTATCATAAATTGGCGCCAGAAAACTCGATATTAAACTTTAAGTTATGAGACCACTTTTTTTGACCGGCATCCTGCTGTCATCTATCCTTCTGACAATCCCTTCTGAAGCCCAGATCGGCCGCCGCTTTCCTTCGGAGAAAAAGACCGTAACAGATCCGGTGACGGGAACTCAGCTCACATTCCTTACAAGCACACCCGTTGGGGATTCGAAGATATACCAGACACACCGTCAATGGACGGAAGATGGAAAATGGGTGATATTCAGGTCAGGGAGGATTCCGGGCGAAACCCTTGCTGTTAACGAGGAGTCGGGTGTAATGGTTCAGGTTTCAGAGGGAGGATATATGGGGATGATTTCTGTAGCAAGGAAATCAATGAAACTCTATTTTATGAGGATGACCCTGCGCCAGCCCGGACAGAAAAGGGGAGGACCGGTGCAGATTATTGAGGTCGATCTGGAAAAACTGTTTGCCGACAGCGAAATAGGGCAGATGAGAAAGGAAAATGAATACCAGAAAGTTTGCGGAACGATTCCTGCTGAAATTGGTGCCGGCGGAGACATGGCCCTTGATGCAGGCGAGGAATGGGTGTATTACAGGGTGGGCAGGGAAGAGGCCGCAAAGCATATTCCGGAAGGAACTAAAATTGAGCAAAACTTTAGTCCAAGGAACATGGGTGCGGGACCTTCGGGTATCGGGAGCATGAACATCAAAACCGGTGAGATCAGGTTTGTTGTTGCGGTCCCTTTCCAGGTTGGCCATATCCAGACAAATCCATGGGTTCCGGGAGAGATTGTGTTTTGCTGGGAAACAGGAGGGAAGGCTCCCCAAAGGACATGGACGGTAATGTCCGACGGGACGGGACTCCGTCCGCTCTATCCCGAGTCGGAGTATGAATGGGTTACCCATGAAGCCGTAATAACAAAGGATGAGGTTGCAATTGCAATAATGGGTCACCGGAAGGTCGGCACACCCGTACTTACTCCCGATCCGGCCAATCCGGGACAGGAGGTTGGCTGGGGACCTTCGGGGACGCGCGAAAAGCCGACCGGACTCGGAATAGTGAACCTCCGAACCAGGGAAATGATAATTGCGGGACAGACTTCCTCGGGAAGCGGGCTCTGGCATGTAAACGGGTCAGCAGATGGAAGATGGGCGGTGGGAGATGACTTTGAAAGGAATATCTGGCTCATTGACAGGCACACCCGCGAAATGATACTTCTTTCGACAGGACATAAAACCACTGCCTCGGATCACCCTCATCCAACCTTCAGCCCCGACGGTACAAGAATTGAGATTCAGTCGGCAATGCTGTCGGAAAATAACCGGTCAATGAATATCTGTATAATTCCGGTTCCGGAAGAGTGACTGAAACGAAAAGAATAAAAGACGGAAGACCGAAGACGGAAGACCGGAGGAAATCCAGCAGGCTCCCCTCTCGGGGGGCCGAGCGTTAAGAAATAGCCCTGTGGGCTATTTTAGCGAAGGAGCCAGACTGCAGGGAAGGTTTGTGGTGGAGGGGTAGGGGTGGGTTATTTAAACAGCTTTGGTACAAACTCCGAAAGGTACACCCTCCAGTTTGTCCATGTGTGGCCCCCTTCGCTTTCCCTGAATTCATAAGGTATCTTCATTGCATCGAGTTTCTGCCTGTATTCGGTGTTGTATTTGTAAAGGAAGTCGGTCTTCCCGATACCGATCCAGTAAAGCCTGTACCCGTTTTTCATCTGCTGCTGAAGCGTTGCATCGACATTTTCGTAGACCTTTGATGTCACCTTGTCATTCGGCATTATGGCCGCTGAGAAAAGGCCTATATAATCAAATGTATTAGGATAATATCTTGAAATATGCAATGAATGATACCCTCCCATTGACAGACCGGCGATCGCGCGCCCCGCTTTAGAAGTAATTACATTGTAATTACTTTCCGCAAAGGCGATTATATCCTTAAAAGTCTCTTCGTACCTGCCATCCATTGTATTGGGCAGCTGCATCGTCGGTTTGTAAAAACCAAGGCTCGATTCGCCTGGGGCAGCCTCCTGCACCACATTTCCGTTGGGCATCACAACAATCATCGGCTTTGCTTTACCCTGTGCGATAAGGTTGTCGAGGATCTGGGATGTCCTTCCCAGGTTGATCCATGCCTCCTCATCGCCGCCCATGCCATGAAGGAGGTAAAGCACAGGATACTTTTCCTTGCTTTTCTCATAGCCTGCAGGAGTGTAAATTGTAATACGGCGGTCCATACCGAGCGAAGGTGAATTGTACCAGCGGCGGCTGACCGTTCCGTGGGGTACTTTATTTACTTTATAAAGATCGCCCTTCCCGCCTCCTACAATAAGCACGTTAGTCACTGATGCAACATCGCGGATAAGGTAGACATTATTCGGGTCGGTGCATCTTATCCCGTCAGCATTAAAGAAGTAGCTGTACAGATCCGAAGCCAGGGGAGCAGTAGTGTATGACCAGATGCCTTTTTCATCCTTAGTCATTTTTTCCGATCCGGGAGTATAACCCTGCGCCGGCATCCATTCCCCGGATATCCTTACCTCCTTTGCGTCAGGCGCCAGAAAACGAAAAGTTACCGAATTATCAGCATTTATCTCAGGTGATGTGATATTGGCTCCTCCGAAGAGAGCCTGCTGAGAAAATGATGTATCATACAGAAACAGTATAGACAGAATAACAATGATAAATTTTTTTTTCATGATTTTATTTATTTGGTGGTGGTGAATTTCTTATGATCCTCTTTACAAATTGTTTTGAACAGCCTTCTTGCAGACATTACACCCGTCGGCAAACCTCCTCCCGGCTCGACCCATTGCCCGCACATGTAAAAACTGCTCAGTCCAGGTAATGTCTGTGGCAACGGTTTCATCATTGTATATGAATTTTCAGGTGTGATCTGCCATCCTTCAAAACTACCCTTCCAGTTTCCCGTATATCTTTCAAAGGTTACCGGAGTTGCAACATCGGTCATTTCTACCTGAGATGAAATTCCGGGAAAACGCTGCTCAAGCATGGCAATAACTGTACTGGCAATTTCTTCTTTTTTACGGTCATACTGCTTCCTGTCCTCATGGAGTTTTTTCCAGTACTCATAATCCGTTTCGAGCATCACGGTAAGTGCAGTCCTTCCTTCAGGAGCCATCGACGGGTCATGATGGTAAAGATGTACCGGTAACCTGTCCACCATCCTGTCACCTACCAAAACCTTCTCTTTCAGCGGGAAGCTGAATCCTGAGACTGAATGATTGACATCATCGAATTTCCGGTTCACACCCAGCCCGATAAAGATCAGGGGATAAAAGGGGATCCATTTTTCATACATTTGCCTAATCTTTTCGTCAATGTATTTTCCCTCGAGCATTTTAAAAATCGTTGTATAGCCGTCGGCGCAGGAGATGACTCTTGAACAGGGGTATTCGGTCCCGTCGTCAAGCCTGATTCCCGAAGCCTTATTGCCGACAGTGAGAATCTTATCAATCCGCTTCTTATACTGAACTGTTCCGCCGAGTGATTTGTAACGATCCTCAAGGGCTTTTGACAAAGGCAATGAACCACCCAGGGGGTAACCGGCATTCCTTTTATGAAGATATGCAAATGTGAAGAAAAGAAACAATATTGAAAACTCAGGCATCCACAACTCATCAAAGGCTTTTTTCAGAACGGGATCCTTAAATCCTGACGCAAACTCCTTTCCGGTGATCTTCATCCATTCCTGCAACTTTTTCCCTTTTGTGACAAATGTCCAGCCAAGGCGCAGTTTTTTAATCAGCTTTTGCCCTAACGGGGTATCTTTTGATGGCATGTCAAATGCAAGGCAGATCCTGATTGCATTTATGAATTCCCCGATTTTACCGGCATCCTGCGGAGAGAATTCAAGAAGATGTTTCTCAAGCCTGTCGATATCCGTGTAAAAAGTCAACACACGTCCGTCAGACGATTCAAAATGCATGTATTCATCCATATAGATGAAGTCCCTTCCCTGTGTTACACCGACCTCCTCCCAGTAATCATTCATGCTGCTTTCAGGCGAGGATCCCACGAACCAGTGAATACAGCCATCGATTATGTATCCTTTCCGCTTCCACGAAGTGCAGAGACCTCCCGGCTTATCATGCATTTCAAATATCTGCGATCTGTAGCCATTCATCTGGGCATAGATCCCGGCAGAAAGCCCTGCAAATCCTGCACCTATGATTATTATTGAATTATCCTTGCCTGTGTTCGTCATTGATTCTTATGGTTTATGTGAAATTTGTTTTCTTTGCAAAAGATAATAATCTTATTTCATATCCGACATGAGAATCAAATTAAATGTATTTGCAGCACTGTCTGTAATTACAATGTTATTACAGCCTGAACTGGTTGCCCAGGCTCAGAAATCACTGCCAGCGGCATCCGGAAAGGTTGTTCCGACAGTAGTTCCGGTCATTGTGAACGGTGAAGCTCAAAAGATACCGGCATTTGAAAACGCCGAAGAATGGATTAAGCATGACCTTTGGGTGGAAGCGGAATTTGATACCGATGGTGATGGGAAAAAAGACAGGATGCATGTTGATGTTACCCGGCCAAAACAAACCGAGACCGAAGGTCTGCGGCTTCCTGTAGTGTATGAATCAAGTCCCTATTTTGCCGGGACGGGATCCACGGCCAGCCAGTATTTCTGGGATGTAAGGCAGGAACTTAATGCCGATCCTCCTGTACGGAATGAAATGCCCACAATCACGCGACGTGGTCAGCGTCCGGTGATTTCAAACTCCCAGACAAGGGTGTGGATCCCTTATGGTTTTATTGTGGTTCATTCATCTGCACCCGGCACCGGCATGTCGCAGGGTTGTCCCACCGTCGGAACAAGAATTGAAGCCCTTGCTCCCAAGGCGGTAATCGACTGGCTCAACGGCAGGGCAAAAGGCTTTACGACACCCGACGGAGGTGAAGAGGTGAAAGCATACTGGACCACCGGCAAGGTCGGAATGATAGGGACCTCATATAACGGCACGATACCATTTGCAGCGGCGACTACCGGTGTTGAAGGGCTTGAGGCCATAATACCCGTATCGCCAAACAACTCTTATTATCATTATTACCGTTCCAACGGACTTGTCCGCAGTCCGGGCGGATATCTCGGGGAGGATGTTGATGTCCTCTACGATTTTATTCATTCGAACCCCGACAACTGTGATTACTGCGACAGCGTTTACAGGGATAACACTATGAAGAAGAGGATTGACCGGAAAACGGGCGATTACAATGACTTCTGGGCAGAGCGCGACCTGATGAACTATATGAAGGATTTCAGGGCAGCTACCCTTTTTGCCCACGGATTCAACGACTGGAACGTTATGATAAGCCACAATGCCCGTTTCATTAAAGTCGTAAAGGAAAAAGGTGTTCCCTATCAGGTCTATTTTCATCAGGGAGGTCATGGTGGAGAGCCCCCCTTTTCAATGATGAACAAATGGTTTACAAGATATCTGTTTGGTGTTGAGAATAATGTCGGGAATGATCCTAAAGCATGGATAGTCCGGGAGAGGGATGACAGGCTGAAACCTACTCCTTATGATGATTACCCGAATCCTGATGCATCACCCGTTGAATTTTTCCTTTCACCCGGAGCTCCGAAATCGGGATCTCTGGTGCTAACCAAACCTTCGGGCAACAGTTATGAGACTCTTTCCGATAATTATTCATTCAGCGGCTCTGCTCTTGCACAGGCAGAATGGACCGACCACAGGCTGCTGTACCTGACCGCTCCCCTTAAGAAGGATGTCCATATATCAGGAGTACCATCAATAAGAATAAAGGCTTCCAGCGATAAACCAGCGGTAAACCTTTCCGTATGGCTTGTTGCATTGCCGTGGTCGAATGCACGCGATGCAAGACCGACGGATAATATAATCACCAGGGGCTGGGCCGATCTTCAGAACTACAAATCGTTAAGGGAAAGCGAGCTTCTCAGGTCGGGCCATTTCTATGATATGACTTTTGACCTTGAGCCCGATGACCAGATAATTCCTGCCGGAAAGCAGATTGGACTTATGATATTCTCGAGCGACAGGGAATACACGTTATGGCCGGAGCCGGGGACGAGGTTAACCATCGATTTGAACGGGACATCAATTACAATACCAATAGTAGGAGGTAAGGAAAGACTCCGGTAAAAAGTCTTGCGGTCTTGCGGTCTTGCAGGTCATGCCGGTCCTTTACTTGTAAATCTTCCAAAGACTTGCACGACTTGCACGACTTGCACGACTTGCACGACCTGCAAGACCGGCACGACCCTATTTCATAGTAGCCTTCCTCGTCGTAACATTAACCGGCCCCCCCTTGCCGTTGATAATGCTTTTAACGATGCTCTCCTTGTTACCGTTCAGCCAGAAGATTATCTTGTTATGGATCTTATCCTCGAGATGAAGGGGTGTTTCAATTGCATTGTCAACAATTACCGGAGCATCGTAAAAAACATTGTATATTCCTAATCCCCATGCTTCATGTGTCTTAACGTGGTCCGCAACCTTGTAGGAGGCATATCCGTTTATGCCGTCATGCTTCCAGGCATCAACTGACGGCGGATCATATGGCATTTCGCTCTGGTAGAAATAAACCCTTCCGTTGTTGCCGTTCCACAGGGTCTGGTACTCCTGGAAATGCTCGTTGAAGAGTCCGTAGATTGTAACATTGTCGCCATTCACAATAAGGCCGTTTGCAGCCCTGTTTTTATCCCAACCTACACCGTTGCCGTGATCGGCCCTCCAGAGCCATATATGATCAACGACAACATCCCTGCTGTTGATTTCCATGCATACTTTGGCCGAGCCTTCATCCGGACCGCCGACCCTGAAAAATATGTCATACAAAAACAAAGGGTTTGCGGCGTGCGGCTTGCGGGATCCCGGCTTTCCGGCAATAAAGAGCTTTTCAGAAAAAACCCTGCCGGCGTCAATTGTGAGTCCGCAGACAGATACTCCGTCAACATCTGATATTTCAAGTGCAGCATTGCCATTCTCCGGAATAAGCGTTGCAAGCCCGATTCCCATAACGACAGTTCCGGGTTTTGTCACTTTAAGACTCCTGTTAAGGAAATATCTTCCCGGTGTAATCAGAAGATGTTTTCCCTTCTTCAATGCAGAATTCATTGTTTCGGCATTGTCAATACCCGGTTTTGCAACGTAAAACTTTTCAATACCCAATGTATTTTCCGTTTTGACACCGCTTACCCAGTCAACTCCTGAGCTGTTTTGTTTAAGCCCTGGTATTTTCACGTTAAATTCCTTGTTGTCGAATGACAGGAATGGTTTTTCGCGGACGAGCGGAGTCTCATTAATTGTTGTATAGGGCAGTTCCGGCCAGTTTTCAGCCGGTGCACCGCTGACTCCCACAAACATCATGTTCCAGTTGCCGCCGACCCATTTACCGATTTCGGAATTTCTGGTAAACCATTGCTGCTGAGGTCCGGATGTTATATTCCCGTCAACTTTCGAATCGGCGAGAAAACCTCCGCTTGCATAACCCTTGTCGAACAGCTGGAGGTTGCCTTTGACGTGAACCCTCCGCAGGGGAGCAGCCTGCGATACACCCCAGACCATCGTGGAATCAACTGCAGGGATAACCGTAAGGTTCTCGACCGACCTCCAGAAATTTGTGAGAACACTGGTGCCATGGATTGTGTTCGACCTGACTGCTCCGCTGATAGCAACATCCCGGGGAGATTCTCCAAGGCCAAGGACCTGCATATAGTAATCGACTTTGATGTCAAGATTATAACTTCCGGGTTTGAACAGAAGAGCATAGCGGTTTATGCTGAATTCGCTCCTCCGGGCCGACTGCCTGGCGAAAATAGTATCAATTACCGTCTGAATCTCCTTCATATCCATCGCCGGGTCAAAGACAAAAACATTTTCCCCAAGCAAAGGCAGATTATATTTTCTGAAACTTTCCGGCAAGGTTCTTCCTGAAACACCGCCGGTCTGTGAGAAACCGTCAAGCGGTCCCGCAAATAAACCAGGAATCAAACCCAGGATTAATAACCAGATCTTCATAGGTTCAAAATTAAATTTTGATAAAAAGCCTGTTCTTGTATAGCCAGTAGCAGAGATACCACATAGCGGCCCATACTCC
>Ga0105106_10001437_pt1 | contig 17218 bp, 16 predicted proteins | sample PPLLaktember2015_5_FD_79109 | JGI IMG/M metagenome (GOLD analysis project Ga0105106, IMG submission 79109) | Freshwater sediment microbial communities from Prairie Pothole Lake near Jamestown, North Dakota, USA - PPLs Lake P8 Core (1) Depth... | ecosystem: Environmental > Aquatic > Freshwater >...
ACTGGTACCTTTCACCCAAAATCTGAGGGCAAAGGGGGGGAAAGCGACCGCATTTATCTGTACTGGTCATACCTGTTCCTTGCCAATAACTGATCCGCATCAGATGCTTGAATTATTAGGCTGTGTGGATTGAGATTGATAACCAAAAAATATCTCGGGAGAAATGCCTCACGGGGGTTTCATCCCCGCCCCTGCGGATCCCCAAAAATAGGATAAACCAAAAAACAGGTAATACGCCAGCATCACTCTCAGCACAGGGCGGTATGGGAGGACAGGCACTATCCCTCATTCATCATAATGGTTACTTGTAATTCCCAGATTAGTATACGGATTGTTCGAAGCTCAAAAAAAATCAGAGATTTTTCAGGGCAACAAGATCCTTGACCCCTACCAGTTTCCAGACCAGTGAACGCTCCTCTTCAGCGATAGCAGCCGGGGGATCCAGCGGGGAGTGCCCAAGCGCCGCGAGAATGTTGCAGGAGAGGTTCCTCTCAACAATTAAATCAACAAATTTTTCCCGTATAACCTTCTTCTCGATCGAGTCGTGGACTTCATCGAGATAGCCCTGGAGGGTCACAAACATGTATGACGAGAGGTCTTTTGTGTATTTCTCAATTTCAACGGAAACATACGGACTTTTCCGGAAATAATCGATCTTTTTGCCGTATTTAGTTGACAGGAAATAGAGGAAGGATCCATCAAAGACATAGAGGAATGGTGCAATATAAGGATATTTCTCACCCTGGAATGCAATCCGGCAGACATATCCCTTCTCAATAAGCCGATCATATTCCTGTTTTTCCATTCTCGGTATTTTCAAGATGTCCATAAACTTACACCATTGGAATTCCCAACGTAACCTGATAAACTTTATTAATTTTTCAAGATACTAAAAAAAAAAAATTATTTCTCTATCCGGAATCCCGCCCTTTTCCACGCGGTCATTCCTCCCAGAACATTGGTTATAGTAGGGTACTGGTGAATGGAAAGGATGCTTGCCGCAAGGCTCCCTTTATAACCGGCATCGCAATAGACCACAATTGGTTCATTTTTGGGAATTTCATCGAGATGATGGGGTAGTTCTCCGATATAGATATGATGGGCACCAGGGATATGACCTGCAGCGCGCCAGTTTTTTATGTCCCGAACGTCAAGAATGAAGGGATTTTCTTTTTCAAGACGCTCCTTTAATTGCTGGACTGAACAGGTTTGAACGGTTCCGATATCCTGCGCGGCTTTGGTCCATGCGGGAAATCCTCCGGAAAGTATCCCTGCAATAGTATCATAACCAAGCCGGATGAAATGGCGGACCACACGGTCAAGATCCAGGTTGAAGTCATCGACTAAGACAACCGGTCTTTGGTAATCGAGAAACCAGCCCATGAATGTGGGAAGACCTTCCCGCCAGATGGAGATGCTGCCCGGGATATGCCCTGCACCAAAACTGGCAGGTGATCGTATATCGACAATCTGACAACCGGATTTCCTGAGCTGGTTGACAACAGGGATTGTCAACGGGCGCAGGTCCGGTAACCGGTGCAGGATGCGGGCACCATCCTGGTTGTATTTTTCCATCTGCCGGAAATAGGGAGGGTAATACGGGGATTCGGTTACCCGCTGCACGATAAAAGATTCGCGCCCTGACGCGAGCTGGGGATTTGTCATTTTTTCATACCCAACGGTAGTGAACGGATGATCAGCAATCTCACCACCGCACACCGACCCTGCCCCATGGGCAGGACAGAGTATCACCCCGTCCCCAAGCGGCAGGATTTTATCGGTAATGCTATCATAGATTTTTTTTGCCATCTCCGCTTTTCGTTCCTGCCCGAAAAAGTCAGTCCGGGCGATATCACCGGCAAAGAGAGTATCGCCGGAAAATACCATATATGGCGTATCAGAAACCTCAGTATCCCAAAGCACAAGAGAGATACTCTCTTCGGTATGCCCCGGGGTCTCCAGAACCGACAATACCAGTGACCCAAGAGTGAACTTGTCCCCTTCATATACCGGCTTTCCGTAGGCAAACGCCAACTGTGAGCCATGAAAAATATCCGCTCCGCACCGCTTTTTGAGTTCAAGCGACCCGATGGTGTAGTCCTCATTCCGGTGCGTCTCGAAGATTTGGGTAATAACCAGTTCATTTTGTTGTGCTATCTCGAGATAAATATCGCAATCCCGGCGCGGATCTATGACCGCTGCCATACCCCCTGATCCGATTAGATAGGAGTTCTGGGCAATACCCTCAGATACAATCCGTTCAAACAACACTTTGTCTTCTCCTCAATCGTGGATTATACCCTTGATCTGTAAATAGTTTATGAACCCGTCAAAATTGGGAGGGAGATATCCCCCTCAATCAGTACGATAGGGATAGTTCAAAAGGATGGGGGTCGTATCTCCCCGGTATATCCTGTCGTGTATAAGCTGACAGATATCTTTCAGGTTCACCGGACAATAACCGATCACTTCAGCACTCACGTTAATCCTCCGGTGCTCAAAATCGATAAACGGGTAGTCGCGGAGGTTATTGTTATGGTGGTGCCCGTGGATCACCCAGCCGTCAAATGCGGACTGACATTGGGCAGGATCATGAACCAGCAGGAACCGGAAACCATCGTATTCAAGCAAGGATGACGAAACTGCCACCAGCTCCCCATCATCGTGATTCCCTTGAATAAAGGTAATGTTACCTTTGAGTTTTTGCCGGTACTGCAGCGCCGGCAATGCATCTTTTCCATACCGTAAATCTCCCAGATAATACACCTTATTTACGGGGGAGATAGTATAGTTCCAGTTTTTAATCAGCACATGATCCATTTCCCGGACATCGGAAATCAGGAACGGCCGCGAACAGTAGCGGATAATATTTGCATGACCGAGATGAAGATCAGCAATCAGATAAATATCCTCAGGGTTTGAGGGGAGGGGATCCAGTCGTTCAAATCCCGATTGCTGCCGGAAGAGCGCAAGTGTTTTTTGCCAGCATTTACCGGAATGACTGTAATCACCCGTAATCCACTGTTTCTCAAGAAGATCATATTCGGCAAGGATCATTTCCCCCTGCATTACCGTAATCCTGAGTCCTGCATCATCGAGGGTAAGCGGACGGACTGCGTGCCCTTTTCTGCTGCTGAACACAGGCTGCAGCAGATGTCTCAACCGGGAAAAAAATCCCGGCGGGGACTCCTCCAGAAGCTGACCGGTGAGCACAGAAAAAACAGTCGATGCCTGCTCTGGATCCATCCGGTTTGCTACCGTTACATGAAACCATTTGCTTTCAGGGTTTGCGTCCCATATATTGTGGCTGTGCGTGAGAGAAGAAAGCAGGTCTGCCAGTGAAGCGGTAAGTTTTTTTAAGGAATCTGATGGGCTGACCGGGAATGCAATCACACCTCCGTGAATACCCTGACGCATTTCCCATCCGTCAATGGTAAACGGCAGGGGATCATATCCTGTTGCAATCTGACCGATGGTATCAATGAGCTGACGGGAGCTGACACCTTCATTCAGGGTAAATGGCCCAAACAGCGTGATATGAGGATGACGTTCAAGGTAACCTTCCAGAGCGAATAACCGGCCGACATAAGAAATTGTTTCCCTGATCCGCCATTTTGTCATTCCGAGGCGGATCTCGATAAGAAAGATATCGTCCATGAAGGGCAGCCTGCAATACTATCTCTATAGGCTCTTTTTGGTTAAATCTTTGATTTATATTTTTAATAAAAAAAATGCCCGGATTAAGAAAAAGCCAGATTTTTTTTGTTGAGAAAACAGGTGGCATTACCGACCGCCATACAGTGAAGGGTTTCCCGTTTTTATACAACCCCTGCGTTTTTTTTATTCAAATACCTGAAGAAAAAGACGATGAAAGATGCTGCACAGGTGCCCTATCAGCAGCAGCACCTGAGGTGAAAAATATCAGTCCTGTTCAGGTTCTGCAGGCATGAAGGAATTGGGGTGTCAGTAGTGCCGGATCCCCACAAATGGATAATAAAAAATGAAATCAGGAAAAAAACCGACAAAATTAAACGAAAAAAAATGATTCTGGGATTTATCCCGCAATTTGAATCACCTGAAGGTAAAAAAAATTCTCCTGAAAATACAGGTTTCATAAAAGGATCCGGAAAAACGATCAAGGTTCTTTCTGGAGTAACCCCTCAGATCATTGTAACCAGTAAAAGAAAAAATATTGAATTTGTCCTCTCTCATGAAATCGGGCATTAGCTGGCAAAAAAATTTTATAGCCACGAACACCTGCACCAGAATGAAGATTTTGCAAATGGAATCGCGTGGTGCATCATGAACCAGTGCCTGCACCTGCTCGACATCGATAAAGATTACAATAAATACTCAATAAAAGCGCAAACCTGTTATGCATATTTTTTTGATACGGTGAATTCCGGAAAATCACCCTGAATGTGGCGGGGCGTGTGTGGCTCAATCCGCAATGCTGCAAGTATATGCCCTGCTTACTTCAGGTACAGGTTCTTGTGCAATCAATTGAGGACAGGATAAAAAAACTCATTGCCGACGTCAAACTTCTGAAAGATGGAGTGGCTGCCTTAGCAAACGGTACTGCAACACCGGCACCAGTTCTAATTCAGTGGGTATGTTCGTATTTTTTTGGATTACCTGTCCCATAGAGGAATAAACACTATCAATCATGGTACCTGACGCTAAATTCATAGTATACGAAATCGTAGTATTTGGACTCGGGACAGAACATGGCAAAATTACCAGGAGTTTAACGTAAGATGAAGACTCTCATGGATAAAAAATAAAAATAAAAAGTGAATATACCATTCTAGACCTTAATGTACGAAAGCTGGTTTAAATTAGAAGCCCTGAGTATCATCGTGTTGTTGGGGATCGAGTAGGTCTTGGTATCCTGAAGATTGGCAAGATATTTTGATTCAAGATCACTGGTATCAGCGCAGTACATTTTTGTTGATGCTATTGGCCCAATGGTAATGGTTTTTCCAAATTCCGTTGTCTGTCCGGTAAGGACGTAGTTTGCATTGTAATTGTTACATCCCCCAAAACCACTAAGGGTCCCGTCATTGTTGAACTTTAAGGTAATCTGGACATTGGGAATAGCGGGCATGGTCCCGCCAGCGACCATTCCTCCCTTAAAATTCCAATTCCCTGTAAGTACCGGATCAGTCAGGGGAGGTGTCGTTGCAACTGTCACCACCGTTGTTGGTACGGGTGTGGGAACGGTAGTCGCCGGTGTCGGTACTGGTTCAACTGTTGTCGAGCATCCTGCTGCAAGAATACCCAGAAACAGAACTGCACACACAAAAAACAGTAAAGATTTCATAGCACAGAATATTGTGATTTTCTATTAATACTTATCGATATAGAAGCGCCAGGTCAGATTCCTGAAATTATAACGGTCACTACCCAAATACTCATAGACAATCAGAATTAAAGATAGAGCAGGAATGGTAAAAAATACTAATCAGACACCCCTAAAGTGCCTGTTATTTGACATGGACAACACCCTGTTTGACCTTGTCGGTGCCCAGATTGCCGCATGCCAGGCTGTAGCAAAGCAGCTTGGTCATGAAGACGGCGACGAATTGTTTTCCTGGTTTTTGACCCCCACTCATGGATTTGAATCCCATGAAAATATCCGCCAGTACATGAATGAAAGGAGCATTCCCGGTGATGGTTTATATCGTCAGGCATGTCAGGTATATGAAACGGTAAAACTTCAGCACATATACCCCTATGAGGGGGTTGCCGAAACATTACAATCGCTGTATAATGAGGGATTTGTCATGGGGATAGTGACTGATGCGCATTCCCGGGATGCAACCCTACGTCTGGAAAAAACCGGGTTGTTACCGTTCTTCTGCTGTATGGTCACCTATGACATGGTAAAAGTGAAAAAACCGGCACCGGAACCATTCCTGTTCGCACTTGAGATGATGAAAGCACGGACCGATGAGGCAATTTTAATCGGTGACAGTCCACGAAGAGATATCGAGCCGGGTCACAATCTCGGCATCCGTACGGTGTATGCCCGGTATGGGGACCGGTTCTCTGACGACCGTTCAGATATTCCGGCAGATTTTGTCATTGATGCTATGGCTGATCTGCCTGAAATTCTTCACGGACTTTAGCGAGAAACCGGAATAATCTCTTTTTAATCAGGAAGGGTTACAAATTGAGCTCAAAAGGAGCGCGATTGGAATATAACCCGTATTAAACCTGCGTATTTTTGCATATACACCGTTTTTGGCAAAAACTTAAAGAAACAAAAAGATACAATAAAAAATTATGTATGTTCCGACCAGGATCTTTTTCACCAAGGGTGTTGGTGTGCATAAGGACCGTCTTGCATCCTTTGAACTTGCGTTGAGAAAGGCCGGTATCGAAAAATGTAATCTTGTGTACGTTTCGAGTATCTTCCCGCCGAAATGCAAACAGACATCAAAACCAGAAGGGTTGAAGTGCCTCCAACCTGGCGGTATAACGTTCTGTGTGATGGCAAGGAATGAAACCAACGAGCCCAACCGTCTTGTCTCCTCAGCAATCGGCCTTGCCCTCCCCAGCGATTCTGACGAATATGGTTACCTGTCCGAACACCACGCCTTTGGTGAGACGCAGGAAAAGACCGGAGAGTATGCCGAGGATCTTGCAGCAACCATGCTTGCAACAACCCTGGGTATCGAATTTGATATAAATGCTGCATGGTCAGAACGTGAGCAGACCTATAAAGCAAGCGGAAAGATCATCAAAACCCAGAATGTCTGCCAGTCTGCTGAGGGGGATAAAAACGGTCTCTGGACGACAACGATTGCTGTGGCAGTATTTTTATAATAACTATTTTACATGAACAGGGTTATCAGACGTGTACCCTATTTTTTGAAATTGATAATTTTTTTAAAAAAAATCAAAAAGAAGGAGGATTGGGAAAAATTATTCTGGTTTTCCGTCACTTTCGCGGGCATTTTGCTGGATTTTCTTAGCCAGATTCAGCACGGCTATACGCGCAGGACTGTCAGAGGGAATCTGTGAAACCGGCGTGGCAGCAAGATCCGCCGCTTCGACCTGAGGGTCATCAGGAATTATAGCAACGGGTATATTGTTGCCGATATCAACCGGTGCAGTACCCGATTTGAAACGGTTGAAAACAATCCGGATTCGACCTGGTTCGAGCCCAAGCTGCGTTGCGATCTCTTTAATGCGGGTAATTGTTCGTAATCCCCGGGCACCAGGATCACTCACAATGAGAAGCAGATCCGGTTTTCCGATAGTTCCCCTGCTGATGTGCTCCATGCCCGCCTCGGAATCGATGACAATAAAACGGTAGTCGCGCTCAAGTTGAATCATACATTCTGACAACAGGTCATTGGCAAAACAATAACACCCGCTCCCCTCCGGGCGGCCCATTGCAACAAGATCAAACCCTTGTGCTTCAACCAGAGCCTTACGAAACCGGAACCTGACATAGTCATGACGATTCATTCCCGGGGGGATATGACGGGTGAATGCCTCCTCCCGCATGCTCCCCAGGGTTTCACGGACAGGTACACCGAGCGCTTCATGCAGGTTTGCATTTGGGTCTGCATCAACGGCGAGAACGGGTTTTTCCCCGAGGTCAATAAACGAACGGATCAGCAGGGAACTGATCGTGGTCTTGCCGGTCCCCCCTTTTCCTGACAGGGCGATAGTGAAGGGATGTTTTTGCATGATATGTCCTGTTTCATCCTGACGCAGGGTCATGCTCCGTTTCTTTATCCCTGATGCGTTGTGAAATCTCCGCTGCGGTTTTCATGATAGCAAGGGAACCATTCCGGTCTGCAAACCGTATCCCGCAGCTTGGCGTGATAAGTGACTGAGCATCAAAAAGATGTTCCGGCATGCGTGTACAGAGCTGGGTCCTGATAGTAAGATACCTTTGATAGAGAGAACCGGAATTCTCCGTGGTAAAAATTTTGTATTCTGCCGGGACTATACCCCATGCCACAACACCCCCCCGCTTCATGTAGGCAACAATGGAATCAGCATACAATAAAAACTCCTTTGCTGTAGCGTAAGCGTCGATCGAAACAACGGAAGGATTGAGCCCCAGAATAAATTCCCAGTCCGTATTCGAGCAGCAGTGGATGCCAAGCCCACCTTCAACCAGCGCAGCAATGTCCTCCCACCCGGCTCTTACCGTTTCTTTATCGATCGGCACAACTGATGATCCCAGGGAAGCTAGGTATGGCTCGTTCAAAACAACGAGGGTTTCTGTAACTCCGGTTCTTTGTCGCATCTCCTTCTCACACCATCGTGCCTTGAGTGCAATCATTTTCGACAGCATATCGGCAAGCTGTGCATCGTAGTAAATCGGGCGCTTGTCTGCATCAACAACCTGCATACCAAAGGTCACCGGCCCGGTAACCTGGCATTTCAGTACCTTCGCATGAGACAAGGTGTGAGACATCATTTCGATGAAACCCGAAGCATATTCCTTATGGAGTGCGTAGGGGGTGTAATTGCCCTCAACATAATCCATGTATACCTGTTCCATTGCCTCTGTCTGATCTGTTGTACTGTCAAAAAGAAGCCGGTCGTCCCTGATGATCCTTCCTGGTAACTGCTCGGAATCATTAAAGACAATACTTTCCAGCTGACTTCGATCCGGAAGGGTAGGTACATAAGGAAACCGGGGAAAGATATCCAGAACGTCACTGCACGCTACCACGGGGTCCTTATGAGGAAGTGCACCTACACCGGTTGCCAGAGAGTGGGGAGAAGGGATCATCTTTGCCATGAAGTTACCTCTTCCTGAGCCGACAGGTTTCCAGGAGTTTCTGGACCATGGGGAACAAGGTGAGATCTGTGTGAGGTAAAAATGTACTGGAAGTGTACTCATCCATAAATGAGGCCTCCGCATTTAGTTCGATGTACGCAATTTTGCTGGCGATCTCATCGAGTGTTTTTCGCTCTCTCCGGTTGATAAGCGCAAGATTTGCGCCAGTTATTGCCCCGTTCCCGATATTTTTTATCCGGTCTAATTCGATCTCCGGAATAAGGCCGATAATTGTGGCATTTTTCTTGTCTAAATAATTGCCAAATGCTCCGGCAAAATACAGGTTAGAGATGTCATGCCGCGTTACACCAGCCTCTTTCATCAGTGTTACACAGGCAGCATGAATCGAGGCCTTGCTCATGATCAGGTTTTTGATATCATTTTCCGTGATAACGATATCCTTTCCGATATCCGTCTCTCCGGCCCAGGCCACAACAAATTCCGGGAAGTGAGACCCGGCACGGACTCTTTTATTTACAACACTGGTATTTATCCGGCCGGTCCTGTCAATAACACACGCACAGATGAGTTCTGCCAGCAGATCGACTAACCCGGATCCGGTGATTCCCCGTGGTTTGATGTTATTGATTGTACTGTACATGGGATTGAGAGTTATCGGATCGACAGTGATTTTTTCTATGGCACCGGGATTTGCCCGCATCCCGAAGAGCACCTCTCCACCTTCAAGGGCAGGTCCGGCAGCACCCGCACAGGAAAACATCCATTCTTTGTTTCCGAGCACAATTTCGAAGTTGGTGCCGATATCAATTAAAAGCGAGATCTCTTCACGTTCTCCCATGCCGCAGGAAAGTATATCAGCAATTATATCGCCACCGATGAAGTCGCTTACAGCCGGGAAGACAAAAAGTCCACAATTCTGATTACCGGCAATTCCAATTCTGCCTGCTGCAACGGAAAGTGCCCGCTGAACTACCGGAACATATGGCTCTGCGATGATATACCCGGGGTCGATTCCGAGCAGCATATGCGACATCACAGTATTACCCGCAACCACTACTTCATAAATATCTTCACGGTCAATACCTGCAGTATCTGAAGCAGACGTCAGTGCTGCATTGATGCTCTCTGCAGCTAGTGCCTGAAGTTTAATAAGCCCGTTTTTCCGTGCGAAATTTACGCGTGCGAGAATGTCTTCACCGCAGCTAATCTGTTTGTTGTAATTCGAGGCGACTGCCACAACCCTTCCGCCGACAAGATCCCAAAGATAGGCAACAACAGTCGTAGAACCGAGATCAACCGCAGCACCAAAGATGCGTTTTGATGTGTCATTCTCCTGAAGATCGACAAGACGATAACCCCCGGGGACAAGGGCAATTGTACCGGTTACTTTCCAGTCACTATGACGAAGAAGTGTAGGAATTTCACGCATTACTTCCAGCGGTACATAAATTTTTTCTGCAACAGGACCACCACTCTTCTGGATACCCCATAACAACCGGGTTAGATCCGGCGAAGGATCAGTCAGCGTTGGGGGCGTGAGTTCAACGAAATATTTCCTGACAGAAGGATGAAGTTCAATCTCGCCCTCCCTGCCTTCGACCAGAATTTTTTGTTCCTGGATAAGGGTGCTTTCAGGAACAAGCACTTGCAGATCTCCCTGAACCGTTGTCTCACAGGCCAGGCAAGCACCTTTTTTCAGCTCATCCTCGTTAAAAAACTGCGAATATTTCTGCCGGTCAAATTCCGTTTTTCCTGTTTGTACATAGACAATACACTTGCCACATTTTCCCTGTCCACCGCAGACAACGTTTATATTCAGTCCTGCTCTCTGTGCAGCTTCAAGAATGGTACTACCCCGTGCCACGTCAGTTTTGCGATAACTCGGAAGAAAGGTTACCGTGCGCATGATAATTTGTCCTTAACACTACCATTGGTAAGAGAGATAAGAAATATGCTACGGTGATTGCTCCTGACAACTTTATTACCTATAACGTAAATGGATTACTCAATTTTTTTTATCCCGGATTTCAGGATTCGTGCTTCTTCCACTCTTCATGCAGGTATTCTCCTATCTCTGCTGCGTCACGGGGTCCGACCATCACCTTCCATCCGGTTGCGTCTTCAATCCTGCCTGAAAGCGGTGCGGAATAGCCTGGAATAATCAGTGTTTTGTGAGAAACTTCATGTTCTACATCAAATTTCCTGATCGAATCACGCACCAGTGTCTCATTCAGTTTTCCTGCAGCGACTGCAGTCAGGACCGAGAGCCCTTCCGTGTCAACTATCAGCATAAAACAGGGAATGCGGGTGGACTCCAGGTAACCCTGGAGGGTAAAAAAGGTCAGAGAGAAGTTCACCGTCAGAAGTACAGGGGCATCTTTTCCCGGCGTTCCTACACGGTACAGGCCGGGATTCATCTGGATCGGTTTCTGGGGATCCGTGTAAATGTTCTGGCGAAGCGTGAGGGCGGCTTTGGCAGATGCGGGGGAAAGCGGCGGTGTAATAATAACCGATGCATATTTTACAATGCCCAGTGCGATTTCAGCATCCTGCAGAGAAGGATGCGTGGTATCAAGAAATACCGGATAACCCAGGTCCGGAACTGCACGCGTAATTGCCAGCTGCCGGACAGCGGTTGAGGTAATAATAAAATCACCAGGGGATTGCGGGCAAAGATCCATGACCAGTTTCTTTGCCCCTTCAGCAATACAGTTTTTTACAAGACCGGTGAGGTCATCCAGCCCGTGAGCCTTAACAACAAGGGGACAACTATGTTTTTTTGCGAGGACACACATTTCCCTGAAATTTTCATTCGTCGCGGCGTGGATAAGGGGCTGATAGCTACCGACCTGAATAAGTGCCGCATTAAACGCTTCGGTGTTCTTAGCCATCAGGACGAGGGGAAGATCTGCAGATTCCTCGACTACGGCAACAGCTCGTGCAAATACATCCGGTGAACCGCTGGTATTCTCGATCGCGATACCATTAAACTGCAGATCGGTACCAATACGGGTGAATGATTCATCCCTGACCCTGACGGTTACAGAAGTGATCTCTTCCGGTGCCCATGTATCTGATACCTTGAAGAGAATACCCGGGGGATGATAGAAGGTCTTATCATGGCGGTAAAGAACAAATTCCTCTCCAATGGCAAACGACCGTTCTCCCACACCAACTTTTACCAGCCGTATGGGCGGTCGCGTGGTTGCACCCAGCACGGACTTTGCCTCTTCATCAAGATACGGGCAGAGATCCACATCGGCTTTTCCACTGGCGAGTTTCATGGCAAACGTGAGGCAGGTGGGATCACCGCATTCCTTGCAGTTCTTTTTGGGCAGAAGTTTATAGACATCAAGAGCCTTGAGTGCCATTCTTATTTCACCTCAGAAAAAAACGTACTGGTCCTCATGCAGGTAAACGCTTTTTTTAGCAAACCGACCGTCTTTGGATGACGGACACAGATAACCTCGGCACCGGCAACGGCAGCGGCAATTCCTGTATAAAATTCCCACTGGAGTGCCATCTCATCCTGCAGGACAGGCTCAGCTTCCCTGACTTCTTTTATTGTCAGAGAATCGATAGCAGAACAGATTACAGGCATGGCGAGATCGGTATCCCCTTTCAGTGCAGAAAACCGGATCCGTTCCATGGCCGAATAGGAATACTCAAACCCATAGCCAAGCGCACCGGTGTAGGGATCGATCATGATATGATCGCGTGGCACACCGATCTCCCGTAAAAGGATATTGAGTTGTTTTGCAAGATTGATATCAATGGGAGACTGGGCGATAAGTGAGTGGTTATAGGCAAGAGCTGCTGCTGCAATACTCCGGTACCTTCCTGCCTCTGCGGTTCCAAGGAGAAGTCTTTCTCCCTGGGCAGTCTCACCACACTTCAGAAAAACCTCGCTGTCAATCTTAGGCTCATTGCTGCCCTCAATGATTAAAGGGAGACCGGTTGATGAAAGCACGGCTTCCACGGTTTTTCCTACAGCGGAAATATCAGTGAAATTCCGCTGCCGGGTGCTGGTCAGGTACAAGCGAACCAGATCAGCGTCATAGACCTTTTCCGCAGCCTCCGCCCATTCATGTACACTATATACGAGATCGCCACAGTAATTTCTGATGATCGGTGACCAGTATTCCGGGTTATCGCAGATTTCTAATGCAACAAGCGGCAAGGGAGATGACGGGGTCCCTTCAAGGAACGGGAGGGTAGTTCCACCACCTATGCGGTAGGAGATGTTTCTCGTCCCTCCTTCGGCTCTGGTAGCTCCAAGAATTACCTGACCGATAACGCCATTCCAACCGAAATTAAGGTCATATCCCATACAATCTCCTCACACAAGCGGTTTCATGGTAAGAGCCGGATGTTTTACCCGTTCGACGAAGGATATGAGGTCTTCAATCGAGATTGCAATAGTCTCGTCCGCGATCTTTTCGAAGAGATCCGGTTTTTTCTGATCGGCAAGTTTTTTTATCAGCTGGATTTTCAGCTCCTCTTTGAGCTGGGAAGGCATCCAGACAAGGCGCTCTATGCCTCCGTCTCCCTGCAAGAACCGGTCAGAAAGGATATAGTTTTTAGAGATACCGGCAAATCCCGGTGTCTGAGCCCCTCCGCCAATGGTTCCGGCAAGCGTTGAGAACGTCATCCCTGAGGGGGTGATACCTTTAAATTCCCGGTTGACTATCATGATCCCGTTCACTTCGGGAAGCATAAGGGCGATACACTCAAAACAGCCACAGCACGTCATCGGATATTCCATCACGCTATACAGCGAGCAGCGGTCAATCTCACCATGACTTGCCTTTTTGACAAATTTATTGACTCCTTCAAATTCCCCGTTCTGAGCGTTTATTACCGCTCCCTTTTCAATAGGCTGATTGGCACCGGAAGGCGCTATCTCATAGGCAATTTTTCCATCCAGCCAGCTTATCGCTCCGCAGAGAGCGGGGTGTTCAGGTGTTATGACGCAGACATGGTTAGGGGCAAAGGTCTGGCAGAGTGTACAGGAATAATACGTGTTAACATCTGCATCGCGCATTCCTTTGATACGTGCATCCCTTTCTGCATATACTTTCTCTGCCTCATTTTTTGCTTCCAGTACCTTAGCTTCATCGGTGATAAGCGTAACAGAAACTGCGTCAAGCAGCTGGGGAAAATCCATGCGGAACTTGCCTGCCAGTAGCTTACCGATATGCTCAATTTTTACCCCTTTTGCGACAACCTCTTTGGAGATTCTCACCCAGATGATATCCCGCTGGGCAACATGCCAGGACCCTTCTCCATAATTGACGAAGTTATGGATCCGCCGCTCGAGAACCGGCTCGTAATCTTTTTTCATCATCTTCCCGACAACGTCGATGATGATTGCAAGCGGGTAGGCACCACCCTCCTTCATCGTACCGATCTCGGGACCGATAACGGTCACCTGACCGTCAGTTACCTCATCTGCGGAACGCATGCGTAAAAGTTCAAAAGCAGGGGACCTTCCCCCACCAAATTCGACATACATCTCTTCTTTCCGGATGCTCTTTCCTTCAAATGCAGGTGAGCACCCCATCGGGATCGGGATGGCAGTTATATTCACCCTGATTCCTTTTTGCTCCATTCCCAGCCGGACTACCTCTTCAGGAGTTGCGGGTATCCAGTCTCCTCCCTGATAATCCCCAAGTGATAGGATGGGAAAACCAAGCACTCTCATCCCATCAACAAACGCAATTTCCTGGTCAGAAAGCCCGGGAAATACAATCACAATCGCTTTTGCCCGTTCTTTGGCGTACGCGAGAAGCCGGGATATATCGCCCGGAGTAACACCCCCAAACATCATTGCAACCCTTGCAATGATATCAACAAAATGAATCCCATACGCAGGTGTCGAACCAAGAGGGATAAGACGGTATTCGAGTCCGAGCTTCACTCCTGCATGGGAAAGTGATGGGACAATGTCACCGGCAAGGAACGTAAGCATGTATTTTTCCTGCAATTCGCGGCATATGGCAGACGCACTGTCTGCACTTGTGGGGGATCCCACAACAAGGGCTAGACCGAGGATACTCCCATCAACAAGGGAGTACCCGAGTTTCCTAATTATGGTGTCATCAATAAAACCGGTATAGGGAGCAGATTCCCTGCCTTCTGCTGCTGTTTTCTCCGCAAGAATGCATTCCGAAGCAACGAGAGGATTACTGTCAGTCTTTCCAAACACGTCAAGTGCCGCTTTCTGGTCATGAACCGCGATTCCGGTAAGTGCAAACGAGATGGGCAGGTGATATGCAGTTTCATCGTAAGAAACTGAGTGTTTTATAGTTGTGATCATCGTTTTCAGGCGAGTTTCACCGTTTTTTTTCGCTATTGGCACGTCGGTCATCAGGTTCCCTCTGATTATGGGTTGCCCGGTAGGACAGATATAGTTTCGTCATCGGGTAAGTCAAGCAGTCGGTTGCTTTCTCACCTTCAGCTATTCCCCTGATATCTCGCACTGCACGTGTCGGACTTATCATATATGATTTCATTGCACGGGTATGGTCAACCGGGCACAGGAGACATTACACATGACTGTTTTTTAACTTTTTTTCCGTTAATTTTTCCCGTTGTCTATTGAGCAGGAGACATGCTTGAGTATTTTTATGACGCCCACCGTAATGTATATCGGAGCCTGCATCCAAGGGTAAAAGCACATTCAGGGGATCTCTTTGAAGAAATTCTCTTTTATCGCTCATATGCCAAATACTCCGGGATCGCTCCACCGGGCTGCTGATATCATCAAAAAATATGATGCTAACATAAATCGTATACAATATGATCGACGCATCGATCCAGCAACGGTGTTTTATGAAGTAACAGCTTCAAGAGAATCGTTCAAGGAGATTACCCGGGATCTTGCACAAATAGGGTATCTCCAGACATCATTAAAACCGCTAAACTTTTTAAAGTTCTGTGTGTATCTTCCCCACCAGCCCGGTGCACTCTATGAGTTCCTGAGCATTACCACAGCGGCGGGAGCCAACATCGCGTTCATCGATTTTGATGATAAGGGAAGACATCCCGACCGTCTTACCGTAAGCCTGAACCTTAAGCAGAGCTCAGTTGTTGACCAGCTTTTAAACCAGCTGAAGTCATGTTACCGTCTCGAAATACTTGAATATGACACTACCGGAAAACACCTCGATGATACAGTCTTCTATGTCAGGTATGCTCAGGCAATACGTGAACTCATCGGAGAGTCAGAGGAAAATTTTTTACTTGCGTTCCTTGCTGATACAAATCATATCGTGCAGGAACTGATGGCACAGGGAAATGATCCTCGGAAAGTCTTTGAGAGCGTCCTTGTAACCGGCCAGACGATGGGGGCGACAACACGGCACAGGTTCTATGCAGATGTCCAGAAATTTCAGATTACTGAACAGTGCACCCTTTTTTGCTTCCAGGTGCCGTGCGGGGGGAATATTTTTTTAATTGCTGCCGGGGGTGAGAACGTCCTGATCGATACCGGGTACGGGATTTATCACCATGACGTATTGTCAATGCTTTCGCGATATGGTCTGGGAGATGAACGGCAGGTGACGCGAATCATTGTTACCCATGCGGATGCGGATCATTGTGGCGCGGCCGGGTATTTCACAGCACCGGTGTTCATGCACGAAAATACTCTTGCAATCATTAAAAAGAACAACCGTGCGTACGGTTCCAGAAGGGAACACTCTGTCCTTGAAGAGTTCTATACCAAGATGATCAACCTTTTCTCAAAGTTTAATTCCCCGACCAGAACGGAATGCTTCCCTCATCATGCAGTAAAGATGCGGGGAATTTTTCCGGTAATAGGTTTTGTCAATATCGGGGACCTTGAGCTTGAGGTTCTGGAGGGACTGGGTGGACATACCTGTGGACAGATCTATCTCTATTCCCAGCAAGAGGGATTGCTGTTCGCGGCAGACAGTCTGATCAATTTTTCAAGTCTCACAAAAGAACGTGCTGACTACAGCTCACTTGCTGCTTTTCTTGTAACCTCGGTTAATGTGGACAGCGATCTGGCAAAAAAAGAGCGAAAGGCACTGCTCGAAATCGCTTCTGAAACGGATAAGGCTCTTTTATCGAAAGGTAAGCGATGCCTCATTTGTGGGGGTCACGGCGCAGTATCGGTTCTTGAAGAGAAGAACCTTAGCGCCTATGGAATTATTGAGCGGTATCAACCGTGCAATTCGTGAACTCTGGGACAGGATATACCAGAATCGAAGAAATGGTTTTTATTTTTCCTTAAGATAACACTTGGCCCTGCAAATAACGATGCAATTATTGACTGGTTTCCTTCTTGATTTTAAAAAAAAAATCAAAAAGGTTTAAGTAAGGAACCCGACACTACGAAATTCTCATTTACTATGTGATAGCATCTTTTGTGAGAGCAGCATGGAAAGCCACCGAGTACAGGATATGATGCGGCTGATG
>Ga0105106_10001438_pt1 | contig 17200 bp, 18 predicted proteins | sample PPLLaktember2015_5_FD_79109 | JGI IMG/M metagenome (GOLD analysis project Ga0105106, IMG submission 79109) | Freshwater sediment microbial communities from Prairie Pothole Lake near Jamestown, North Dakota, USA - PPLs Lake P8 Core (1) Depth... | ecosystem: Environmental > Aquatic > Freshwater >...
CCCTGCCGCTGGCCGAACTGGCAGACCAGCCCGAGATCCGGTTGCAGGGACGCATCCTGGTGGTCGAGGACCATCCGGTAAATCAGAAGGTACTGGCACACCAGTTGCACGAAATGGGCCTGCAGTACACCGTCGCTTCAAGTGGGTCGCAGGCGCTGGACCTGCTGACGAAAAAGAGTTTCGACCTGGTGCTGATGGACTGCCAGATGCCGGTAATGGACGGCTATGAAACGACCCGGCGGATCCGCCAGTTGCCGACCGATGCCCGCCACATCCCGGTGATTGCGCTGACTGCCAATGCCGGCAGCGACTTCCGCGAAGTCTGCATTGCAGCCGGCGGCAACGATTATTTGAGCAAACCCTATACCGAGGCTGCGCTGGCAGCACTGCTGACGCAATGGTTGCCGCAGGCCGCTGACACCGTGCAACCAGCGCTGCTCGATCTGCCGGCCCTGCATGCGCGCTATCCCGGCAATCCGGACCTGGTGGAAGAACTCGCCGCCGTTTTCAACAGCACCACCGAAGCCAGCCTGGAAAGATTGAGGAACGGAATCGAGCAGGGCGACGTCGGTGCATGCCGCAAGGAAGCTCATGCCCTGAAGGGCGCGGCGGCCAGCGTGCGGGCCACGACCATTCAGGAAGGCGCCGCCCGTCTTGAGGCTTGTCTCGATCGCGGCGACCTGGCAGGTGCGTCTGCCGAACTTGACGCGATGGAAGACACCTTCCGCGAACGGGCCTGATGGCTCATTGACGTGCGCTTCATGATGCGTACGATATTGGCAAAACAACATCGGAGACCTGAAATGATGCGTCGCTTCCCGTTCATGCTCGCCTGCCTGTTCAGCTTCTCGGCACTCGCTGCCGAGCCGCCTGCCCCACCCCCGGCGCAACCCGTGAACCCCTATATGCAAGGCGCACCCGCACAAGGCTGGATCGGCGTCACCCAGACACCCTATGGCCCGATGATGGTGCAGCAGGCACTGCCGCCGCCTTACCGCGATTACCAGATGAGCCGTGTCCTGACGCCCGAGGAGAAAAAGCGCTGGTTGAAGGCGGCCATGCCAATGATGGCCAACATGATGCAGATGGACGCGCGCGAGGCGATGAACTATTTCGCCGTCAAGTACAAGGTCAAGCCCGGGGTATCGTTCGATGAGGTGGTCGAATCGATGATGCTGCGGGCCAACAAGGAGAATCTGAAATTCGTCGGCAGCAACCTGATGTGGAAGGATTTCAAGGCGGTGCTGAACGACGACAGCGCACCCCGCGTCGAGGTGTTCAGCTACTGCGACATCGCCGTGGGGCGCGACCTGTTGCGGGTCGTCCCGGAAATGGCCGTGTTCCTGCCCTGCCGCATCACCGTGATGGAAGACGCCGACAAGAACATCTGGGTGATGACGCTGGATTGGGACGTGACCTGGCTCGACATGGCCGGCAAGCAGATGGGCATCACCCCCGAACTGCGCCAGGGCGCCATCGACATCCGCAAGAAAATGGACAGCGTCATGCGCGCCGGCGCCAACGGCGAACTCTGAATCCCCTTTTAATCATTCTCCCCGCGCCCACAAGGGCGCGCCAACGGCCCAGTCCGAGGGCCAATTAAAGAATCCCGGCACGTTTCCGTAAGTCATCCCATCTGGAATCAGGGTTGTTGTCCGTTTTGCCGCATTCCCTGATTTGCGTCGTGTTCCACTCGCAGATGGATTCAACATGAATATTGTTCGACTAGCCCCATTCGCTGCCGCGTGTCTGGCGGTGCTGCTGCACGTCAGCGGCAACGCCTACGCCGAAGCCGACGTATCCGACGAGGCACTCAAGGCAACCGGCGAGCGCATGCGCCAGACCGCCCAGGAACTTCAACAGGACATCCAGGAGCGCCTGCATCGCCTGCGCAAGGAACGTGCCGCCCTGGAGGCGAAACAGGCCGCCGAGCGCAAGCAGGAAGCCGAGCGCGCCAGGCAGCAGGCCGAAAAGGAGCAAGCCACGCTCGCCGCTGTCAAGGAGGCAAAACAGCGCGAAGCGCTCGCCGCGGCCCAGGAAAAGGCGCGCAGGGAAACCGCCACTCGTGCCGCGGAAGCCGAGCGCATGCGCCAGGCTGAGCTGAAGGAGAAACTGGACCAGGAGGCCGCGCTGGAACGTGCGCAGCAGGAATCGCTCGACGCCTACAAAGCCGGCGCGAAGAAACAAACTCTCGGGACGCAGACCCAGTTTGGCGTGGATCTATAGAACCCGTCGAATCCCGACTCACCTCAACTGAAATCGCACAGAAAGGGAAGGAAGAAACCATGAACATAGCCCGCATTGCGGCATGCTGCACGGCCACCTTGATGCTGACGAGTGCCATCCCGGCAAGCGCTCAGACCATCTCGCGCGGCGAAGTGATTGCCACCACTTGCTACACCTGCCACGGAACGTTCGGCGTAAGCCCCAGCACCATCCCGAGCATCAATGAAATCTCGCCCACGCGCATGATCGATACTCTCAAGGGGTTTCGCTCGGGCCAGCGTGCATCAACGGTCATGGGACGTCACGCAAGTGGCTACACGGATGAGGAAATCGTCGAAGTTTCAAACTATTTCGGCAATCTGCAGAAGAAGGGAAAATGAACATGTCCAAGATTTCGCGTAGAGATTTTGTCAAGTTGCTGGGCGCCGGCGGTGCGCTCTCGGCATTCGGGCTCGCCGGCTGCGAATCGGCACCCAAGTTCTCGTCAAGCGCCCCCGCCAAGGCTGCACCCCGCGTCATCGTCATCGGTGGCGGCTTCGGTGGGGCCACCTGTGCCAAGTACCTGCGCATGTATGATACAGGCCTCAACGTCACCCTGGTCGAGCAAAACGCCAGCTACGTGACCTGTCCAGGCAGCAACTGGATGCTGGGCGGCATGCGCACGATCGAGGATCTGACCCAGAACTATGGGGCGCTGCGCGACAAGCACGGCGTCAACGTGGTGACCGATCGCGTCGTCGGCGTCGATGCCGGCAAGCGCCTGGTCACCCTTGCCAGCGGCAAGTCCCTTGCCTACGATCGCCTGGTCATGTCGCCCGGCATCGATTTCAGATGGGGTGAAATCGAAGGTTACGACGAAGCAGCCACTCTCCTCATGCCGCACGCCTGGAAAGCCGGCCCGCAGACCATACTGCTGCAGAAGCAACTGCATGCCATGCCCGACGGCGGCACCTTCATCATGGCCCCGCCTCCCATGCCCTTCCGCTGCCCCCCCGGCCCGCCCGAGCGCGCGAGCATGGTTGCCCACTATTTCAAGGCCAACAAGCCCAAATCGAAGATCCTCATCCTCGACGCCAAGGAAAACTTCTCCAAGCAGGCCCTGTTCATGCAGGCCTGGGAGCAGCTCTACCCGGGCATGATCGAATGGGTGCCTGCGTCCAATGGCGGCAAGATCGTGAGCGTCGATCCCAAGGCGCTAACCGTCACGACCGCCAGCGGCAACACGCACAAAGGCAGCGTGGTCAACATCATTCCGGCGCAACGGGCGCCGAAACTCACCGTCGATACGGGCCTCGCCAATGATTCCGGCTGGTGCCCGGTCAACCAGGTCACTTTCGAGTCGACCCTGGTGCCCAACATTCATGTCATCGGCGACTCCTCCGTTGCCGGCGCCTTGCCCAAGTCGGGGCATGCGGCGAACAACATCGGCAAGATGACCGCCGCCGCCATCGTCTCGCTGTTCCGCGGGGTGCCCCCGCCGCAGCCCTCGCACGTCAACACCTGCTACAGCCTCATCAGCCCCGACTACGGCATCAGTATCGCCGGAGTATACCGCTTGGGCGACGATGGCCAACTCCAGGGAATCAAGGGCGCGGGGGGCCTCAGCCCGACCGACGCGAGCGCCCAGCAGCGCAGCCAGGAAGCCAACTACGCACAGGGATGGTATAAGAGCATTACCGCCGATAGCTTCGGCTGATCGTCCTCACGTCCAGAAATGCAAAAGGGGCCGCTGTCTTAAAACAGCGGCCCTTTCTGTATGAGGCGTCGGGAGGAGATCGACTATAGTCGCCAACCCGCTTCACTACTCATATCTCGCTCATGCCCCACCCCTTCACCTCCTCGACCACACTTGAACACGGGTTCGCCGACGGGCTCGCCACCATGCTTGCAGCCCATCGCGGTCTCGGCGTCTACATCCTCGTGCTGGCCAATGCCGCCTACGACGCCAGCCTGTGGAAACAGCTCGCACCCGCCTTGTCGGCACGCCATGCGGAACTCGCCGCCGCCATGACCGAGACGCTCAGGCGCGGCCAGAGTCTGAACGAGCCGGATGATGATGTACTGGTCTTTCTCAAGCTGAACGCCATCGGCCTCGACCACCTGAGCATCATGGAAAGCCGCCGTGCGGGTCCCTGGAAAACGATGTTCAACCCCATTCGCGCCCTGCGCCCGCCGCGCAACAGCGGGATGAAATTCGAAGGCCTTCTGCGCCCCTTCGAGCCCGCGGGCTTCCACTTCAACAAACCCTTTCTTGCCCGGGAAATATTCTGGGAGGGCGTGCTGGCCGGCAAGCCGGCGCGCGTGCTGTACAACAAGTTCCCCTTCGCCCGCCTGCATGGCCTGCTGGTGCCGGACCCCCTGCGCCAGATGCCGCAAACCCTCACCCCCGAACTGCACGGCTGGGCCTGGGGCATCTGCGCACAAACCGGCGTGCCGGGCTTCTGTCTCGGCTACAACAGCCAGGGCGCCGGCGCCTCGGTCAACCATCTGCATTTCCAGAGTTTTGTGCAGTCCAGCCCGTTGCCGGTGCAGGACGCGCGTTTCGACCATAACGGCGGCAGCCAGCCCTACCCGCTGCCCTGTCGGCGCTTCACCGATGCCGAAGCCGCCTGGATCGAACTCGACCGTCTGCACCAGTTCAATACGCCCTACAACCTCCTCTACAGCCAGGGCTGCCTGCACCTCATCGCCAGGATCCCGCAAGACAGCTGCAAACTGAGTGAACCATGCCGCGGATATGGCTGGAGTGAAATGGCGGGCGCGGTCACCCTGTTCAGCCGGGAAGCGTTCGAAGGTCTGAGTGCAGAGGCGTTCGAGAGGAATCTGGCGACATTCGCGCCCGGGCCAGGCGGATGACCGACTTTTGACTGTCGGTTGTGATGCTTTCGCCTGCCCTCGCACGGAAGATCATGTGCCGGTTTCCCGTTTTGCCCATTCTTCAAACACGCCCGAACGAGGCGATGCTTTTACCGGGACTGCCCGGCGGGATGTTTCTCCGGCACGCGCAACGGCCGGAACAGGCGTCCGTCCGCCCGCAGGAAGCGGGTGAAGAACTCGAACAGCACCAGCCGTGTGGTCTGCACGAATACCAGCAGGCCCTCCATGACCACGGCAAAAAGGTTGCCGACCAGGATGATGAGGCCCTGCAACAGCACGGAATCCACCGCGCCGGCCAGGCTCAGCACCGCGTGGGAAAGCGCAGCGTGGGCCAGTGCAAAAGCGCCCACCCGCAAAAAGGACAGGGTGTTGATGCTCAGTTCGAAACCGCTCAGCAAGAGGTCGCCCAGGGCCCTGGGCAGACTCGCAAGTCTGGCACCAGCGGGGGCAAGCAGTGCGTTGCCCGCCAGGTAATGGACCGCCGCCAGCCCCGTGAGCCAAAAAGCCTGAGGCCACAGCAAGCCTGCCAGCACACTGGCATAGATCAGCAACACGGCAAGATCCGTCAGTACCCAGCGCCTCATTTCACCGTGCCAGCGCGCCTCGACGCCGGCAAACACCAGGCCCAGCAGCAGCAGCCCGATCCCGAACAGCATGGGCACCGCCAGAACCACCATCGGATCGTCCAGCGGGTGTATCCACAGAGGCGGCAGCAGATCGGGAAAACCGAAAACGTCTCCGAACAGCACGCCGAACAGCATGGCCGCCACGCCGCAGGGCAACAGAAACCGGATGAGTGGCCAGCGCCGCCAGAAGACGGCAGCGAACAAGGCCAGCAACAGGCCGTGGCCGACGTCCGGGAACATGTAGCCGAACAGCAGCGGAACCACCAGGGCCAGCAGGCCGGTCGGGTTCACTTCGTTGCGTCCGGGCGTCCCCCACATGGCGGTGATGGACTGGAAGGGTTGCGCCCACCAGTCATCCAGGGAGGCCACCGGCGCTTCTGCATGGGCCGGGGGCGCCGGCAGGCGGATGATGGCATGGATGCCCTCGGCTTCCAGGGCGTGCTGGAGACCGCGCACATCGACCGCAGTGGTCCAGCCGGTGACATGACAGAATTCGCCGGCGGTAAGAGTGCCGGCAGCGTGCTCCAGATACCATTGCAGGGTATCCATGTTCGCCTTGGCGCGGGCGATCCCGGTGTCGGCGCGAAGGGCCTTGAGTTCGGCCTGCATCTCCGCGATATCGGCGAGGGTCTCGTTCAGATGATCGCCCAGGAGTTCCTTCTGTCGTGTCATGCCGCCCGCCAGCCAGGTAGGAATCCCCAGTTGCTGGCAGCCATGTTCGACAGCAAATTGACGAATCAGATGGCGTTTCTCCTGCAGGCCGGCGACATAGATGAAGTCATGCGCCTCACCCGGCACGACCTTTTCCACGCTGAATTCCATCTCGGGGTCGCACACGATCCCTCTGGGGCAGGCAAACAGGCATTTGCACAGAAAGCGTGTCCTGCGGAACATGCCTTCAAGGTCGAGGCCCGCACGATCCATGGCCTCCAGGCATTCTGACAGCAGTTGCAGATGTTGCTGCTCGGCACGCAGATGTTCGAGGTGGGCCTTCACGAAGTCGAGCCGGGCACTCCACACCCGCAGTTGATGCAGGGCCAGATTGGCCAGATGCACCGGGTCGCCCTCGAGGACCGTGGCCTGCCGGCCCACGCCATGCAAGTCGTGGGCGTGGGTCGCCGCCAGGTTGCGAAAGCGGTCCACGAAGTGGCGCAGCTTGCCCTCATCCACCCGTTCCAGCACCCGGGTATCGGCCTCGAGGTGCACCTGCCCGGTCCGCGCCAGCACCTCCGTGGCATGCACGGTCTGGTCGCGGGGGATGTAGGTTTCAAACCATCTGGCCTGAAGCGGGCGCAAGCTCATGGCATCAGCCCAACCGGCAATGCAGATGCGCTTGTGGCAATCATGGCTACCGGGTTTCTCTCATGACGGCAATTGCCACGATAGATGCCTCATCCCAAAACGATCACCTGCCCTTGCTGCAGCGCTGTCAGCGTCCAGCCCGGGGCGACGAAGCGCAGTTCATCCATGATGGCGTCCTCGTTGCCAGGTTTGAGGTGGGTGATCCAGACCTTCGGGCGCACCTTCAGCCCCTGCAATTCCGCAGCCAGCGAATCCGGCCAGTGGTGCTTGGATGCCTGCGCGATCTTGACCAGCGCGTTCTCGAACGAGGTTTCGATGATGAGGTGGCGCAGGTCGGGAATGGCGTTGAGTGCTGCGATGAAGGCGTCGCTGCGGGTGGTGTCGCCACTGAATACCAGACTGCCACCCGCAACGCTCACCTGCAGGCCGCAGGCCGGCACTGCATGCTTGACCGGCAGCGGCTTGAAGGTCCGTCCGCCCAGGGTCAGGCTATCGCCCATCGGCAGGGGCTCGAACCGCACCCAGGGGCTGTCGGCACTCGGAATCTCGCGAAAATCCGGCCACAGGTGCCAGTTGAACAGATGAGCCGACAGGATTTCCAGCACCTCGGGGAGCGCATGCACCAACAGCGGCGCGCTGCGTCTGTCTCCCACGGCATCGAGCAGCAAGGGCAGGCCCAGCACATGATCGAGGTGGGCGTGGGTGACGAACACATGGTCAATCGCCTGCAATGCATCCAGGCTCAGGCTGGTGATGCCGGTGCCGGCGTCGATCAGGATGTCGTCATCGACCTTGAAGCAGGTGGTGTGGCGCCCGCTGCCGATACCGCCGCTGCAACCGAGAATAGTGAATTTCATTTGCTGGTGTAGACGTACACGCCGTCCCATTCATGTGGAGGGGGCGCTTCGCGGAAATGCGCGATGCGCTCGAGATAGACATCGTACAGCGGTCGTGGCGCGCGCGCCTTGAGTTCGCGCAAGGAAGATTCGGCAGCGGCCCAGTCCTGCGCCTGATAGCTGGCGAACGCAGCATCGAAGTCGGCTGCATTTTTCTTCACAGTTGCGTCGAGATCGGCCTTGGCCCCCAGCGGTTCATAGATCGCCACCGGGGTTTCCTTGCCCTTGACGCGCACCTCGTCGATCTTCATGAAGGCGTGCACCGGGTCGGCCTCGACGGTGGGACGCGTGACCAGGATGCCGACGCCGTACTGCTTGGTGATGCCTTCGAGACGCGACCCCAGGTTCACCGCGTCGCCCATCACCGTGTACGACATGCGGAATTCCGATCCCATGTTGCCGACGCTCATGCGGCCCGTGTTGACGCCAACGCCGATCTTCACTTCGGGCCAGCCACGTGCGGCAAACTCCCGGTTCAGCTGCGGCAGCGCTGCCTGCATCTCAAGCGCGGTCTGCACGGCGCGCGTGGCATGGTCGGCAAAATCCACCGGTGCGTTCCAGAACGCCATGATGGCGTCACCGATGTACTTGTCGATGGTGCCACGCTGCTGCTGCACGATGCGCGTCATGGTCGACAGATACGCATTCAGCACTTCGGCGAGTTCGGCTGGCGGCAGTTTCTCTGAAAAATCGGTGAAGCCGCGGATATCGGAAAACAGCACGGTCATATCGCGCGACTGGCCCTCCATCGTGTAGTGCGCGGGATCCTGGCTCATTTCGGCAGCCAGTTCGGGCGGCACATACTGGCCGAACAGCTTGGTCATCTGACGCTTGTTTCGGCTCTCGGCAAAGAAGCCGTAGGCCGTGTTGAATGCGTACAAACCCAGCACCGTGACCATGGGTGCGGCCATCGGCACCACCCAGAAACGCGACCATGTCGCCGAATAGGCCGCAAGCAGCAGTGCGAGCATGCTCATGCTCACGACCAGTCCGGCAACAGGGCCGAAGCGCAACAGCACCAGCGTCAGCAATGCGCCCAGCAGCAGGACAGCTATCAGCACCGCATCAGTGGCCCATGGTGGCGTACTGCGCGTGGTGCCGTCGAGCATGCCGGCAATCAGGTGGGCGTGGATCTCGACACCCGGGAAAGCATTGGAAAACGGCGTGACGCGCAAGTCAGACAGCCCCGGTGCGGTCGACCCCAGCAGCACGATGCGATTCTCGAGTTGCGCCGGCGGCACCTTGCCCGCCAGCACCTGGGCCGCCGAAATATAGGGGAACGGGGAACCGGCGCGGTATGGAACATGCACGCTGCCATCCTCACTCAGCGGCACCCGGATGCCACCTATTTCCACCCAGGGTGCAGCGTAGCGGCGTCCCAACAGGCTGGTTTCCTTGACCCCGGCGACCAGCGGGTCACCGCCGAACGCGACGCCCAGTGTCGAGGCCGACAAGGCCTGGTAATACCCGTTGCCATAAGGCGCGACAAGCTGCATCTGCCGCGCGGTGCCGTCCGCATCGGCCCGCATGTTGAAGAAGCCCGCGCCCTGCGCTGCGTTCTGGAACGCGGCCAGGTTCGCGCCAAATCCGGTCGCCAGGGGCAAGCCCGGGTGCAGGGGGTCGAAAGCCGTTGACGGCAAGGATGCAGGGGGAAGCATCCCGGATTTGGCATCGCCGAAGCCCGCCGGAATGAAATAGAAGCCCAGCGATACAGGACGGTCCGCAAGCGCCCGGGCAAAGTGTCCGTCGAAATCCAGATCCGGCGCTATCTGCCTGAATGCCGCCTGAAACGCACGGTTTCCAGACAGGTCACGTTGCGCCAGCTGCTTCAGGGTATCGAGACCCGAACTCGTGTCCGGCTCGGCAAATACCACGTCAATGCCCAATGCAGCCACGGAATACTGGTCGAACAGCTTGTCGACCAGCGCGGACAGGATGTCGCGGCTCCAAGGCCAGCGACCGATGCTTTTCAGGCTGGCCTCGTCGATGTCGAGGATGGCCACGCGATCATCCACGCCAGCCACGGCAGTGTATTTCAGCCAGGCGTCATACAGCCAGGCCTCGGCACGCTGCATGGGGACGATTGTGATGAGACCGCCGACATGCCCTGCGATCAGCAGGACAAACAGGCCAGACAGTCCTGCCTGCACCAGCTTGGACGAGATGCGTGTCACCGAATGCGGTAAAAACGACTCGCCAGGTCTTTGCCCTGCACGGCATCGAGGCGTCCATCCACGGCCTCGCCCAGCTTGGCGATGCGATCGGCCGGCAGTGGATGGGTCTTGAAGAGCAGGCTGGTGCGCGCGTCCTTGGCTGGCAGCGCGGCCATGTCCTGCAACACCTCGGGCAGCCCCCAGGGTTCGTAGCCCGCACGCGCCGCGAACACCATGCCGAAGCGATCCGCTTCGTACTCGGCATTCTTGTCGAGCCCGCGCGCCATGATCTCGGCGCCATTGCCGATCAGGTTCTGCACCAGCTCGTCGCTGTTCTGGGCCTTGCTGCCGGCCACCTGCCCGAGCGCACTGATCAGGCTGGATTGCTTGAGCACCTTGAGGTGATGCTTCCTGGTGACATGGGCGATTTCATGCCCCAGCACGCCCGCCAGTTCGGCTTCGTTGTCGAGCAGACGATACAGGCCCTTGGTCACGAAAATGTAGCCGCCGGGTGCCGCGAAGGCATTGATGTCTTCGGTGTCGAGCACGCCAAACCGCCAGGTGATATCCGAGCGCCCGCTTTGCAGGGCAACCCAGTTGCCGACCAGGTTGACATAGCGTTGCAGCGCGTCGTCGCGCACCAGCGGCACGGCGCCGAGGAGATTGCCGGAAATCTGTCGGCCGATGCGGTTTTCCTCTTCCAGACTGTAGTCGCCGAACAAGGCAAACCCAAGTTGCTGGACATCGATCTTCTGTTTGGCGGGCGGCGGCGTAACAGCTCCTTCCTTCGTCGTCGCTGTCGCCGGAGGCTGGGCCGGGGCGGATTCCGTGGACTTGTCCTTGTTCTGTTTGTCTTGCAGAAACTTGTCCAGGTCGAAGCCACTGGCGACGCCGCTGAAGGAGACCAGCGACATGGCCAAAACCATCCATTTGAATTTCATCAGTTGTTCTCCCACGACGAACTGGCCTTCGCCGGCTTGGGATCCGGCAAGGCCGGCACCTTGATTGCGACCAGACTGGCCTGGCCGGCGAACGCTTTGGACTGAGCAACCGTCACGACCCAGGTATCCAGCTGCGCCAGTTCGGCCGCATTGAACTTGGCCTGTTTCAATTCCTCGTCATTCAGGCCGCGCAGGCCGGCCACGGCGACCACGCGGCTGGGGTCGGACCGGGTGGTCGCGGCCCCCACCACGTCGCCCACGCCTGTGCCGCCCAGGCCACCCTCCCCTGCACGCACCGACAGCAGTCGCATCCAGCCGGTTGTCTTGCCCGCGGTCACTCGTAGCCAGCCGCCCTGCTTGGACAGGATGTTGACGCTGGCGCCCTTGGCCACGCTGCCCGCAACGGCAGAACCCGAACTGGGCTGGCTATAGATCTTGTCGTTACGCAGAGCCGTTCCGGGCGCTGCCTGCGCTGGAGCTGCGGAAACGCACAGCAACAGTGCGGTTGCGGAAATCAGGGTGTTTCTCATCGATTGCTTTCTCCATTTGACTACACGACTGTAGGGGCTGCCACCCGATGGTGCAAGCGCCCTGCGTCGACGATTACACCCGCTATGGCACAAGCGCCGTCGACAGCGTTAAGATGCCGCGATGCATTTCCTCGCGGCATCCATCGAATCGCTCGGCGCCAAGCTTGCCGGCTGGTTTACCGTCGGCTACGACACCTTCGCCTTTCTGACAAGGGCATCGCTGTTATTACTGGACCGCACGACCTGGAACCATGCCACCTTCGACGTGGTGATGAAGCAGGTTTACTTCACCGCGGTGCAGATCCTGCATATTTTTCTCGGCTATTCGCTGGTCATTTCCTGGCTCATCATTTCCATCATCCTGTCGACGGCACGCGATTTCGGACTGACTGCATTCGCAAGCGAAATGACCATCCGCGTGCTGGTGCTGGAACTGTTGCCTTTCCTGACCGCGCTCTTCATCGCCCTGCGCTCGGGCAGCGCCATCAATACCGAAGTCGCCCTGATGCAGGTCAACAACGAATTGGATGCACTGGCGCACTGCAAGGTTCCGCCCATGCAGTTCGAGTTCCTGCCGCGAATGGTCGGCGGCGTGATTTCTGTCGTCCTGCTGGCCGGCCTCGCCGGGCTGTCGGCACTGCTGCTGGCCTACCTGTCGATTTATGGTGCCAGCATCGCAGGCTTCGAGCCGTTTACTCAAACGATGGCAAAGATTTTCGATTTCAGGATCGTCGCCGGCCTCCTCGTCAAATGTGCCCTGTTCGGTCTCGCCGTCACCCTGATCCCGATTACCGCAGGGCTCGAAACACCGAAAAAGCTGTTCATGGTTCCGGTCTCCGTGCTGCGCGGAATGATGCGGGTGTTCTTCGCCATTGTGGCCATCGAGGTGGTGTCATTAGCGCTCAAATACATCTGACTCCTTATGCCGACCGCACTGCGCTGATGACCGCGGTTGCCGCGCTGTCCGATGACGTGGCGCGCGTCGCGCTCGAACTGCCGCTGCGCGCGAACCTGTCGGCACTCGACAACATCGCGTTGATTCCTCTTTATCAGCGCCATTACGGCGTATCCGAGTCGACTCGACAGGCGGGGGCCATACTGGACCAACTGGGACACCCCGAGATCGCACCATTGCGCGATCCCGACATGACACCGGCGCAGCGTTTCGTGGCCAAGCTGGCACGTGCACTCATCCTCAAGCGCCCACGCCTGGTCATCGACCGCCCAGGCGCCATGCTTTACGATGTGCCCTATCCGGAATTCATCCAGCAGCTAGCGGCGCAGGATGCCATGAGCGGCATCTGGGAAATTTTCGATTTCAGCTGGAACCGGGATCTCTACAACCAGGCGCTTCATTCAGAATGAACAAACTGCATTTCAAGGTGGGCTTGTTTGCGGCAGCGTCGTTGCTGCTGGGCGCGCTGTTCGTCGTCTATCTGCTCCATGCGCGCGGCTTTTTCGAGAAAACCTATCGCCTGCAGCTCGCTGCATCGAGTGCCGACGGCGTGGCCCCGGGTGTACCCCTGGCGTTCTCAGGCATCGAGATCGGCAGCGTCACGACACTGGGACTGAACGATTACGGCGGCATCGTCATTCAGGTCGAACTGCGGGAACGCAATGCCAAATGGCTCAGGCAGGACAGCACGTTCACGCTGGACAAGCCGCTCGTCGGCGGCGCAAAAATCCGCGTCGATTCGTTCAACCCGGACGCCCCTGCCCTGCCTGACAACTCCACCATGCTGCTGCTCACCTCCGACATCAGCAAGGAGATCCCGGCGCTGGTAGAGCGGGTCAAGGCCATCCTGGCCAACGTCGAACACCTCACCCGCAAGGATGGCGAAATCAACGCCACACTGGCCAACGTGCAAACGGTGACCGGACGCATGACCGGCGAGTACGGCATGCTCGAAGGCGTGCTGGGCAGTCCGGAAAAAGCCCGCGCGGTCACCGACTCGCTGGACAAGACCCGCGCACTCATCACCAGGCTAGACGGTCTGGCGCTGAAAATGGACGGCATGGCCGCCAAGACCGATCAATGGCTTTTTGCCAAGAACGGCATGGCCGATCTCTCGCGCGAATCGCTGGCCCAGGTGAAATTGATGCTGGACGACGCCCAGTCCAGCCTGAAAAAGGCCGACGCACTGATGACCAACGCCGTCGAGATCTCCGCCAACGTCAAGGACGGGACGCAGGACATTGCGAAGTTGCGCGCCGAGATCGACGACGCGGTGCGCCAGGCCAATGCACTGATCACCGAAATCAACAAGAAATGGCCGTTTGCGCGCAACCCCGAGGTGAAGCTGCCATGAAAATCCTGCTCACGTTTGCCACCCTGATCCTGCTCACCGCCTGCGGAAGCGGCGGCCCGCCGCCGCCCGACTGGAAAACCGATGCGGCGGATCTCATCGATCGCTACAAGAAGTATGCCCTGCTGGGCGACAACACCCTGGCCGAACGCTATTTCCAGCAAGCAGTTGTCGCCACCGGCGGGGCAGGTCGCGTGGCCGATACCGCGCGCCTGTGGCTGGTGCGCTGTGCCACCCGCCGTGCCATGCTGATCGATGATGCCTGCGCCGAGTATGCCGACCTAGCAAGGATCGAGCCCGATGCCGCGGATCAGGCCTACTATCAGTTCATCACCCTGCATTGGGACCTTGTCGATGTTGCCCGCTTGCCCGCCCAGCACCGGGCGCTGGTGACCGCACCCGCCGGCAAGCGAAACGACGTGCTTGCCGGGATCAGCGACCCGCTGGCACGACTGCTGGACGCCAGCCTGCTGGTGATGCGCCAGGAATCTGACGCCTCGACGCTGACCCTCGCGACGGAAACCGCCTCATCCCAGGGATGGCGGCAACCCTTGCTGACCTACCTGAAACTACAGGAAAAACTGGCCGCCAGCCAAGGCAATGCGGCCGAACTGGATCGGCTCACCCAGCGCATTCAGCTCGTGGAAGAAAGCCTTGCAGCCAACCATAAATAAGCACACGGCATTCCTGAGACATGGAATAATTCTACTAATCGATAAAATCCAAGGAGACGTATGAACACTGCACTCGCCTGGCTATACGCGCCCTGGCCCTGGTATGTATCCGGCCCCCTGATCGGCCTGATGGTGCCGCTCATGCTGTGGATCGGCAATCGCTCGTTCGGCATCTCGAACAACCTTCGCCACATGTGCGCCATGACGCAGCCGAAGTCGGTCGGAGTCGATTTCTTCCAGTACAACTGGCGCGAGCAGAGCTGGAGCCTGGTGTTCGCCGGAGGCGCCGTGCTGGGTGGCTTCCTTGCAGGCATCGTGTTCGCCAACCCGAATCCGGTTGACCTCTCGGTCGCCGCCCTCACCATGTTTTCCTACTGGAATGTCCCCATCGCCGGAGGATTTCTGCCCCCCGTGCTGTTCGATCTGACCTGGATGGGCGTGATCGTGATGTTTTTTGGCGGCATCCTGGTCGGTTTCGGCACGCGCTACGCGAGTGGCTGCACCTCGGGCCACGCCATTACGGGGCTGTCCACCCTGCAGTTGCAGTCACTGTTCGCCGTGCTGGGCATTTTTGCCGGGGGGCTGTTCTCGGCGCACTTCATCACGCCGCATCTCTTTTCACTGTTCGGGTAAGCCACCATGCATCTACTGCCTTATCTTCTGGCTGGGCTGGCGTTCGGATTCGTCATGATCAAATCCGAGGCGGCGTCCTGGTACCGCATCATGGAAATGTTCCATTTCCAGTCTTTCCACATGTTCGGCATCATGATGAGCGCAATTGCCACCGGCCTCATCGGCGTGCTGTTGCTGAAACGCTTTGGCCGACTGCTCACCTTGGACGGCGAACCCATCGTGGTGCCGGACAAGCCGCCAGGTCGCATCAACTACATACTGGGGGGCCTGATTTTTGGCCTCGGATGGGGCGTCATCGGACTCTGTCCAGGACCGATATTCTCCCTGGTCGGCATGGGATCGATCGGTGCACTGGCTGCGCTCGCAGGCGCGCTTCACGGCACCTGGCTGTATGGTCTGGTCAAAAACCGGCTGCCCCACTGACCGCGCCGTGCCGGATGTTGGCCCGGCGGCCATGAAGGGATTCTTCTTCGTATACAATCCCACGTTGTTACTTAAACCACAGAACAGGAGACACCCATGAAATACACTTCTCTCGCGCTTGCCGCACTTGCCGTTTTCGCAACCGCTGCTCACGCTGCCCCCCCCATGATGTCGGCCGCCTGGACCGCACAAGCCTGCGACGCCTGGAACAAGGATGCCTCCCTGACCGACGGTCTGGGGGATAAGTGGATCAAGAACGACAAGGGCCGCGGCTACAAGATCATCAAGCTCTACCGTACCGAATGCGGTGAGGCGACCCAGACTGAATTGAAGATCGTGCCCAAGGACGGCAAGGCCATCTGCGTGTATGGCGGTGCAGTCCAGACCCCCACGATGAACTACGACGTCGACTACACCATGCATGCCACGACCGAACGCTGGAACGAGATGGGTGCGGGTGAATACGGCCCGATGAAAGCGATGATGTTCGGCCGCCTGCAGTTCACCGGTCCCAAAATGGAAGCGATGAGCGTCATGGGGCCGTTCGAAGCCTTCCTGCGTCTGCCGGGCAAGATTCCGGGCGACAAGGCCTGCCCTGCCAAGTAAGCCTGTCTGACATTTCAGCACCCAAACAAAAAGCCGGGAACGCTCCCGGCTTTTTTGACGCCAGCGCACTCACCTCAGATCGAGTTGAGCGTGCCTGACTTAATGCACCGTTCCGGTCTGGACGTCGAGCGGCCGCCCGTTGCGGATTTCTTCAGGGGTGGCGTCGCGGACATCGATGATGTTGACCAGGCAGGTGACGCTCTGCCCGGCCAGCGATGGGTTGCCATCGAGCGTGAGTTTGCCGTCCTCGATCGCGGTCACGTAGAAGACCTTGGTTTCCCCCGCTTCGTTCTCGAACATCACCTCGGCGCCGACGCGCCGAAATTCGGGCGGCACATTGTCGATGTCGTCGACGAAGACCAGGCTCTCGTCGCGCAAGCCGTAGCCCTCTTCGGGGGGCAGCGGAATCTCGATCCGTTCGCCCACCTTGCGGCCAGCCGCCGCCGACTCGATCGCCGGCAAAATGCCGCTGTTGGCTCCCTGTACATAGCCGACGGGAACATCGTGCTGCTCGACGACCATGCCGCGCGCGTCGAGAATGGAATAGGTAATGTATACAAGCTTGTTCAGTGTCACGGTGGCCATGCTGATTCATTCATCTCCGTCGTTGAAAACACTGCGCAAGAGCCAAGTCGGCCCCTGCGCGGACTATGCATGATACCTGTGATGACGGATCCGGGCATCGCACGCCGGGAACCTGGCGCATTCCGCCGCGCAAATCGGCAGCTCGAACACCGATCGTCAGGCCACGGCCTCAGTACCTGACCCGCACCCGGTAGGTGAGCGTCGTTTTACCTTCCGCGGGCACATTCACCTGCCACTCGGCGGTCCCGGACGCTGCCTTGGTGTGGGGCTGCGATGCGCTGACCATGGTCCAGTCGCCTGGCATCGGCTCACGCACCGTGACGGTCACCGGCTCCTGCTTGGCATTCTTCAGAACGATCTCGTAGGCCGATTCGAACACATAGTTGTAGCGCCCCGTTCCCGCCAGCTTCTGGAAATCGGTC
>Ga0105106_10001440_pt1 | contig 17186 bp, 14 predicted proteins | sample PPLLaktember2015_5_FD_79109 | JGI IMG/M metagenome (GOLD analysis project Ga0105106, IMG submission 79109) | Freshwater sediment microbial communities from Prairie Pothole Lake near Jamestown, North Dakota, USA - PPLs Lake P8 Core (1) Depth... | ecosystem: Environmental > Aquatic > Freshwater >...
GCCGCTGTCGCTCGAGGCGCAGATGGAAGCGCGCACGCTGATGCTCGCCTCGAACAACGTGCTGCTGCCGTCCAACGGCGAGCCCTGCATCGTGCCGTCGCAGGACATCGTGCTCGGCCTCTACTACGCGACGCGCGAGAAGATCAACGCGCGCGGCGAGGGGATGCTGTTCGCCGACATCGCCGAGGTCCAGCGTGCGTACGAATCGCGGCAGGTGGAGCTCCACGCGAAGATCAACGTGCGCATCCGGCAGACGGAGACCGGCGCCACCGGCGAGCCGATCGAGAAGCTCGTCCGCTTCGAGACTACCGTGGGCCGTTCGCTGCTGTCCGAAATCCTGCCGGCCGGCCTGCCGTTCTCGACGATCAACAAGCCGCTCAAGAAGAAGGAGATCTCGAAGATCATCAACATCAGCTTCCGCCGCTGCGGACTGCGCGAGACGGTGATCTTCGCTGACAAGCTGATGCAGGCCGGCTACGCGCTCGCCACCCGCGGCGGCATCTCGTTCGCCGCCGACGACATGCTGATCCCGGAAGAGAAGCACAAGATCATCGCCGACGCCGAATCGGAGGTGAAGGCGATCGAGGCGCAGTACACGTCGGGGCTGGTGACGCAGGGCGAGCGTTACAACAAGGTCGTGGACATCTGGGGCCGTGCCGGCGACGAGATCGCGAAGGCGATGATGAGCCAGCTCGGGTCGGTTGAAGTCACGGACCGCGAGGGCAAGCCGGCCAAGCAGGAATCGTTCAACTCCATCTACATGATGGCCGATTCCGGTGCCCGCGGCTCGGCGGCGCAGATCCGCCAGCTTGCCGGAATGCGCGGACTGATGGCGAAGCCGGACGGCTCGATCATCGAGACGCCGATCACGGCGAACTTCCGCGAGGGGCTCAACGTCCTGCAGTACTTCATCTCGACACACGGTGCGCGCAAGGGTCTCGCCGACACGGCGCTCAAGACCGCGAACTCCGGCTACCTGACGCGGCGCCTGGTCGACGTCACGCAGGACCTGGTCGTAACCGAGGACGATTGCGGCACGGTCAACGGCGTTGCGATGAAGGCACTGGTGGAGGGCGGCGAGGTCATCGAGCCGCTGCGCGAACGCATCCTGGGCCGCTCGGTTGCCGCCGACGTCGTCAACCCGGAATCGCAGGAGACGCTGTACGAGGCGGGCACGCTGCTGGGTGAGGACGAGGTCGAGCAGATCGAGATGCTGGGCATCGACGAGGTCAAGGTGCGCACCCCGCTCACCTGCGACACGCGTTACGGCCTGTGCGCCACGTGCTACGGCCGCGATCTGGGCCGCGGGCACCTCGTCAACGTCGGCGAGGCGGTGGGAGTGATCGCGGCGCAGTCGATCGGCGAGCCGGGCACGCAGCTCACGATGCGCACCTTCCACATCGGCGGCGCGGCGTCGCGGACGGCGGCGGCTTCGCAGCTGGAGAGCAAGTCGGCGGGAACGATCCGCTTCTCCGCGCTGATGCGCTACGTCACCAACGCCAAGGGCGAACTCGTCGTCATCGCGCGCTCCGGCGAGGTGATGATCCACGACGACAACGGCCGCGAGCGCGAGCGCCACAAGGTCCCGTACGGCGCCACGCTGCAGGTGAAGGACGGCGACCTCGTCAAGGCAGGCAAAGTGCTGGCGACGTGGGACGCGACCAGCCGCCCGATCGTCACCGAGTACGCGGGCCGGGTGAAGTTCGAGAACGTCGAGGAAGGCGTGACGGTGGCCAAGCAGGTCGACGAAGTGACCGGCCTGTCGACGCTCGTCGTCATCGACCCGAAGCGCCGCGCCGGCGCCGCCGCGAAGGGCGTGCGACCGCAGGTGAAGCTTCTCGACGAGAAGGGCGACGAGATCAAACTCGCGGGCTCCGAGCTTTCCGTCAACATCACGTTCCAGCTCGGTTCGATCATCACGGTGAAGGACGGTCAGCAGGTCGGCGTCGGCGAGGTGCTGGCGCGGATCCCGCAGGAGACCTCCAAGACCCGCGACATCACGGGCGGTCTGCCGCGGGTGGCGGAGCTGTTCGAGGCGCGCTCGCCGAAGGACGCCGGGTTGCTGGCGGAAGTCACCGGCACGGTGTCGTTCGGCAAGGACACGAAGGGCAAGCAGCGCCTGGTGATCACCGACCTCGACGGCGTCGCGCACGAGTACCTGATCCCGAAGGACAAGCACGTCACGGCGCACGATGGCCAGGTGGTGAACAAGGGCGAGTCGATCGTCGACGGCCCGGCGGATCCACACGACATTCTGCGGCTTCTGGGCGTGGAGGCACTGGCGCGCTACATCACCGACGAGGTGCAGGACGTCTACCGACTGCAGGGCGTCAAGATCAACGACAAGCACATCGAGGTGATCGTGCGGCAGATGCTGCGTCGGGTGCAGGTCGTCGACGCCGGCGACACCCGCTTCATCGTGGGCGAGCAGGCCGAGCGCTCGGATCTGCTGGACGAGAACGACAAGGTGATGAAGGACGAAGGCAAGCGGCCGGCGACGTACGAGCACATGCTGCTCGGCATCACCAAGGCCTCGCTGTCGACGGATTCGTTCATCTCGGCGGCCTAGTTCCAGGAGACGACCCGAGTGCTCACCGAAGCCGCGATCATGGGCAAGAAGGACGAGTTGCGCGGCCTGAAGGAGAACGTGATCGTGGGCCGCCTGATCCCGGCCGGCACCGGCCTCGCGTACCACAACGCGCGAAAGAAGCAGAAGTTGCTGGGCCCGGATGCGCTGTTGATAGGGCCTTCGGGCGAGGAGCCTGCTGCGGAGACGCCGGCCACCCCCGGCACGGAGGTGTCGGTCGACGCGGCCTGAGCGCCCGGCACGCTGTACACGACGGGCCGGCGGTGCACTCCGCCGGCCCGTTTGCTTGCGGGCAGCCCCGGCGCGGGGGGGCCGGCGATCGCGCCGGGTAGCGCTCGCCCAGAGGCCGTCCGGCCCGTTTCGGCGCGCCGAACGGCGTGCCCGGGGGTTGCCGGCGAAGGCGACCATGACGACGCCGTTTCGGGCGGGCCCGCCGCCGTCGACCTGTGGTCTTGCGGAGCGTTCTGCGCGGCCTATCTGTCTAAGGCCAGAATCATTTTGCACGCCTTGAATGACGAGGGGTGCGATGCGCATCGAGCGGATCGGGCGCGTCGTCAAGGGATCTTACCGGCTCTCGGACTGCGCTCTGCGCCGGGGCATGATCGCGACCAGCTCCCGGTGCCGACTGGAGATTCTCGGCTGTTGGCAACACCACGGCCTCGCGGCGACCAGCGAGGCCTTCGCCGTGAGCCGTCGGACCCTGTACGGTTGGCGGGCCAAGTTGCGCGCCGGCCACGTGTACCTACTCAATATAGCCAGCACGAATTCTCGAAGGTTTTTCCTGTTTGGCAGTACCCCCTGGGGGTGTATGCTGCCGGTTCCGAAAGCGCGCTCACCGTCTTCGGAGACGAGAAAACCCCAGGAACCCGACCCACCGCAACCTGCCTGCGAGTGGATCGACGGTTCCTTCGATTCATCAAGGAGGATACAAATGCGTACGTCCACGTCGTTGAGACTGAGAGTTGGGTTGTTGGCTTCCTCGCTGGCGCTTGCGCTGCCGATGGCCGCATCCGCCCAGCAGACAAACATTGAAAATCTCAAGCAAATGAAACTCTCGGGCGTGGACGCGAGCCTTCCGCCCGTACCGCAGGAAGGCAAGAATGCCGACGCCATCCGCGAAAATCTCAAGCGTGTCAAGCTGCCGCCAGGCTTCAAGATTGAGCTCTATGCGGTAGTGCCGGATGCGCGCCACATGGCCGTGGCGCCATCCACCAACATGCTGTTCGTCGGCACCCGCAAGAACACGGTCTGGGCCGTCACCGACCGCAACAGCGACGGCATCGCCGACGAAGTCAAGCCATTTGCACCATCGGCCAAATTTCATGTGCCCAACGGGGTTTGCTGGACCAAGGACGGCTTCCTGATCGTCGTCGAGCACAATCGAGTGCTGAACTTCCCGGCCGCCGAGTTCTTCTACGAAGGCGGGGATGTCGCGGTCATCGAGGTGGTGCCGCAAGGCAAACTGATCCCGGTCGAAGAGGAGTCCTACAACCATCATGCACGCACCTGCCGCGTCGGGCCGGACGGCATGCTCTACATCACGCTTGGCCAACCCTTTAACGTTCCGCCCCGCAGCAAGCTTGAGGTTTTCAACAAATGGGGCATTGGTGGAATCGTGCGCATGAATGCCTTTGACGGCAGCAAGCGCGAGGTCTACGCCACCGGCCTCCGCAATTCGGTGGGGCTTGAATTCAACCCGAAGGACAAATCGTTGTGGTTCACCGACAACCAGACCGATGGCATGGGCGATCTCATCCCCGAGGGTGAAATCAACCGCGCGACCAAGCCCGGTATGTTCTTCGGTTACCCGTGGAAGCAGGGCCACACGCGCATGACCGATGAGGGCTACGACAAGGACCCGCTGCCGCCGAACATCACGGACCCGCAGGTCTACATGGACGCGCACGCGGCCGACTTGGGCCTCGCGTTCTACACCGCCAGCCAGTTCCCGGCCAAGTATCGCGGCGGCCTCTTCTCCGCGCAGCACGGCTCGTGGAACCGCACTACCCCGATCGGCGCGCGCATCATGTTCACCAGCCTGAAGAGCGATGGCACCGCCGACAAGACCGAGGTCTTTGCGCAAGGTTGGCTCGACAGCGACACGGGTCTGTACCGCGGCCGCCCGGTCGATGTGGCGATGATGAAGGACGGCTCGATGCTGATCAGCGACGACTTTGTGGGCGCGCTGTACCGTGTCACCTACGTCGGCGACAATCTGAAGAAGTGATCCGGACTTCGCGTAGTTACTGAAGCCTTGCGGGCCGGGGATTCCCGGCCCGTTTTTCGTTTGGCGGAGGAAGTGATCCATGACGCGACAGATGATTCGGATTGCGCTCGCGTGCGTGCTCGTTTGCGGAAGCGGCGCGGCGCAGGCTGACGTCCAGGCCGGCCGTGCCAAGGCAAGAATGTGTGCCGTCTGCCACGGCGAGTTCGGCGTCAGCGTGCTTTCCAATGCCCCGAACCTCGCAGGGCAGCCGGAGATCTATCTGGCGGAGCAATTGAAGGCCTATCGCAGCGGCAAGCGCTCCAACGAAATCATGAGCGTCATCGCCAAGCCGCTGACCGATGCCGAAATAGCCGACCTGGCTGCCTGGTTCGCGTCCATCGCTATCGAGGCGAAACCGCCGAAGTGACGGCCCGCGAGCGTCGTGCGGCAACTCTGGTGGCTATTCAAGTTCCGTGCGGATAGCGGCGGCAGCGGTACCGATTTCGCGACTGGATCGGTGCGGCCGCAGTGATGGGCCGAGACCTGTGCCCAGTGCCACGGCCCGAAAGGCATCGGCGTGCTGCCGAACGCTCCTCGTCTCGCCGGGCAACCCGAAATGTCCGTTGCCGGGCAGCTGCGCCTGTTCCGCAGCGGGCGGCGTCCCAGCGAGGTGATGGCGGTGATCGCCAAGCCGCTGACGGATCGCGGGATCGACGATCTGGCGGCCTGGTGTGCGGCGATCGTGATCGAGGCCAAGCCGCCTCAGTGATCGGGGGAGCCCCGGGAAGCCGGGGGCGCGATAACACGCCCTCGCGGAGCGCCAAGGCGCCGGTAGCGGCGGCGCCGTCCACGTAAGGCAAAGGCGCGGCGACCGCGTCCGGTTCGGGATTCCCGCGGCCGCGGCAAACCCGGTCGGCCGGGGCGCAGCGGGCCGGCGCGTCGCTGCATGGCGCATCGCAGCAAGAGGTTGACGCTGCCGCGCTTATCCCTTTATAATCGCAGTCTTTTCGCCTCTCGCCCGCCGGACAAGCGCGCGCGACGGGCAGGCGTACCCGGGTGCGGCCCGCACGGCGGTCACCCGTGGCGCAAGAAGGTGGTCCGGGCAACGGCGCGCGAGCGCGGGCTTGGGCCACTTTGATTTGCTGGAAGCGTCCGTGATGCGCAACGAGCGGGAAGCGCGGCTCGGGCGGGCAGGAAAGCGCAGTCAGAGAAGTGCAGCGACGGAAATGCAGGTGCGCGGGAGCAGTTTCGCCAAGCGATGAGCCCTGCGGTCCTTGATGCTCAAGGCCGCACGAAACGGACAATCAGGATGCCAACGATCAATCAGCTCGTGCGGAAGGGCCGCAAGCCCGCCGTGTCGAAAAGCAAGGTGCCGGCGCTCCAGCAGAGCCCGCAGAAGCGCGGCGTATGCACGCGCGTGTACACGACGACGCCGAAGAAGCCGAACTCGGCGCTGCGGAAAGTCGCCAAGGTGCGCCTCACCAACGGCTTCGAGGTGATCAGCTACATCGGCGGCGAAGGCCACAACCTGCAGGAGCACTCGGTGGTGCTGATCCGCGGCGGCCGGGTAAAGGACCTCCCGGGCGTGCGCTACCACATGGTGCGCGGCAGCCTCGACACCGCCGGCGTCAAGGACCGCAAGCAGAGCCGTTCGAAGTACGGCGCGAAGAAGCCGAAGGCCGCCTAGTTGCAGTGATTTTCATGCGGCGAATCGTCGGCTGCGGCCGGTGATTCGATGGAAGAGTGACCGGCGAAAAGCGGATCTTCGCTTTTCGACGAACGGAGAGAGTTATGCCCCGACGCAGAGAAGTTCCCAAGCGCGAGATCCTGGCCGATCCGAAATACGGCTCGAGCGATGTCGCCAAGTTCGTGAACGTGCTGATGACCGCCGGCAAGAAGTCGGTGGCCGAGCGCATCCTCTACGGCGCCTTCGAGTCCATCCAGAAGAAGGGCGGGAAGGATCCGCTGGAAGTGTTCAATCAGGCGCTCGCGAACTCCAGGCCGATGGTCGAAGTGAAGAGCCGCCGCGTCGGTGGCGCGAACTTCCAGGTGCCCGTCGAGGTGCGTCCGGTGCGCCGGATGGCGCTGGCGATGCGCTGGCTGCGCGAGGCCGCCCGCAAGCGCGGCGAGAAGTCGATGGGCCAGCGGCTCGCCGCCGAGCTGATGGAGGCCTCGGAGGGCCGTGGGGGCGCGGTCAAGAAGCGCGAGGAAGTTCACCGCATGGCCGAGGCCAACAAGGCGTTCTCGCACTTCCGGTTCTAGCGCGACCGCGGACAAGAACAAACGAGACCGACCACGACAGGAACACCGGCGCGACGGAGGCGAAGCCTCCGTTCCGCCCCATTAGGCGTTGACCCAAAGTGCCCCGATCTACCCCAATCAACCGGTATCGCAACATCGGCATCAGTGCGCACATTGATGCCGGCAAGACGACGACTACCGAGCGCATCCTGTTCTACACCGGCGTCTCGCACAAGATCGGCGAGGTGCACGACGGCGCGACCGTCATGGACTGGATGGAGCAGGAGCGCGAGCGCGGCATCACGATCACGTCGGCCGCGACGACCTGCTTCTGGAAGGGCATGGACAACCGCTTCCCGGAGCACCGCATCAACATCATCGACACTCCGGGTCACGTCGACTTCACGATCGAGGTCGAGCGGTCGATGCGCGTGCTCGACGGCGCGTGCATGGTCTACTGCGCGGTCGGCGGCGTGCAGCCGCAGTCGGAAACCGTGTGGCGGCAGGCCAACAAGTACAAGGTGCCGCGGCTCGCGTTCGTCAACAAGATGGACCGCCAGGGCGCGAACTTCTTCAAGGTCTACGACCAGATGAAGTCGCGTTTGAAGGCCAACCCGGTGCCGATCCAGGTGCCGATCGGCGCCGAGGACAAGTTCGAAGGCGTCATCGACCTCATCCCGATGAAGGCCATCTACTGGGACGAGGCGTCCCAGGGCATGAAGTTCGAAATGCGGCCGATCCCTGCCGAGCTCGAGGGCCTGGCCAGGGAGTGGCGCGAAAAGATGGTCGAGAGCGCCGCCGAGGCCAATGAAGAGTTGATGGACAAGTACCTCGACTCCGGCGAACTTACGGACGAGGAGATCCGCCGCGGGTTGCGCCTGCGCACGATAGCGAGCGAGATCGTGCCGATGATGTGCGGCTCGGCGTTCAAGAACAAGGGCGTCCAGGCGATGCTCGACGCGGTCATCGAGTACATGCCGGCGCCGACGGACATCCCGCCGGTGAAGGGCGAGCTCGAGAGCGGCAAGGAAGGCGAGCGCAAGGCCTCCGACGACGAGCCGTTCTCCGGCCTCGCGTTCAAGATCATGACCGACCCGTATGTCGGGCAGCTGATCTTCTTCCGCGTGTATTCGGGCGTCATCAACTCGGGCGACACCGTCTACAACCCGATCAAGGGGCGCAAGGAGCGCCTCGGGCGCATCCTCCAGATGCACGCCAATCAGCGCGAGGAAATCAAGGAAGTCCGCGCCGGCGACATCGCGGCGGCGGTCGGTCTGAAGGAAGCCACGACGGGCGACACGCTCTGTGCGCCGGATCACGTGATCACGCTCGAGAAGATGATCTTCCCCGAGCCGGTGATCCACGTCGCCGTGGAGCCGAAGACCAAGGCCGACCAGGAGAAGATGGGCATCGCGCTCAACCGCCTGGCGCAGGAAGATCCGTCGTTCCGCGTCCGTACGGACGAGGAATCGGGCCAGACGATCATCTCGGGAATGGGCGAGCTCCACCTCGAGATCCTCGTCGACCGGATGAAGCGCGAGTTCGGCGTCGAAGCCAACGTCGGCGCGCCGCAGGTGGCCTACCGCGAGGCGATCAGGAAGCTGGTCCAGGTCGAGGGCAAGTTCATCAAGCAGTCGGGCGGTCGCGGCCAGTACGGCCACGTCTGGCTCAAGATGGAGCCCAACGAGCAGGGCAAGGGTTTCGAGTTCGTCGATGCGATCAAGGGCGGCACGGTGCCGCGCGAGTTCATCCCCGCGGTCGAGAAGGGCCTGCGCGAGACGCTGCCCAACGGCGTGCTCGCCGGCTTCCCGGTCGTCGACGTCAAGGTGACGCTGTTCGACGGCTCGTCGCACGACGTCGACTCGAACGAAAATGCGTTCAAGATGGCCGCGTCGATGGCGTTCAAGGACGGCATGCGCCAGGCAAGTCCGGTCCTGCTCGAGCCGATGATGGCGGTCGAGGTCGAGACGCCCGAGGATTTCATGGGCAACGTGATGGGCGATCTCTCGTCGCGGCGCGGCATGGTCCAGGGCATGGAAGACCTCCCGACCGGCAAGGCCATCAAGGCGGAGGTCCCGCTGGCCGAGATGTTCGGCTACTCGACGACGCTGCGGTCGCTGTCGCAGGGCCGGGCGACGTACACGATGGAATTCAAGCACTACACCGAGGCGCCGAAGAACGTCGCCGAGGCGGTGATCAACAAGAAGTCGTAACGCAGTCAGATACTCCAGGATCGAGGTAACGAAAATGGCCAAGGGCAAATTCGAGCGGACGAAGCCGCACGTGAACGTGGGGACGATCGGGCACGTGGATCACGGGAAGACGACGCTGACGGCGGCGATGACGCTGGTGCTGTCGAAGCTGTTTGGAGGCGAGGCGAAGGCGTACGACCAGATTGATGCGGCGCCGGAGGAGAAGGCGCGGGGGATCACGATCAACACGGCGCACGTGGAGTACGAGACGAAGAACCGGCACTACGCGCACGTGGATTGTCCGGGGCACGCGGACTACATCAAGAACATGATCACGGGTGCGGCGCAGATGGACGGGGCGATCCTGGTGGTGAGTGCGGCGGACGGGCCGATGCCGCAGACGCGGGAGCACATACTGCTGGCGCGGCAGGTGGGGGTGCCGTACATCGTGGTGTACATGAACAAAGCGGACATGGTCGACGACAAGGAGCTGTTGGAGCTGGTCGAGATGGAGGTTCGCGAGCTGCTGTCGAAGTATCAGTTTCCGGGGGACAAGACGCCGATCGTGATTGGGTCGGCGAAGCTGGCCTTGGAGGGTGACAAGAGCGAGATGGGCGAGGGGTCGATCCTGAAGCTGGCGGAGGCGCTGGACAGTTATATACCGCAGCCGCAGCGGGCGATCGACGGGCCGTTTCTGATGCCGGTGGAAGACGTGTTTTCGATCTCGGGTCGGGGCACGGTGGTGACGGGGCGGGTGGAGCGGGGCATCGTGAAGGTGGGTGACGAGCTGGAGATCGTGGGGCTGAAGCCGACCTTGAAGACGGTGTGCACGGGGGTGGAGATGTTCCGCAAGCTGCTCGATCAGGGGCAGGCGGGGGACAACGTAGGGGTGCTGCTGCGGGGCACCAAGCGGGAAGAGGTGGAGCGGGGGCAGGTGCTGGCGAAGCCGGGCTCGATCACGCCGCACACGAAGTTCAGCTGCGAGGTGTACGTGCTGTCGAAGGAGGAGGGGGGGCGGCACACGCCGTTTTTCCCGGGGTACCGGCCGCAGTTTTATTTCCGGACGACGGACGTGACGGGGAGCTGCGAGCTGCCGGCGGGGACGGAGATGGTGATGCCGGGGGACAACATCGGGATGACGGTGACGCTGATTGCGCCGATCGCGATGGAAGAGGGGCTGCGGTTTGCGATCCGCGAGGGTGGCCGCACCGTCGGCGCCGGCGTGGTGGCGAAGATCATCGAATAAGGCGGGAGGACGTGACGGGTGAGCAGGTGCGTAAGCTGGTCCGGCTGTCGCGACCGACTTCCTCCCATCCTCGCTTCGTCACCCTCTCACGGAATTACAGGCCAGTAGCTCAATTGGCAGAGCGGCGGTCTCCAAAACCGCAGGTTGGGGGTTCGATTCCCTCCTGGCCTGCCACTTTCAGGCATCCGGATTCAGGCATCAGGGATCAGAAAGTGGCGGGACACGATGCAGTCGGAGCGAAAGGTTGGCGATGGCGAATGGGTGTCCGGAATCCTTGCGAGCGGCGCAGTGGCGCGGGTTCTCTCGGATTCCTGGTGCCTGAAACCTGATCCCTGAAATGGACAAATTCAAGATTGCGTTGGCGGTGGCGTGCGTGGTCGCCGGCGTCTGGGGTTACTACTTCTTCGCCGAGGCGGCGCAGGTGCTGCGCGTGCTGATGGTGCTCGGCGGTCTCGTTGCCGCGGGCGTCGTCGCATGGCTATCCGCGCCGGGCAAGGAATTCTTCGCGTTCGCGCAGGAGGCGTGGCAGGAAGCAGGCCGCGTATCCTGGCCGACGCGCAAGGAGACGATCCAGACCACGGCGATCGTGTTCGTCTTCGTCGTGATCATGGCGCTGTTTCTGTTCGCGATCGACACGACGCTCGCGTGGACCGTTAAGCTGCTGACCGGGCGGGGCGAGTGATGAGCAAAAAGTGGTACGTCGTCCACGCCTACTCGGGTTTCGAGAAGAGCGTCCAGCGAGCGCTGCTCGAGCGGATCAAGCGCTCGGACCTCGCCGAACAGTTCGGCCAGATACTGGTGCCCGTCGAGGAAGTGGTCGAGATGAAGGGCGGCCAGAAAGCGATCAGCGAGCGCAAGTTCTTCCCCGGCTACGTGCTGGTGGAAATGGAGATGACCGACGACACCTGGCATCTCGTCAAGAGCACGCCGAAGGTCACCGGGTTCGTGGGCGGCACGGCGAACAAGCCGACGCCGATCACGCAGAAGGAAGTCGACGCGATCCTGCGTCAGGTCCAGGAAGGCGTCGAGAAGCCGCGCCCGAAGGTCCTGTTCGAGATGGGCGAGGCGGTGCGGGTCAAGGAAGGGCCGTTCACCGACTTCCACGGCAACGTCGAGGACGTGAATTACGAGAAGAGCAAGCTTCGGGTGTCGGTGACGATCTTCGGACGGTCGACGCCGGTGGAACTGGATTTCAGTCAGGTGGAGAAGGCCTGAGACAGGTCGTGCGCGGCGTCGATCGCCGAGCGTGAAAGGCGGCACCGCCGTTGCCGGTGCCATGTGTGACGCAACGGGGAGGCGAGTCAGACAGAGTGGTTCGGCGTTTCACGCTAGACGCCGGACGCATGACGCCAGACCGCCGTTCGGACCCACCAGGAGAAAGTCATGGCGAAGAAAATCGTCGGCTTCATCAAGCTGCAAGTGCCGGCCGGCAAGGCGAATCCCAGCCCGCCGATCGGACCCGCGCTCGGCCAGCGCGGTCTAAACATCATGGAATTCTGCAAGGCGTTCAACGCCCAGACGCAGAAGGTGGAGCCGGGTCTGCCGATCCCGGTCGTGATCACGGCGTACGCGGACAAGAGCTTCACGTTCGTGATGAAGACTCCCCCGGCCACGATCCTGATCAAGAAGGCGGCCAAGGTCGAGAAGGGCAGCAGCAAGCCGCACACCGACAAGGTCGGCAAGCTCACGCGTGCGCAGGCCGAGGAGATCGCGAAGGCGAAGCAGCCCGACCTTACCGCGGCGGACCTCGATGCAGCGGTCCGCACGATCGCGGGCAGCGCGCGCAGCATGGGCATCACCGTCGAAGGGGTGAAGTGATCATGGCCACCGAACAGAAGCTCCCCAGGCTCTCGAAGCGCATGAATACGGTCCGCGGCAAGGTGGACCGCACGAAGGCGTACCCGGTCGACGAGGCGCTGAAGCTCGTCAAGGAAACCGCCGTCGCGAAGTTCGACGAGTCGGTGGACGTCGCCGTGAACCTCGGCGTGGACGCGAAGAAGTCCGACCAGACGGTTCGTGGCTCGGTCGTGCTGCCGGCAGGCACGGGCAAGAAGGTCCGCGTCGCCGTGTTTGCGCAGGGCGACAAGGCGAAGGCGGCCACCGAAGCGGGGGCCGACATCGTCGGCTTCGACGATCTCGCTGCCAAGGTCAAGGAGGGCTACATGGACTTCGACATCGTGATCGCGACGCCGGACGCGATGAAGGTCGTCGGCCAGTTGGGCCAGATCCTCGGTCCCCGTGGCCTGATGCCGAACCCGAAGGTCGGCACCGTGACGCCCGACGTGGTCACGGCGGTCAAGAATGCCCGCGCCGGCCAGGTTCAGTACCGAACCGACAAGGGCGGCATCGTCCAGTGCACGATCGGCCGCGCATCGTTCCAGCCCGAGCAGTTGAAGACCAACCTGCTCGCGCTGATCGAGGCGCTCAACAAGGCGAAGCCCAGCGGAACCAAGGGCATCTACCTCAGGAAGGTGAGTGTCTCCAGCACGATGGGGGCGGGCGTTCGCGTGGATACCGCGACGCTCACGCAGCAGGCCGCACAGTAACGAATTTTTGAGGGAACGCCGCGCGGTGCACCGCGTGGCGGGCCGTCAAAGACCGCCGGAGCGAAAGCTCAAAACGGAAAGGCGGGTGACAGGCGCAGGGAGCCGATTCCGACTCCCGGTGACTGACTCCCGGCCCCCGATCCAGCGCAGATGGTGCCCCGAAGACAGGATATTCCTGACGTAAGGTCACCGCAGGAGCCGTCCGGAGCAGCGGACGGCGGGTGGGGTGGCGGCGGAAGCGCGCGGCCCCGAACGCAAAGGAGGTGGACCTTGGGTCTCAACCTTGAACAGAAGCAGGCGGTAGTCGCGGAAGTCGCGAAGCAGGTCGCCGGTGCTCAGGCCATCGTGATGGCCGAGAACCGGGGCATGCCGGTCGCAGCCATGACGCAGCTCCGCGCGAAGGCACGGGCTTCGGGCGTGTATTTCCGGGTGGTGAAGAACACCCTGGTGCGCCGCGCGGTCGCCGATACGCCGTTCGCCTCGTTGGCCGACAAGATGGTCGGTCCGCTGGCGTACGGCATCGGCACCGACCCGGTTGCCGTGGCGAAAGTCCTCAACGATTTCGCCAAGGGCAACGACAAGTTCGTGATCGCCGGCGGCGCGTTGCCGGGTCAGGTGATGTCCGCCAAGGAGATCGCCGCGCTCGCCTCGCTGCCCTCGCGCGACGAACTCATCGCCAAGCTGCTGGGCACGATGCAGGCGCCGATCGTCAAGCTCGTCCGGACGCTCAATGAAGTTCCGAGCCGGTTCGTACGGACGCTGTCGGCCGTGCGCGATGCCCGGCCCGCAGCCTGATCGACCCGACTTGCCGCAAACAATTTTTTAATCCTTACGATTCAGGAGCACACCATGTCCGCAGTACAAACCGAAATCCTCGACAAGATCTCGTCGATGACCGTCCTCGAGCTCTCCGAGCTCATCAAGGCGATGGAAGACAAGTTCGGCGTCTCCGCCGCTGCCGCCGTCGCCGTCGCGGGTCCCGCCGCCGCCGCCGCCGCCCCGGTCGCCGAAGAGCAGACGGAGTTCACCGTGATTCTTGCCTCGTTCGGCGAGAACAAGGTCAACGTCATCAAGGCCGTGCGCGAGCTGACGGGCCTCGGCCTGAAGGAAGCGAAGGACCTGGTCGACGGCGCGCCGAAGCCGGTCAAGGAAGGCGTCAACAAGGCCGACGCCGAAGCCGCGAAGAAGAAGCTCGAAGAAGCCGGCGCCAAGGCCGACATCAAGTAGATCGGTTGCGGGCCCGGCTTCGATCGGGCCCGCAGCACCCTTCGCGAAGGCGAAGGGAATCGGATTCCTCCGGAATCTCATTCCCTTCGTCTTCTGAAGCGACTGCAGAGGACAGGCATGGTCGGGCGGCGCAGTTCGTTGGCGCCGCCGTCCGCCAGCGGTTGGTAGCGGCCAACCACCAAGCCAGGGCGTGCAATGCGCCCGACCAGTCGATGCGCGATGGGCAACGTCTCACGGCGGAGCCCGATGAAACCGGACGCATTCCGCGCCGGTTTCCGTGAATCGGAGAAGTGAATGGCGACCGAAGCGATGACCACGCAACCGTATTCCTTTACCGAGAAGAAACGCATCCGCAAGAGCTTCGCCAAGCGCGCGAGCGTCCTGCAGGTGCCGTTTCTGCTCGAGACCCAGCTTGCCTCGTACCGCGCTTTCCTGCAGGCGGGCACCGCCCCCGACCGGCGCAAGAACGAAGGCCTGCAGGCGGCGTTCACGTCGATCTTTCCGATTTCGAGCCACTCGGGGAATGCCCGTCTGGAATTCGTCAGCTTTTCGCTACTCGCTCCCGCATTCGACGTGACCGAATGTCAGCAGCGCGGTCTCACCTACTGCTCGGCGCTGCGCGCCAAAGTCCGCCTCATCATCATGGACAGGGAGGCGGCCAAGGAGACGGTGAAGGAGGTGAAGGAGCAGGAGGTCTACATGGGCGAGATTCCGCTCATGACGGACAACGGCTCGTTCATCATCAACGGCACCGAGCGCGTGATCGTCTCGCAGCTGCACCGCTCGCCCGGCGTGTTCTTCGAGCACGACCGGGGCAAGACGCACTCGTCGGGCAAGCTGCTGTTCTCGGCCCGCGTGATTCCGTATCGCGGCTCGTGGCTCGACTTCGAGTTCGATCCGAAGGATTTCCTCTTCTTTCGCGTCGACCGCCGCCGCAAGATGCCGGTGACCACGCTGCTCAAGGCGATCGGCCTCACCAACGAGGACATCCTGCGCCAGTTCTTCGTGTTCGACACGTTCCACCTGTCGCCGAAAGGCGCGCAACTCGAGTTCGTGCCCGAGCGGCTGCGCGGCGAAATGGCGCGGTTCGACGTTCTCGGCAAGGACGGCAAGGTGGTCGTTGCCCGGGACAAGCGGATCACGGCCAAGCACGTCCGCGAGCTCTCGGAGAGCGGCATCAAGAAGATCGCGGTGCCCGCCGAGTACATCGTGGGTCGGGCGCTCGCCACCAACATCGTCGACAAGTCCACCGGCGAAGTGCTGGCGAAGGCCAACGACGAAACGACCGAGGAGGTCCTGCAGAAGCTCTCGGACGCCGGCGTGGCGACGATCCAGACCATCTTCACCAACGACCTCGACCAGGGAGCGTACATCTCGCAAACGCTGCGCAGCGACGACACGCCGGATCAGATGGCGGCCCGCGTGGCGATCTACCGGATGATGCGTCCGGGCGAGCCTCCGACCGAGGAAGCGGTCGAGGCGCTGTTTCACGGCCTGTTCTTCTCCGAAGAACGCTATGACCTTTCGGCTGTCGGCAGGATGAAGTTCAACCGCCGCGTCGGCCGCAGCGAGTTGAAGGGTCCGGCCACGCTGACCAACGACGACATCATCGCCGTCATCAAGATCCTGGTCGAATTGCGGAACGGCCGCGGCGAAATCGACGACATCGACCACCTCGGCAATCGCCGCGTGCGCTCGGTCGGCGAGCTTGCGGAGAACCAGTTCCGCTCGGGACTCGTCCGCGTCGAGCGCGCCGTCAAGGAGCGCCTCGGCCAGGCCGAGAGCGAAAACCTGCTGCCGCACGACCTCATCAACGCGAAACCGATCTCGGCCGCGATCAAGGAGTTCTTCGGTTCGTCGCAGCTGTCGCAGTTCATGGATCAGACCAACCCGCTGTCCGAGATCACCCACAAGCGCCGTGTTTCGGCGCTGGGTCCGGGCGGCCTGACGCGCGAGCGCGCCGGCTTCGAAGTGCGTGACGTGCACCCGACGCACTATGGCCGGGTGTGCCCGATCGAGACACCGGAAGGCCCGAACATCGGCCTCATCAACTCGCTGGCGCTGTACGCGCGCACCAACGAGTACGGCTTCCTCGAGACGCCGTATCGCAAGGTCGAGAACGCCAAGGTCACCGACGAGATCTCCTATCTGTCGGCGATCGAGGAAGGCGCGTTCGTGATCGCGCAGGCGAACGCGTCGCTCGACAAGAATGGCAAGCTCAAGGACGAGCTCGTTTCGTGCCGGAGCAAGAACGAGTTCATGCTGTCCACGCCGGACAAGGTCGAATACATGGACGTCGCACCGGCGCAGATCGTGTCGGTGGCGGCCTCGCTGATCCCGTTCCTCGAGCACGACGACGCCAACCGCGCGCTGATGGGCTCCAACATGCAGCGGCAGGCGGTACCCTGCCTGCGCGCCGAGAAGCCGCTCGTCGGCACCGGTGTCGAGCGCACGGCGGCGGTCGATTCGGGCACCGCGGTGCAGGCGCGCCGCGGCGGCAAGGTCGACTACATCGACGCGAACCGGATCGTCGTGCGCGTCCACGATGCCGAGACGCAGGCGGGCGACGTGGGCGTGGACATCTACAACCTCACCAAGTACACGCGCAGCAACCAGAACACCAACATCAACCAGCGCCCGCTGGTGAAGGTCGGCGACGTGATCGCCCGCGGCGACGTGATCGCCGACGGCGCATCGACGGACATGGGCGAGCTTGCGCTCGGCCAGAACATGCTGGTCGCGTTCATGCCGTGGAACGGCTACAACTACGAGGACTCGATCCTGATCAGCGAGCGCGTCGTCGCCGACGACCGCTACACGTCGATTCATATCGAGGAACTGTCGGTGGTGGCCCGCGACACCAAGCTCGGGCCCGAGGAAATCACCCGGGACATCTCGAGTCTCGGCGAGGCGCAGCTCGGCCGCCTCGACGACTCCGGCA
>Ga0105106_10001441_pt1 | contig 17186 bp, 14 predicted proteins | sample PPLLaktember2015_5_FD_79109 | JGI IMG/M metagenome (GOLD analysis project Ga0105106, IMG submission 79109) | Freshwater sediment microbial communities from Prairie Pothole Lake near Jamestown, North Dakota, USA - PPLs Lake P8 Core (1) Depth... | ecosystem: Environmental > Aquatic > Freshwater >...
ATTACTTGATTGAAAACAACGTGGTCGGGATCTCCGATCTCGACACGCGCAAGCTGACGCGGATCCTGCGCGAGAAAGGTGCCCAGAGCGGCTGCGTGATGGCAGGGAAGGTGGATGTCGACGAGGCGCTGATGAAGGCGAAGCAGTTCCCGGGCCTCTCCGGCATGGACCTCGCCAAAGTGGTGACCACGAAGTCGCCCTACGAGTGGCGCGAAGGCCGCTGGGAACTCGGCAGCGGCTACCGGACCATCGAGAACCCGCGCTTCCACGTCGTCGCCTACGACTACGGCATCAAGCGAAACATCCTGCGCCTGCTCGCCGAGCGCAGCGCGCGGATCACGGTCGTCCCGGCTTCCCTCCCGGCAAGGGAAGTCTTGAAGATGAAGCCCGACGGCGTGTTCCTCGCCAACGGACCGGGCGACCCGGAGCCCTGCGACTACGCCATCGAGGCGATCGGCGAGATCCTCGATGCGACGCGCGTGCCGGTGTTCGGCATCTGCCTCGGCCACCAGCTCATGGGCCTCGCCTCGGGCGCGAAGACCCTGAAGATGAAATTCGGCCACCACGGCGCGAACCATCCCGTGAAGGACCTCGACACCGGGCAAGTGGTGATCACCAGCCAGAACCACGGTTTTGCCGTTGATCCTTCTACTATAGGAAATAACTTGAGAGCGACCCATGTGTCGCTCTTCGACGGCTCCCTCCAAGGATTGGCGCGGACGGACAGGCCGGCGTTCTGTTTTCAGGGGCATCCCGAAGCGAGCCCCGGGCCGCACGACATCGGGTATCTCTTCGACCGCTTCGCGAAGATGATGGAAGAGCATGCCGAAAAGAACTGACATCAAGAGCGTGCTCATCATCGGCGCGGGGCCGATCGTCATCGGCCAGGCCTGCGAGTTCGACTACTCGGGGGCGCAGGCGTGCAAGGCGCTGCGCGAAGAGGGCTACCGGGTGGTGCTGGTGAATTCCAACCCGGCCACGATCATGACCGACCCCGGGATGGCCGACGCCACCTACATCGAGCCGATCACCTGGCAGATGGTGGCGCGCATCATCGAGAAGGAGCGCCCGGACGCGCTGCTGCCGACCATGGGCGGGCAGACGGCGCTCAACTGCGCGCTCGACCTCGCGCGCGAGGGCGTGCTGGAGAAGTTCGGCGTGGAGATGATCGGCGCCTCGCGCGAGGCGATCGACAAGGCGGAAGACCGCGAGAAGTTCAAGAACGCCATGCGCCGCATCGGCCTCGCCTGCCCGCGCTCCTCGCTCGCGCACTCGATGGAGGAGGCGCTGCAGGTGCAGGCGGGAATCGGCTTCCCCGTCGTCATCCGGCCTTCCTTTACCCTGGGCGGAACCGGCGGGGGCATCGCCTACAACCGCGAGGAGTTCGTCGCCATCTGCGAGCGCGGCCTCGACGCCTCGCCGACGAAGGAGCTCCTCATCGAGGAATCCGTGCTCGGCTGGAAAGAGTTCGAGATGGAGGTGGTGCGCGACCGCAAGGACAACTGCATCATCGTCTGCTCGATCGAGAACCTCGACCCGATGGGCGTGCATACCGGCGACTCGATCACGGTGGCGCCGGCGCAGACGCTCACCGACAAGGAATACCAGATCATGCGCGACGCCTCGATCGCGGTGCTGCGCGAGATCGGCGTCGACACCGGCGGGTCGAACGTGCAGTTCGCGATCAACCCGAAGGACGGGCGCATGATCGTGATCGAGATGAACCCGCGCGTGTCGCGGTCCTCGGCGCTCGCCTCGAAGGCGACCGGCTTCCCGATCGCGAAGGTCGCGGCCAAGCTCGCCGTCGGCTACACGCTGGACGAGCTCAGGAACGACATCACCGGGGGCGCCACGCCGGCCTCGTTCGAGCCGACGATCGACTACGTCGTCACCAAGGTGCCGCGCTTCGCCTTCGAGAAGTTCAGGCAGGCCGACGACCGCCTGACCACGCAGATGAAGTCCGTGGGCGAGGTGATGGCCATCGGCCGCACGTTCCAGGAGTCGCTGCAGAAGGCGCTGCGGGGCCTCGAGGTCGGCGTCGACGGCTTCAACCTGAAGAGCGTCGACCCGGACAAGATCGGCGACGAGCTCGCCTACCCGCGCGCGGAGCGGCTCTGGTACGTCGCCGACGCGTTCGGCATCGGCATGACGCTCGAGGAGCTTCACGGGTACACGAAGATCGACCCGTGGTTCCTCTCCCAGATCAAGGAGATCGTCGACCTCGAGCTCCGCCTCGAGCAGCACGCACTCGCCGATCTGTCCCGCGACGAGCTGCGCGAGCTGAAGCGCAAGGGCTTCGCCGACCGGCGGCTCGCGTATCTGCTCAAGACCACCGAGTCCGAGGTGCGCGCGCGCCGGCACGCGCTGGGGGTGCGGCCGGCGTTCAAGCGCGTCGACACCTGCGCCGCCGAGTTCGCGACGCGCACCGCGTACATGTACTCGACCTACGAGGACGAGTGCGAGGCCGAGCCCACCGACCGCAGGAAGGTGATGGTGCTGGGCGGGGGGCCCAACCGCATCGGGCAGGGCATCGAGTTCGACTACTGCTGCGTGCACGCGGCGATGGCGCTCCGCGAGGACGGGTTCGAGACCATCATGGTCAACTGCAACCCGGAGACGGTCTCGACCGACTACGACACCTCGGACCGTCTGTACTTCGAGCCGCTGACGCTCGAGGACGTGCTCGAGATCGTGCACGTCGAGAAGCCGTGGGGCGTGATCGTGCAGTACGGCGGCCAGACGCCGCTGAAGCTCGCCCGCGACCTCGAGAAGAACGGCGTGCCGATCATCGGCACGTCGCCCGACATGATCGACATGGCCGAGGACCGCGAGCGGTTCCAGCAGATGCTCCACCGCCTGGGGCTCAAGCAGCCGCCGAACCGCACCGCGCGCACCGAGTCCGCGGCGCTCGCGGCCGCCGAGGAGATCGGCTATCCACTGGTCGTGCGCCCCTCGTACGTGCTGGGCGGGCGGGCGATGGAGATCGTGCACGCGCCGCAGGACCTCGAGCGCTACATGAAGGAGGCGGTGAAGGTCAGCAACGACTCGCCCGTGCTGCTCGACCGCTTCCTCAACGACGCGATCGAGGTCGACGTCGACGCGATCTGCGACGGCCGCGAGGTGCTGATCGGCGGCATCATGGAGCACATCGAGCAGGCCGGCGTGCACTCCGGCGACTCTGCCTGCTCGTTGCCGCCGTACTCGCTGTCGCCGGCCCTGCAGGACGAGCTGCGCCGCCAGACGGTCGAGATGGCGCGCGGCCTGTCGGTGGTCGGCCTGATGAACGTCCAGTTCGCGATCCAGGGCAACGAGCAGGACGGGCAGGTCGTCTACGTGCTCGAGGTCAACCCGCGCGCGTCGCGCACGGTACCCTTCGTGTCGAAGGCGACCGGCCGGCCGCTCGCCAAGATCGCCGCGCGCTGCATGGTCGGCCGCTCGCTCGCCGAGCAGGGCGTGCATGGCGAGATCGTGCCGCCGTACTACTCGGTGAAGGAGGCGGTGTTCCCCTTCATCAAGTTCCCGGGTGTCGACACGATCCTCGGGCCGGAAATGAAGTCGACCGGCGAGGTGATGGGCGTGGGGGAGACCTTCGGCGAGGCGTTCGTCAAGAGCCAGCTCGCCGCGGGCGTGAAGCTGCCGTCGTCGGGCCGCGTGTTCGTGAGCGTGAAGAACGGCGACAAGCCGCGCGCGATCGAGACCGCGCGCATGCTGCACGAGCTCGGCTTCCGGATCGTGGCGACGCGCGGCACCGCCGCCTCGCTGGCTGCCGCGGGCATCCCGGTGACTGCGGTCAACAAGGTCGCGGAAGGCCGCCCGCACATCGTCGACATGCTGAAGAACGACGAGATCGCGCTGGTCGTCAACACCGTCGAGGAAAAGAAGAGCGCCATCCACGACAGCTACGTGATCCGCCGCGAGGCGCTCAACGACCAGGTGCCGACCTTCACGACGATCGCCGGCGCCCGGGCGGCCGTGATCGGGATGACGGCGATGCGCGAGCTCGTGCCCTATCCGGTGCAGGGACTGCATTCCCGTCTTTCGTAGCGCCGGTCTTTTCCACTACACTTGCCGGACCGGAAGCGCCGAGTCGCTTCCGGTTGCGCTTTTTCCAGCAGGCTTCGACATGAGCAGGATTCCGATGACGGTCCGCGGCGCAGAACGCGTCAAGGCGGAGCTCCACAGGCTGAAGACCGCCGAGCGACCGGCTGTCATCCAGGCGATCGCCGACGCGCGCGCCCACGGCGACCTGTCCGAGAACGCCGACTACGACGCGGCCAAGGAGCGGCAGGGCTTCATCGAGGGCCGCATCGCGGACCTGGAGGGCAAGATCGCGAACGCACAGGTGATCGATCCGGCGTCGATCGACGCCGAGGGACGCGTCGTGTTCGGCGCGACCGTCGAGATCGAGGACCTCGACAGCGGCGAACGGGTCACCTACCAGATCGTCGGCGACGACGAGTCCGACATCAAGGCCGGCAAGGTCTCGATCAACTCGCCGGTCGCGCGCGCGCTGATCGGCAAGAGCGAGGGCGACACGGCGGAGGTGCAGGCGCCGGGCGGCGTGCGCGCCTACGAGATCGTCAACGTCGACTACGTTTGACGGCGGCGCGCGCCGCGTCCGTCCCGAGCATCGCCACGAACGCCCGCGCCGCGGGCGAGAGCTCCCGCCGCGCGCGCGTCACCAGTTCGTAGCGGCTCGCCGGCGCCGGCAACTCGACCGGCAGGGCAACGACCATTCCGTACCGGGCGTAGTGGTCGGCGAGCGCCTTCGGCATCGCGGTCACGGCGTCGCTCTCCTGCAGGAGGGCGAGCGTGGCGACCACCGACACCGTCTCCACGACGCTGCGCGGGAGACGCAGTCCGGCGGCGGACAGCATCGCGTCGACGTCGCGTCGCAGCGGGCTCTCCGGCGTCTGCACGATCCAGGGTACCCGGACGAGCGCGTCGGCGCCCGCGCGGCGCGCCCGTGCCAGCGGATGGCCGGCCCGCGCGACGATCCGCAGCGGCTCGTCGCCGAGGCGCCGGACGACGAGGTCCGCGGTGTCGGCGTCCGCCGGCAGCGGGCAGACGGCGACGTCGAGGGTTCCCTGGCGCAATGCCGCGAGCAGCACCTCGGTCGCGTTGACCAGCACGAACAGCGCGACGCCGGGCCGCTCCGCCTGCATGCGCCGGATGGCCGGCGCGAGAATACCTGGCACCGCGCCCGTGACGCCACCGATACGCACGTTGCCCTGCGCTCCCTCGGCCTGGGCGGCGAGCTCGTGGCGCGCCTCCGAGAGTTCGGCGACGAGACCGCGCGCGTAGCGGGCGAGCGTCTCGCCGTACGGTGTCGGCGCCATGCCCCAGGCATGGCGGGTATAGAGCGGAAGTCCGACGGCCTCTTCGAGGTCGCGCAGGAGCTTGGTCGCCGCCGGTTGCGTCATCGCGAGATCGGCGGCGGCCTTTCGCAAGCTGCGGCGCTCGTCGAGCGCGGCGACGAGCAGCAGCTGGCGGAGCTTCACGCGCGAGGTGAACGCGCGCTCGGAGGGCGGCAGGGGCATCGCGGCGGGATGTCTGTTCGTGAGCGGACATTCTATTCCGTTATCACGACATCGCAAAAGTCGATTGGCAGTTATCGGAAGCTCGGCCTAGCATCGACAGTCGAACGGGCGCGATCGTCGCCCGACGATCGAGGAGGAATCATGCGCACCCTGCTTGCCGCCGCCTGCGCCGCGCTTGCGCTCGCCGCCGGAACCGCCGCCGCCCAGGCGGACTACCCGCAGAAACCCGTACGCATCCTGGTCGGCGCCAACGCCGGCGGCGGCACCGACGTGATCGCACGGATGCTCGCCGAGAAGTTCGCCGAGTCGCTGAAGCAGCCCTTCGTCGTCGAGAACCGGCCGGGCGCTTCCAACACGATTGCCGCCGACCTCACCGCCAAGGCGCCGGCCGACGGCTACACGCTGCTCGTCGCCACCAACACCGGGCAGGCGATCGCGCCGCACCTCCTCAAGCTCTCCTACGACCCGCTGAAGCAGCTGCAGCCGGTGGGACTCGTGGTCGTCGTTCCCAACGTCCTCGTCGTCGGCGACAAGGTGCCGGCGAAGGACGTGAAGGAACTGGTCGCGATGGCCAAGGCCAAGCCGGGCGAGCTCCGCTACGCGTCGTCGGGCGTGGGCAGCACGCAGCACATCGCCGGCGAGGCGTTCGACCAGGCCGCGGGCGTCAAGATGATCCACGTGCCGTACAAGGGATCGAGCCAGGCGCACGTCGACATCCTCGGCGGCAACGTCGAGGTGATGTTCGACACGACGTCCTCGGCGATGCCGCACATCAAGTCCGGGCGCTTCAAGCCGCTGGCCGTGACGTCGCCGCAGCGCTCCGCCGAGTTGCCCAACGTGCCGACGATCGCGGAGGTCGGCTACCCGGCCGCCGAGATGACCACCTGGTACGGCCTGTTCGCCACCGGCGGGACGCCGAAGCCCGTCGTCGACCGGCTTGCCGCCGAGCTGAAGCGCGTGCTGGCGCTGCCCGACGTGCAGGCGAAGCTCAAGGGTCTGGGCGGGGAGCCCGGCAACCTCACGGCCGAGCAGTTCGCCGAGATGAACCGGCAGGAATACGAGCGCTTCGGCAAGCTGATCCGTACCGCGAACATCAAGGCCGAGTAATGCCTGCGCCTCGTCGACCGCGGATCGCGCTCACGCTCGGCGACCCGAACGGCATCGGGCCGGAAATCGGCGTCAAGCTTGCCGCGCGGCCCGGGAACCGCGCGCGCGCGGACATCGTGCTGTTCAGCGACCCCGCGATCGTCGAGGCGGGCGAGCGCACCGCGGAGGTCACGCTTGGCCTCAACGAAGCCGGTGCGCCACGGCTCGAAGCGCTCGACCTCGTCACCGCCGGTGACATCGAGCCCGGCAAGGCGACGCGCGCGGGTGGACACGCCGCGCTGCGCGCACTCGATGCCGCACTCGCCGCCGCCGAGAGGGGTGCGGTCGACGCAATCGTGTTCGCGCCGCTCAACAAGCACGCGATGCATCTCGCCGGCCTCGCCGAGGAGGACGAGCTGCGCTACATGCAACGCTGCTTCGGCGTCGATGGTTTCGTCTCCGAGTTCAACATCACCGGTGCGCTGTGGACGTCGCGGGTGACGTCGCACGTACCGCTGCGCGAGGTCGCCGACGCGATCACCGTGGACGGCGTCGTCGACGCGGTGCGCATCCTGCACCGCTACCTGGTCGCGGCCGGCACCGCGTCGCCGCGCATCGCCGTCACGGCGCTGAATCCGCACGCTGGCGACGGCGGCTCGCTCGGCCGCGAGGAGATCGACGTGATCGCGCCGGCCGTCGCGCGTGCGCGCGGCGAGGGCGTCGACGCCCACGGACCGTTGCCCTCCGACACGGTGTTCGTCGCGGCGCGCGACGGCGCATACGATGCCGTGGTCACGATGTACCACGACCAGGGCCAGATCGCGATGAAGCTGCTGGGCTTCGAGCGCGGCGTCACGCTCCACGGCGGGTTGCCCGTGCCGATCGCGACCTGCGCGTCCGGCACCGCGTTCGACATCGTCGGGCGCAACGTCGCGAACGTCGAGGGCCTGCAGAGCGCGTTCGACCTCGCGGCAGCGATTGCCGCGCGGAGCGTCGCGCCGCCGCACTGACCCGGCGATCGTCGCGCGGCGTCAGCGCGTCGGCGAGGACGCCGTTGCGTCGGCGAGGAACAGCGCCGGGTCGACCATCGCGCGGTTGAGGCTCACCGACCAGTGCAGGTGCGGCCCGGTGACGCGGCCCGTCGCGCCGACGGTGCCGATCGACGTGCCCGTCGCCACCGTGTCGCCGACCTGCACCGCGATCGCGGCGAGGTGGCAGTACATCGTCAGCAGGCCGGCACCGTGGTCGATCCACACGGTGTTGCCGTTGAAGAAGTAGTCGCCGGTGTCGATGACGCGGCCGGGCGCCGCGGCCATCACCGGCGTGCCCTGCGATGCCGCGATGTCCATCCCGCTGTGGGGATTGCGCGACTGGCCGTTGAAGACGCGGCGCAGGCCGAACGAGCTCGACCGCTGCCCCGGCGTCGGCTGCGCGAGTCGCAGCGACGACGGCGGCGCGTCGGTGAACGTCGCCGCGATACGGGCGAGATGCTCGCGCTCGCGCTCGTAGCGCGCGAGGTCCTCCGGCGAGAGCTCGACGTGGCCCGGCGCCACCTTGAGGCGCTGCTCGGCGTAGCGCACCGGTTCGACGACGAACGTCCGCTTCTCGACCGGTCGGCCGGGACGCTGCACTTCGAGTGTCGCCTGGCCGGGCTTTGCCGCGAGGGTGATGCCGACCACTGCCGTCCATCCGTTCGGGTCGCCGGCCACCAGCACCGGCACACCGCCGTAGCGTACCCGCGGCGGTTGCGGCGCCGCTCCGAGCGGGACGGTCGCCACGCCCCCGGGGACGATCCGCTGCTGCGGCAGGTCGACGCCGAGCGCGTGCGATGCGGCAAGCGCGAGAAGGAGGCCCAGGGCAGTGCGCATCGTGTCGAGGATCAAGGCGGGTGTGGTCGAATCGTACGTCTATCCGTCGCGGCCGGGTACGGACGCGTCAACCCGGCTCCCGGTGCGGCGCACGCAGGTTGACGAGCGCAATCCCGGCGCCGACCAGCCCCGCCGCGAGGAGGAACGCCGGCGACAGCGGATCGCCGAGCACGAGGTGGCCGAACGCGACGCCGTACAGCGGCGTCGCGAACGAGAACACCGAGAGCCGGCTCGCGAGGTAGCGGGTCAACAGCCAGAACCACATGAGATAGCTCGCGAAGGCGACGATCAGCGCCTGGTAGGCGAGGCTCGCCAGCGCCGTCCCGGTGAGGTCCACGATGCCGGGCTCGCCGAGAGCCAGTGATGCCGCGAGCATCAGCGGCGCCGATACCCCGAGCTGCCACGCGAGCGTCTTCGCCGCGGCCGCGCGGGCCAGCGACGTCGCGCGGATCAGCACCGTCGTTGCCGCCCAGCCGGCGGCCGCCGCGATGCCGAGCGCATCGCCCAGCCACGTCGACGCGCCGTGCGACGAGAAGCCGTCGCCGAACGCGAACACGATGCCGACGAACGCAATCGCGACGCCGCCCCACTGCAGCGGCGTCAGGCGCTCGCCGGGCACGAACCAGGCGAGCCCGAGCGCGGTGAGGCAGGGCGCGAGATACAGGAACACGACCATCCGCGCGGCCGTCGTGTGCGCCAGGCCGGCGTAGATCATCGCGAACTCGGTGCCGAACAGGATGCCGGCGAGCAACCCGGGCACGAGCGTCCCGTCGCGTTCGAACAGCCGGATGCGTCGCAGCATCGCCCACGCGAGCAGCAACGCGAACGCGATCGCCGACCGGATCGCGCCCTGCATCACCAGCGACACGCCGTGCGCCGCGAGCTTGACCGCCACCTGCTGGAATCCCCACAAGCCGCACAGCACCAGCATCGACGTCACGGCGAGTGTGTCGAGGGGGCGGCGCGTATCGGGCATGCGGGGCAGGATCCGCGCGGCCGGGACGCGGCGTACGTCCCTCGCTGTGGCGTGGAGGCCCATCGTACCAAACGCGTCAGGACCGGCAGTTGCGTGGCCCCTCGGCGCCGGAACGTCGACGCGGCCGGGGACGCCGTCGACAGCACAGGCCGATCGCGAGGAAGTGTTCGTCAAACTCACAAACGACACCGCGCGACGCCGCAACTTTCCGAAAATCCCCACTGTTGCGGGATCGAGACGTCTCGCGGTGCACAAGAGCTCGCGATCTTGATCTCGCGCAATGCGTGCGACTTGGCAAAGGGTACGTTGTGTGTGTAGGTATTTCACCGGCAGATTCGGCGCTGCAGGCCGAAAGAGATCCAGATGGGTTGCCGGTGTGCAACTGGAGTTCGCAATGCAAGCCGTCGTGGGACAAGCCGGAATCTGCGTCACGCAGGGTCCGGCGCTTGTATTTGTGGCACTCCCCTCGGCAATCCGAGTCCCGTCGCCGACGCGGCCCTCGGCGCGCGACCGGCGTGGCCGCGTTCGCTTCGCCTCCGCGCATCCGCTGCTCTTTCGCTAGGTCTCGGCGGTGCGATCCCGCGAGGGACGCGCACCGCCTCCCGAATCGCCCTCCGGACGGCCGTCATGCGGCGCGGGAGAGGGTGTCGCGAGTTCGCTCGCCGAAGCGTTGCAGGAGCCAAGACCATGACGACAACAGTTCCCCTTCCGGTCCAGGCCGAGTACAGGCCTTCGCGTCCGGTTCGTTACATGCTCGGGGGTGCCGTTGTGGGCCTCATCGCCGCCATCCTGATCACGTTCGTGATGGCGCTTGTCGACGGGCAGGCGCAGGGGATGTCGGCAGGGAGCTGCGTCCTCTACGGCTGCGTGCTGACGGTGCTGTTGAGCCAGATGGCGGGCTTCAGCGGCATGGCCGTGGGTGCGGGTGTGGGGGCGCTGGCGGGTGGCATCGCCCACCTGGTCCACAATCGGAGCCGGGCGCGTTGACGGCGGCCTCCCGACGAAGGTCGGGCGGCATCGCGGCAACAAGCTGACACGCCGGCGTCGGAGGCGGCGGGTCCGGTCGTCAGGGGCCGGGTTTGCTAGCGTGCCGTGCGGCGGCGGCGCGGATTGGGCGCCGACGGACCGCGGGGTGCGCCACGGTCCGGCGTGCGCGGTGGTCGTGTGGGCGCTGCGTCGCCGGTTTCGGGCTTGCGCATACCCCGCGGCGACTTCGCCAGCGGAGCTTCGGCTGTGCGCGGTCCACGCGGACGCTTGGCGGTTGGCGTGTCGATGCCGTCGTACGCGCCCACATGCGGCGCCCCGCGCGCGCGCCGCCCGACTCGTTCCAGGCTTTTCGTTGCCTTCCGGTTCGCCTCGCGCGCCTTGGCCGAGGGCGTCTTGCCATGCTTCGGCCGCGGCACCTTCGCCGGCTCGGCGGCAGGCTCGGGCTGCGGGCGCCACAGCACGAACAGCTTGCCGATGTGCTGCACCGGCGCCGCGTCGAGCCCGTCGGCGATCTCGGCGAGCAGCAACTCGCGCTCGTCGCGGTCGTCGAGGAACACGCGCACCTTGATGAGCCCGTGCGCGTTGAGCGCGAGTTCGATCTCGGTCAGCACGGTGGGCGTGAGGCCGTGTTGGCCGATCGTGACGACGGGATGCAGGTGGTGCGCCTGCGCGCGCAGCGCGCGGCGTTCGTGCGGAGAGATTTCGAGCATGGTCGGCAGTTTACCGCCGCCGCCGTCCCTATAATCGCCCGATGGTGGCGGGGGCGCCGGAAGGGCGACGATACGTGGAGTGGCTGGTCGCGTTCGCGGCAATCCTCATCGGCCTGCCCGCCGCGGCGTGGTTCGGGCAGGAGAAGCTCATCTTCTTCCCGCAGCCCGGTTCCGGCACGTCGCACCTTCCCGCCGGCACCGAACGGCTGGAGGTGGCCGCGCGCGACGGCACGCGGCTCGCCGGCTTCCTCGTTCCGGGCGGCGCGCAGCCTGGGCCGGCGCTGCTCTACTTCGGCGGCAACGCCGAGGAGATCTCGTGGTCTGTCGCTGACCGTCGCTGGCCGCGGGGCTGGACGGTCGCCGGCGTCAACTACCGGGGCTATGGGACGAGCGAGGGCCGGCCCGGCGAGCGCGAGCTTCTGGACGACGGCCTCGCGGCGTTCGACGCCCTCGCGGCGCGGCGGGATGTCGACGCGCGCCGGATCGTCGTGGTGGGCAGGAGCCTCGGCACGGGCGTCGCGGTGCACGTCGCGGCGTCGCGCCCGGTGGCGGGAGCGATCCTGATCTCGCCGTTCGACAGCCTGGTGGAAGTCGGCCGCATGCACTACCCCTGGCTGCCCGTCGACTGGCTGCTCCGGCATCGGTTCGACAGCGCGGCGCTCGCCGCGTCGGTCGGGGTACCGATGCTCGCCATCGTCGGCGCGGCCGACGGGATCATTCCGCCGGCCCGGTCGCGGGCGCTGTACGACGCGTGGGCGGGACCCAGGACCTGGGTCGCGGTTCCCGGTGCCGACCACAACGACCTCGGCAGCACGCCGGCGTTCTGGGCGCCGATCGCCACGTTCCTCGAAGGGTTTCCGGCGCGACCGTGACCAGGCCGCTCAATCCAACCGGCAAGAAGCACCGCTTCGGCAAGGCGTGGATGCACGAGCACGTCACCGACCACTGGGTGCAGGAGGCGAAGCGCCGCGGCTACCGGTCGCGGGCGGCCTTCAAGCTGCTCGAGATCGGTACCAAGGACAAGCTGTTCCGGCCGGGGATTCGTGCGGTCGACCTCGGTGCCGCGCCGGGCAGCTGGAGCCAGGTGCTCGCCGAAAAGCTCGGGCCAAGGCCGGCGATTGTCGCGATCGACCTGCTGCCGATGGACCCAGTCCGGGGCGTGACGGCGATCGTGGGGGACTTTTCCACCGACGAGGGCCTGGCGGCGGTCGAAGCAGCCCTCGGCGGGGCCCCCGTGGACCTTGTTGTCTCGGACATGGCCCCCAATCTGTCGGGAATCGATTCCGTGGACCAGGCCCGCAGCATGCACCTCGGCGAACTCGCGCTCGACTTTGTCGAACGAAGACTGCAACCCGGCGGCGACTTCGCCGTCAAACTGTTCCAAGGCGAGGGATTCGACGCCTTCCAGCGGCAGGTGGCGACGCGTTTCGACAAGGCCTACGTGCGCAAACCCGAGGCTTCGCGCGACCGCAGCCGCGAGGTGTTCGTCGTGGGCAAGGGTTTTCGCGGGCGTGGGACGACGGTGTGAGCGCGGCGCGGCGGACGCAACGGGCTGGAACGGCGGTTGCATGAAACGCCCCGGCGAGATGGCCGTCTCGCTAGAATGATCATTTTTGCCCGGATTTCCGGGCGAACGAGGCGCCCGTGCCGGACGGGCGCGACCGCGACAGGCGCGGGGTGGTGGCCGGCACGAAGGAGTGAATGTTGAACAACCTGCTCAAGAACATCGGTATCTGGCTCGTCATCGGCCTGGTGGTGCTGACCGTCGTCAAGCAGTTCGACTCGCGCCAGACGGTCCGTGACACGGTGCCGTACTCGGAGTTCATGGACAAGGCGCGCGCGGGCACGGTCGAGTCGGCGTCGGTCGAGGGCCGCAAGATCATCTGGGGCGCCACCGGCGGTGACCGCAAGAAGTACGTCACCTACAGTCCGGGCGACATCTGGATGGTCGGCGACCTCGTCAAGTACGGCGTCAAGGTCGAGGCCAAGCCCGAGGAGGAGCAGAGCTTCCTCGCGCAGATCTTCATCTCCTGGTTCCCGATGCTGCTCCTGATCGGCGTGTGGATCTTCTTCATGCGCCAGATGCAGGGCGGGGGACGCGGCGGTGCGTTCTCGTTCGGCAAGAGCAAGGCGCGCATGCTCGACGAGTCGAACAACACGGTCACGTTCGCCGACGTCGCCGGCTGCGACGAGGCCAAGGAAGAGGTGGCGGAGCTGGTCGAGTTCCTGCGCGACCCCTCCAAGTTCCAGAAGCTGGGCGGCCGCATCCCGCGCGGCGTGCTGATGGTCGGCTCGCCGGGCACCGGCAAGACGCTGCTCGCCAAGGCGATCGCCGGCGAGGCCAAGGTGCCGTTCTTCTCGATCTCGGGCTCCGACTTCGTCGAGATGTTCGTCGGCGTCGGCGCCGCGCGTGTTCGCGACATGTTCGAGCAGGCGAAGAAGAACGCGCCCTGCATCGTGTTCATCGACGAGATCGACGCGGTCGGCCGCCAGCGTGGCGCGGGCCTCGGCGGCGGCAACGACGAGCGTGAGCAGACGCTGAACCAGCTGCTGGTCGAGATGGACGGCTTCGAGGGCAATGCGGGCGTGATCGTGATCGCCGCCACCAACCGTCCGGACGTGCTCGACCCGGCGCTGATGCGTCCGGGCCGCTTCGACCGCCAGGTGGTCGTGCCGCTGCCCGACATCCGCGGCCGCGAGCAGATCCTGATGGTGCACATGCGCAAGGTGCCGATCGCGCCCGACGTCAAGGCCGAGATCATCGCCCGCGGCACGCCTGGCTTCTCCGGCGCCGACCTCGCCAACCTCGTCAACGAGGCCGCGCTGTTCGCCGCGCGGGCGGCGAAGCGGCTGGTCGACATGGAGGACTTCGAGCGCGCCAAGGACAAGATCATCATGGGCGCCGAGCGGCGCTCGATCGTGATGCCGGAGGAGGAGCGCCGCAACACCGCGTACCACGAGTCGGGGCACGCGATCGTCGCGAAGCTCCAGCCCAAGACCGACCCGGTGCACAAGGTCACGATCATCCCGCGCGGGCGCGCGCTGGGCGTGACGATGCAGCTCCCCGAGACCGACCGCTACTCGATGGACAAGGAGCGGATGCTGTCGATGATCGCGGTGCTCTTCGGCGGCCGCATCGCCGAGGAGGTGTTCATGCACCAGATGACCACCGGCGCGTCCAACGACTTCGAGCGGGCGACGGCGCTCGCGCGCGACATGGTGATGCGCTACGGGATGAGCGACGCGATGGGCCCGATGGTCTACGCCGAGAACGAGGGTGAGGTGTTCCTCGGCCGGTCGATCACCCGCACGGTCAACATGTCCGAAGAGACGATGAAGCGCGTTGACGCCGAGGTGCGCAAGATCATCGACAGCCAGTACGCGGTGGCGCGCCGGATCCTCGAGGAGAATCGCGACAAGGTCGAGGCGATGGCGAAGGCGCTGCTCGACATGGAGACGATCGACGCCGATCAGATCGACGACATCATGGCCGGACGTCCGCCGCGACCGCCGAAGGCTTCGTCGTCGTCGTCCCCGCCTCCCGCGAGCGGTCCCGCCGCCGGCAGTGCCGGCGCCGAGCCGTCGGCCAACCCCGCGTAGGGTTAGCCGCCGCCGCGCACGAAGGGGCGTGCCTGCCGCACGCCCCTTCGCGTTTGTGGCGACATCGAGGAGGGACCGATGACGATGTTGCGCTGCGGCCCCCACGTGCTCGACCTGACGCGGCCCCGGGTGATGGGCATCCTCAACGTCACGCCGGATTCATTCTCCGACGGCGGTCGCTTCTTCGACCGCGAGCGCGCGCTCGACCACGCGCGCCGGATGCTGGCCGACGGCGCCGACCTGATCGACGTCGGCGGCGAGTCGACGCGGCCCGGTGCCGCGCCGGTCGACGAGGCGGGCGAGCTCGCCCGCGTGATACCCGTGATCGACGAGCTCGCGCGCGAGGGCGCGCTGGTGTCGGTCGACACGATGAAGCCGGCGGTGATGCGCGCCGCGGTCGCCGCAGGTGCGGCGATGATCAACGACGTCAACGCGCTGCGGCTCCCGGGCGCGCTCGAAGCGGCGGCATCGACCGACGCGGCGGTGTGCCTGATGCACATGCAGGGCGAGCCGCGCACGATGCAGGAGGCGCCGCAGTACGACGACGTCGTGGTGCAGGTGCGCGACTTCCTCGTCGAGCGTGCGCAGGCGTGCGAAGCCGTGGGCATCGCGCGCAATCGCATCGTGCTCGACCCCGGCTTCGGCTTCGGCAAGACGCTCGCGCACAACCTGGCGCTGCTACGCGCGTTGCCCGAGCTCGTGGCGACCGGCTACCCGGTGCTGACGGGGCTGTCGCGCAAGTCCTCGCTCGGAACGATCACCGGCCGGTCGGGCAGCGAGCGGCTCGCGGCGAGTCTCGCCGCGGCGATCGCGGCGGTCGCGCACGGCGCGGCGATCGTGCGGGTCCACGACGTGCGCGAGACCGTCGACGCGCTGAAGGTCTGGACCGCGGTCCAAGGGGCCGGCTGAGGCGCCTGTCACCGCGCTCGGTCGGGGTGAGTGGCGCCGCGCAAACCCCGGTCGCTACAATGATCGCCTTTCGAACGGGAGCGGGGACGCCTTGAGCACGCGACACTACTTCGGCACCGACGGCATCCGCGGACGCGTCGGCGAGCCGCCGATCACCCCCGAGATCGTGCTGAAGCTGGGCTATGCCGCGGGCCGCGTGCTCGCCGCCGGCGAGGGCGCGCGTACCGGCGAGGCGCCACGGGTGCTGATCGGCAAGGACACGCGCGTCTCGGGCTACCTGCTCGAAGCGGCACTCGAGGCGGGGCTCTCCGCGGCCGGCGTCGACGTCGAACTGACCGGACCGCTGCCCACGCCCGCCGTCGCCTACCTGACGCGCGCGCTGCGCCTGTCCGCCGGCATCGTGATCAGCGCGTCGCACAACCCGTTCGACGACAACGGCATCAAGTTCTTCTCGGCCGAAGGCGCAAAGCTCCCTGACGACGTCGAGTTGGCGATCGAGCGCCACATGGCCGAGCCGCTCGTCTGCGCGCCCTCGGCGAAGCTCGGCAAGGCACGCCGCGTCGAGGACGCGGGCGGGCGCTACGTCGAGTTCTGCAAGAGCACCTTTCCCAACGAGCTCGACCTGCGCGGCTTCCGCATCGTCGTCGATTGTGCACACGGCGCGGGTTACCAAGTGGCGCCGGCGGTGTTCCACGAGCTCGGCGCCGAGGTGATCCCGGTCGGCGCCGCGCCGGACGGCTTCAACATCAACGCGGGTGTGGGCGCGACGCATCCCGCGTTTCTCGCCGGCGAGGTGAAGAAGCACGGGGCGCACGTCGGCATCGCGCTCGACGGTGACGGCGACCGGCTGCTAGTGGTCGACGCGGAGGGCCGCACCTACGACGGCGACCAGCTGCTCTACGTGATCGCCACGGACTACAAGCGCCGCGGCGTGCCCGTGCCGGGCGTGGTCGGCACGCTGATGTCGAACCTGGGCTTCGAGCAGGCGCTCGCCCGCGAGGGCGTCGCGCTCGAGCGCGCCAGGGTCGGCGACCGCTACGTGCTCGAGAAGCTGGTCGAGCGCAATTGGCTGCTCGGCGGCGAGAACTCGGGCCACCTGATCTGCCGCGACCGCCACACCACCGGCGACGCGATCGTCGCCGCGCTCGCGGTGCTGCGCGCCCTGATCGAGCAGGACACCACGCTCGCACAGGCGACGGCGGCGGTGCACATGTTCCCGCAGCGCCTCATCAACGTGCCGATCACGCGCGGCTGGGACTGGAAGGCCAGCGCGCCGGTGCAGAAGGCCGAGGTGCATGCGAAGAAGGCACTCGGCGCCGCGGGGCGCGTGCTGCTGCGGCCGTCGGGCACCGAGCCGGTGCTGCGGGTGATGGTCGAGGCGAAGAGTCGCGAGCTCGCCGAGACGCACGCGCAGGCGATCGCCGAGACGATCGCCAGGGTGGCGGGGGTGAAGCTATGAAGAGCCTGCCGCCACTGGTCTTTGCGGCGGTCGGCCTCGACCACCGCCACA
>Ga0105106_10001442_pt1 | contig 17184 bp, 9 predicted proteins | sample PPLLaktember2015_5_FD_79109 | JGI IMG/M metagenome (GOLD analysis project Ga0105106, IMG submission 79109) | Freshwater sediment microbial communities from Prairie Pothole Lake near Jamestown, North Dakota, USA - PPLs Lake P8 Core (1) Depth... | ecosystem: Environmental > Aquatic > Freshwater >...
AGAGATCGTCCGCAATCTCTTTGTTCTTATAGCCTTCGGCGATCAGCTTGAGGATCTCTCGCTCGCGCTGGGTCAAAGTCTCCCAGGACGTACGGGTTTTCAGAGTCCTTCTTCCCTCCAGATACCCATCGAGTACCTTATCCGATATCCCTGGACTGATATAATGCTTTCCGCTTAACACATGTCTCACAGCCGCCAGCAATTCGGCATGGGTTGAGTCCTTCAAGAGATATCCATCGGCACCAGCCTGGAGCGTGGCAAGGATATATTCCTCGGTCTTGTGAACCGTCAGAACCAGGACCTTGGTCTCCCGAGACCGCCTCTTGATTTCCCGGATAGCATCCATTCCGTTCATTCTCGGCATGGAGAGATCCGTTAGAACAAGGTGGGGTTTCAATTTTTCAACACAACGAATGGCTTCACGGCCATCTTCTGCCTCTCCCACAATCTCAAAATCCGGATTTGAAGAGAGGAGCGCCCTCAGCCCTTCCCGGAGGATGGTATGATCTTCAGCAATGACGATTCGGTATTTCGGTGGCATGGCAAAAAAAGTACAGTCTTTTTCTGTAAAAAATACAGTGTTTACCTTATTTACCATTTTGCCGCTCTTTAGTAAAGTGGAAGATAGCGCGGAGGCACCGTCGCATGGCTAAAGTATTGATCGTTGAGGACAGTACCTTTTTCCGCCAGTTACTTAAAGAAACGCTGGTCTCCCAGTGGCCGAAAATGGACATCTCAGAAGCGCCGAATGCTGAAGAGGCCTTAAAAAAGGTGAATGCCCTTAGGCCTGACCTCATCTTTGTGGACATTCGATTGCCAGGAGAGAGCGGCCTCGAATTCACCCAGAAAATAAAGAGCACGCATCCAAACATCCCCATCATCATTCTCACCAGTTATGATCTCCCTGAGTATCGGGAGGCCGCCAAAGAATATCAAGCCGATCATTTCCTCTCAAAGGGCACAACCACCAAGGAAAATATTCTGGGGATGGTCAAATCCATCCTGACAAAACGAGGCTTTGATTTAAATGGCCATAATCCCGGGAGCCTATCCTGAGAAAAAATAGATCAGACCTCCTCCTCACCTTCACCCCTCTTTTCCCTTCCCCCCGGGAGGGAGGGGTGGGGTGAGCGGGAGTTCATCCATTTAGGCTTGACGCATTAAAAATAGGGACACATAAAAATAGGGACACATACCATTTTTCGGGACTACCCTCCTTCGTACAAACCCATGAAATTTAGCCGTGGGGCGTTGCTTGTAAAGTGATTCCCCCAACTCCGAACCAAAAATGGAATGTGTCCCTATTGTATACAGTCTCCTTGATATGAAAATACGGGATTTACCCCATTTTCTTTTCCGGACCGATCGAATAGTCTGTAGCCAGTTGGTTTCCATGGAGACGGGGGGATGAAGACCAGTGGCCCGCCTTGACTTTTCTGATAAGCAGGCTCCTTTCTCCCTCCTGAGGTTTAATTCATCAAACGATGCGAATGCCATCCTCTATTTGATGAACGATCATCTTAACCATGTATCCACCGGTAGTCTCGAACCCTTTGATGATTAGAGACGAATCTGCGGGGGGATGATTTGACGGAGAATGAATGATGAAGAAAAAAACGCTAATCGTCACACTCTGTGTCGTCGTTCTCTTCGGAATCCTTTTCTATCTTTCCAGAGAGAATCTCTCTCAAGAAACCACGTCCAAGAGTAAAGAAATAATTGCCGCATCTGAAGAGGAATCTCTAATGGTTGAGATACCTCCGGAGAAGCAGCAACTGATCGGTGTGAAAAAGGTCGAGGTTACTGTGAGACCACTTCAAAAGGTGATCCGGACTGTAGGACGGATTGCCTATGACGAGAGAAAGCTGGCCACGGTGAACATCAAAGTGGAAGGCTGGATCGAAAAGCTTTATGCAGACTATCAGGGGAAATACGTAAAAAGAGGGGAGAAGTTGGCAGAGGTTTATAGTCCCGAACTCTATTCCACTCAACTCGAATTTGTTAATTTACTTCTGTGGAAGGCGGAAAAGGCTCATCGTTTCCAGAGGAATGTCGAATTCAACTGGGGAGACCGGTACGGAACGACGGGAAGGATCCTCACCTTCGATATTGAAGCTCTCTTCCAGGTGGCACGGCAGAAATTATTGTTGTGGGAGATTTCAGAGGAGCAGATTCAGAAGATAGAAGAAACAAAGACGCCCATGAAGCTCCTGACTCTTTATAGCCCCATCAACGGTTACATCATTCAGAAACAGGTGGTGGAAGGCACCCGCGTCCTTCCCGGAGATAAGATCTTCGATATCGCCGATCTGTCGACCCTCTGGGTCATTGCAGATATCTATTCCTATGAATTGCCGATGGTCAAGGCAGGACAACCAGCAAGGATACAATTGAGCCACTTCCCCGGAAGAGAATTTTCCTCAAAGATCGACTATGTCTATCCAACCCTTTCGGGTGAGACAAGAACGACAAAGGTCAGATTCATTCTCCCAAATCCAGACGGATTGTTAAAACCCCAGATGTTTACCGATGTGGAAATCAAAATCGATCTTGGCAAGAGACTGGTTATCCCTTCTGACGCGGTGATTGACACGGGGACAAAGCAGGTTGTCTACATGGACAAAGGGGAGGGCTATTTCGAACCGAGAGAAGTGGCCCTTGGAATGAGAGCCGATGAAATGGTGGAGGTAATCAAAGGGCTGAAGGCAGGGGAGAAGGTGGCCGCTGCGGCAAACTTCCTGATCGATTCGGAAGCAAAGCTGAAGGGGGTTGTCCAATGAGATCTTCGCGCTGCTGTATTGCGGTTCTGCTGTGTTGCAGTTAACCGCAGCGCGGTCTCGGGTAGGGGAGGCTTTAGCCTCCCGAAATCGGGGCGACCTGCCTCCGCCGAAACGCTTCGTGCAGGCAGGCTGAAGTCGCCCCTACCCATCCACTCCCACTGAGAGATTAATATGATTCAAAGAGTCATTGAGTTCAGCGCCAGGAACAGACTGCCCATTTTTCTCATGGTCTTATTTCTCCTGATCGGAGGCTACTGGGCTCTGAAGAAGATTCCTCTCGATGCGGTTCCCGATCTGAGCGATACTCAAGTGATCATCCTGTCCGAATGGACGGGAAGAAGTCCTGACCTTGTGGAAGATCAGGTCACGTTTCCCATTGTCACCACCCTACTCGCAGCCCCCAAAGTAAAGGCGGTGAGAGGGTTTTCTTATCTGGGAAGTTCCTTTATCTATGTCATTTTTGAAGAAGGGACAGACATCTATTGGGCCCGGAGCAGGGTGCTGGAGTACCTTCAATCGGTGAGAAACAAGATTCCTGCTGACGTCAACCCTGTCCTGGGTCCGGATGCAACAGGCGTCGGATGGGGTTTCTGCTATGCCCTGGTAGATGAAACCGCCAAGTATAACCTCGCAGAGCTTCGATCCGTTCAGGATTGGAATATCAAACTGGCCCTCGAGAGTGTGCCCGGAGTCGCCCAGGTCGCCAGTATCGGAGGATATGTCAAACAATACCAGATTACGATCGACCCGAACAAACTTCTTGCCTACAACATCCCGGTGAATAAGATCACCGAATCCGTGAGAAGGAGCAATCAGGATGTGGAAGGAAGGATGATCGAGTTCTCCGGGATCGAATACATCGTCAGGGGCAGAGGATATATCAAGGATCTGAAAGACCTCGCATCGATTCCGGTGGGAACGGACGGCAGTGGCACACCCATCACCCTCAGGGATGTGTCTAATATTCAGCTGGGACCGGAGATCCGGAGAGGAGTTGCGGAACTGGATGGAAAAGGGGAGGTGGCCGGGGGCATCATTGTGGTCAGATTCGGTGAGAATGTCCTGAACGTGGTGGAGAGGGTGAAAAAGAAGATCAAGCGGGACATTGAGCCAAGCCTTCCCCAAGGGGTCAAGATCGTGACCACCTATGATCGAAGCGATCTGATCCACAAGTCGATCAACACCCTAAAGGATGCGATCCTGAAACTTTCACTCACCGTCATTGTCGTCTGTATCGTTTTTCTGCTTCATCTCCCCAGCGCCCTGGTGGCCATCCTGACGTTTCCGGTGGCAATCCTGGTTTCGTTTATTTGTATGTATTACCTCAAGGTGACCGCCAGTATCATGAGTCTGGCGGGGATTGCGATCGCTATCGGTGAGATGGTGGACGCCTCGATTGTTATGGTTGAGAATGCCCATAAGAAGCTGGAAGAATGGGAAGTTCGAGGGAGACCGGGCGAGAAGTTAGAGGTTATTATTCAAGCGGCCAAAGAGGTCGGCCCTTCGCTCTTCTTCTCCCTTCTTGTCATTACGGTAGCGTTCCTTCCCGTTTTTGCCCTCGAGGCGCAGGCAGGAATGCTCTTCAGGCCTCTCGCATATACGAAGACCTTTGCCATTCTTTTCTCGGCCTTCCTCGCCATCACTCTTACGCCGGCCCTGATGACCCTCTTCATTCACGGGAAGATCAGGTCGGAGGAGAAGAATCCCCTAAGCCTCTTTCTTCGACGCCTCTACGAACCGGTGGTGAAACTCACCCTTCGATTCAAAACGGCCACCATCCTTTTCGCCATTGTCCTCGTTGCCATCACAATCTATCCCTTCTTGAAGATCGGCAGGGAGTTTATGCCGCCCCTTTATGAAGGCTCTCTTTTCTATATGCCTGTGACCGTCCCAGGCCCTTCCATTTCAGAGATATCGAAGGTCCTCCAGATCCAAGACAAGATCCTGATGACAATTCCTGAAGTCTCCCAGGTTTTTGGAAAAGCTGGCCGGGCTGAAACAGCGACGGACCCCGCTCCTCTTGAGATGTTTGAGACGGTCGTCAATCTCAAACCCGAATCGGAATGGAGAAAGGGGATGACCATCGACCAGTTGAAGAATGAGATGGATGAAGCCCTCACCATCCCCGGCGTTGCCAATCTCTTCACAATGCCCATTAAGGCCCGCATTGATATGCTTTCCACGGGGATTCGAACACCCGTGGGAATCAAAGTGCTGGGGCCTCGAATCGAAGAGCTCGAAAAGATAGGCCTCCAGATTGAGAGTGTCCTCAGAACGGTCCCCGGGACGAGAAATGTCTATGGGGAGAGGTTGACGACCGGTTACTTCCTGGATATTGCCGTGAAGCGGGAAGAAGCGGCCCGCTACGGGCTCACCATCGATGATGTTCAGGAAGTCATTCAGTCCACGATCGGAGGCAGAAACATCACGACGACGGTGGAGGGAAGGGAGCGTTACCCGGTCAATGTCCGGTATTCACGGGACCTGAGGAGCAACACCGAAAGGATGAAGAGGGTGCTTGTCCCCGTGACCTTCGACGGGAATTCGTTTCAAATCCCTCTCGGTGAACTGGCGGAGATAAAGATCGTCAAAGGGCCCTCGGTGATCAAGAGTGACGAGGGGACCCTTGTCTCATACATCTACATTGACTATTCGGGGAGGGACATCGGGGGCTACATCGAGCAGGGAAGGAAAAGACTTGCATCCCTGAGGATTCCGGAAGGCTATCGCATCGAATGGAGCGGAGAGTACGAGTATCTGGTCAAGACCGAGGAGCGAATGAAGTTTGTCATCCCCCTGACTGCCTTGATCATCTTCCTTCTCATCTACTTCAACACAAATTCGGTGGCGAAGACTCTCTTCGTCCTTCTTTCGGTCCCCTTTTCACTGGTGGGCTCTTTCTGGCTTCTCTACCTCCTCAATTACAATATGAGCACAGCCTCCTGGGTCGGGATCATCGCTCTCGCTGGAATCAGCGTGGAGACGGGCATTGTGATGTTCCTATTCCTGGAGCTCGCCTATCAAAAGTGGAAGGAGGAGGGGCGATTGAAGACAGAGGATGATCTCAAAGAGGCCATCATGTATGGTGCTGTCAAGAGATTGAGGCCAAAGGTGATGACTGTGGCCACCAATTTGGGTCTCATTCCGATCCTCTTCAGCACCGGGATGGGTGCGGATGTGATGCAGCGGATCGCAGCACCCGTGATCGGCGGGCTTCTCACCTCTCTCATTCTCGTCCTGATCATCTTTCCCGTGCTCTATATGATCTGGAGGGGGAGAGAGTTAAAAAACATTTCATGAAGGAGGAAACACGATGAGGAAAATCATTCTTATTCTGATCACATTAGGAGTTTCCCTGGGACTGATGAGCCTGTCACGGGCTGCTGAGAAAAGCCTTATCCAGGTCTCCCAGAAAGGAGCATTCAAGGTCGAAATGGTGATCGAAGGCCAGAAATTAAAAGTGGGGAAAAATTTGGTTGAACTGGTGATTCGCGATGACAAGGGGAATCATGTCGAAGGGGCCCTCATCAGAGTCCTTCCCCAAATCTACCAGCACGGTGAAAGCACCCTGGTGAGGCCGAAGGTTTCTGAGAAGGGAAAGGGAAGTTATTCAGCAGAAAACGTCTATATCGAGATGCCAGGCCATTGGGTATTGAAGGTAACGATCACGAAGGATGACAAGGCAGATAGTGTGACCTTTGACTTTCCTGAAGTGAAGCGTGGAACCGAGTGAGAGTGTGAGTGACAGTGTAAGTAAGACTTTTTTAACTCAAACTCACACTCGCACTAACTATTGAGCTTCGCTTAAATAAAGGAACACTTTGCCTTTTCGTCATGGGTAGGGGCGACTTCAGTCGCCCTGATTTCGGGAGGCTAAAGCCTCCCCTACCCCGAACATGCCGCAGACCGGGCATTTGTCCCGCGGGGCAGGTTTGATGGGTTTTATGTCGCCACTCCATGACAGTGATTCATCTCGTGAATTGTAGGCGGCCACACAGAGAATAAAAACATGAAACGAAACTGGATCATCATCGGGTTGACTGTCCTTGTTCTTCTGTTCGTTTTCTACCTCGTGCTCGACCACCATCGGACAAGTGAAAAACAGGTACTTGTTCAGTTCAAGGCCCATCAGCTTTCCCATGCCCAGCACATTGCCAGCCGAATCCAATCGTATTTTCGCGGCCATTCCATGGGCCTACAAGTCCTCTCCTCCTTCCCCTCTCTTCAACACCAAGACTCCCAACAATTGAGAGTCGACATCCAGACCTACTTCTCTCAGATGAAAAAAGTCTATGCGACAGCAATCTCTTTGTACGATGAGAGGGGAAGAGTCATCTATTCGACCGACGCCAAAACTATGACCCAAAGCTTGGCAAAACATCCATTCTTTGTTTGGGCGAGGAAAAAAGAGAACAGAGGGAGGGTATCCATTTTCCCACTTCCATCCCATCATTTCAGATTCCTCCTTGCCATTCCCGTATATCAAATCGTTTGGTATGCTACCGATACCATTCCCACTTGGAAATACGCGGGTGTCCTGTCCTCGACCATCGACTTGGGACAATTCCTTGCCAGTGAGTTGAAACTTATTGACCCGGACATGAATCTTCAACAGATATGGATGATGGACAGGGACGGAAGCCTCCTGTTTCAAACTGAACATCATAAGATCTTGGGACAACCTCTTGACCCGGTCAATAAAGAATGTAATTCCTGCCACCCCTCTTTCAAATACGTCGAAAAAATAAAAACGAAGGAGCAAGGAACCGTCGATTACCATGTCAGGCCCTATCCAGTGAGATCGGCCGCTTTTGCTCAGATCGAGCTTGAGGACATCTCCTGGATCCTTGTTCTCAAATCTACTTATAAACAAATCGAAGCCTATGGATGGGAGCGTTTGAAGGGTCAATTGATTCTTCTCGGAACGGTGATCTTCGCCCTTGTAGGCGCTTCCGCTCTCATCAATCGTAACTACAAATTAAAAGTAAAAGCCGAGCAGGAGGTGAAACACCTCCGGGAGAAAGAAGAGCTGGAAGATAAGATCCGGCAATCAGAAAAACAGCTTCGATATCTTTCTTCCCGGCTTTTGACCGCACAGGAAGAGGAAAGAAGTCGGATCTCCAGGGAACTCCATGATGAGTTAGGCCAGGCCCTGGCAGTCTTGAAGTTCCAGTTGAGATTCATCGAGAGGAACCTCCAAGTAGATCAAACAGCGTTGAAGGAAGAATGTGAACGGAATCTGGAATATATTGACCAGGTCATCGAAGACGTTCGAAGGCTTTCGCGCGATCTGACCCCTTCCCTTCTTGAGGATCTCGGCCTCTCAGCGGCTCTTCGATGGCTTATCCACAACTTCACCCAAAACGACCATTTTCAGATTTCACTTGACATGCGAGAGATCGATCATCTCTTCCCTTTGCAGGCCCAAATCATCATCTACAGAATCTTCCAGGAAGCCCTGACCAACATCGGGAAACACGCCCAGGCCACGCAACTCTCAGTGATCATCAAGGAGGAGAACGGGCATGTCTCTTTCTCCGTGGAGGACAATGGGATGGGGTTCGACGTGAAGGAAGTCTCGACGAGGGGTATTCATGAAAAAGGGTTGGGGCTGACCATTATGGACGAGCGGGTGCAGATGCTGGGAGGCTCCCTGAAGGTGGACAGCCAGGAAGGACGGGGGACCCGGGTCACCTTTACCGTCCCCGTTGAGAAGGAGGTCACCTCGTAGTGGCTCCTTACCGGATCATACTGGCCGATGATCACGTCTTATTGCGCCAGGGCCTGAAGAGAATTATCGCTGAGGCAGGTGACCTCGAAATCATAGGAGAGGCGGGAGATGGCCTTGAGCTCCTCGGTCTATTGAATCATCTGAGCCCCGACATGGTCATTCTCGATATATCCATGCCGAACCTCCGGGGAATCGAAGCCATCCATGAAGTCACAACGACTTACCCGGAGGTGAAAATTCTCGTCTTGACGATGCACAAGGGGAAAGAGTATCTCTATCAGGCCATCTCCTCCGGTGCTAAAGGCTATCTCCTCAAAGATGATGCAGACAAGGAGCTTTTCTCCGCCATCGAGACGATTCGAAATGGGAAAATCTATGTGTCTCCCCTTCTCGCCGAAGATTTAACCGATGACTGGGCACAGATCTGCCGGGGAAAAAGCCAGCTCCTCCTCCAATCGGAGCCTCTGACTCTCCGCGAAAGGCAGGTTTTAAAGCTCATCGCCGAGGGGAGATCGAACAAAGATATTGCAGATCTCCTTTATATTAGCGTCCGCACGGTGGAACGCCATCGTGCCAATATCATGGAAAAGCTTAACTTGAAGAAGACCGCAGATTTGGTCAAATACGCGATCCAGAAGGGCTACGTCTAACACCTTGGAATACTGGAATATTGGAATACTGGAATATTGGAATACTGGAATAATGGAATAATGGAATAATGGAATAATGGAATGACGGGAAGACCCTGAAAAACCGGAACGGTAACATAATGGAATATTGGGACAAACCCGAAACAATGAAATATTAGAAGCAAACTGGAACGATGGAATAATGGAATATTGGGAAAACCCTGAAAAACCGGAATAGTGGAATGATGGGATAGTACAACTGGAATAATGGAAGACTGGAATAGTGGAATATTGGGTTAATGAAAAAAATGGAATACATGAAGATTGGAAGATCCAGAGAAAAAATATCCAATCATACCAACTAAAGTCATGTGGAATCGAAGCTCTCTTCCCAATGGCCCAATCTTTGCTTCTTCTGAAGGGATTCTATCAATTTAAGTAAACCATTTTCAACTTTGTAATGGAGTTTATCTAATTCCTCGTAATCTCCTTCAGTGATTTGACCCGCCTTTCTGAAGCTTTCATAACATGAATGAAATTCCCCGCAAGACCCGAGCGCAATGTTTAGGTGATTCAAATATTCCTTCAAACTACGCCGGCAATATCCTTCAGAGATGTTTCTTGAAATGCTATGCACGGCATCCAGAGCGTTGCTTACGATTTTCTTGAGTTCAAAAGGAAATTTGGAAAAAATCTTAAGAGCCAGGATATAAAGGCTTACTGCATCTTCCCACACCTTAAGCTTTTTAAAGCCTCTATTGATGTTCTTTCGATCCATGACTAACCTATCTCATAAATCGTAAGATTTATCAACCGAAATCCTCCCATCTCTTATCTTTCCCTCATTTATTTTGCATTTCCCAATATTCCAACCTTCCATCATTCCATCATTCCAGCCTTGCGGCTGCGTATTTTTACCCATACAAGATTGGGGGTTTTTGCGGATTGTTTTTGACCATTCGGAACGATATCCTGGCCCCCCATAGGGAAGAAACAATGTCGGCAGGAGATTCTTACCACATTGTGTTGGCAGACGATCATACCCTGGTCCGCCAGGGAGTGAAGAAGATTCTTGAAGGAAGGTGTGATCTGGAAGTGGTTGGCGAGGCTTGCGACGGCCTCGATCTCCTCAACTTTCTGAAGATGTGCCAGTTAAGCCCCCACATGGTCATTCTTGATATATCGATGCCCAATCTTTCAGGGTTAGAAGCCACTCGCCAGATCAAAGAGATGTATCCCGGAATAAAAGTTCTGGTTCTGACGATGCACAAAAACAAGGAATACGTTGATTACGCCATCACAGCCGGCGCGGACGGCTACGTCTTGAAGGAAGATGCAGACAGGGTGCTTTTCTCAGCCATAGATAGCATCCGAATGGGGGGGCAATTTGTTTCTCCCATCCTCTTGGAAAAAACAGGATGAAAGCTCGGGAGCCGGAAAGAGGCTGGTCTATATAGATAAAATACACGCTGACAAACTAAGGAGTATCGATCTTATCAGAAAAAATACGGTTTTTCAGAGAGAAAAATACCGTGTTCACCCCATTTATCCCAAGAACCGTTCAGTATAATCTGGGGAAAAACTAAGATTTTCAAAACAAGGAACGAGAATAGTTCACGCGAAGTTGGACCAGACGAACGGACCCAAAAAGGGTTTAAAGCTTAACAAGGAGGGAAGTTTTATGACACGCAATGTCGGTTGCCCAGGAAAAGCTTTAAAGAGTTATCTGATCACTTTCATCTTTTTGTTTTGCCTGTTTCTTCTATCATCAGGTGCTCAAGCTTTTACTTTGAACGTAGTGGATGGGAATGGCGCACCCATTACCGGAGGGTTCCGCTATCTGGTGGAGGAGGATAACACCCACCTCGCTGTCCCCGGAGTCGTGGTGAACAACAGTATCGGCCTGAGTATTCATAATAGCCATGCGCCGGTGATAACGAAGGGAGACTCAGGCACAGCCTCCTCCGTCAACGTCGGTCTTCCCCCCAATACACGATACTTTGTTTCCGTTCTTCCTCATTCAGGATATGCGAATGGAGGCACGGTTGTGCCGGCATCGATGGATTTTGATTTTGTCAGCAATACGATTACTGTCGTGGTCCACGTACTTCCCCTGCCGACCGCCCAGATATCCGTAATAACCTTTCTTGATCAAAACCCGATCAACAATGGATTCGACGAACATGACACGAGACTTGGCGGTTGCACTGTCGTCATCTCAGATGTGGGAGGCCCAGTCACGCAGGACGCCTTCGGGAACCCACTCGGAACGCGATATCAATTCGACCCCGCAACGGGCGACCCTATAATGGTTGACGGCAGCCCGGTTGTGGCGCAGATTGGGAGTGGAACCATCACCACCCTCACACAGGACCAATTTAATGCTGGCGGAGCCCAGAATCCTTACAATCTAAATGTTGGTGAAGCCCTGATCAAGTATATCCCGCCCGGGAAATATGGGGTCATCGTTAACCCTCCCGGATTCGATAATTCTGGCAACCCAATGCGTTTTGTTCAAACCACGACGATAGAAGGGACTCCTACCATCGACGCCTGGGTCAAGGCAAATGAACCTACAATGTTTGTGGAGGGGTTTGGGGTCGGCTTCAAACATGTGGCTTTCGGGTTTGTCAAAACCACTCCGGGAGCTCAAACCTTTAAAGGCCAAATCCTCGATGTGCTTCCATGGAATGCCGCGCCTCCTGCAGGGGGCACGGGCACGATCACCGGAAGGCTTCGCTATAACCACTTTTCCAAGCCCCCAATGACACAGGGGTTTTTCCCCGGGGACCCTGTTCCCGAGTGCTGGGTTGGTTTAAATAATCCGCTTGCCACGCCGGGAGCGGGAATCCCAGCAGGACTTTATGCCACGGTCTGTAACGCAGACAGTTCCTTTACCATCTCAGGGGTTCCTCCTGGCACCTACCAATTGGTCACATGGGACAGGCCCCTGGACAGTCTTTTCGGATTTAATACCGTGACGGTCCCGGCTGGAGGCGGAACTGTTGCCCTTGGCGATATCCTGATTTTCCGCTGGTTCGGAACGCTAAAGGGCTCCATATTTGTGGACACCAACCAGAATGGTATTCGGGATCCCGGCGAATCCGGCGTACTGGGTGGCGGCCTAAATCTTAATCTCCGTTTCAGGGATGGATCGATCTACCAGTTTTCACCAACAGATCCTCTCGGCGAATACGAATTCGCTGAGGTCTTTCCTTTCTTCAAGTGGCTGGTTGCCGAGGTAGATTTTTCCCGATTAAAAGCAACGGGTATGACCACGGTGGTGGACAATGGCGGACCGCTTCAACCCCTCCCGATCTATCCTTATTCGATTGTAAATTCTCCGCAACCCCAGCCGGAGAATGGCAATTTAGGCTGGCGAACGGAGACCGGGCCTGTTCTAACGCAAGCCATGCACCTCTTCCTCAACCAGACCAACTGGATCGATTGGGGAAAGGTAAATTATCCTGCAGGTGAAAACGGTGGCATTACCGGAATCGTCTTTTATGCGACCACCCGGGCGGAGGATGACCCAGGGTTGGCAGGAGCAGAGCTCTGGGAACCCGGTATCCCACGGGTTCAAGTAAACCTCTATGAAGATTTTAACAATGACGGGATAGCCGATGGTCCACCCATTGATGTTGCCTTTACCGACAGCTGGGATGACAACAAGCCAACAGGTTGCGTTCAGACCGTCCCCATTGTTCATGGCTTGCCGGTAGCCGAATGTGCCGATGCCTTCCACACCTGGAACCAGGTGAGGCCCGGCGTTTTTGATGGAGGATATGCCTTTGGTTCTCCAGCCGGTCAACCCACCCTTCCACCTGGGACATATATCGTTGAGGTGATACCGCCTCCCGGCTATGAACTTTTAAAAGAGGAAGACAAGAATGTCGATTTCGGAAATTCATACAAACCGAGTCCACTTGCGGAGCCCCCTCCCTGCGTAGGTGGACCTCATCTGGTTCCTGCTGAACTGAGCCTATTTCCGGGGGTCCCGTCTGCCTTCGCCGGCCAGACAAGGCCTCTCTGCGACCGTAAGCAAGTCGTTCTTGCGCAAGGCCAGAATGCGGCCGCAGACTTCTTCCTTTTCACCGAGGTCCCGAAGGCGGCCCGGGCTGTGGGATTTACAAACAATGACCTGGCCGCTGAGTTTAATATTTTCAGCCCTAACTTCGGTGAGAAATTAGCGCCTTCCTGGATCCCTGTCTCCTTTAAGGACTGGACCGGTAAAGAGATCGTTCGGGTCTACACCGATGAATTCGGCAGCTATAACGCCATGCTGCCATCGACGTATTCAATGAATGTTCCGACGCCATCGGGAGTTTCCCCCAACATGATCACTTTGGTCCTGAATGACCCGATCAGGGCTGACGGAAGCCCGGATCCTTTCTATAACCCGACCTTCAGCGTCACCCCATGGACCTTCGAATATTTTCCTGGAAAAACCACGTATCTTGATACACCGCTGGTACCCATGACAGCCTTTGCAACGGCTGGCGTGGGTGTCGATACCCAACCACCTACTTTATCCCCGGTGATAAGAGCCGTCTCGACACCGAATTACCCAGCCCCGACAGGTGGCCCTGTGATCTGCACCAATGCTACTCTGCCCGCGAATATTACGATCACCTCTGCCGGGTTGACTTCAGTATTGAATCCTAATTATGTTCCCGGAGTTTCTGGAGCGCTCTATATCACAAGAAATTACGGCTTTGGGAATACTCAGGGTACTGTGACCCTTGATGGAGTACCCTTGGCAATCGTCAGCTGGACCGATGCGTCCATTACGGCCACCGTTCCAATCGGTGCAACCACAGGTCGGCTTTCGGTCACTCGAGGGGACAATGGCAGAACAACCGAGATAGGTGTGACGCTCAACGTCGTAAACTGCGCTACGACCACAGTCAGAAACGTCGTTCCAAATCCGGTCGTCGGAGCAACTCCGATTCAGGACGCCATCGACGCTGCAAATCCAGGGGATCTCATTCTGGTCGCTCCTGGAATCTACAACGAAAACGTCGTTATGAACAAGCCGGTGCGGCTGCAGGGTGCCGGAGCAGGCTCCACGTCGATCAATGCGAACCCCATCCCTATCGAAAGGCTTCAGCTCTGGCATAACCGGATGAATGCTCTTGGGGCCAGAGAATTTGTTGCCTTCCTCCTCAAAGATCCATTCGTGGCAAGTGAGGCCCCTTCGGTTATTGTGGTGGGGCAAACGGAGTTTCCGAACGGCAACTTACAGAATCCTCTCCCCGGGACCCAATTTTTGAATCCAGGCTTTCCTTTTACAGTCCCCGGCCAAGCAGCCATTGATGGTTTCACTTTCTTCGGCTCGAAGGCGGGCGGCGGGATCTTTGTAGTAAGCGGCGCTAACTACCTGGTGATCAGCAACAATGAAATCTCTAACAACCAGGGCAACCTTGCCGGCGGCATAGCCGTTGGCACGCCGGATTCGGGTTTCGACGCCAATAACACCTTCATCGTCATTCGCAACAACAAGATTCACAGAAACGGTGGCACCCAAGGCGCGGGCGGTATCGCCATGAATGAAGGCGCTCATAATTATCTGGTAGAAGGGAACCTGATCACGGGCAATCTCGCCCGGTTTTTTGGGGGAGGCTTCGCCCATCAGGGTTTGAGTCGGGACGTCACGATTGCCGGAAACCAGGTACTCTTTAATGAGAACCACTTTGGCGCCTTGCTGGCTCGAGCGGGCGAAGGTGGAGGAATCTTTGTGGGCGGCGATGTAGCCGGCGGTACGGGTTCCGGCTCCATCACAATCGACGGCAACCTGATACAGGGGAACCTCACTGGCTCCGGGAATGGCGGCGGCATTATCGCCTTCGCGATAAACGGTGACGATGTAAGAAATAACCCCGGTGATCCAAATGCATGGTACCAACTGAAGATCTTCAACAACATCATTGTCAATAATGTCGCGGCCCGGGCCGGCGCAGGAATCTTCCTGCAGGATGTTGTCAGTTCCAAGGCATTCATCATCAATAATACCATCGCGAACAACGACAGTACTGCCACCAGTGCCTTGGCCTTTGCACCGGGGGCGGCCAACTCAACTCCCCAGCCCTCTGGGGTGGTTACAGGCGTTCACAGCGCCGGTAACGTCGGCGGTTTGTTGATGCTACGTGACCTGCTGTTGGCAGCAGGAGTCAATGAAACTTACTCCAATCCAACTCTGAGAAATAACATCATCTGGAATAACCGATCCTTCTTCAATAACGCTTCCCTTAATGGAGGAGCTGGAGGATTAGCTCCTAATCCAACCCTGCCTGTTTGGGATCTGGGGGTAGTCAATGCGGTGACCCCTGTGTCCCTTAGTCCCCAGAACTGTCTCCTCACCCAGCTTAACCCTGCGGGTCCAGATAATTATACTGGCAATGGTAACCTCGCTGGCAACCCACTTTTTTACTCCGCCTATTCTAACTCCCTCACATCGGCTACCGTTCTCGATGAAGGAGGAAACGCCATTTCCGTCAGGTTTGCACCTACGACGCTCACAGGGAATTATCATATCCAAAACGGTTCACCCGCTATTGGAGGGGGACAGGCAGTTACAGATCCGGAACTGGCGCTTGACTACGATGGCCAAAACAGGCCAAATAGTGGGTCCGTAGATATCGGAGCGGATGAGTGGTATGCGGGTGAGACATTCTTCACCATTACCGCTACAGCAGGTGCAGGGGGGGCCATTGCCCCTGCTGGTTCTGTGAATGTCAGCAGCGGGGCAGATCAGAGATTTGATATCATTCCCAATGCCTGCTACACCACAACCACCGTCAATGTCGATGGAACGCCATTGGCGCCTGTTCCAACGTATACGTTTACAAATGTAACAGCGCCCCACACAATCGTGGCAGGCTTTGCACTCAGCGCCTTGACCATAACAGCCCAGCAGTCTCCTGGAGGGATCATTATTCCAGCTGGAGCTACAGCGAATATCCCTTGCGGGAACAGCGTCACTTATACCATTGTGGCTAATCCTGGTTTTTACATCGTGGATGTCCTGGCGGACCTTGTCTCGATCGGACCCATTACCAATGTTTCCACGACAGACTACACTTTTAATAACATAACGAGAGACCATACCATTACTGCCCTCTTTGCATCGACAACAGGAGCCTTTACCATCGCTGCCTCCTCTGGAGCAGGCGGAACCGTGACACCTGCCGGTGTAACGGCCTATAACCTCGGAGCGAACGCTGTGTATAGCATCACGCCGGATCCCAACTACCGAATCGTCGACGTGGTCGTTGACGGCGTATCGCAAGGGCCTGTGACAAGCTACACCTTCAACAACATTCAGGCTGATCATACGATCAGCGCGAGCTTCGTCATCCAAGGATCCTTCCTCGTTACAGCATCAGTCAACACTGGAGGGACGATCGATCCTGTTGGGCCGGTGTCGGTCCTTCCCGGAGAGAACCTGGCCTTTTCCATCACACCCGCGGCGGGATATCGCATCGGTGATGTCATCGTTGATGGCGTCTCACAGGGTCCGATTGCTTTCTACCTCTTTTCCAATATTCAGGCTGATCACACAATCTCAGTGACGTTTATCACCAATATCCCAGGGGTCATTCGATCCTATTACAATAACATTCTTGACCGGGCTCCGGATCAGGCGGGTTTGGATTTTTGGGTTTCAGAGATTAGTCGGATTGTGGGTTTAGGGATTGATATCAACGAAGGTTTTATTGCTCTTGCCAAGAACTTCTTCAATTCAACGGAGTATCTTGGCATGGCCAAGACGGATGTGGCCTATGTGATAGATCTGTATGAGACCTTCTTGCAGCGGGTTCCGGCTCAGGCAGAAATTGATTACTGGGTGGGGTATCTGACCACGGGGATGAGCAGAAATATTGCCTTGAACTATTTTGTTTACAGTCCGGAGTTCAAGCTTTACATGGAAGGGATCTTCGGGGTGAGTACGGCGAGGCCGGAGAATAATCTGGTCAACGATTTTTATCGTGGGATTCTGGGTCGTCTTCCGGACACCGGTGGGTTTAATGGGTATTTGGGGTTA
>Ga0105106_10001443_pt1 | contig 17173 bp, 18 predicted proteins | sample PPLLaktember2015_5_FD_79109 | JGI IMG/M metagenome (GOLD analysis project Ga0105106, IMG submission 79109) | Freshwater sediment microbial communities from Prairie Pothole Lake near Jamestown, North Dakota, USA - PPLs Lake P8 Core (1) Depth... | ecosystem: Environmental > Aquatic > Freshwater >...
AGGGCCTGAAGATGTTCGAGAAAGTCGGCATTCCCATTATTGGGGTGGTTGAAAACATGAGCCTGCATATCTGCTCGAACTGCGGCCACGAAGAACGCATCTTCGGCGAAGGCGGCGGCGAGCGCATGTGCAAGGACTACAGCGTCGAATTCCTCGGCGCACTGCCGCTCGATGGAGCAATCCGCGCCGATACCGATTCCGGCAGGCCGTCGGTGGTGTCCGATCCGGACGGACGCGTGACCGAAATCTACAAAAAGATCGCGCGCCGCGTGGCGGTGAAGATCGGCGAGACAGCGGTGGATCACTCCAACAAGTTCCCCAACATCGTCATTTCCAACACCTGATGAGCATCAAGTCCGACCGATGGATCCGCCGCATGGCGGCGGAGCATGGCATGATCGAACCGTTCGAACCGGGGCAGATCAAGCAGGTGGGTGGTCGTTCCATCGTGTCGTACGGCACGTCGAGCTACGGCTATGATGTGCGCTGCGCCAGCGAATTCAAACTGTTCACCAATCTCAACAGCACCATCGTTGATCCCAAGGCATTCGACCCGAGTTCTTTCGTCGAGGTCAAGGGCGATTCCTGCATCATCCCGCCCAATTCGTTCGCGCTGGCGCGTACCGTGGAATACTTTCGCATTCCGCGCAGCGTCCTGACGATCTGCCTGGGCAAAAGCACCTATGCGCGCTGCGGCATCATCGTCAACGTGACGCCGTTGGAACCAGAATGGGAAGGCCACGTGACGCTGGAGTTTTCCAACACCACGCCGCTGCCTGCGCGGATTTACGCCAACGAAGGCGTGGCGCAGATGCTGTTCCTGGAATCCGACGAGGTGTGCGAAACTTCGTACCGCGACCGCGGCGGCAAATACCAGGGCCAGGTCGGCGTGACGCTACCGAAGATTTAATCCCGGGGTTGCCGGGGATTCGTATAATCCGCTTTTTTCCAACCCGTCCTACGGCTTCCCTCTGGAGCAGGCCATGCGCTTTCGTTTCCCCATTGTCATCATCGACGAAGATTTCCGTTCCGAAAACGCGTCCGGGCTGGGCATACGCACCCTGGCCGAGGCGATCGAAAAGGAAGGCATGGAAGTGCTCGGCGTCACCAATTACGGTGACCTGACCTCGTTCGCCCAGCAGCAGGCACGCGCTTCGGCTTTTGTGCTGTCGATCGATGACGAGGAGCTTGCCGGTTCAGCCGAGGATGCCCAGGCTGCGCTGCAGAAGCTGCGCGGCTTCGTCGAGGAAGTACGCTTCCGCAATGCCGAAATTCCTATTTTCCTGCATGGCGAAACCCGCACCGCCCGCCATATCCCTAACGACATCCTGCGCGAACTCAACGGTTTCATCCACATGCTGGAGGACACACCGGAGTTTCTCGCCCGCTATATCGGGCGTGAAGCGCGCGCCTATCTCGATTCGCTGGTGCCGCCGTTCTTCCGCGCGCTGACGCATTACGCAGCCGACGGTTCGTATTCCTGGCACTGTCCCGGCCATTCCGGCGGGGTGGCGTTCCTGAAGTCGCCGATCGGCCAGATGTTCCATCAGTTCTTCGGCGAGAACCTGCTGCGTGCAGACGTCTGCAACGCAGTGGACGAACTCGGACAACTGCTCGACCACACCGGTCCGGTGGGGGCGTCGGAGCGCAACGCGGCGCGCATTTTCAACTGCGACCACCTGTTCTTCGTCACCAACGGCACCTCGTCATCCAACAAGATGGTCTGGCACGCCACCGTCGCGCCGGGCGACATCGTCGTGGTCGACCGCAACTGCCACAAGTCGATCCTGCACGCCATCATGATGTGCGGCGCGATTCCGATTTTCCTGACGCCGACGCGCAACCACTACGGCATCATCGGGCCGATTCCACTGGACGAGTTCCGGCCGGAGAACATCGAGAAGAAAATCGCCGCGCATCCGTTTGCCAAGGACGTGAAGCGCAAGCCGCGCATTCTCACCATCACCCAGTCGACCTACGACGGCATTCTCTACAACGTTGACATGATCAAGGAACTGCTCGGCGACTACATCGACACCCTGCATTTCGACGAAGCCTGGCTGCCGCACGCAACCTTCCATGACTTCTACCGCGGCATGCACGCCATCGGCAAGGATCGTCCGCGCGCCAAGGATGCGCTGGTGTTCGCCACCCAGTCGACCCATAAGATGCTGGCGGGTTTGAGCCAGGCTTCGCAGATCCTGGTGCAGGATTCGGAGACACGCAAGCTCGACTTCCACCGCTTCAACGAAGCCTACCTGATGCATACCTCGACCTCGCCGCAGTACGCCATCATCGCCTCGTGTGATGTGGCGGCGGCGATGATGGAACCGCCTGGCGGCCCCGCACTGGTCGAGGAATCGATCAAGGAAGCGCTGGATTTCCGTCGAGCCATCCGCAAGGTCGACGAGGAATTCGGTGACTCCTGGTGGTTCAAGGTGTGGGGGCCGCAGAAGCTGGCCGAGGAAGACGTGGGCGACCGCGAGGACTGGATGCTGAAAGCCGGCGAGCGCTGGCACGAATTCGGCAACATCGCGCCGGGCTTCAACATGCTCGACCCGATCAAGGCCACGGTCATCACACCTGGACTGGACATGGACGGCGCCTTCGCCGACTGGGGCATCCCGGCGGCGATCGTCACCAAGTACCTGGCCGAACACGGCGTCATCGTCGAGAAGACCGGCCTCTATTCCTTCTTCATCATGTTCACCATCGGCATCACCAAGGGCCGCTGGAACACGCTGGTGACCGCGCTGCAGCAGTTCAAGGCCGACTACGATGAAAACCAGCCGCTATGGCGCGTGCTGCCCGAGTTCATCGAAAAGCATCAGCGCTATGAGAAAACCGGTCTCAAGGACCTGTGCGACCAGATCCACACCATCTACAAGGCCAATGATGTTGCGCGGCTGACGACCGAAATGTACCTGTCGGAAATGGCGCCTGCGATGAAACCGGCCGACGCATTTGCCAAGATGGCGCATCGTGAGATCGAGCGGGTCGATATCGACCGACTTGAAGGCCGCATCACCGCCATGCTGGTGACGCCTTACCCGCCGGGCATTCCGCTGCTGATCCCGGGCGAGCGTTTCAATGCCACCATCGTGCGCTATCTGCAGTTCACCCGTGATTTCAACGACAAATTCCCCGGTTTCGAGACCGACGTGCACGGCCTGGTCGAGGACGTCGTGGATGGAAAGCCGCGCTATTACGTCGACTGCGTGATCTGATTGTTGACCCGTAAGCGCTGAGAGCGCTTGATTTGTCAGGCAAAAAGCGTATGATTTGCAGTCCCCGGTTTGCCGGGGATTGTTCTTTTTAGCAGTATTGACCTTGCTCCACCGCACCGCAGCGGGGGGCTGAACCGAAAGGAAACTTGATGCGGCATTATGAAATCGTATTTATCGTCCACCCCGATCAGAGCGAGCAGGTGCCCGCCATGATCGAACGCTATCGCAGCAACATCGCCACGCGCGGCGGCAGCGTCCATCGCCTGGAAGACTGGGGCCGCCGCCAGATGGCCTACCCGATCCAGAAAGTCCACAAGGCGCATTACGTTCTGATGAACATCGAGTGCGACCAGGAAACCCTGGAAGAGCTCGAGCATGGATTCAAGTTCAACGACGCCGTGCTGCGTCAACTGACCATCAAGCGTGACGATGCCGTCACCACGGCCTCGCCGATGATGAAGGAAGAAAAGTCGCGCGACATCCTGGAATCCGCCAAACCGGTAGCTCCGCAGACAGAAGCTGCAGCCGAACAGCCTGCCGCTGCCTGAGTGGTCTGAATGATTGAATAGGCTGGTCATCAGCGGAGACCTCATTCAGGTTGACCCTTTGCGATACAGCCCGGCTGGCGTGCCCATCGCTGAAGCGGTAATCCATCACCGCAGCAGCCAGGAAGTGGCAACGCAAGCCCGGGAAGTCGAATGCGAGTTGACGGTGCAGGCAAGCGGACCGCTTGCCACCCGACTGTCGCAGCAGACCACTGGAACGCAGGTCAAACTGGAAGGTGTGTTGAACCGACGTAGTGTGAACAGCCGGCAATTGATCTTGATATTGAATCGAATCGAAAAGGAATAATCATGGCACGTCCCATGGGTGGTAAATCAGGCGGCAAGTTCGCCAAAAAAGGCGGCCGCGACAGCGGCAACCGTGGACTCTTCAAGCGTCGCAAGTTCTGTCGCTTCACCGCTGAAAAGGTGGTTGAAGTCGATTACAAGGACATCGATGTGCTGAAGGAATTCATCGCCGAGAACGGCCGCATCATCCCGGCCCGCATCACCGGTACCAAGGCACACTATCAGCGCCAGCTGGGCACCGCGATCAAGCGTGCGCGCTTCCTGGCGCTCATGCCTTACACCGACCTGCATTGAGGAGACGACCATGCAAGTGATACTGATGGATAAAGTCGTCAACCTGGGCAATCTGGGTGACGTGGTCAAGGTGAAAGACGGCTATGCCCGCAACTTTCTGATTCCCACCGGCCGTGCGCGTCGTGCCACGCAAGCCAACATGGATGCGTTTACCGCGCAGAAGGCCGAGCTGGAGCGGGTTGCTGCCGAGAAACTGGCCGATGCACAGCGCCGAGCCGAAAAAGTGGAAGGTGTCGTGATCACGATCCGCCAGAAAGCCGGCGTCGATGGCCGTCTGTTCGGTTCGATTACCAACGTAGACATTGCCGATGCCCTCAAGGCGCAAGGCCATGACACGGCAAAATCGGAAGTTCGCATGCCGGAAGGTCCGTTCAAGGCTATCGGGGAATACCCGGTGGTGCTGGGTCTGCATCACGACGTGACCGCCACCATTACGGTGGTTGTGGCAGGCGAGCAATAATCCAGCCAGAAACGTCTCAAAAGGGAGCCGCCGGCTCCCTTTTTTTATCCCCGGCTGTTCAGGCCTTATCCACAGGCTTATCCCTTGGTCAGGGCGGGACTGAAGACTAGAATCCCGCCATGGCTGCCATCCACACATTGACTACAAACCCAGATCCCCAGCTGGCGCAGATGCGCCTACCGCCGCACTCGCTGGAAGCGGAGCAGGCGGTGCTGGGCGGCTTGCTGCTGGACAACAGTGCATGGGATCGCATCGGTGACGTGGTGTCGGAAAGTGACTTGTATCGTCAGGATCATCGTCAGATCCTGCGTGCGATCGTGCGGCAGATTGCCGAAAACCGGCCGGCCGATGCGGTGACGGTTTCCGAGGCGCTGCAGTCCTTGGGGCAGCTTGAAAGCGTCGGCGGACTTGCCTACATCGTTGCGCTGGCAAGCAATACGCCGTCGGCTGCCAACATCCGCCGCTATGCCGAAATCGTGCGCGAGCGCTCGGTGATGCGACGTCTGGCCGAGGTGGCGACCGGGATCGCCGATACCGCTTATGCGCCAGCCGGGCGCAGCGCCTCGCAGCTGCTCGACGAGGCCGAGGCCAAGGTGTTCGAAATTGCAGAATCCGGCAGCCGGGGGCAGGCGGGCTTCACCGAAATCAAGCCGCTGCTGAAAGAGGTAGTCGAACGCATCGACGAGCTATATCACCGCGACAACGATTCCGGTATCACCGGCGTGCCCACGGGTTTTCATGACCTGGACCAGAAAACCTCGGGCCTGCAACCGGGTGATCTCATCATCGTCGCCGGCCGACCCTCCATGGGCAAGACCGCGTTCTCGCTCAACATGGCCGAGAACGTCGCGCTCGATTCCGGCCTGCCGGTGGCAGTATTCTCGATGGAAATGGGCGGCACCCAGCTGGTGATGCGGATGATCGGCTCGGTCGGCAAGCTCGACCAGCACCGGCTGCGCACCGGCAAACTGGGAGAGGATGACTGGCAGCGTCTCACCTATGCGCTCGGCAAACTCAACGAAGCGCCGGTTTTCATCGACGAAACGCCCGGCCTCAACGTGCTGGAGCTGCGCGCGCGGGCACGCCGGCTGATGCGGCAGTGCGGCCAGCTCGGCCTTATCGTGATCGACTACCTGCAGCTGATGTCGGCCAGCAGTTCGGGTGAAAACCGCGCCACCGAAATTTCGGAAATCTCGCGTGCGTTGAAGGGTTTGGCGAAGGAACTGCATGTGCCGGTGGTCGCCCTGTCACAGCTTAATCGTGGACTGGAACAGCGTCCCAACAAGCGCCCGGTCATGTCCGATCTGCGTGAGTCGGGTGCCATCGAACAGGATGCCGACGTCATCCTGTTCATCTATCGCGATGAGGTCTACAACCCTGACACGCAGGACAAGGGCACCGCCGAAATCATCATCAGCAAGCAACGCAACGGCCCCATCGGCACAGTACGGCTGGCGTTCATAGGCGAATACACGCGTTTCGAGTCGCTCGCACAGCCGGGGTCTTACTGAGCTGGCCGTTTCAATTTGCCCGCTCCGCTTGATCCGTGTCAGCCATGAATGTTTTCATCCAGCCGGGCGTATGAATGAATACGCTGATTCTTCTCGGCACTTGCCTACCGGCCACGTCGCGGCGCGATCATCGGAAGAATCGATGAGGCATCCTGGCTGATTCCATGCGTCCCATCAAAGCGAGAATCTCCGTCGATGCCATGGCGCACAACCTGCGGGTGGCACGCAACCACGCAGGGAACGCGCGGACGTTTGCCGTCGTCAAGGCCAACGCCTACGGGCATGGACTGTCGCGCGCGCGCCGCGCATTCGCGGCGGCCGACGGATTCGCCGTGCTGACGCTGGAGGAGGCAGCCAACCTGCGCTTGATGGGGGTGGAGCAGCCGATCATGCTGCTGGAAGGGATATTCGGCGTGGATGAAATCGCCGCTTGCGCCGAACTGGATTTATGGCCGGTGCTGCACCATGCGGCGCAACTCGACTGGCTGCAGCAACAGCCACCGGCACGTCCCCTCCAGATTTTCCTCAAGTTCGACAGCGGCATGCATCGGCTGGGGTTTTCGCTGACGGACCATGCCGACCTCATCGCACGGGTGCAGCGCCTTCCCGGGGTGGCAGGCGTTACGCTGATGACCCACTTCGCCCAGGCGGATGAAGCGGCGGGAGTCAATTGGCAGCTGCAGCCTTTTTTGAGCGAAACAGCCGTCCATGGCTTGCCATGGAGCACGGCCAACTCGGCAGCCCTGCTGCGTTATCCGGAAACACAGGGAGCGTGGGTGCGCCCAGGCATCATGCTGTATGGCGCGTCACCGTTTGCTGACGTGACGGCTGAGCAATTGGGACTGCGGCCGGCGATGACCCTGCAGTCGGAGATCATCAGCGTACAGACCCTGAAGCCAGGCGAGGGGGTGGGCTACGGCCAGTTGTTTCGTGCCGGGTGTGCGATGCGCGTGGGGGTGGTTGCTTGCGGCTATGCGGACGGCTACCCGCGCCATGCGCCGACCGGCACCCCGATTCAGGTCAATGGCCGCATCAGCCAGACCCTGGGGCGGGTATCGATGGACATGCTGTGCGTGGACCTGAGTGAATGCGACGACGCGGGCCTGGGCAGCCCCGTCGTACTGTGGGGGGATGGCTTGCCGGTGGACACGGTGGCCGCCGCGGCCGGCACGACGGCGTATGAACTGCTGTGCGCGCTGGCCGCGCGTGTCCCGGTGGACGAAACCGGCTGAAATCTGGCTAGTGCGTGGTGCCGAACGAAGGATCGCGCGTGCCCGGCGGCATTGGCAGACCGGCGTAGCGGGTGGCCTGGGCGACCGGCCCCAGCGGGAACAGATTGTAGAGAGACTTGTGCCCGCCCAGTCCGGCAAACTCTTCCTCCAATGAACGCATCAGCATCCGTGCATTGATCGTGCCGCCGTGGTCGGCGTAGCAGTCGCGCAGATAGCGGATGATGCCCATGTGATCATCGGTCAGTTCCAGCCCATCCTGTCGCGCCATTTCGATGGCCTGGTCTTCCGTCCAGGCATCCAGTTCAATCAGGTGACCGCGCATTGTGGGTCCGCTGTGTTCCTGTGCCACCAGTTTGTTGATGTCCAGCATCGTCTTCTCCTGAAATACGGTGATGAGCTTTTTTATAGGACGCACGGGCAAAAAGCCAAGATGTCGCCAGGCAAAACCGACTCTCCCAACTCGCTGACCGGCGCGCTCCGCTTGGCAGGGCAATAGCGCCGGTGTCCATTGCCGGGCGAAGTCAGCGTTGATGCTGCCCAACCTGGCTGGGGACGGGAGGAAGAAAGCACTCCAGATGGCGTTCACCCAGAGTGAATGCCATGCAGTCGAGGCTGCCTGCAGCAGTGGCCAGCGCTGCGGCAAACGCCGGAAAATCGATGATGCCCTCGTAAATCTCCAGCCACGTCGACGCATCGTCACAGCGCATCAGGCGTCGTGGCGGCTGGCTGCAATAAGCGGCCATCTGGATCAACAGGGTGTCGATCCGTGCAGCGGCATGGGCTGCCTGCCCTGGATCGATCCGGTAATAGATGTAGACCTGCCGCACCTACTCGGGCAGGGCGTAGGGCAGGGGCTTCAGGCTCAATGCGGCACCGTCGGCAGCCTTCAGGTGCAGGGTCTGCGTGTTCGCACTCTCGACCTGGGCCACGGCCAGCACGTCGAAGCCGCCGCTCGGCGCCGGTGCCGCATTGACCACCATGCCGGTAGCCTGGCCTTCGATGTCGGCGCTGTAGAGGTTGTCGCCCGGGGCGGCTTCCGCATCCACATGCGCCAGGAACATACGGCGCTTGAGCTTGCCCAGGTACTGGCTGCGCGCGACGATTTCCTGGCCGGGATAACAGCCTTTCTGAAAACTCACGCCGCCGATGACTTCGAGGTTGACCATCTGCGGCACGAATTGCTCCTGCGTCGCGGTGACGATCATCGGTATGCCTGCGTTGAGCCGCAGCCAGTCCCACACCGGCGCCCCGACCGGCGTGGCCGACTGGCACAGTGTCTGCCAGACTGCCGGGGCGTGTTCGGGGGCGATCGACAGCACGAACTTGTCGTCGCCGACACGAATCACCTGGCCCGCCGCGGCGGCCACGGAATGCATGGCGGAGGCCGGCACTTTGCCCATTGCAGCGTTCACCGACGCGAGCGCTGCCTTTCCTGCCACCACCAGCCGCACGGTTTCATCGCTGGCGTCTCGGCCCTGCACCTTGGCGCGCAGAACGAACATGGAAAGCCGCTTGAGCAGTCCGGGGAGGATGTCCCCCGATAATTGCAGACAATAATCCGCGCCCTGCCGCCACATCAGGAAATTGCCGAGCAAGCGCCCTTTCGGGCTGCAGTAGCCATTCCATTGCGCGCTGTCGGCGTTCAAACCACGCACGTCGTTGGTGAGCTGGCCCTGCAGGAAGGGCCCGGTATCGTCGCCGTGGAATGCGATGACGCCGAGTTGCGAAAGATCGGCCACAATGGTGCCGTCGACGCTGGCCATGCGTTCTGCAACGGGATCGCCATAGTGCAGGACGGTGGCATTCTCGATTACAGCGCCGTGGGATTGCAGAAAATTTTTCCAGGATTCGATCACGATACGGTCCAGTCAGAAAATGGGTGCAATAAAGCTCAAAAGTGTACACGCTGATGCGTGAGATTGAACTCAAACCCTCACGCTTGTTGGGGCTGTTGCTACTGGGGATGGCTGCGCTTGCGCTGACGGCCATTTATTCCTCAGCCCTGCCTGGCGCTGTCCAGCTGGCACTGGCGGCGGCACTCATCGGCTTGAGCGGATGGGGCTGGCGACAAACCCGTCACCCGGAGGTATTGCGCCTGACTGTGGACGGCCGACTGCAAAGCCTAAATGAACAGGGAGAATGGGGCGATGTCGAGGTGCTGGGGGACAGTCTGGTTACATCTGCCCTGATCGTGCTGCGTTACCGGCCTCCCGATGGGCTTGTTCGCAGCCTGACCTTGCTGCCCGACAGCACGACGCCAGACGATTTGCGCTGCCTCAGGGTGTCGCTTCGCTGGGCACGCCACACACGCTCGGACACAGCGAACCCGGACGTGGGTTGAGCACCGTGTTGCCTGCAATCGGCAGGGTTTCTGGGTAGTCTTGACTGTAGTGCAACCCCCGGCTTTCCTGCCGCAGTTGTGCGGAACGGATGATGAGGTCGGCGCTTTGCACCAGGTTGCGGAGCTCGATCAGGTCGTTGCTGACGCGAAAGTTGCGGTAGAACTCGTCGATTTCATCACGCAGCAGCCGAATGCGATGGGTGGCGCGCGTGAGCCGCTTATTGGTCCGCACGATGCCGACGTAGTCCCACATGAAACGCCGTAACTCGTCCCAGTTGTGCGAGATCACCACCTCCTCGTCGGGGTCGGTGACACGCGACGCATCCCACGGCGGAAGATCCAGCGCAGGGGCGGGCGGCGTGGCGAGGATGTCGCGCGCGGCGGCATGACCGAATACCAGGCATTCCAGCAGCGAATTCGATGCCAGCCGGTTGGCGCCGTGCAGTCCGGTAAACGTGACTTCGCCTACGGCGTGCAGGTTGCACAGGTCGGTGCGCGCGTGCATGTCGGTGACGACGCCGCCGCAGGTGTAGTGCGCAGCCGGCACTACCGGTATCGGCTGGCGCGTGATGTCGATGCCGAGTTCGAGGCAGCGGCGGTAAATGGTGGGGAAATGCTCGCGCACGAAGTCGGCCGGCTTGTGGCTGATGTCGAGATACACGCAGTCGATGCCGCGTTTCTTCATCTCGAAGTCGATCGCGCGTGCCACCACGTCGCGCGGCGCGAGTTCGGCGCGTTCGTCGTGATATTGCATGAAGCGGCTGCCGTCGGGCAGCAGCAGGTGGCCGCCTTCGCCGCGCACGGCCTCCGAAATGAGGAAGGACTTGGCGTGCGGGTGGTACAGGCAGGTGGGATGGAACTGCACGAACTCCAGGTTGGCCACGCGACAGCCCGCCCGCCATGCCATTGCGATACCGTCGCCGGTCGCGGTGTCGGGGTTGGTGGTGTAGAGATAGACCTTGCCGGCGCCGCCGGTGGCCAGGACGGTATGGCCGGCGGCAAATGTTTCGACCTCGCCGCTATCCTTGTTGAGGGCATAGGCGCCGTGGATCTGCCCCTCCTCGCCACCGGCGCGCTTGCCCGAGATGAGGTCGATCGCGACGTGCTGCTCGAAGAGGTCGATGTTGGGATGGGCACGCACCCGATCGAGCAGGCTGGTCTGCACCGCATGGCCGGTGGCGTCGGCGGCGTGCACCACGCGGCGCCTGGAATGCCCGCCTTCGCGTGACAGATGCAGACCGCCGGTCGCCTGTGGGTCGGGGGTGAAGGCAACGCCGTTCTGCGTCAGCCAGGTGATCATGTTGCGTGCCTGGCTTGCCACCAGCCGGGTGACCGCCTCATCGCACAGGCCTGCGCCGGCCACCAGGGTGTCATGGACGTGGGCTTCGATCGAGTCGCCACTGTCCACCGCGGCGGCTATACCACCTTGCGCCCACTCGCTGGCGCCGTCCGTCATCTGGCGCTTGGTGACAATGGCAATGCGGCGCTGGTCGGCAAGCTTGAGCGCAGTTGTCAGCGCGGCCAGGCCGCTGCCGAGGATGAGGACGTCGTGTCTGTGCATGGTGGTCGGGCGATGATAGCAGGCTTGGGGCGCGGCAGATTAACCCCGTTCGCGGTGAACTTTTTTTACCGGACCCGCTCAGATGGTCGGTAGGATGCGGTCACGTATACTTAAACATAAACAAAAAACCGCAGGGAGATATGTCGGACCGCGAATTGGATCAGGTTCTGGTCGAACGTGCCCAGCAGGGCGACAAGCGTGCTTTCGAGTTGCTGGTGATCAAGTATCACCGCAAGCTGGGGCGGCTGTTGTCGCGCATGGTGCGCGATTCGGCGGAGGTGGAAGATATTACGCAGGAAGCTTTTATCAAGGCGTATCGGGCTTTGCCGGGGTTTCGCGGCGAAAGTGCCTTTTACACCTGGCTCTACCGGATCGCGGTGAATACTGCCAAGAATTATCTGGTGGCGCACAAGCGCATGCCGGTGTCGAGTGATGTCATGGCGGAAGACGCGGAAAATTACGAGGAAGGCGATCTCTTGCGCGACATCGCAACGCCGGATGCGGAACTCCAGACCAAACAGATCGCCAAAGCCGTTAATGAGGCGGTCGATGCCTTGCCAGAGGAATTGAGGACGGCCATCACGCTGCGCGAAATCGATGGCATGAGCTATGAGGAAATCGCGCAAATGATGGAATGCCCGATTGGCACCGTTCGCTCACGGATTTTCCGTGCGCGCGAGGCCATTGCAGAAAAAATCCGCCCGATGCTGGGCACCAGTCAGGATAAAAGGTGGTAACCATGTCAGCTCTTCGCAAATCAGACGCACTTTCCCGGTCCGCGCAAACCGACGACCCCATGCTCCTCACCCTCTCGGCAGTCCTCGATGGCGAAACGCCTCACGCCGAGACCGAAGCCTGCATCAAGGGCATGAAAGGAAATGCTGCCTTGCAGCAAAGCTGGTCCGAATACCATCTGATTGGTGATCTGATGCGGGGCCTGACGCCTGCGCCGGATGATTTCATGGCACGCTTCTCGGCACAGTTGGCAACCGAGCCGACCGTGCTTGCGCCACGTCGCAGCATCTGGGCGCAGCGGGTGGCGGTGGCATCGTTTGCCTCGCTGGCGGTGTGGGGGGTGGTATCGATCACCGGCCTGGTTTCGGAGTCCCCGGCCCCTGCATCCGTGGTGGCGACTATGGCGCCAGGCTTTCAGCAGGCCGCGCTGAGCCCGGAACAGGCCCCTGCCGATACCCAACTCGTGCCCTATCTGGTGGCGCATCAGGAGTTTTCCCCGATGGCGGTGGCCTCACCCTATCAACGGCTGGCGGTGGTGTCGGTGGAGCCTCGCTGATGCGGGCTGGGGTGAGTTGGCGGCAGGGCTGGCTGTTGCTGGGGGTTGCCGGATTGATGGCCTGGTCCGGTATGGCGCGTGCGGATGCCGTGCTCGACTGGCTCAATCGCGCGTCTGACGCGGCCAAAAAACTGAATTACAGCGGTGTATATGTATATCACCACGGCGAACACGTCGAGGTGCTGCGCGTGCTGCACCGTGCCGATGCCAAGAGTGAGCTGGAAAAAATCGAGGTACTGGAGGGGCATCCGCGCCAGTTTCTTCGGGTCAACAACGATGTGTATTGCCACCTCCCGGACGGCAAGCATGTGCGGCTGGAGCGCAATACGACACGCCGATTCTTCCCGGCTTTTCTGCCGGCGCGACCGGGTGACCTGCTCGAATATTACGAAGCAAGTCTCGGCGGAACCGAACGCGTTGCAGGACGCACCAGCCAGGTGGTGATACTGGAACCGCGTGACGGTTATCGCTATGCCTACAACCTGTGGCTGGACAAGATGACCGGTTTGCCACTCAAGTCGCGCATTATCAACAGCAATGGTGCGGCGGTGTCGATGTTCGTGTTCTCCGAGGTCCAGATCGGCGAAGCACCCGACATCCAGATGTTCCGGAACGATCTTGCCGGCAAGCGCATCCAGCGCGCCAGCCTCGACAAGCAGGCCAGCGTGGCCTGGGAGGTGACACCCCCACCAGGGTTTAAGCAGGTGCAGGAAGCGGTTCGTTCGCTGCCGGGCAAGCAGGCGCCCGTCACCCATCTGGTGTTTTCGGATGGGCTGAGCGTGTTGTCGATGTTCATGGAGCCCGTCAATCCCAATATGCAAAGCCTGCAAGGGCTGTCCGCCGAAGGCGCGATCGGCGTCTATGGCCGGCAGGTCGACGGATACAACGTGACGACGCTGGGTGAAGTGCCCAACATGGCACTCATCGCAACCGGCGATTCGGTGAAGAGAAAGTAGGCACGGCCATGCTGGAGCAAACGGCCAAGGTCACCCGAACTGCGCCGGACGGCGTCTGGGTGCAGGCGGTTGAACCCTCGGGCTGCGGTACCTGTGCCGGCCAGGGATGCTCATCGCGCCGGATTGCCGAATTATTCCAGCGCAGCCCCCGCCATTTCCTGGTTGACTGCGATTTGTCACTGTCTCCGGGGGATCGGGTCGTGATTGGCATTGCCGAGGGCAGCGTGCTCTCGAGCGCGCTGCGCGCCTATGGTGTGCCCCTAGGATGGATGCTCGCCGGGGCACTTCTTGCGCAAGGCATCCAGCCCGGCGACGGATCCGCGCTGATCGGCGTAGTGCTGGGCGCACTGGTGAGCTGGCTGACTATGCGAGGCGGACGGGCGTCGCGTCCCGTGGTACTTCGACGTGAAGACAACAATCTGTTTCATCTGATGAAAGGATAGCCATGATGAGATCATTTCTTGCAATGACTGCGCTGCTGTTCACCCTTACCACCCCAGTGCTGGCAAAGGATGTGATGGATGTCGCCGACCTGGTCGAAAAGCAGGGTCCGGCTGTGGTCAATATCAGCACGACCAAGCTGGTAAAGCGTGGCCAGGAGGGCATGCCGTTCGTGATGCCGGACGAGGAGGATCTGCAGGAATTTTTCCGCCGCTTCTTTCCTGGCGGACCGGGCGGCAAAGGCGGGCCCATGCAGGAAATCCCCTCGCGCGGCGCCGGCTCCGGCTTCATCGTCAGCAACGATGGCTACATTCTGACCAATGAGCATGTGGTCAAGGATGCGGATGAGGTCGTCGTCAAGCTGATCGACAAGCGCACCTTCACCGCCAAGGTGGTCGGCACCGATCCGCGCACCGATGTGGCGGTCATCAAGATCACTGCCAGCAACCTGCCCGCAGTCAAACTGGGCGACCCCACCAAGCTGCGCGTGGGTGAGGCCGTTGCGGCGATCGGTTCGCCGTTCGGCTTCGAAAACTCGGTTACTGCGGGCATCGTCTCCGCCAAGGGACGCATGCTGCCTTCGGACAGCTATGTGTCCTATATCCAGACCGATGTGCCGATCAATCCCGGAAATTCGGGGGGGCCGCTGTTCAACATGAAGGGCGAGGTGGTTGGCATGAACTCGCAGATCTACAGCCGCAGCGGGGGTTATCAGGGCGTATCGTTCGCCATCCCGATCGATGTGGCGATGGAAGTGGTCGACCAGCTCAAAAGCGGCGGCAAGGTGTCGCGGGGCTGGCTGGGTGTGGTGATTCAGGAAGTGACCGCCGACCTTGCCGAGTCGTTCGGGCTGGATCGGCCGCGGGGCGCGCTGGTGGCGCAGGTGCAGGAGGACAGCCCTGCCAGCAAGGGGGGCTTGCAGGCATCAGATGTGATCCTGACTTTCAACGGCATGGCGGTCGAAAACTCCGGTGATCTGCCGCGCATGGTCGGGCTGGTGAAACCGGGCATTAAGATTCCATTGGAAATTTGGCGCAAAGGCAAGATCCAGCAACTGAATGTGGTGCTGGGCGAGTTGCCGGCCGACAAGCCGCTTGCAGGCAAGAGTAGCAAAGCCTTCTCGCGCGGTGGTCTGGCACTGTCGGAATTGAGCGAGGAACAGCGGCACGCTCTCGATGTGGATCATGGCTTGCTGGTCGAGGATGCTTCAGGTGATGCAGCGCGTGCCGGCATCCGCACCGGCGATGTCATTCTGGCGGTGAACAACAGCAAGGTCTCCAGCGTGGAGGCGTTCCGCAAGACCATCGCTGCGGTGCCGATTGGCAAGAGCGCAGCGATTCTGGTGCGACGCGGCGAAGGGTCGCTGTATATTCCGCTGAAGATTACTGGTGAGTAGAACACTGACACTCTTTACGCGGGCAGGCTGCGCGTTGTGCGAGGACATGAAAGCAGCAGCGGGCAATCTGATGAAAGGAACCGGGCACAGCCTGGCGATCATTGATGTGGATGACGATCCAGCGCTCAAGGTCCAATATGGCTGGGAAGTGCCGCTGCTGTTCGATGGCGACACCGAGTTGTGCCGACATGAACTTAATCTGCCCATGATTCAGGAATGGCTGCGCGTCCAAGACTGAAATCCGTTAAAATTCTGCTAGTTATCTCATCCCTAGCCGGGCACGGAAACGTGCCCGTTTTGTTGTGTCGCAGAATCTGATCCGCAATTTCTCCATCATCGCCCACATCGACCACGGTAAATCCACGCTGGCCGACCGTCTCATCCAGTTTTGCGGCGGCCTCTCCGCGCGCGAGATGGAGGCGCAGGTGCTCGATTCGATGGACCTGGAGAAGGAGCGCGGCATCACCATCAAGGCGCAGACGGCTGCGCTCACTTACAAGGCGCAGGACGGCCAGACCTACCGCCTGAACCTGATCGATACCCCGGGTCACGTCGACTTTTCCTACGAAGTCAGCCGCTCGCTCTCCGCCTGCGAGGGCGCGCTGCTGGTGGTCGACGCCTCGCAGGGCGTGGAGGCGCAGACGGTGGCCAACTGCTACACGGCGATCGACCTGGGAGTCGAGGTCATCCCGGTACTGAACAAGATCGACCTGCCCGCTGCCGACCCGGATCGGGTGGCGGAAGAAATCGAGGACATCGTCGGGCTGGATGCAAGCGACGCAGTGCGCGCTTCAGCCAAGTCCGGCATCGGCATTCCCGAAATCCTCGAGGTGGTGGTGAAGCAGGTGCCGCCGCCGCGTGGCAACGAAGACGCACCGCTGAAGGCGCTGATCATCGATTCATGGTTCGACAACTATGTCGGCGTGGTGATGCTGGTGCGGGTAGTCGACGGCGTCCTGCGTCCCAAGGACAAGATCCACTTCATGGCGACCGGCGCGCAGCATCTGACCGAGCACGTCGGCGTGTTCACGCCCAAATCGGTTGACCGGCCGCAGCTGGCTGCCGGCGAGGTGGGCTTCGTGATCGCCGGCATCAAGGAACTCAAGTCGGCGCAGGTGGGCGACACCATCACACTGCTCGACCGCCCCGCCAGCGAGCCGCTGCCGGGCTTCAAGAAGGTGCAATCGCAGGTGTTTGCAGGACTGTACCCGGTCGAATCGCACGACTTCGAGGCGCTGCGCGACGCCCTGACCAAGCTGCAACTGAACGACGCGGCGCTGCAGTTCGAGCCGGAAGTCTCACAGGCGCTCGGGTTCGGCTTCCGCTGCGGCTTCCTCGGCCTGCTGCACATGGACATCGTGCAGGAGCGGCTGGAGCGCGAGTACGACATGGATCTCATCACTACCGCACCGACGGTGGTGTACGAAGTGCTGATGAAGGACGGTACCCTGATCAACGTCGAGAACCCGTTCAAGCTGCCTGAACTGTCGAAGATCGAGGAAATCCGCGAACCCATCATCACCGCCACGATCTTCGTGCCGGAAGAGTTCGTCGGCAACGTCATCACCCTGTGCAACCAGAAGCGCGGCATGCAGCTCGACATGCAGTACCA
>Ga0105106_10001445_pt1 | contig 17162 bp, 11 predicted proteins | sample PPLLaktember2015_5_FD_79109 | JGI IMG/M metagenome (GOLD analysis project Ga0105106, IMG submission 79109) | Freshwater sediment microbial communities from Prairie Pothole Lake near Jamestown, North Dakota, USA - PPLs Lake P8 Core (1) Depth... | ecosystem: Environmental > Aquatic > Freshwater >...
CACATCGTTCGCGGCATGGACCAGATGGAGGTAGCCGGCCGCGAGAGTGATGACATATTCATTCTCCCCCCACAGGAATGGCCAGTCGTCCTTGTTCTCAGGGAAATCCGGCTTCACAATGACGATGCCCGGGACCACGCCGCCCGCAATGAAGGAAAAATCTGCTCGGTTGTTCCCGTAGGCCACTTTTTTTGACACGGGCCCAACCCCCGACACAAAAGACGTCGAAGAACCAGGATGGCACCCGAAAAGGTACCCCAGGCCGCTCAATGTGAACTCTGGTCCGACAATGTCTGGGAAAGCTTTGTGCAAGAGATAGCTCGTATTGGCAAAGCCCACGATGAAACCATTTCCTCCCCAGGTGCCAGTGGAGATGGGTACACCGAAGGGGTTTTGCTTACAGAACTTGTCCGCTTCTTCTTTATATCGTCTGACGAGCGGCTCCAACTTTTTTGCGAATTGACCATCCATGAGCGGGATGGCCCGCACTGCGATCGAGGCGGTCCGGCCGAAATTGCCCTCGATGTGAGGCCACATTGCAAAGATCCGCTGTGCATATCGGCCATCCCTGGTGCAGATCAATAGCTCCACGGCGGCCCTGAGTTCCTCATCCTCCAGAGGACCACCCGTGGTGTTTCCGTGTCGAAAAACGTGCGGCGCGTGGCTATGTTCTTCCTCCCAGATTTGACGGGCAATTGACAGGCACTCGGATGCCAACGTATCATTATAATCATGAAGCGCCCGGCTCGAGGCAGCAAATGCCGCGGCAGAACCGTAGTTCAACGCGCTCGACTTGCTGGTAAATGCCCAGCGATCGTCGAATGCCCCGCTGGTGAATCCATCAGACTCCAAAGTGTCCAGCAACGGATTGTACACCAAGTTGTCGGTCTTGGTGACCGCATCTCCTAGATGAGTGTATTGAGTCAAATGTGCTTCGACGATGCCGGGTATGGCATGGCCGATCGCTTTATGCTGGGCGATAAGCTGCATTATCCCGTGTTCGATCTGTTCGAGGAGATCTGGCTTGCCATCAGGAGAGTGGAGTACTACGGAACGAGTCCGTTGATCGATGCCGGTCTCATCCCTATCCGGATGAAAGCTCTCCCAGGTCTGGACCAGGCTGAGAATTGTGGCGTATTGCGATTGCGTCCGAATATCGAAATCGCCTGCATCGAACCATCCCCCCACATTCAAACCCGGTATATGCTCCCCCGGCTTGTAGCGTGTGTCGGTTGTGGGGCCCTGTGCATAGAGATCGAAGTGTTCATGATTTACCGGTGCCTGCAATGCGTCGTCAAGGTGAGCCGCTCCGTGCCAGACTCTATATGCTTCGGTCACACGCATATGATCCATTTGTACGGGAAAGAACACATCGAGCGTAGGTTGCCACACGCCTTCATACACATCGCGGGCAATCCTGAACGCTGTTGTGCGCTGCTCACCATATTCCAGGATGTAGAGACCACTTTGCGTGTGATGTGAAAAATCTATCGTGGCATAGCAATAGCGAAGATACCGGCCCCACTGTTTCGGCGCCGATCTGAACACTTCTGATTCCTCCCCGCTCTCGGAGACTTTGAGCAAGCGTGCAATCGGGAGGGGACGATCGCTCCTGTCCAGCTCGATGACCGCAATTTTCTTTTGACTGGGATGATAGCCGACCTGAGAATACGCAATCACGGGCGGGCGAGTCCACCCGGGGATCGTGCCGGCCGTGAGAACCCACTCCACTGCCTTGCCGGCCTTCTGCCCGGGTAGAATCGAGCGAACCACGAACCATCCGTTCTGCGCCTTGTTGCGGCCGTCATACAGCAACAGCTCCCCGGAATTCGAGTATATCGTGACGCGCCTTGCAGGATCTTCCGGTGCAAGAACAAGCGAGCGCCCGGACGCGATGGGCTTCGGCTCAACGAGTGCCGAAGATACCCTTTCGGTAGGACCTCCGGCATACAAGGGGAAGTATCCGCTCTTCCCGTCGATCAAAAAAGCCCTGGTGAAATACGCGGATGGTAGGAACTCAAGATTGAACCCGGCGCGCCCTTCCAGAGCCTGCGGAAGCGGCTTTTCAAGGGTGACGGAAATGACGATTTTGTCATCCCGGGACGCGACACTGACTGAGTATGCGAAATCATATGCCGGATACTTGAGAAACGCCTCAATTGTCTGGCTATTCCTGTCGACCCTTCGCTCTATGAATTGTGGGATGGGGTCCCACTGCTCCGGGGTTGGGTTGAGCCTGACATCTCCATTCGTCGCCGTCCTCACCCCATGATGGATAATCTCGATTCCGCTCATTTTAGAATCACTGAAAAGGTCGTTGTACCAGTTGCTGAAGACCAGAACATTGAAGGCTCTGGTCTCAAAGTATTCGAGCTCGTTCAGCCTGGGTCGATCAGTGTCTTCGGGCGGACAGGTGAGGAGGAGAGCCAGGAGAGGGAATACTGTCAGTCCAGCCATCACAGTTTCTCCTTGTTGTTCCTGGCCAAGGTAAGGAGGGGAAGCGGTATGAGCAAGGAGAAATATTATCGAAGTGGATGCCTGTCGGGGTGGATGTCATGTCAACGTGGATGTCGCGATGCTGCCTGGAGCACTTTCGTCCTACCGCAGACTTGCACCTCGGCTTCCAGACATGTAATTTTGGGTACCTTCATACTCCAATTCACACCATGAAAGCCCAAAAAACAGATGCCTCGCATAGCCTCCATGTTCATGATCTGCCTGGGACTCGTCTGCACTCAAGTCCTGGGCCAGACACCCGGTGAGAAACCTGCTGTGTTTCATCCACGCACAGAAGCAGAGGCTCACACAAAGGCCAGGGAAGTATTGTCGCGCATGACAGAGGACGAAAAGCTCGCGTACGTCGGGGGCGACAAGTCGTTCTTTGTCCGGGCCCTCCCCCGGCTGGGACTTCGCGAAGTGTACATGACCGACGCAACACAGGGCGTACATATCAGAGAATCCTTCCGGAACATCGACCTTTCGAAGTATCAGCTCGAGCGTTCGACTGCGTTCCCATGCCCGATCCTTCTCGCGGCGACGTGGAATCCGGACCTTACATACTCCTACGCCGAAGCGATAGGAGAAGAGTGTCGGGCGGGGGGCATCGGGATCCTGCTCGGGCCGGGCATCAACAGCTACCGGCACTCACAGTGCGGGCGGAATTTTGAGTATTTCGGGGAAGATCCGTTTCTCCGCTCACGCATAGTCGAGCAATATGTCCGGGGGGTGCAGAGCACGGGCACCATTGCAACCTTGAAACACTTTGTGGCGAACAACACCGACTTCTATCGTCGAAAGAGCAATTCCATTGTCGACGAACGTACGCTCCACGAGATCTATCTTGCACCGTTTAAAGCCGGCATCGATGCCGGTGCCCGCGCAGTCATGACATCGTACAATCTGCTCAACGGGGAATGGTGCGGAGAGAGCAAGCGAGTGATCAGCGGCTTGCTCCGGGGGGACCTTGGCTTCAAGGGCCTCGTGATGACTGACTGGACATCGGTGCACGATGGCGGGAAGCTCGCCGCGTCCGGACAAGATCTCGAGATGCCCCACACCATCGCGCTCGAGAACGGAAAGGACCTTATCGCGAGGGGTGAAGTCAGTTTGCAAAACGTCGACAGGATGGTGATGAGCATTCTGCGAACGTACTTCGTGATGCGACTGGATGAGCGGGAGGCTTCGCCCGGATACCTTGAGCGATTCGCCGCTCATGAAGTGATCGGGCTCCGCACTGCCGCTGAGGGCATTGTCCTGTTGAAGAATCAGCAAGGTATTCTCCCCATTGGCAACGGCGCGAAGGTGATCCTTCTGACCGGGGCATATGTTGACACACTTGTGGCCGGCGGAGGTTCGGCAGAAGTGAAAGGGTACAACCGACGAACAATGCTCGATGAGGTCCGGAAGATATTTGGGGAACGCATGCGGTTTACGGTTCGCCCAAGCGACGAGGAGATTCGCTCCGCCGACATCGTGCTGTGCAATGTCGGAACGCACGACAGCGAAGGATGGGATCGGCCTTTCGCGCTGCCGGATGAACAGGAGGATCTTGTGAGGCGATGCGTCGAAGTGAATCAGAAAACGGTTGTCATTGTCACTTCGGGGAGCGGCATTCGCATGACCGGCTGGAGTGACCGAGCTGGGGCGATATTGTATGCCTGGTATGTCGGACAGTCGGGCAATACCGCGCTCGCGGAGATACTCGCAGGGAAGACAAATCCGTCCGGGAAGCTGCCGATCACGATCGAGAAAGAATTCCGGGATTCTCCAGGCGCGGGCTACATACCGGAAGGGGAGGAATTATATACCGGGTGGAACGGCGACGCCGAAAAAGCTCATCCGGTGTATGACGTCCGTTACGATGAAGGCGTCTTTGTTGGATACAGGTGGTACGAAAAGAAGAACATCGAACCGCTCTTCCCGTTCGGCCACGGGTTGTCGTATACTTCCTTCGAGTATCGCGATCTCAACATCACACGAGACAAGTCCGGTCAGGGGGCGGTCACGGTGAGCTTCACGGTGAAGAATGCCGGGATCCGGGAAGGAAGCGAAATCGCACAGGTGTACGTGCAAGATGTTGAATGCACAGTTCCACGGCCAGTGAAAGAACTGAAGGGATTCAGAAAGGTATCCCTGAAGCCGGGTCAACAGACGACCATTCGCCAGGAGCTTCGTCCTATCGACTTTTCGTATTGGAACCCGGGGACGCGGAAGTGGCAGGCCGAGCCCGGGGTGTTCCGGATCCTCGTCGGCTCCTCCTCCAAGGATGTCCGATTGACAGGCGAGGTCTCACTGAAGAGGTTTGGCACTCCATAATGTCAAACCCGTGATCAAAGCGTAACCGGCTCAAACCTGATTGAGCGAAGAGAAAACGAGTCGATGGATATTTCGGCATCGCCGATGGGCGAGCACGATATGAGCCCTGAGGATGAGCCGGCGGGGGCTGTGGACAACACGCGGAGCGTGTCACTTCTTCCCAAAAACACGCCTGTCGTCTCATCTGTCCTGATTGTTTTTCCGTCATCGCGCAACCATGTCACCTGGAACAGAACTGTCGTGGGCATCGATCGGGATTCTCCCACGCAGGAACAGTAGTACATGGTGCCGCCTTCTCCTGTAAAGCGTATTCCGTTTGCCGCGGCGTTGTCCGGGTTTTCTGCCTGAGTGGGAACCATTTCGGAACCGTACATCGCCGCGTGGGGCGTCTCCTTCACGGCGAAGAGTGCGATGCCAGGGCTCCGGAGGATCGGAACGACGAACCGTCGCACCAACCAATCCGGTTTGCATTCCGAACCACCCGAGCCTTCCCGGATAAGCAGGTGACTGGTTTTCATGCTGTTGAGTTCTTGCCGCAAGCTATCCTCGCTACCTCCCAACAGGTTCGTGAGTCGGCTATAGCGCCACGGGCCGAAAACGTCGCCACGGAACTCTCCTTCCGCATAATACGCCATGCGTGCATCACCGTAGGAGTAGAGCGTGTACGACGATCCGGCAACACTGTTCAAATAGCGGACAGCACCATACGACGGAAGACGCTTTTCGAGGAATGCGTCCCGTTCCCCCGGTGAGACAGGCGGCCGACCCATGGAAGTCACGGTATGCAGGGCGAAGCGCCATCCCGGGAGCAAAAGGAGCGCCGCGACAATTGCCACAGCGAACAACCTGGCCGGCGTGGATGAGGGGAAGAAGTGCCCGAAGAGGCGCCCCATGCCGGCTGCAGCCAGAACGCACACGAGCGGCAGCACCGGGATAAGATACCGGAGGATCTGCGAGGTATAGAACCAGAAGAGCACGAAACTCAGAACGACGACGGCAATCCTTCGGGCATACGCCTTTTGCGCAATCTCATAAATCGCGAAGGGAATCCCGATCAGCAACGATATCGAGAGCTCTCCATCCGAGTGGAAATACTCGGCGTGGGTGAAAAGGTTCCATGGAAGCATCAGCAACGCCCGCATGCTGGTCCCTGTGCCGTAAGATGCAAGAAGATCCGCGGTCTGTCCCTGCACATCAGCGTCATTCCAGTATGCGTGACCGAAGAGGGATGAGAAAAAGGGCCACACAGGATTGCCGGTGTGGTATGCATTGTACAGATACCACGGCAGGGCAATGATGATGCAGGATATGATGAACGTGAGCAGAGGTCGCACCGAGCGCTGGTGCCGCGACACAGCGATCAACACACACCCGAGAGCCAGCGGGAAGAAGAGGGCAGAATACTTGGTTCCCGCCGCGCAGCCTGCCATTACGCCGCTGAAAACCAGCCAGGGATCATTCTTGTCTTCACACCAGCGTTCGAATGAGAGGACTGCCACTGCTACAAACGCCATGAGCGCCATATCAGTGTACGCCACTCCTGCCAGCACGAGGAGAACGGAGTTGGAAAACACCAACGCTGCCCCCCAGTACGAAGCCGCCCGCTGACCGATGTGTCTGAGAAAAGCAGCGACTGCCAGTGCGGTGACGAGGAGAAAAATCAAGCTGATGCACTGTGCAAGGATATCGCTTCCCATCATCAATGCGGCTGTGAAGAGCATTTCCACCAGCTGGGGGAACACCGCATAACGGTATTGTGGTGTCGGCTGCACTGAGCCGGTCTGCAGGTAACGCTGCGCAATCGCCAGATGATATGTGATTGAGTCGGAGGCTGTCGGTGGATACAAGGGAAGCGCGAACAGGGGAACAAGGATGAGAACACTGACAAAAGCGACGAGAAGATGGGAGCGAGAGATATCCCTTAGGCGGTTGACCTGTCGGTCGGCGCGATGAAGGATGATTATGCCTGTCACCACGAGCAAACCGATCGTGGCCCCCAGAACCCATGGAAAGAGAACGCGACTGATCCCGACCAGAAATACCACGAGGGCAACTACACCCAATCCTGCGGCGACCGAGCACGCCGTCTCCTCGGAAAAAGAATCAAAACGCAACCGCAGGAGCTCAGTTGCGGACCTGCCGAGGATAAACGCAACTGCAATGATCAGCAGGGTTCCTGCAACCGTCATTTCGAGAAACAGAAGAGTATTTAGATTCATGTGGGCAAGGAGACGTTTTGACAATGTACAGACATTCGTGAATTGATGAAAGAATTGGAATTCATTTGTGGATTTTCTACCTTGCACCGCACCCATGGAACCACATAAGCGTACCGTTGCGGTTGTCATTCCCGCGTTCAACGAAGAAAAGGCCATCCGCAGTGTGGTAGAGGATGTCATTTCTTCGGTTCACGCGCAAGGTGTGGATGCGCATATCATAGTGATCAACGACGGCTCTTCAGACAACACCGCTATGGCCGTGGGCAGTCTCCCCTGCACTCTCCTCAATCTCCCCTTTAATCTCGGCATCGGAGCGGCGGTTCAACTCGGTTTTCGCTACGCACAGAAGCTCGGATGCAACACAGCAGTGCAGGTGGACGGTGACGGCCAGCATCCTGCACGCGAGATCGGGCGGCTCCTGGAACCGGTTCTCAATGACAGTGCGGACGTCGTCATTGGCTCCCGTTTTCTCGTCAAAGGAGGCTCCCGCTCGACGCTCGTACGTCGTGTGGGAATCCGGTACTTCAATGCACTGGTGGGGCTCCTGATCGGGAGACGCGTTACCGACAGTACGTCCGGCTTTCGGGCATTGAATCGCCGGGCGCTCGAGGTATGTGCGTGGGAGTACCCTGACCAGTATCCTGAACCGGAAGCAATAATCTCATTCGCAAAACGGAAACTCCGGGTCGCAGAGGTGTCAGTGCGGATGAACGACAGGCAGAGTGGTCGGTCATCAATCAACACGTTTGCCGGGTTCGTCTATATGATAAAGGTTTCCCTCGCCGTGTGTATTGCAGTCCTCAGAACTCATCAGGAAGGATAGCGCTCATGGACTCCATCGTCCCCCTCCGAATCCAAATTGTCAGCATTTTCGGAAGCGTCCTCTTCCTGGCGGTGATTGGCAGGCTGATCCTGAAAGGTAAGTTGCGAGAAGAATATGCCATCGTCTGGATATTTGCGACGGCGGTATTGCTTCTGCTGTCGATATGGCGAAACGGTCTTGAGGTGCTTGCAGCTGTTCTTGGCGTCTACTACGCTCCGTCTCTTCTGTTCTTAGTGGCCTTGTTCGCGGTCACCGCTTTCCTGGTTCACCTCTCGGTCGTGGCATCCACACTCCAAAGGCAAAACAAGATACTTGCCCAGGAACTCGCCCTGCTTCGGGACGAGATGCAGAAAATGAACAACACGCGCTAGCTGTCGACGCTACGAGCGTTCCGTAGACGGGTCGGGATGCATGCGATGCGTCTGTGCCATCTCCTGCAACCATGCGGCCAATGCCTTCGTCCGGTCCTTAGGTTCCAGAATCGAGCGGAGATACGCCGGCGGGTTTGTCACCCCACCGTGGAGGAAATCGCAGGCTCCTAGAAAGGGGCCTTTTTGTTCAGACTGCAGTGATCGGAGTCAGCCTCCCTGAGCACCCCCAATTTGCGGTGGTTTTCAATTGTGCTGTGCAGGAACAATCGTTGTTTCCGTGTTGTTGTCGACTCCAGGGATGAAGGAGCAAATATGAAACGCATGAGGGTGACGCTACTCGCGATCTTGCTTGCCGGGAGTCCGTTTGAGGTATCCGCTCACCCAGGATCGGCGATCGTCGTGGACCGGCAAGGGGGTGTCTATTTCGTTGATACTGGATCCGGTGTGTGGAAGGTCGGACCGGATGGTAAACTCACGGGAATAGCGGGGCCTGCTTTCCATTGGATGGCCATTGACGATGATGGTCGATTGAAGAATGCAACCCTGCCGTACTTTTCGTCCGGGGATGCGACCGTAACGCGCGTTGGTGTCAATCCCACTCTCCTCCTCTCTAGTGACTTTCCGATCCGTGTCGGCCGTGACGGGGCCCTCTACTACCCGTGGCTTTCCGTTGGCAAATCATTGCAGCTTTTCCGCCTGGCACCGACGGGAACCACAACAGTGTTCCAAACGCTTCCGGCGAACACCGAGAGCGGACCACTCCGCTGGTTGAATGGGATTGTGACGGGACCGGATGGATCTGTTTACTATACAGAAAACCGCGCCGTCCGGAAGATCACTCCTCAGGGGGAGCTTACCACGATCGTTGAGAATGTAACTTTGCCCGGGTGTGGCTCTGTCCCCGGTGTTGGGCCGGACCTCGGGCCGTACTTCCGCGGACTTGAAGTTGACACTCGAGGAAACATCTTCGTGGCCGCCACTGGTTGCGGGGCGGTCGTCAAGATCTCACCCGACAAGCGGGTTTCAACCGTCCTGCGAACCTCAAGTCCGTGGTCACCTACAGGCGTCGCCGTGTCGGGCGGCGACCTGTTCGTGCTTGAGTACCTCCACACTGCGAGCGACAACCGCAAGGAGTGGCTCCCGAGGATAAAAAGACTTTCCTCCGACGGCCGGGTATCCACGATTGCGACCATTGACCGCCGATAGAAGAAGTCCCCATCAAGCGTCGTCGATATCCATCTCCATCCGCAGCATCACGCAGCTAAGGGTTTTTCCCTGCGCATCGTTCTTCAACGATTTCGTCCCACCACCGCCGAGAGCTTCATGGAGGAGGAAATTCAGTGCATGGAGATTCGGGAGCTCAAACCGTTCCACTTTCCCGAGGCAGATTCCCGAAAAATGTTCCGCAACCCGCTCAGCTGTCAAGTAGCTGACCAGAAGCGGGTAGTACTCCGGCTTACGGGCGATAACGCCGATGTTCGCGGTGTCTCCCTTGTCGCCCGAGCGGGCGTGAGCGTATCGGATCAACTGGGCTTTCATCTGATGCTTCCATCTTCTAAGACTGTACTACAAAGCAGCTGTCTCCACGAGCGGCGTCACCAGGGCCTTCCGAAGCAGCGCGGGCCAGTACGCGATCACCTCACTCGGTCTCGGGCGCCCGCCGGCGAACCCGGTGACCGATGGGGGGCCGGTAAGCACGAGTGGCGCAATCTCTCTGCCGAACCGTTCGACCGCATCACGGTCCTGACCCCTGACACCGATCCTGAGAACCACCTCATTCGGCTCGGCAATCTCCGCAGAGCGTGGGCCAAATGAGGAGTCGAGGCCAAGGAGCTCCGACCGGATTTCCTCGAACGAGAGGCCGAGATCGGCCAGGCGAATCCGGAGGATCCGGTCTGCCGCACGGGCCTTTTCCACGGCGTCGGGCCAGGCATACGTCAGCGTTCCGACGGCGGTATATCCGTCTTGGTAAGCCATCGAAACCTTGTAGAACTCCGTCGCGGGGCGTCCCTTTACCCCCCAGACGCGAACGCGGTCCGGACCGGCCCCTTCGAGGCGGATCGTGGTGAAGTCCGCCACGCAATCAGGCGTGATATAGAATGCCGGATCACCCAGTTCGTAGAGGAGCTGTTCCTTGACGGTCGCTTCGGAGACGAGGCCCCCGGTTCCCTGATGTTTCGTGACGACAAACGTTCCATCCGGGAAGGCTTCGGCGATCGGGAATCCGACGTGTGCCAGATCCGGCACTGACCTCCAGTCGCCGAGGAAGTTTCCGCCGCTTGCCTGGGCTCCACATTCCAGAATATGTCCGGCAACCGTTCCTGACGCAAGACGGTCCCAGTCATCCTGCCTCCACCCGAACTCGTGGATCATCGGTGCGAGGGTAAGCCCGGTGTCGGTGGTCCGTCCGGTGATGACAATCTGGGCCCCCTGCTGAAGAGCCTCAACGATGGGAGCCGCACCGAAGTAGACATTTGCGCTGATGAGCCGCTGCCGGATCGAGGAGAGGGGTTCCCCAGTTTCCATGTTCGCCAGCGGAGCTCCGGTGGCCGTGAGCGAGTCGATGTTCCGAAGAATGTCGTCACCCCGCACGACGGCGATCCTCAGTCTTTGAATTCCTTTCCTTCGTGCTACTTCGAAGAGGGCGTCACGGCAGGAAAGCGGATTGACACCACCGCCGTTGGTGATAACCCGGATCCCGCGGGACACGATTTCCGGAAGGATCTCGGCGATGAGCGGGATGAGGTCCCGGGCGTATCCGAGGGATGGGTCCTTCAGTTTTTGTTTCTGAAGGATGGACATTGTCACCTCTGCGAGGTAGTCCATTACAAGATAGTCGATCGGGCCCTTCCGGACCTGGTCGATAGGAGCGTTGGGGAGGTCCCCCCAGAAGCCCTGACCGCTGGCAATGCGAATGGATGGTCTCATGCGGGGTTCAGACCTGGATGATGCCGGGATTGAACTGTGCGATCTGCGAGTTGTTCGCCGCGAGGGTGATTCCCCGGTCGATGATGGCCCGCGTGGTGACCGGATCGATGATATCGTCAACCCAGAGACGCGCCGCTGCAAAAAGGGGATCGAGTTCAGTCTCGTAGCGCTGCCGGATCTCGCGCAACAGGGTTTCGCGCTCCGCGGCTGGCATCTGTTCTCCTCTCCGTTCGGCAGCGCCGAGCCTGATCGACAGGAGTGTTTCGCTCGCCTGTTTCCCTCCCATAACCGCAATCTGCGCCGAAGGCCAGGCCATGATGAGGCGCGGGTCGTAAGCCTTCCCGCACATAGCGTAGTTTCCGGCACCGTAGCTGTTGCCCGTGATGAAGGTGAACTTCGGGACGACGGAATTCGCGACAGCATTCACCATCTTGGCGCCGTCTTTGATGATGCCACCGTGCTCGGCCCTGCTCCCGACCATGAAACCGGTCACGTCCTGGAAAAAAACGAGCGGGATCCGTTTTTGATTGCAGTTCATAATGAACCTGGCAGCCTTGATCGCGCTGTCGCTATAGATGACCCCTCCGACCTGCATTTCCCCCTTTGCGGTCTTCACGACCGAGCGCTGATTCGCGACGACCCCAACGGCCCACCCGGCAACCCGTCCATAGCCGGTGATGATGGTCTTCCCGTATCCCGCCTTGTACTCGTCCAACTCGCTTCCGTCGAGAATCCGGGCGAGCATCTGGTACGTGTCGAAGGGCTTCGTCCGGTCAGACGGGATGATGCCGTGCAGCTCAGCGGGATCATACTTCGGCGGGACCGCATCCCGTCGATCAAAAGGGGCTGGCTGGCGCGGACCAATCTTTGCCATCATGCTCCGGATAACGGTGAGGCACTCCTCGTCGTTCTTCACCCGGATATCAGTCACTCCGCTGACGTCCGAGTGAACCGCGGCACCGCCCAGCGTCTCATTGTCAATCTCCTCGCCGATCGCCGCCTTGACCAGGTGGGATCCGGCGAGAAAGACGCTTCCGGTTCCTTCGACAATGAGGGCCTCGTCGCTCATGATAGGGAGATAAGCACCTCCCGCCACGCAGGGCCCCATGACGGCAGCAATCTGGGGGATCCCCATGGAAGAGATGATGGCGTTGTTCCGGAAGATCCGGCCGAAGTGTTCTTTGTCGGGAAAGAGTTCCGATTGGAGGGGGAGGAAGACGCCTGCAGAGTCGACGAGGTAGACAAGCGGAAGCCGGTTCTCCATCGCGATCTCCTGTGCCCGGAGATTTTTCTTGCATGTGATCGGGAACCAGGCCCCGGCTTTCACCGTGGCATCATTCGCGACGATGACTGTCTCACGCCCCTCAATCCGGCCCACGACAACGACCGTCCCGGCAGACGGGGCGCCGCCGTACTCTTCGTACATGCCGTACGCAGTGAAGAGTCCGATCTCCAGGACCGGGCTCCCGGGATCGATCAGGCGTCCGATTCTCTCGCGGGCGGTAAGCTTCTTCCGACTCCTGTGCCTGGCGATCGCCTCGGCTCCTCCCCCCAGGCGCACCCGGTTCCCTTTCGCCCCGAGCTCCGCGAGAAGCGCGCGCATTGCTCCCTCGTTCCGTGCGAAAGCGGCATCTCTGACGATCGGAGAACCAATGACGGACACTTTGTTTCCTTAGCCGAGAATGTTCTTGGCAATGATCATGCGCTGGACCTCCGAGGTCCCTTCTCCGATGGTGAGGAGTCTCACGTCCCGGTAGAACTTCTCGGCAGGGAACTCTTTGATGAATCCATATCCGCCATGGATCTGAACGGCCTCTTCCGCAGCCCGGGATGCCACTTCGCTGGAAAACAGTTTCGCCTGGGATGCCGCGAGAGTCACCGGTTCCTTCCGCACGCGAAGCTCCGCTGCATGCCGGGTAAGGAGACGGGCGGCGGAGATCCCGGTCGCCATGTCGGCGAGTTTCCACTGAATGGCCTGATGGGCGGCAAGGGGCCTGCCGAACTGGAGCCGTTCCTTTGCGTACCGGACGCTGGCCTCGAAAGCACCCCGCGCGAGTCCGACCGACAGGGCTGCGATCCCGATCCGGCCGCCATCGAGCATCTCCATCGCCTGAGCGAACCCCTTCCCTTCATCACCGATCAGGTGATCGGCGGGGACACGAACGTCCTCGAATGTGAGCATGGCGGTGTCGCTTGAACGCATGCCGAGTTTGTTCTCGCCCTTCCCCTGTGTGAATCCCGGCATCCCCCGCTCGACGACGAACGCGGAGATCCGATTCCGGCCGTTGCTCTTCCCCGTGACTGCGTGAACGACGAACGTCGAGCCCACCGATCCATGTGTGGTGAACGCTTTGGAGCCGTTCAGGATCCAGCAGGAACCGTCCCATGCGGCATTCGTCAACATCCCGGCCGCATCGCTTCCGGAGCCAGGTTCGGTCAGCGCCCAACCGCCGAGCTTCTTTCCCGAGCAGAGATCGGGGAGAAAACGGCACCTCTGTTCCTCCGTCCCGAAGCGATTGATGTGCCCGAGGCAGAGACCGTTGTGGGCGCAAAGGGTCAATCCGACCGACGGATCGACGGCCGAGATCTCCTCAACGAGAGCGATGAACTCGAGTAGCGTGAGCCCGGCGCCGCCGTAGGATTCGGGGATCATCGCCCCGAGGAACCCGAGCTCTGCCATGGGTTGAATGAGCTCGCTATGGAACAGCTGCGGCTCATCGTATTTCATCACTACCGGGCCGATTGTTCCTTGCGCAAATTCCCGCGCCGTCTCCCTGAGAAGATCCAGGTTTCCTTCGTCCATCACATCCTCCTTTGCTCTCATTCTATCTCCCTTTCCAGACTGGAACCCGTTTCTCGAGGAACGCTTGGAGTGCTTCAACGCGGTCCTGCGTCTTTACAAGCCGTGCATAACAGGAACTCTCGTAGTCGAACCGGCGGCTCAGATCGGCGGCTCCGTACCCGCGAAGGGCTCTCTTTGCCTGGCGGAGAGAGAGAGGGGCGTTCGCGATAAGGGCGCTCAGCAGGTTCTCATATGCAGCTGGGAATGTATCTGCCGGCCACGCGAAATCCGCAACTCGGTCAGCAAGAGCCTCCCGCCCGGTGAAGCGGTGTCCGGTCAGGATCCATTTTTTGGCGACTGCTTGCGATGCCCTCAGGGAGAGGAGTTGCGTTCCTCCCGCGGCCGGGATGATCCCGAGCTTAACCTCGGGGAATCCAAGGATGGCCTCGTCCGACACGGCGATCAGATCTGCGGCCAATGCAAACTCGAGTCCACCTCCGAGAGCGGCTCCACGGATCCCCGCGACCACCGGCTGGGGAACGGAGACCCAGGCACGGACCATCTGCTGGATCGTTTTCACTGTTGAAGCAACCCGGGATGTGGAGATCATGGCACGCTCCTTCAGGTCAGCCCCCGCGCAAAATGTGTTCAGTGACGAAGTGATCGAAACGAGCCACACATCCTTTCGTTTCGAGAGGAGCCTGGCGGTCTGCGTGAGTTCACGGACCAACTCCTGGTTCAGGGCATTCACTGGGGGGCGGTGGATATCGAGGCGGGCGATGTGTTCCGAGACTGAGAGGGAGTGGGAGCTCGACATAACTGGTCCGCCTGATTGACACCGGGAAATGGGTTATCGAGGGACTTCTATAAGAGAGCCCCACGAATCAATAACACCGTTTTCGCCGTGTTTGTTCGCGAAACCAAAGCGCCGCGTGCGGAAGCTCGGCGAAGGCGGCATGGGCTGGGAGATCTCGATGCTGCTCTTGCGGGCCTTCAGAAAGCACTTGAAGATCGTTGCAGGGAGATCGTGCTGCTGAAAGTGGTACCCCGCCTCGATCAGCTGCGGTCCGGGCCACAATTCGAAGGGATCCACCGTCAGGTCGGCCTGAAAGAGGCCGAGAAGTAATCTGAGAAGATTCCGGCAATCTTGACTCTCCCTCCACCCCGGCGTATATTGCTGAGTGCCGTTACCCCTTCGCCCCGCAGGGATCGTTCACTCGAGATCTTCTGGACGCCAACACGCCGTTTTTGGGACAAATCGTGAAAAGACTAGCGTAGTTGCACAAAATGTTAACAGGCGATTCCGGCCCGACATCCAACCTATGATCAACGGAGACACCGGTGAAAACAAGACGGTTATTGCGCTTCATCTTCCTTGCGTTCGCGACGGGCGTGGCCCCAGGAATTTTCGCGCAGCAATCCATCCCCCCCGGCATTGACGCATACGTAGAACGTGTCCGGAAACAGTTTGAGGTCCCCGGGATTGGCCTGACAATTGTCAAAGATGGTAAGGTGGTCCTGGCGCGGGGGTACGGCATTAAGAGAATGGGAACTTCCGCGGCAGTCGATGCCGGGACGGTCTTCGCGATTGCATCAAACACGAAGGCATTTACGGCCACGGCACTGGCCCTCCTCGTGGAAGAGGGAAAACTCGAATGGGACGTGCCGGTCATCCGCTACCTTCCCTGGTTCCGGCTCTCCAATCCGTATGTCACTTCGGAGCTGACTGTTCGCGATCTCCTGGTGCATCGGAGCGGACTTGGTCTCGGCGCCGGAGATCTGCTCATCTGGCCGGGCAGTGATTTGAATCAGCGGGCAATCGTGCAACGGCTGGCGCACGTGCCGCTCTCGACCAGCTTCCGGAGCACGTACGCGTATGACAACGTTCTCTATCTTGCTGCGGGCGAGCTCATTGAGGCGGTTTCAGGACAGAACTGGCACGATTTCGTAAAGACGCGTATCATCGACAAACTCGGGATGCGGGAGACCGGAGTCAGGCATTCGGACATCGAGCGGCTCCCTAACGCCGCCTCCGCCCACGCGCGTGTGGGTGGAGTAATCAGACCGGTCAATCCGTTTGTGAGTGAGAATTCCGACGCGGCGGGCGGGATCGTCACCAACGCCCGCGATATTGCGAAATGGCTCATTGTGCAACTCGACTCCGGCCGGACTGCAACCGGAACACGCCTCTTCAAGCCGTCCACAACGCGGGAACTCTGGGCGGTCGTTACACCCCTGGCCGTCGGGCCCCCCCCTCCGGAACTAACGGCACTTCGGTCCAATTTCGCCGGTTATGGCCTCGGGTTCTCGCTCCGGGATTACCGCGGCTACAAGCTCGTCAGCCACACGGGAGGTCTGTCGGGGTTCGTTTCCCGCATTGCGATGATTCCCGAGCTCAGGCTGGGCGTCGCTGTCTTCACGAATCAAGAATCCGAGGATGCGTTCATGGCGCTCTCTTGCCGGATCCTGGATCATTACATCGGAGCGGGTGACACAGACTGGATCAGCGGGTTCGCGCAGGTAAGAGCGCGCACCGACTCGCTCCGCGCTGCCCGCGAACGCCAGACGGTCTTGAAACGCGACAGCCTCTCCCGTCCGTCGCTCCCTCTGGACAAATATGCGGCTGTGTACGAAGATGCGTGGTATGGGGCGGTCTCGATCGCGAAGGAGGCCGAAGGGCTGGTGATGCGGTTTTCACATTCCCCCGGGATGGTGGGCGATCTCCAACATTGGCAATATGACACGTTCGTCGTTCGATGGCGGGACCGTGAGTTAAGGGCCGACGCCTTCGTGACATTTACCCTGACTGCCGAGGGGACAATCGACCGGGCAAACATGAAAGCGGTCTCTCCCTCGACCGATTTCAGCTTCGATTTTCAGGATCTTTTGTTGAAACCCGCACCGGCGCGAAAGAAATAGGCCAGGCAAGAACAGTACTTCCGCTTTCTGCGAACCTACCTTTCGGTCCCCGTCTGGATGACCATCGAGGTCACCTCCGCGGGAGCATGATATCTGACGGGCGCAAGGGTGAGCCCTATACCATTCGTGACCACGATCGTGGTCGACCCTATCTTGTAGACCCCGCTATAGAATTGCGTCTCACGCATGCTCGGTGTCAACGAAACGCCGAGCGGGTGAAGGACAATCTGCCCGCCGTGCGTGTGGCCTGCGATGACGATGTTGTACCCTAGTTCCGACGCGCGACGAATGATCCGCTCAGCCGG
>Ga0105106_10001446_pt1 | contig 17153 bp, 17 predicted proteins | sample PPLLaktember2015_5_FD_79109 | JGI IMG/M metagenome (GOLD analysis project Ga0105106, IMG submission 79109) | Freshwater sediment microbial communities from Prairie Pothole Lake near Jamestown, North Dakota, USA - PPLs Lake P8 Core (1) Depth... | ecosystem: Environmental > Aquatic > Freshwater >...
ACCAGTTTTTCCTGGCGGATCGGTAGGGTACCAATCCTGTCCCTGGTGTGCGGGACGACCCTTCCATCACGCGGACCATGCTGTACTTTCACGCCAGGATCTCTGGACATGTCCTGTGCGGTGATCCCTGCATCGGTATATTCGGCTTTGCCGGTCTTACCTTTTCCTTTGTCAGTCACTTTGTTTTCCCTGCTATGAATTTTTAAAAAGAATATCGCTTGATAAGTAAATCTTATCCACGGTCTGATATACCCTCTCTGGAACGTGGAAGGATATCCCTCTACCCTGGTGTTCTTAATCGAATCAGCCACGGGTTCCCGATATTCCGGGCAGGGAAAAATATCGTACGTGATGATGTACACAAAGAACCTGTATCCATCGCTTCTGTGTTTCTCTTCACCATCGTTAACCAGGTACAATTACCGGTTCGATGCCAGTGAGGAACGTTCCCGGATAGCTGATTCTTCCTTTACGGTCCGGCGGTTTTAGTTCACTTCCGTGACCTCACAAAACGTTCTGATTGCTGTGGTAAAAACAAGGCCATATTTTTCCCGTTTGATCTCACCAACCCCGCCAATATTCCTGAAAGTCTGCAGATCGCAGGGTTTCGTGTGGGCCATTTCTCTCAGGCTTTTATCCGGGAAAATGACATACGGTGGCACATTGGCCTGATCCGCCATGGATTTGCGCAGACTTTTCAGGTGTAAAAATAATTTTTCTTCAGTAGTTGTCATGACGCTCTGCAGAGGAGGCAGGGTTTTTTTCAGGGTACCCTGTTCAGGAAAGGAGAGTTTTACGGGAGTGTCCCGCTCTCCGGTGCTACGGCTTTTATGGGTCAGGCGGATAACCGGATAGACATCGCCCGTTCTCGCAAGGTACCCCTGCCGGATGAGTTCCCCTATCCATGTCCTGAGCTGTGATTTTGTGAATTCTTTGCAGGAATTCCAGGCAGGAAGGGTGTCCAGGTGATATGCCTGAATCCGGGAACTTTTTGCGCCGGTCAGGACATCGGTGATAAGAGCGACTCCATACTGTGATGGCAACTGCTGCACGCACGCAACAATTTTTTTCGCAACCGCAGATCCATCAATCATCCCTTTGGGCTGATCACAATTGTCACACGAGCCGCAATTTTCCCCGGAGTATTCTTCTCCAAAGTAGCTGAGTAAAAATTTCCGCCGGCAGGAGGAAGTTTCGCAATAGTCAGCCATATCCTGCAGTTTGCGCATTGCCAGCCGTACGAAACGCTCATCAGACCCGTCATGTTCAAGCAGGGAGCGGATTTTGCCCACATCCCCCCTGCTGTAGAAAAGGATGCATTCGCTCTTCTCGCCGTCCCGCCCGGCTCGTCCGGTTTCCTGAAAATAGGACTCGATGCTCTTTGGCACATCGTAATGAATCACGAAGCGGACATCCGGTTTGTCAATACCCATGCCGAATGCAATCGTTGCACAGACAATGGTTACATTATCATGAATAAATTCGTCCTGGACGTTCTCCCTGACCTTTTTTGAAAGCCCGGCATGATAAGCCCGTGCGGTAAACCCGCTTTTCCGGAGTTTTTCCGCGATATTTTCTGTCTCTTTTTTACTAAGGCAATAAATAATACCTGAATCATCCTTGTGCTGGCGTACATAGATCAGGAGGGTGTGCAAGGCATCTTTCTTAGGGAGAATGCAGTACTGCAGGTTTTTACGGTTGAAACTCCCGATACATTCACGGGGAGCGGATAATCCAAGTTGTTGGGAGATGTCTTTTCTCACGGCCGGGATGGCAGTGGCGGTTAATGCAATGAGGGGAACTGAAGGGAAATGCTTTTTCAGGGCCGATAACTGACGGTATTCCGGCCTGAAGGTATGACCCCATTCGGAGATGCAATGTGCCTCATCGATGGCAAAAAGACAGACCGGGGATTTTCTGAGGTAGTCAAGGAAATCCGGCTGCATGCATTTTTCGGGAGAGATAAACAACAGTCTGATATGGTGATTTTCCAGGTCTGTTTCGATCTTTTTCCGGTCATCGTATTCCAGGGAACTGTTGTAGGCAGCTGCAGGTATTCCCCGTGCATTCAGATCGTCGACCTGGTCTTTCATGAGCGATATTAACGGAGAGATCACGATAGTCATGCCATCAAGGCACAGGGAGGGGAGCTGGTAACAGAGCGATTTTCCGCCGCCGGTTGCCATGATCGCTATTGTATCCTGACCGTTCAGGATTGAACCGATGATCTCTTCCTGGTGCGGTAAAAAGGAAGAATACCCCCAGTATTTTTTCAGCAGCTCACCGGGTTTATTCATGGGTATCCACGGCTGTTGGAACTGATTCGCGGTTCGTTGCCCAATCATCAACAATCTTGATCTTCCTCTTTTATCATAAGCCGGCTGTTCAGCCTTTTAAAGGGTGTGAGCACGGGGTGAAAATAACGGGTACAGCAGTGTTCATCATGACTTTCCTCTGCGCTTTCAGGAGAGAGAGGGGCATGTGTCAGGTCTTCCATAAACCCGGAAGAGAGCGGTTATTACGAAAAAAATGAGGTACAATACCCAAAAAACCGATGCCTTGCACCGATGCCTAGCCAGCGTTTATTATTACTTGGGGAAAGGTTGTGATCAACAAAATGAGATGATGTGTTTTGAGCATGGTGTCATTAAACAGCAGAGATCTCGGAATGGATTGTTTATTCGAACTGGCTGGAACAAATGAGCGGGAAGTCATGAGAAAATTTATTGAATATACAGAAACCGAACTCAAAATGCCGGTTCTGACCGCCGATACCATTTATCGGGTGCAGATGGCGATTAAAAAATAATACTCTTTTCACCTGTTACCAGTACCGGAATTATTTGGTTCATGTACAGGATAATTCCGGTTTTAAAGGCGTTAAGGTAGCCACCAGGTCTGCCGCACCTTTCTCTCCCTCATGACATCGTAATAAAAAAAGATCATTCTCGTTTTTCCAGCGGATATTTTAAAGCCGGATCGATCTGGATAGCCTGCTCATAGCGAACACGTGCCTCTTCATACTCGCCAAGCTTGGTCAGGCAGTTGCCCATTTCAAAGAGTGCCTTTGAATAACGGGGAGCAATCACCATTGTTTGTCTGAAGTATTTCAGTGCACTTTCGGGATTCCCCGACCTGAACATCTCCATCGCTTTCTTATAGAGGTATTGCGCCTCGATGGGTACACCCTTTGCATAGATATACTTCCATTCCATACCACACCTCTTCTGAGTCGTCACTCAATTCAACCAACGACTAAAGTATCTGAGTATATTTATAAATATTAATAAATATGCATAGCAGAGGTTAGCAGCTGATTTGACGCTTGTACTCTAACAGCGCTTATCAGGATGCGGGTCCCGGATTTGATAGGTAACTGGAAGCGGGATGGGGGACATGCGAAATTGAGCACCATGATTTCCGGGTCGCTGGTTTGATGGATAACGGGGAAAGGAGGTAACGTATCTCTATTAACGTCCGGAAAATCCGAAAATCATCGAAGATCCCCCCCGGTTCGGGGGCTCTTTTCAATGCCCCTTCGAGTTATTCCCCTGTTCGATGATACCAGCCCTTTTAATGCACGGCGAGGACCACAACTACCCTTTTTAGCGATTTTTCAAGGTCGCTTTTGCGGTAGAGATTGTAGGAGTGAGAAAGAACAGGATCGATACTACAATGAACCCGGAGACCGCGATTAATGGAAAGAAGACCGCAAGGATAATCGTACATACAAAAATGACGGCGCCCTATTGTTCCCTTCGGAGCAACGCATTCAGCTCACGTTCAGCTGATTCATCGACAAGGACGTCGGGAGTGCTGATCGCTGATCTCATGATGGCGACTAACGCCAGCGTCGCAGCGAGAAGGTTTAATCAGTAAATCACTACCGAGTGCTGATTGCCGAACAAAGGATACCTGCCAGAGAACGAAAACAAAACCCTGCCGCACCGTCACGACCTGATGGTGTACACAATCTTCCCCTCCCGGAAAATGGAGATCTGGCCTCCGCTCTGGGAGACTACAACACCTATTGACCGGGTGACTTTGGTGATGCCGGCAATGGACAGATGCCGTGAACCCATCCCACCGGGAAGGTTCACCTGGCTCAGGTCCACCGTGATACACCTCCCTGCCGCCTCAACCACCCCGGAGCCCGTGATGAGGAACGCCCCATCCAGCTGGGCAAACTCCTTGATGGTTCCCTGGATCCCGGCATCGGTTATCTGCCGTTCGGTCTCCTGGTGACCATGGAACGGGTTTAAGACAAACTGTTTTGAATAGTTCAGGACATTTTTTGTATCCCCGACCACAAACGCTGTCCCGATTGCCTGTCCCTCCCGCCCTTCCCGGGCAATTTCCCCGGCGACCTGGATGACCGAGTCAAGAACATCCGGCTCAACGCCTATCCCGGAACATATCCTTTTCAGTTCTTCTGGTGATGGCCGGTTTTGCAGCAGGGGGCCTGCCCTCGCCGGGAACGCTTTCGGGGTATCATTCGCTACCTGCGGTTCTTTTCCCCTCTGGGTGATCACGACCACTGCCACGATAACTACACCTGTGATTGCCATGGTGATGATGATTAAGTATGACGACAGGTCATTCTGGGGGGCTGGACCTGACGGGGTCGGTTTGGGAGGAGCGACGATCTCGTCTTTGATCTCCAGCGCGATTTTTTTGGTGGCTGACTGGCCGTCAGACTGGGTTCCCGTAACGCTCACGGTGTAAATCCCGGCGCCGGAGTACTGGTGCGCCATCGGGAGATCGGAAGATTTTGTAATGGATCCGTCATCCCAGTCAACACTCACCGATTCGATGGTGGCACCCGGTGATCCAGGGTTGAGATTCCCGTTCAGCGTAACGTTCATCCGGTCAATCGCCGGCTCAAGGAGGGTCAGGACCGGTGTATATATCACCATGACAGGTCCCACCGGGGCCGTGGTACTCAAGGTTGCGGGAACGGTAGTCGGGGCAGGGATATGCAGTTGCCCCACGGATATCTTCGTGGCTGCGGTAACCTTCTGTCCGTCAGACTGGCGGGCGGTGATTGAGAGGGGGTAGGTGCCGGGACTGCTGAACCCATGTGAATTCGGGAACCCATGGTATTGCATTGTCTGGCTGTCCCCCCAGTCCCAGAGGAGGCTTACGATAGTAACGTTCGCCGACCCGGGTTCGACAATCCCGTATATGGTTACGGTCAGATTTTCAACGACCGGTGTATCGAAGATGAGGAGGGGGGGAGGATTGACGGCATCAGTCGCGTTCTCCAGGTAGATGAACACCGGCGGAACCGGTGTTGCCGGTACGATAGTCACATTCGGTTCCATACCGGTCGTGTTCTCAGCGGCAACGAAACCGGGGGGAACCGGCGTTGTTGTCGGGATACGGGTAACATTCGTTCCTGTGCCGGTCGTGATTTCCGCGCCAGGGGTAGCAGTATCCAGGATCGCCGCGGAGACGATGCCCGGCATTACGAGGAGGAGGATGCATACAACAGCGATGATCAGCCGTACTCCGGAAGTTATGTCTCGTACCTGACCCATGGAAGGAACCGTTCTATTGCTCAATAAATATCGTCATGATTGCTCTTAAATACGGTTGTTTCCCCTCCCATGCGGGTGTGGGGGAAAGCCGGAATCCGGGAACAACCCGGTACATTTCTTCCTGGCTCTTTTAGCTGGTAGCATAGGATCCCGTTATGGGATGCAAAAGCTTACCCTTGTTTTCCTGTTCCGGGGCGTCACGGGTACATGCACCCTCATCTCCCGTTCGGGCCCCGTTTTCCCATTCCGGAAGGTATTTTAGCACTATTTCTGGAAAATTCAGCACTAATTTTTTTTGGATTTCCTTAACTCGTGGCCGGTTTGGCTATCTGGAGCATTTTTCATCCGTAAATGACCGCTACCAGCACCTGTCGGATAACAAATCTCCCCATTTATAGGCTGGAAAGGGGAAAAAGGGGGATTTGCTATCTGGTAAATAAAAAAAATCAATGCCTCAGATAAACCGGTAAAAATCTTTACCATCGATCTTTGCCAGTTTGAGAACTCTTTCAGGATCCGCTCCGCTGTTTTCAGGACTCTCGATATTTTCCTCACGACATCCAACCCGGGTTAGAACAACCACGCATTCTTCGATTCGAAATCCGTCAGGGCATGACGATAATCATCAAACCATCGTGCCATCGGATTGCTCCGGAACACCATAAATTTCCCGATCTCGGCGGGATCGGCAGACTGGTGGTATCGCATGAAGACCTGACCGGCGGTCTTCCCCACCATCTCAATCTTACCGGTAGCATGCGACATTATAAACCGGGCGCGTTTCGCAAGACCTGAACACGACTGGAAGGATTTTTGGATAATGTCGTACGATTGTTCGACCGGGACCTGGAAGATCCGGTTCCCGATCGATGGCCGGCACTGGAAAATATAGTAGGGCGAGATTCCCGCAAATGAAAGTTTCCGGAAGAGCTCAGCCAGTAGTTCCGGCTCACTGTTGATACCGGAAAGAATCGGGGTCTGGCTGACGATAATAACCCCCGCGTTCCGGAGTTCTTCAGCAGCCTGGATAGACACGTCGGTCAGTTCTCGCGGGTGATTGAAATGCGCCATCAGGTATATGCGTTTTTCCGGTGTACTGTACCGTAAGAGAACAGAGCGAAGGTCCGGGTCATCGAGAACCCGGTAGGGGTTGTAGGCCAGCATCTTACTGCCAATCCGGATGATATTGACATGTCCAATCTCACGGAGCTGGCGCAGGATCGATTCGAGCTGGCTGGTTTCCAGTGTCAGGGGATCTCCACCGGTTAACAGGACATCTGTAATCTCCGTATGCTCACGGATATACTCAATCCCTTCAGAAACATCCTTCACGGTCTCACGTTCGTTACCCATGAACAATCGTTTGCGGAAACAAAACCGACAGATTCCGCCACAGATATCGGTCAGGAGCAGGAGTCCGGTCTGACGATATTTATGCTGCAGGCCGGGTCTTCTGGTATAATCTTTTTCACATGACGGATCAAGACATCCCTCTTTGTTGAGTTCAAGAGGATCGGGAATGACAATTCTGCGAAGAGGGTCGTGTCCATCTTTCCAGTCAATCAGCGACAGGTAGTATTCATTGGAACGGAAGGGGAAGGTGTCACTCACCGTCTCCATTGCGTTGCGTGCCTTGGATGAGAGCCCGACAAGGTTGTCAAGCTCTGCTATAGTACTCAAATATTTCTGATTCATCATACACCTCGGGGTTCTGGATTGTTCACTGCCCGTCAGAGGGCAGGGTGTGAGTAATGCGAAAAACTACCGACAACGGTAGAGGAAACTGAGCATAATAAATGCACTACTCAGAAACCCTTACTACCCACTCATGCTTTAAAACCTTTCGGGTGCAGGCAAAAATACGCCTGCCGGACCTTTTCATTGCCACCCATTCCTTTGATGCCCCGATCCCTCAATTCGGGCTCGGTTCTCCTGTTCCAGATCGCATTTTTGCACAAATTCGGGAAAAACCAGCGCCAGTGTTCCGGGTTCCCAATCCGTTCGGTTACGTGGGCTGTATTGCAGCTGAAAATAACCCCTGGCGCCATTTATCTGGAAGCAAATCTCCCCATGTACTGGCCTTGGGGTAGCGGATGAGGGGAAGCAGGATAAGGAAAATGATTTCCGGGATATTTGTCTGATGAAAGAGAGGGGGAATGAGTTGTTTATCAGTAAAATGGCGACCGGATTGGGCTTTTTTTACGCTAATATCCAATGGTTTTCGCGCTTTGTGAAGGAGGGCAAGGGAACGGCACTTCAAGAAAAATCTGAAATAGCCGGCCCTGCTTCTCATACTGTCCAGCAACTTTAGGAAAGAATAGATCTCTTAAATCCACTCAATATGTGTATCAGTCAGATCACCAATAGCATTTCCGGTATTAAGAGCTCCTGCGGGTTCAAAAAGCAGCACCGTGCATACTTCATGACAGGACAGGATCCAAATTGTTTGAAAAAAGATTATTTATGATCGTTATGTTGATTGGTTGCTGCCAGATACAATCCAAGATAGACGCATTCTTTTTTGGTGAATGCTGGTTCATTTGCGATCAAATCAATCAACTGCGACGTGGTCATATACGGACCAATACCGGAAGCGTCCACCAATTCCGACAGGCGGTTTATTAACTCCTTGTGCCGTCTGGCATTAATTCCGATCTTCTCACTTGTCTGTCCAGCACCATCATCCTCCTTAATAACCCCGGCTAACAAGGGAATAGTTATCCAGATTATTAAAGTGTATCGGAGCATCCGACAAGATTGAAAAAAATATGAATTCTTAATATCCTGACAAGCAAATAGAATTCTCACGAATGGTTCTGAAAAAAGAGATTGCTGATCAGATAACAGATCTTTTGCGTAAAAATCCACAAGGCCTGAGTATTAAGGAAATTGTGGCATCCATTAAAATTAACCGAAATACCGCCGGGCGATACCTTGAGAATCTCCTCATATCGGGACAGGTGGAGGTGCGCCGTTTTGGGATGGCAAAAATTTACAGGATATCGCAAAGAGTTCCGTTTTCCGCCGTGCTTTCCATATCTGCAGAATCCGTTGTACAGCTCGACAGCTTTCTTCGAATCATCTTTGTCAATGAATCATTCTGTACGCTTGCAGGAACTGATGGTAAAAACCTGGTGGGAAAAAATATTGAATATACGCCCGTTGCCCTGGTCTTTGATGAATTATTCGTGGGATTTATCGAGAGGATAAGGGAGGGTGTTGCCGGTATTGAATGGTCCGGAGAGATTGAACTCAACGCAAAAGGCATGATCGTATTCTGCCGGATCGCACCCACGGTTTTTGATGACGGACGTAGAGGAGTATCCGTCCTGCTTGAGGATATTACCCAACGAAAAAAGGGAGAGTGGGCGCTGCAGGAGAGTGAAGCGACGGCTCGTGCACTCATGAATTCACCGACAGATACTGTCATTTTGATGGATACACGGGGGATAATTCTGGATGTGAACGAGACCGCGGCTTCACGATTCGGAAAACAAGTAAAAGAACTGGTTGGTGTTTTAGCAGATGATCTTCTTCCAAAAGAGATAGCACAATCCCGACGAATACTGACAACCCGGGTAATAGAAAAGAAACAGATGGTGAGGTATGAAGATGAACGCGATGGCAGATGGTACGACACGGTTGCTTATCCTATCATTGTCAATGAAGAAGTAACACGCATCGCGATAATCGCCCGTGACATTACCGATCGAAAAAAGGCAGAAGATGCTTTACGGGAAAGCGAAGAACGCTACCGCCAACTTGTCGAAATATCCCCGGATGCTGTCATCATTCACCAGGAAGGAAAAATCACGTACCTGAATCCTGCCGCCATGACAATGCTCGGAGTTCAGGATGCCCATGAACTGCTCGGTAAAAATATCCTTGATTTGGTCCATCCGGACTACCGCGATGCAGTTTGGAAAAATATCGAAAAAGACCTCAGCGGGAAAATAACACCGCCAATTGAATTGCATATGCTCCGCGTTGACGGAACCTCAGTTATTGTTGAAGGCCGGGGAGTAAAAACAACCATCAAGGGTAAACCTGCGATTCAGGTTGCAATTCGGGATATTACGGAGAGCAAACGTATTGAAATGGAGTTGCGGGAGAGTGAAGAGAAATACCGGACCCTCATAGAGCGGGCGAACGATGTTGTCTGTGTAGTACAGGATGGCATCATAAAAATGTGTAATCCTCGTCTGGAATACTATTGGGGGGGTTCTCTTGACGAGATTGTCGGAAGGCCGTTCACTCATTTAGTTCATCCGGATGCTCTTCCCGAACTTATCAACAACTATAAGCGGCGGATATCCGGTGAATCACTCCCTTCTATTTATGAAACAATCCTCATGCACAAAGATGGCAGCAGGTCATTTGTTGAAATGAATGCTGGTACCATTGTGTATGAGGGAAAACCCGCAGATCTTGTTATCGTTCGTGACATCAATGAAAGAAAAAAAGCAGAGGGTACGTTGCGCGAGAGTGAGGCAACGGCACGTGCACTCATAAACGCACCGACCGATTCTGTCATTTTAATGGATTCACACGGTATAATTCTGGGACTGAATGATACCGCTGCTTCACGATTTGGAAGGCGACCTGAGGAATTGATTGGTGTTTTAACAGATGATCTCCTGCCAGAAGAGCTAGCTCAATCCAGGCGCCTGTTGGTTTCAAAGATATTCGAAACGAAAACAATGGTGCGATTTGAAGATGAACGCGATGGCAGATGGTATGACACGGTTGCATATCCCATAATAGCGGAGACCGGGGAAGTGACCAGGATCGCGATTATTGCCCGTGATATTACCGATCGAAGGAATACATAAAAAAAGCACGTATCCAGAGCAAAGAACGTTACCGCCAACTTGTGGATATATCTCCTGATACTGTTTTACTACAAAGGGAAGGAAAAATCATTTTTACGAATCCTGCAGCTCTCAACCTGCCCGGTGCTTCACATTCTGCTGAAATACCGGGGAGAAATGTTCCTGATTTTATTTAACCAGGATTCCACGATACTGTCATGGAAAAATAGGGAAAAAGACCCTGGAGGGGAAATACCACTTCCGATAGACATGCAAATGCTTCGTATCGATGGAACATCGGTTATTGTTGAAGGCAGAGGTGTTCGAACATGTATTGACGGTAAACCCGCCATACAGATTACTCTGCGGGAAAGGCTTTGTACGGGAGCAGGGAGAAATTCAATTCAACACGGGAATTAAAGTACTGATATCGACCGTGTTCGGGTAATCCTCGCCACAATGGTATTTTTGCGTCATTGTGTTACCCCGGCAATGAAACCCTTCTGCTGTCCCTGATGTTAAAGCAGGTTTTTCATGTATTTCGTGCCAGGTACCTCGCCTGGAGATTGCGAAGGCAAAAGTGCAGTGTTGCCCGGGATGGAGAATAATGGTACCGGATTGATTTGGCCTCCCGGCAACGCTTATCCTTCATCTTGCCCATCTTTATTCGTGAATGAGCTCGCGAGAAAGGTGACGCACATCCTCTTTGGGATCGGCATTGCCGCAGTAATCCAGATCCTCGGCAAGGATCTCGCGCTTCCGGTACTATTCGCCTCACTTCTTGGCGGCTTAGTGCTTTCAGACGCCATTGCGAGGGGCTACCGGATCCCCCTCATCTCCGGCCTTGTACATGACCTGGAGCGTGAGGATGTAGTGCCGGGGAAGGGCGCAATCTTATTCGTGTTCTCCTCAACATTCTGCCTCTTTTTCTTCCCGGTTCAGGTGGTTGTCCCTGCAGTTCTCACCCTTGCCGTTCTTGACGGTGTAGCTGGCCTTGTAGGGCAGTATGCCGGAAGGCACCGGATCCGGAACGGGAAATCGTGGGAGGGGACGATCGCCGGGATCACGGTTACCGCTGCGGTACTGTGCATCCTGATAGCTCCTCTTCAGGCTTTGACCATCTCCCTGATAGCCGGGCTTGTTGAGCTTGTCTCACCGGTGGATGACAACCTGGTGATTCCTCCTGTCGTGTGTCTTGTTCTCTCCCTACTCCCATGAACCGGAGCTGATTACCAGCCGGTCTTTGATGCGTCCTGCCATGAATACAAGCCCACCGGAAACGGTGCCCGTCAGAAAAAAAGCTCCGGGTGGGCTGTTTAGATCCATCCGCTTTCATTGGAAGTGTCGAAGGATTGTATCTTACCTACTGTTCAGGTGTACACCTGCAGAAAAAGGCAGCTCAGAGATCGAAGGCTCATTCTTATCCTCACTCTGCCGCTCCTGAGTTTGTGTCGCCCCCTCCCTTGCAGCTTATGCCACTGGTGATCGCCCTGTCGCTCTACTTCACTCCGGAAGACACGTAGTCGATCGATATCTTCAGGATCTCCTGATCCATCCGGTAGTCTTCCGAATGTTCCCGGTTAATCTGGATCCATTCTTTCATCGGTTTTCTCCCCATCGGCTGGAAGCGGACAATTCCTTTCCGGCCTACCTGCGAACCGGCAACCTTCTCCGGGACCTTAATACCGACACCCTCCCCGTAGATACAGGCAAACAATTTCCTGTTGATGTAGTATGCCGGGTAACCAAACATCCTGCCGGCAACCACCCCGGGAACCGGCAGCAGGATAGCGTCGAGAACCTCCTTATGCTCAGGGTTAAAAGCTACCGTGCTCATGATACTGACTTCTGACCAGGTTCTTTATCAAGGCGGTGAATCTGATTATCCGGTTCATACTGTCAGGAGATTTTAAAAAAGGATCTCCCCGGTTAAAACGATTTGTTGCTGCTTCTCGTAATTTCTTTCCCTCTTTTGTCGATTACAGAGGTGAGATCCCCCCTGAAAAGATATTCTGGAAGCGGGCTGTGCCAGGAATCCGAAATTATTCTCCCCCGATACCCATTCAGGCACCTGATCCTTTCGCCTTCTTTTCGGCATCCATCCGCTTCTTGAAGATGATACCGACGAGAATGGAGACGATGATGATGGAGAAGATGGTGACCATGAGCACCATGAGGAGGACATCGTTCTGGATGCTGGTGAAGCTTGCAAAGATCACTACAAGAGCGGCGGTGCTGTTCCGGAAGCCGGCCCCGAAGGCAAGGTCCTGCCGGGCATCCTTTTCAAACCACCGCCCGACCAGGTACGTGGCACCAAGAGCAGCCAGCGTGAAGACAATGGCCACAAAGACCGCGAGGGAACCCGAGCTGGTGCTCACGATATCCCTGAGCCGGGAGAGGAAGATGACACCGAAGGTCAGGAAGATTACCGCGATGGAGATATTGGAAGCCCAGTCCATGACCGGCCTGATGCGGGCAGCGAGAGGCTCTGACCGGCTCTTGATGATGATCCCGAGAAGGAGGGGGACCAGGATCATGACCACGAGGTTGGCCATGACCGAGAGGGGATCGGCCTGCGCCCCTTCCAGGATGAAGGGGATCAGGAACGGCATGAGTACGACGGTGACAATGGTCATGATGATCGTCAGTGAGACCGCCTGGGCCACGTTCCCCCCGGTGAACTGTGCCACCTTTGCCGTCGAAGGGGCACCGGCGGCAATACTCACGAGCAGCAGGCCGGCCGCCAGCTCCGGGTTCATGGGGATGAGAATGATCAGGGTGATGGCGATCAGGGGCACGAGGATGAAATTCGCAAAGAGCGAGAGGGTGAGGAGCCGTCGGTTGTGCACCGGTGCCAGGAGATCCCCGATGGTCACCATAAGACCGGTCAGGAACATGCTCGAGAGGATAAAGACATAGATGGCAATGGTGCCCAGATCATAGAGAAAAGCCATAGTGGTTCAACCTGCAGGGAAACGTTGCTCAAGGATCTCTATAAGGGTATCGGGATGGTGTCGGGGAGATCCTCTCCAGAGTGAATTATTAAAAAAAAAGCGGGATCCGGCAAACGCCGCATCTACTGTATTGCCACGGGAACCGGGTAATATACATCTCCTGTGCCGGGAAGGGGTATCGTTGCGATGGTTGTGTTGATATCGTCCAGTGAATTTGCCTTGATCTGTTTTGACGACAGCGTGTAGAGGACATTGCCGATATAGAGGGAACGCTTCACATCCGACGTTGAGCTGCCGTAATAATAATAACCGTTGTCACCGGTCCCGTGCTGGACTGTTCCCCGGAGGGTAAAGCCGGTCTGCGGGGTGAGGCCGAATACATACGCCCCGTACCAGACCTGCGGCCGGGTGGTGTAATAATCCCCTTTGGTGAGCGGGTTTGCAGTTACCGCCATGACCGGGATAACCAGGAGGTTCTTTGTCTTATCAAAGAGGAACGCGTGGTGGTCGGTAAGAGCTGCGGAGTCAGAGCCTGCATCACCGATCTGTACCTTGTCGAGTTGTTTTGGGTTGGCCACATCTGAGACATCGAAGAGGGCAAGCTTGACCCCGCTTGTCGAGACCCCTCCCCAGTCGTTGGTCGTCGTCTCCTTGCCGATGCCGATGATGTGGGTCGCGTCATACGGGTGCAGGTAATCGGAGTATCCGGGTATCTTCAGTTTCCCGAGGATCTTCGGGGTTTCCGGTGTTGAGAGGTCGATCACAAAGAAGGGGTCGATCCGCTTGAAGGTCACCATGTAGAGCCGGTCGCCGATGAACCGTGTCGAATAGATCGTTTCCTGTTCGGCTATATGGGTTAAAGTACCGATCGTGGCCATCTTCCCGTCCAGGACATAGACATTGTTGTAGGTGTACTGCCCGGACCGGGTGTAGACACTGGAGGTGGTCGCGAGGCGGAGGTTGTTATTGTACTCATCCATTGAGAACTGGTTGTCCAGGGTGCCCGGCACTTCACCTCTTCCGACATAGGTGATCTTGCCGTCTTTTATGGCGATCTTGTGGATAACCGTGGTGGTCTGGTCGGCTTCCTGCCGCCGTACCGCGTCCTGCTCGGCATTCCGGAGGCCATCGAGGATCGACTGCCGCTGGGCATCGGTCAGGGTGTTGAAATCCGGGGGGATTACCGCAGGCGCGACGGCAATTTTTGCCGATGACACTCCTTCCGCTGATGATACAGCAACGTCAACCGCGGTTGAAACCCCGGCAGACCCGCTGCTCCCCATACCCCCTCCGCTGACGGCAACCACCTGGGGTGGGGCAATTTCCATTCCACCCCTCATGGGATAGATCACCGGGTGGTATTTCTGGTAACTCACGTACATCGCATCCGGTGAGACATAGAGGATGTTCCCGCTGCCCAGCAGGTAGGTCTGGGCATCCTTCCGGTTCCCGCTCGCTGCATCAAAGGACGTGATGGTGGTGAAGGTGTACTGGGATTCGTGGTTATCGAAATACCAGACATCCGGCTGTACAACGGTCGTTGTCCCTTCGCGGAGGGTGGGAACGACCACATGGTCACCGGAGTAGAGGTTGAGCTGGTCACGCGTGACCATGTACACGGTTGAGCCAATCATCCGGGCATCGATGTAATCACCGTCAATCGAGTAATCCTTCATCACTTTGGGATTTTTCCGGTCACTGATGTCATATACAATTGCATGGGTGGACGGTGAATAGTACCGATACGGGGGCACGGGCATTTCCCGGGCGATTGCAGGTTCAGCACCGGCAGCCGCCAGTGCACCGGTTTCCGGTGTTCCCGTTCCCGTGGTGAAGAGCACAAGACGGTCGCCGATGACAAAGATGTCGCGGGGCGTATCGGAAATTTCGGTTTTTGAGATGACCGACGCACCAGCTGCCGGATAGGCGTCGATAATGGCGAGTGTTGAACCGGATATCGTGTAGATATACTTTCCATCGTTTTTTACGATATCCGGCTCATCGACCCCGGCAACCTGCACGTTGGTCTGCGAGTACCCGACCGTTCCCGGCAGGGCGGCTGGCAGGGCAGACGGGACGGTGAAAGCACCGGTCCCCTTCTCCATGCCGGCCTGTTGCGCGTCCCTGACGATCCCGATCGTGGGGACCATGGTCCTATAGTATCCGTTCTGCTGGTCCAATGCCGCTGAATCCCTGACGTACTGTTCGATCTCGGCGGTCGAGTTGAACTTCTTCAGGTCTGACGATACAGACGGTGGAGTCGCAGGAGTGCTCATGCACCCGGTAACAAGGATTGCAGCCAGGATGAGCAGGGAGCCTGCGATGAGGAGGTAATTTCTGGGTGACATAATGTATAACGAGATTATGGGCAGGTGAGGTCATCAATCTGGCGTTAACTGCGAAAAATTTTGAAGGTATCAGGAGATTACAGGGCCACAGAATCGGGAATAACCGCTTTTATCGGGAGAAAAGGCGGGTTGTTTATTCTTTTTTTTAGGCTGGTGGATCTCATATTTGATGGTCGGGGGGCGGATCACCTGCCATAATCAATCTGAATCCTCTCCAAAATGAGTATCTATTTTTGTTTTATTGGTTGTTTTAGTAATCCCATTATATCGTTCACGGTTGTTACCATTTTTATCTCCATGGTGTTGAACGCAGACCACTGAACGATCTCTGGCTCCATCGCCATCTTCTGGAAGGCGTCAAGACCGGGAGCATCAAATACTTCGTATAAGGTATGTTCAGAAAGGACGAACCAGGCTCCCAGCAGGGAAATATTATACTTTTTGAGAAACGATTCCAGTTTATTGAGCAGGTTCATGTGTATCTGACGCGTTTTTTCATTAAACATCCAGCAGCTCTCTGGAGAATGTCGGGAAATTAACAGGAATGTCGGCATACCGTTATCTCACCAGATAACTCATCAATCGAGCCACTATTTATTAGTGTTGGGGATGGAGGTACTCGTTCTCTTACCGGTAGCATTCCGCCGCCGTGTGCCCACGATCTTATGGTTCAATCGACTGCGGGAGGACTCAATTTGAACTTGTTATTCAAATAATCCTTATCCATAAGAACCTCCTGACCAATAGCTAAAAAAAAGAGAGAGAAATAATCGGTTTTTGGGTAAAAAAATCCGATTCGGTTGCCATTTTTATGATAAAAGGCACCTTTTTGTGTTGATTATCGGTTTTCTTGTAATACATAGATGAGGATGTCTCAGGTCAAGAGGATGACGGCAAGAGGCGGGAGTTGCCCGGTGTGTGGTCTGGATAAGGAGCATGCATCGGCCGTCAGGTATATCAGGTTTTTTTGGGCTCCCTTGCCTTCACAGCGGTGAGCACCGCATAATCTGTGAACACATCCCTGCTGGCGATCCTCCTCAACGGTTCGTCATTTCTTCGAGATCGACGAGAACCAGGCACGGGGTCCTTTCTCCCGGGTACGGCTCTCGAAGATCGCCGGCCTGATGTAATTGATGGACCACCCGTGCCGGAAGGTATCCCGTATCTCTCTTTCTGATATCCTCCTCGGACCATATCCGGCGGGCTCCCGATCGCTGAAGCAGAGCATGAAGTATTTCCCGCAGGGGGAGAGGATGGCTGCAAGGTTATCCACAAAGAGCGGGCGGTCTTCATCGGACAGGGTATGGAAGAGCCCGGAATCGGTGGCGGTATCGAACTTCCTGGTGAGCTGCGTGAGATCCAGTGCGTTCAGAACGAGAAACTGCACCGGAAGTCCTCGTGCTGCAGCCTTCTCCCGTGCCTTCTGGATCGCGAGGGGAGCGGAGTCGATCCCCCACACGTCATACCCTTCACCGGCAAAGAAGAGGGCATGCTCCCCGG
>Ga0105106_10001449_pt1 | contig 17145 bp, 14 predicted proteins | sample PPLLaktember2015_5_FD_79109 | JGI IMG/M metagenome (GOLD analysis project Ga0105106, IMG submission 79109) | Freshwater sediment microbial communities from Prairie Pothole Lake near Jamestown, North Dakota, USA - PPLs Lake P8 Core (1) Depth... | ecosystem: Environmental > Aquatic > Freshwater >...
GTTGAATACACTCCTGATGATAATGAAAGAACGCAAGTAGTAAAAAATACCATTAAGGTAGGATCGTATGAAATCAAAGAAAATTCTGGTAAACGGCGGTGCAGGATTTATCGGCACAAACCTGGTGAATGAGCTGCAAAAAAGGGGACATGACGTCCTTGCCCTTGACCTGTATAACACGGAACGTGACAATTATATCCGTGCGGATGTCCGTAACTTCCGGCAGGTCGAACGTGTTTTTGAGAAATCCCGGTTTGACTATGTCTATCACCTTGCCGCCGAATACGGCAGGTGGAATGGTGAGGATTATTACGAGAACCTCTGGCAGACGAATGTGGTCGGAACAAAACATATGCTCAGGCTCCAGGAAAAGCTTAAGTTCAGGATGATATTTTTTTCCAGTGCAGAAGTGTACGGAGATTATGATGGGATCATGTCAGAAGATGTGATGGTGAATAATCCCATCAAAGACACGTACCAGATGAATGATTACGCCATTACCAAATGGGCCGGGGAACTCATGTGCCTGAATTCAGCCAAGATGTTCGGGACCGAGACGGTACGGGTCCGTCCTGTCAACTGTTACGGCCCCCACGAACATTACAACCCCTACCGGGGGTTCATCCCGAAATTCATCTACCACGCACTGTTTGACAAGCCCTACACGGTGTTCAAAGGGCACAAGAGGATTATCGATTTTGTTGAAGATTCCTGCAGGACCTGGGCAAATATCGCTGACAATTTCATTCCCGGTGAAGTCTATAATGTGGGCGGGAGACCTGAATGGGAGATGGAAATCAAGGATTACTCGGATCTCATCCTCAAAGAGGTCGGAAGGGACGACTCCCGTGTGACGTATGAAGAGGCAGAACCTTTCACCACGAAGGTAAAAACCATGGATTTCTCAAAGGCTGTCCGGGACCTTCGCCATGACCCCCGGGTATCCCCGGAGAAAGGGATCAAACGGACCGTGGAATGGATGAAATGGCTGTACCGGATTCAGGAGTGATGGAACATGAATGATGTGCAGGAAGGATTCAGAAACAAGACCGTTCTGGTAACAGGGGGAGCAGGAGCGATCGGGGGAAATCTTGTCAGGACTCTGGACAGTTACGATACAAAAAAGATCATTATCCTTGACAACCTTTCCTCCTCGTACGAATGGAATATCCCGCAGAGTCCGAAGATCCAGTTCATTCAGGGGGATATCCTGAATGATGAAAACCTGAAGTGGGCCTTCAAATCAAAACCGGATATTGTGTATCACCTCGCCGCCCACTTCGCCAACCAGAACTCGGTGGATAACCCGGAAAAAGACCTGATGGTGAACGGGATCGGGATCTTAAAGGTGCTGCAGTATGCCCACCTGGTGAACGTGGAACGGTTTGTATACTCTTCTTCCGGGTGCGGGGTGTATGGACTTGATTCAAAGATGCCGTTCGAGGAGCACGATATCTCCATTCACCTCCATACCCCGTACCAGGTCACCAAGCTGCTCGGGGAGCTCTACACCAATTATTTCAACAATCTCTACACCCTGCCCACGGTGAATGCACGGTTCTTCAATTCCTTCGGGCCCGGGGAAGTGCCGGGAAAGTACCGGAATGTCATCCCGAATTTCTTTTACTGGGCAATGAAAGGAATGCCTCTTCCCATCACCGGTGACGGGACAGAGACCCGGGACTGGACCTACGTGGGAGATATTGTCAACGGGCTCCTTGCCATGGGTATCCGGGAAGAAGCCATCGGCGAGGCATTCAATCTCGGTGCCAGTAAGGAGCAGCGTGTCATCGATATGGCAAAGAGGGTGAACAAGCTCACCGGGAATAAAGCCGGGATCGTCTACCGGGAGCGCCGGGACTGGGATGTCAAGACGCGGCTCCTCTCCTGTATCACCAAGGCAGAAAACAAACTCGGGTACAGGCCACAGATGAAATTTGAGGACGGTCTCAAAGAAACCCACCGCTGGTTTGTAAAAAACCAGGATATGATCGGGAAGAGTGCGGAGTTTTAACACTCTCATTAAAAAATAACGGCGTGAGGGATCGGGAATGAAAAACTATAAGGTTATACTACCGGGCGGTGCGGGATTTGTCGGAAGGAACCTGGTAAAATTTCTGGCAGGGGTCCTTCCTGCAGAAAACATCACCGTAATTGACAAGAGTGCCGATCACCTGGAGATGGTGAAGAAGTACGGGGTAAAAACGGTGGAGGCGGACCTTTCGGAAAAGGGTGCCTGGTACGACCTGTTTTCCGGGCAGGACGTAATCATCCATCTTGCAGCGCAGATATCCTCAATACATGAGGAGGATTTTTTAAAGAACAATGTCCGGGCAACGGAACATATCATCGAGGCTGCCAGGGGTGCGGGTATTTCAAAAATACTCTTTTTCAGCTCTGCCGCAGTGCTTTCTGTCAGAAAAGATCCTTATGCCGATACAAAGTTACAGGCCCAGGAACTTGTCAGACAGAGCGGACTGACCTATTGCATCATTCAACCATCGCTGATGTACGGTCCGACCGATGACAAGAATATCGGGTACCTGATCAATTTTGCAAAGAAAATGCCAGTATTCCCTATAGTCGGGCATGGCAGATGGCCACGGCAGCCCATATATATTGATGATATCTGCCGTTTGATACTTCATTTTCTTGACGAATTTCCGGAAAACAAGGTATATTCGATCAATGGAAAGGTCATATTTTATAAGGATATGATAAACACCGTGTTCCATGAACTTGGCGGTTTTAAAATGAGCGTGTCTCTCCCCATCCCGGTATTCAAATTTGTCATGGTCACGTACCAGAAATTAATCGGAAATCAGCAATTTACCACGGATCAGGTGGACTCCCTCGCCTCCTGTGATGTATTTCCGGAATATCCCTGGTGGGATGAATTTCATATACCCGTCACACCGTTCAATGAGGGGGTCCGGCTGATGCTGCAGGAAGGAAAACACGGATCATGAAAATTCTGATGGTGGTGGCCTATTTTCCTCCCGAGATCGGGAGCGCAGCCCATGTCTATGCTGACCTTGCACGGGCATTTATCAAGAGAGGTCATGAAGTTGATATCATCACCTCCTATCCCCGCGACTATAACCTGAACAGAGCGGACATGTCACGGGAGTTTCCCCTTGAAGAGGTAATGGAGGGTGTATCCGTCCACCGGGTAAAACATCCCCATACGCGGGATAACATTATCATCCGGGGTCTTGAGCATTTTTTACTCCCCGGATACTATTTTAAAAAATACCAGGAGCTCCGGAAAAAATTTGATGTGTGCCTGTTCTATATTCCTCCCCTGCCCCTGTATTACCTGGCACAAAAAATCAAGCGGCACGACGGTACATTATCCGTATTGAATTTCCAGGATTTTCATCCCCAGGAACTGACCGATGTCGGGGTGCTGAAAAACCCGCTCATCATCAGGATCCTCGAGTATATCGAACGTGCAGCCTATAAAAATGCGGATTACATTACGGTGCTGTCGCACGGGGGTATTGATTATATTGCACAACGGGGAGGAAATCCGGAAAAAATATCCCATGTCTATAACGGACTCCTCCTTTCGGACCACGATAAAAACTTTTCACAGCACACGTTCAAGAAAAAGGAGGGGATTGAAAACAAATTCCTGATTTCCTATGCCGGGATCCTGTCGCCGTTCCAGGGGATCGACAACATCCTGGACGTGGCCGCACAACTCCGTGATCACCCCGATGTGATTTTTTATGTTGTCGGCGATGGCATGATTAAGGATCACCTGGCGCAACGGATTGCCGGTGAGAATCTTGCCAATGTGAAACTCATGCCACTGCAGCCCCGTGATGAGTACTATAACATCATCAGTTCATCCGACATCAACCTCATCTCCCTTGACGACAGGATGAAAGCGCCCTGCGTGCCCGGCAAGACCATCAACCTGTTTGCTGCGGGAAAACCGGTTATCGCAATTGTTGCAGCGGAATCTGAGACGGCCTCCGTGATGGGTTTGATATATACGGACCTTGTCGTACGACCGGGGGACGTCAATGCACTGAAAAATATCATCGTACGACTGAAACATGATGATTCGCTGAGGAACACGGTGGGCAGTGCACAGCGGCATTTTTTTGAAGAGCAGATGAGCCTTGAAGGAAATGTCATTGCCTATGAGCGGATTTTTGAAAACGTAATGCATCGCTGACAGGCACAACCATTGACGGTGCCCGCACGACATGCATGCACCACAGTACCGGGCATTATGCAGGACGGGCCTGGCAGAAAACGGGAAGGTATGAACACGATTGCAGAAATTCAGAAGGATCTACAGCAGGCGTTTCCCGGTATTGAATTCAGGGTACTTCAGAAAAGCAATTCTTTTCATTCGACACTCTGCCGGTTAACCACAACGATCCCGTATCCGGGATTTCCTCATGAAGTTTTACTGAAAAAATACCGCAGGAAAAATACCTTCGATGCACAGGGTGAATATTTCTATCTGGATTCATTTTACAAAAGGAATACCGATACCGTTGTATCCTCCCCGTTACCCATAATGATAAATGCAGACAGACACTGTATGGTGATCGGGTTTGTCCCGGGACAAACGGTAAAAACCCATCTGCTGAAAGTATTTCCGGCCGTCAGCCATATCGATGATTATAATGACCGGTCGGCAATTGCCCTGGCACGGTTTCATTCGGTTTTTATGAAACCCCGGGGCGGGGAAGTTCATATCAACAGTCCTTTACTGGGGAGTTTTGGAGCAAATGAAATCCGGCACTACACGAGACTGGTAGCGGAATGCGCCATGACAACAAATGTCCAGGCGTTCATTGATTTTTCCCCCCAGAATTTAATCATTAATGACAGCCAAATATTTTTAATCGATTTTCCCGACCGGGAATGCATCTGCACTCCCCACCTGGATATCGCCCGCTGGAAATTCAACCTGAAATTCCTGAAGCAGTTTCCTCAGTTCAGGTTTCTCAGACTGAACCCGTGGGATGAAGAGCGGTTATTCCAGCGGTTTGTCAGGAAATATTGTTCGGAAATGCAGGTCACCCTCAATGAAAAAGATGTACAGCTGATAGATTTCTTCCTGGGTCACTATGCAAAAAAACTCATGGCTATTTATGGAGAATCGGATGCCCTCAGCCTGAAAATGGAATACCGGTATTTATCCGGTTTTCTGCATTCGCTGGCAGATCGATGCCCATGAGATTACCGGTAAGAGCGCGACTATGGCTGAAAAAAATATCAGGAGTGGAGAATTGAACAATAAAAGTCCCGGGATACAAGGATTAAAAATCGGACTGATTGGTTCCTGTCCCCCACCGTACGGCGGGGTTACCGTTCACATCCAGAGATTAATGAAAAAACTGGATGAATACGACATAGATTATGTACTGTACGATATATTGGGCGGGCAGCGCGAACAGAAAGATAACCGGATTATCAGCATTCACCACCCGAGACTCTGGATACTGCACTATTTTTTCTCGGATACCCCCGAAATTATCCACAATCATACCACGGACTGGCGGGGGCAGGTGCTGGTAGGCCTGATGGGTTTACTGGGGAAAAAAACCCTGTCGACCCTGCACAGTGAACGACTGGTCAAGTCCTGGAAGGATTACAATGTCATTAAACGAAAGATCATCCAGATTGCATTACAATCCACGACTTCGCTGATTGTGGTAAATGCACACATCCGGGAATTTTGTATATCACTCGGGGTTAATCCTGACAGAGTATTTCTGATTCCGGCTTTTATTCCCCCCGAACCTGAGGAAAAAGAGATACATGAAATTCCCCAAAAAATCCGGGATTTTATCGACACCCATGATCCGCTCATTTCTGCCAATGCGTTTAAAATAAAATTTTTTAAAAATGAGGATGTGTACGGGATAGATTTGTGCATCGAGTTATGCTCCAGGCTGAAACAGGACCGGGATACTATTGGATTCGTATTTTTCCTGCCGCAGATTGGAGATACGCACTATTTCAGCGATCTGCAGCAGAGGCTCATCGACCTGCATCTCCAGGATAATTTTTTGTTTGTCACAGAACCGTATCCATTTTACCCGTTATTACTGAAAAGCAGTGTATTTATCCGGCCAACAAACACGGATGGTGATGCGATCTCCTTACGGGAAGCGCTGTATTTCAGGATACCTTCGGTGGCCAGTGATGTTGTTACCCGCCCGGAAGGGACGATCCTGTTTAAAAACCGGAATATCGATGATCTTACCGTAAAGGTGCGGGATTTGCTGGATAACTACCCGTATTATAAGCAAAGGATGAATGCGTTACCGCCAGGCGATTACAGTGACAGAATTGTGCAGGTCTATCGTAAGGTGGCAGGCATCCCGGATACTCCACGTGCGGGTTGATGCCTGCCGGGAAAAGGTGCAGAGATTGCGTATCCGGAATCACCGGTGTACCGGACAGGGGGTAATAGTCAGAAATTACCCCCGAAACCGCATGCAAGATAAGTATATCGTACATACCATTAATAACCGGAAATAACGATGACTGGTATTCCTGCAATGAACGAAACGCCGCAATTACCTGGTTCTGTAACCGTCATTACTGCCGGGGATGACATCGGAGTACGGTTTATCCCGAACTTTGTAAAGGTCATCAATGAAATTGTAACGGGAGACATCCGGGTAATCTGCGAAGATCCCGATGCCATTCAATCGCTTAAGCAAAGCCGCTGTCATGGTTTTGATGCCGTCGGTGTATCGCACTCCAGGAACAAGTCCTCAGTGAACCGGATACTCGATTATTTTCTGACAGAAATAAAAATCGCAAAGTTCCTGGTTTTTCATAAGAAAACGGATTACTACCTCTTTTTCCTCTCCGAGTGCCTGACATTACCGGTTCTCACCGTGAGACTGATGGGAAAAGGTCCCGTATTGATTCTTGGTTCCTCGAACAGCGAACTGAGCAAAGCAAAGAAATCGTATCTGATAAAAATACTGACAATAGAAGACCGGATTAACTTTTTCCTCTGCAAAAAAATTGTTCTCTATTCGCCGCATATTCTCAGGGAATGGAACCTGGAGAGACATACGGATAAAATTCTCATTGGACACCGCCATTATATTGATTTTGAAAGATTCTCGATCACAAAACCATTTTCCCGGAGGGATGCGGTAATCGGATATGTCGGAAGGTTAAGTGAAGAAAAGGGAATCCTGAATTTTGTTTCAGCACTTCCCGGGATTGTGAAGACAAAGAAAAATCTTACCATTTATATCATCGGTGACGGTCCGCTGAATGACCAGGTTAACGCGAACCTTATCCGGTATGATATTTCAGAAAATGTGATACGGACCGGATGGGTCCACCACGATGAATTACCCCGGTATTTAAATGAATTCCGTCTCCTTGTCCTTCCTTCGGATACCGAAGGATTGTCCAATATTATGCTGGAGGCCATGGCATGCGGAACTCCCGTCCTTTCAACACCGGTCGGCGCAATTCCGGATTTTATTGCCGATGGGAAGACAGGTTTTCTCATGGAAAACAATGCTCCGGATACTATTGAAAAAAATGTCATCCGGGCCCTGGATTCCCCGGATATGGAAAATATTATCATGAATGCACAGGATTTGCTGAAACGGGAATTTACTTTTGAGAGTGCCGTGAAAAGATATTCCGGAATTCTTGAAAAATCCCGGTAAAAAAGACTCTGTTGAACAACGGGAGTTCGCACCCGAACCATGAAAAATTGTGAAGGCACAAATGCCATCTGCTACAGGCCTTTTTTAGAGGCCGGAAGCAGAATTTGAGGTAATTGAAGCGCCGCGGGGGCGTCCCTTTCTGGTGCGGCGCAGGGTTATCGCATTAACGGGATGAGTACTTCCCGACATTGCCTGAATTATTGTATTTTTATGGGAAATCCTCACACTATTTTTCTCAACGCTGGTTTAGGTCTACGGCACGTAATGCCTGCGCCCCCGCCGCTGTGGCATCCCCACGGGAGCGATAATTCCAGAGAAGGGTAATACCACACCATCGCAAAGCGCAGGGTCGGTTCGGGGGGGGACAGTCACTGCCCCTTTCGTAAATCGGGGCTTGGCAATTTGTTGAAATCTTAGGAATTCCCATGAAAACGGACATCATGCCGAAGGGCCACAAGCATACAGGATGAAAATACCAGGGACATTTCCATATTAAATTGAACCAGACTGATGTGCGTAATGGAATGGTTATAGCACTTAGTTATTTGCGATGAACGCCGCCGCCCCCGACGAGGCGCCCCCGCGGCGGATCGGTGTCTCCAGGTATATTTGCAAAACACCGCACCGCCCCGCCGTGCCTCGGAGAGGCCCTGAGGCGGGGGATCCTCCTGAAATTGCAGGGTTTAATGATTTTCATGGTTCGGGTGTGAACTCTTTGTTCATGCTCGTTTCAACAGAGCCGTAAAAAACAGACTTTTTTAACAGTACATACGAATGCTGCGATAAAGATCCAGCGTCGTTTATGATACAATGTACCGTTCAGGGAACCTGATTGCCGGGAACAACTGACCTCTGCATTCCGTGGTCAGGAGACTGATGCAAAGAAGGTAAACATCAGCATGACTATCATTATCAGCATGAAGAAAATCGCTGCTATTGCACCAACGATGACTATTATTTTCCACCGGGATGCTTCCGGATGGAGTGAATTTTCTGTTCCCTGGAGCAAAACAGGGTGCTGCTCATGGAGTATCCTGTTTTCGGTATCCTGATAGATCTCAGGGGGAGCAACCGGGATTTTAACGGGGGCTTTCAGAACAGGGGGTTGGGTAACCGGCACCTGCTCTTTCAACGGGATATCGTGGACATTTGCTGAACATCTGCTGCAATAAATCCGGTTTTCATCAGGAATCGGTTCCCCGCAACGGGCACAGATTTCTACGGGCCTGATTTGTTGGATCGAACCGGGTTTCCGTGACAGAGGCGTATCATCCCGTGCACTCACCGCTTCCTTTTTTGGAACTTTCACGCCAAACCTGAGGTCGCGGGCATTCTTTTTTTCCTGCACCGGTGCGGATAACGGTGCACCGCATGCATGGCAAAAAAAAGAGGTATCATCATAAGCCACAGTATTACATTTCGGGCATACCGTTTTTGTCATGTATGATGTCCGCGTATATGTAATAAAGATAGGTGTTGAAATGATATATTATTCATCTTATATGTGAAGGTTATTGCTCCTCATGATTCAGAAAGAACACTGTCGCTTGACTAAGTTCTGCAGCTCTTCTCCTTTACAGAGGCATCCTGGCAGCTTCGGATGCGTACCGAGGGAGAGCATCATGCCTGAGGACGGTTTCAGGTTTGAAACCGGGTGTTTATTGGGGAACAGGACAGGTTTATTAGAGAGGAAAACTCACCGGAATGCAGTAAGGAAGAGTGATCGGGGGGAGGGTCCAGATTTTTAACAACCGCAGACGGACACGATTACCCGGAAAAATCAGTAAACTCCCCCTGCTCCATACGCAGATGCAGACGCCCTGCGCAGGAAAATTTTCAATAAAGGTCAGGAAGTAATGCCATTCTTATTGCCGATATATGCATTATCCCGTTCAACAGTGAGTCGAAATACATGCACCGAATACCGAACATATCAATAATTTTTCTCCCTTACCGGTGATCTCATTGAAAATAGTAAACCCGCTACCTCCGGCATTCCGGATACAGATTGCAACTCTTATCCTGAGTCTCACCCTGCTGTGTTCAGTTGTAATCATTGCCACAGCACCACCGGCAACAGGGTATGAACTCTCATTGTATGAGGCATATCCCCCAATCCTCTGGGTGTTGCTCTCGGTTACTGTTTTTTCCGGTATGTATACCATAATCCGGTCGTGTGAAAGCCAGGTGAGGAACCTGTATTATGGCTATTTTTCCATCCTCTTCATAGATGCACTGATTTTATTCCTTCCGATTATACGGGGTTATTATTCGATGAGTCGCGGGGAGGGGGATATGTATCACCACATGTTCATTGCCCGTCAGATATTACATTCCGGGTTTCTGCCGGTAACAGACATATATCCGGTAATGCACATCTGGTTGTCAGTTTTATATCATTTTTTACCCGACTTTATCGTTTTAACCGTAGTATTGTCAATCGTTTTCTTTATTCTGTATATCCTGTCACTCTATATCCTCGGAAAAACACTTCTCGGCACACAAAAAGGGGGTATCCTGGTTTCCATCTTTGGCCTGCCTCTGCTTTTTTCCAACCTCCATGACGGTTTCATCCCTTTTTTCTTCGCACTGCTCATTTTTCCGTTAATTTTGTATGCATATCAGAAAATTTCAGCTTATCCGGCACAGAAAAACCGGTTCTATATTTGTCTGGTGGTCCTGTCGTTATTTATCGTTTTTTGCCATCCGATGATATCGGTTTTTCTTTTGATCATGTTTTCCATTTTCACCTGTTTTGAACTGTTCAAAGGACGGGCGACCGGGCGGCAGTCAAATATTGAAGCAGCAAATATTGTAGTCATCGTATCCCTGACCCTTACCCTCTGGTGGCTTCAGAATATCCAGGCCCTGAACACCCTGCAAACGATAGGCGCGGCTCTTTTTGAGCAAAGTTCTCACCTGTCAATATTTGCGCATCAGGTCAACAGGGTATCGACATCCAATGCATCAATCTGGCTGGTGATTGATCGTTTTTTCAAAATTTACGGGCCGGTCTGCCTGTATTTTTCGATTGCGCTGTTGTTCTTATTTTATCTGACATACCAGTATTTACAGAACAGGAAACTGCACGATTCTGATTTCATCTATTCATTGCAATTCTGTGCCGCTGTCTGCATGGGAATTGTCCTCGTTACCGGATATTTTGTAATCGCGGAGCCCATCAGGGCAGCCTCGTTCGCACTGGTTTTTGCAACCGTACTAAGCGGATTGTTTTTTTATCGCCAGCGGAACGTCGGTGGACTCATGGCCTCAATAACCGTGATACTTACCATTGTGTGCATGATGACCATACTGACCCTGCACTCAAGTCCGTGGATCGGGGGAACGAATTCTGCATTCACCTACGGGGATAAAAACGGAGTCGACTGGCTCTTAACGTACCGCACTACAGAAATTCCCGTTGTAAAAGAGGATTTATCGAACTATAAATATGCACAATACTTTTACGAGACAACAGGTTCCAGGAATTCTCACAATGTAAGTGAATATACCTTTTATCGGAATCTGAATAAATACACTGAAGTCGTTCCGTCACATTTTGGATATACGACAAACCGGACGATTGGCGATTCATTCGCCTATCTTCCCGATAAAGAACTGTATATGACGACGACAGAACTGATGAGACGGACGGTGGACGCTGTCCAGGAAGATCGGAAAAGCCAGGTAAAATCGTTCACTGATGCAGAATTTATCCGTTTAAAAAATGATCCAACGATAAATCTGGTGTATGTAAGTAATACGTTTGGAGTGTGGGACATTGCCATACCGTAACTTCCGGATTATTCACTCTTCCTTGTTTTTCATCTTTTTTTTACAGTGTACTATCCTGGTTCTTACAGCGGATAGTATGTTCCGCATCCTGCATTCGGAATCGTCCGGGATGCCAGTACCGATGGATTTACCAGCAATCCTCAGAAAAACGTACCAGGATAAAATTTTACGGTGAGACAGGATGAAACACTGGTTTCCTGAAGTAGATATACTCAAGGCAACCGCTATTCTCCTGATTGTCTTCGGCCATATCGACAATAATGTCTCCAGTTATGACCTGGTTGGATCATTAGGTTATTACAATGGGACAATCGGGTTAAGTATATTTTTTTTCATTTCAGGATTTTTACTCTCCCAGACTGACTCCGTAATCACTTCACTCCGGGATTTCAAAAAATTTTATAAGAAGAAATTCATCAGGATTTATCCGTTATACTGGGCAGCCTTAGGAAGTCTGGTTGTTATCTTTGGATTTTTGAATATTAGTCCCGGGCATGTAAGCCCGTATAATTTCAGCCTGGACAACATGCTTCTTCATCTCTCCGGACTCCAGGGAATTTTTCCGTGGAGTGAAATACAGTCAATGTGGTTCGTCGGAGTAATCGTATTATTTTATCTATTGTACCCTGTCATCGCATATGTTCCGAAAAATCTTTCCGGAACATTGGCAGTATCATCAGGAATTTTTGTGTTCCTGCTCATTCTTCATGGTTTTTTTGGATGGATCCACGAGGGGGCTCTGGAATATTATCCACTTTTTGTATCAGGAATTCTTATTAATCAGATTGTCTATTCTTCAAAAAAAATTACTGATGGAAGGTACCTGAAAAATTTTTTATCCGGGAACCTGTGCCTGGCTGGTATCATGTTCCTGGTCCTTGCACTGAGAAAATTCCATCAGTTCAATTTACAGGTTCTGCCGGGAATAATAATTCACATGGTATTGACAGGTGCTATGATTGTTTCGTGTAGTATTTTTCTCATCGTTACCCGCTTGTTCGTAAAAATACAGGGAAAAATTATGGCGGGAATATCCCTGATTGCCTTTGCGACCTACGCAATATACCTGTTCCACCACCAGGTTTTAGCGGTGTTTGCACTCGTTACCGGTTCGGTTATCCGGAATATAACTCTCCAGGACATGATTATCCTGACATGCGGATTTGCCTTATCAGTCGTATGCGGGATACTGATTCAGAAAACTGAGCAGTACCTCTTCATGAAATATCTGTCAGCTCATGCACGATAGTGCGCAATTGACAATTCGAATATGTTTTCTAATCTGATGATAACATTTTCCCAAGAATATTTTTTGACTAACTCCTTGTTGGCATCAGATATTTTGTTTCGCAGGTGTTCATCCTGCAGCAGTACCAGGATGCTCTCTGCGAGAGCCCCCTCATCCTTTGCCTCCACCAGGTACCCGTTCGTTTCATTCGTCAGGATTTCGGGCACTCCTCCTACACGGGAGGCAACAACCGGTAAACCGCAGGACAGGGCTTCAACAATGACCATCGGAAAGCCCTCAGACAGGCTGGGAAGAACAAAAACGTCGGCCTGCTCCATAAATGAAAGCACCTCCCCATGTGGTACTTCTCCACCAAACTGCACACAGGTGTGCAAACCCAGCTTGGCAGACAATGCCTCCAGCATGGCTCTCTCCGTACCATCTCCGATGATAACCAGCCGTGCATCGGGGATCGCCTCATGGACCCGCGTCATGGCGCTGATAAGGTACCGGACCCCTTTGACCGGCTCAAGACGGCCGACATACAGGATACACTTTCCATGAGCTGCCGCGATGTTAGTACCATCCCCCCGGTCCGCGATGCTGATCCCGTTTGGCACTACGAATATGTCTCGATGACAGAATTCCTGCATTGCCCTCTTCATATTCTCGGTCAGAGCTATCGCGGCATCTGCATTTTTTATGATCGTTTTCGGGTTCAATAGCAGGTATCCTTTCGGAAAATATACGTCAGAACCCTGACCCCATACAACATAGGGAATTTTTAACAGTTTCTTTGAGAGCAGGGCTGGCATCCCGCTTGAAAGACTCTGGGCATGGACAAGATCGGGATCAATCTTCCGTATCGTCCGGATTATTGCATGCCAGAAAAAAAGAATACCGAAGATACGGACTTTAATTCTGGGAATCCGGTGAATATAAAACCCTTTCTCATAGATTTCATTCGGCAGACCATCAACCAGAGTAGTAATAACATGAACGTTATGACCTCGACGTGCCAGCTGCTCTGCAATGAAATATGTTGCAATCTCTGTCCCCCCCTGACCTTTTGGGGGAAAATATTGGATGAGAATAGCAATTTTCATAACGAATACCTTTATTGATAATGACTTGCTTTTTGACCCAGATAAATTATTTGAAGTTCTGAAGAAAATCTGAATCCTGATGCAGGGAAAGAAATTTTTTCACCGGTGTTTCAATGAAAGTATTTTCCTTCCGATATAATAGAGCAGGGAATAATCTTTCTGGTAAATATAATGAGTAACCACCTGCCCCCCGAACGAGTCTTTGAACCGGTTTATACCCTCTTTCTGGGGATCGGGTTCCTTCCCGGTATAATATCCTCCCATGTCATAGGTGCTCATACCGTGCTCTTTTGCATAGCAGATTGCTTCCCAAATCATCAGCCGGCTCGCACTGCTGATAATTTTATTCATGCTGCCGGTTTCCTCAAGTCTTTTTGAAGAATTCAGGATTCCCCGGATATTTTTTCCATCGTTTATATAAAATTGTCCCCCTAAAATGTTCCCCTCATATTCAGAGACTATTAATGTTCCGTATTTTTTCATAAACTCAATATCGAGATTATAGTCTGACAACCCTTTTGCCTTCCTGAATTCGGAATTTATCGCATAGAATGCATCGTAGTCCTGGTCCATCCTGATAATTACCCCGTTCTTTTTGGCAAAACCGATATATTTTTTACAGGTCCGGTCCATTTTTTTCCAGATCGTGTCAAGGTCCTGGGTAAGGTCGATCACGATTGTGGTGAACTCCTCTTTTGAAAAACCCTTAAGATCAACATCCCTGGTGCATTCATAAAAGGTTACTCCGTCGTACCCGGTTACGTTGAAGGGAGCCTCGCTGAACCATATTTTCTTCGTTTTGAAAATAAATTTCGCATCATCAACTTCCAACATGGTTATTCACCCATACTTCGACCCTGATTCATCAGATCAGGCCATTTGTATAACATTATACCTATACCGGACGCATACGAAATTATTGTTGCTGTCATTGCCCCGGAAAGCCCGAATAACGGAATGAACAGAAAACTCAGAATGACACTCAGCACGGCCAGGACAACAGCGGCGTATGAGGTGATCTTTACCCCGGCCACACCCACGGAATTCAATAACTGGCCATAGAGCATATCAACAGAGATACAGACACCGGCAGTTGCAGACAGCAGGGTGAGGGGCAGGTCAAAAGGATACTCACTGCCATACATTTTCAGGATAACATACCCGGAAACCAGGGTAAACAGCCAGCCACCCGCAATGAACAGGATTACAACCTTATTGATTCGGGTAAAAAGCATTTCTTTGTTCCGGCACATGGATGCAACCGGGAAAAAAACAGTTACAAAGATCGTTGAAAACAACAGGATTATGGTGGTAAAGGAAAATGTGTACGCCCAGTAAATTCCCACCATGGCGACCGGCAGGTACATGTTTAAAATAATTTTACCGATATTCTGATAAAATGCGGCGGAGATGCCCCCTGTCAGCGAAAAGATACTGTAGGTCTGGAGTTTTGCTGCACACGGCCTACTGAATTCCGGCCGTATATATTCTCTCAGGTATGCCAGGAGTATTCCCCCGGTTATTCCATAGGCAATCAGCATCGAAAACAAGGGAGCTGTGTATAACAGGTCCCTGAACACAAAGACAAAAACCAGGAATGAAAAAAATAATATCCCCGTATATATCGGCTTGAACAGCGAGTATTCGTATATCTTGTGGATGCTTCGCAGGGTTTCTGCCATGAGATTATAAAATATGAATAAAACAGCGAAGGCCAGAGAAAAATAAAATATGTCTTCTGATATTGAAAATAACGCCATGACCTGCCGGGAAAAAATGAGGTAGACCGCAAGCGATGCTGTCGTGAACAGGAGAACAAGAATGAATGTGGTGGAAATGATCTTTCTCTGCCGAAAGAAATCGATTTTTTCGCAATTATACTTGACAAGTGCCGTGGTAAATCCCAGCGTCATCGGGATATACAGAAACATGGCCACCGACTGCACCAGGGTAAAAAATCCATACTCAGAAGGTCCCAGCCAGCGACCTGCAAGGATATTAAATGCAAATGAGAATACAGTGGAAATGAGCGTCCCGATACTCAGGTACGAGAGATTTTTTATGAACTTCTCAACATCGACGCTGACCTTTTCGTGGAACACCCGTTCATAAAAATACCCGACAATTCCGATGATTCTGGCAAAAACAGGCTGAATCATGCTGACCTTCAGAATAACCGCGATATAAGGGCACGGATACCCTGCGTTACCATGTTCCTGTTCATGCCAAGAAGATAGGGACCTATCCGCGTGGAGGGATTGACAGGACCGTATTCAGGGATTTCAGAAACGAACCGGAATTGAACATTTTTATGTCTGGACATAAACCCTAATAACTCGTCCATGATCGAGAGATAGTACGCATCGGTCATGCACGGGGAGTGAAAACACATGTGGAACAGGGGCATCTCCTGCTGGTAATATTCATCAAAACATGCCTTCAGCCATGAGAGCCCCATATGAGGAACCGCTTCCGGACTTGCGATGTGAGCGGGAAACATCTGGGAGACAGGCACGATCAGCAGGGGGACCGATCCTTTCTTCTGGTAATCGTCCCCGCTCGGGTGGTACGGCATGCAGATGCGGGGAAGCCTGGACCAGTCATGGTGACAGGGCGGGGAGTGGGGGGTGGCTGAGCAGTCCCGTTCCATGCCCGCATCTACCAGGGCCCTGACCGTAGCGTTGTCAACCGACCACCGCCCTGACACAAACGTCGTGGGTCGTGTGCCGAATTCGTCCTCCAGCACGTCGGCACCAGTCCTGATCATGCCGAGTTGTTCCTTGTAGGGATAGCCCGTCAGCACGGTGGAAGACCGGGACTGCTCACAGTGTTCACGGAGAAATCTGTCACCAACCTGGAAGGTGAGGTCCCCTATACGGAATTCCTCCCAGCCGGGATGGATATGCAGGCCGATTTCGTGCCCGGTCTCCCGGGGAAAATGCTCCGCGACCTCGGGCATTACGGCAAAGGTGATTTTTGCATCATAGCGGCCGGCGACCCTGACAAGGTCAGGGACTGCCTGGCTGACCCCCTGTGTGGCCCGTTTGTCATACACCACCTCGCGGTTATGTACATACCCGAATTCTGTGTGAACGACTATGACAACATCCATGTTCTAAAAACCTTACTGACGGTTATATCCTGGATTATGACGTCTATAACTTCCGGTAATACATCCCCTTTTCTTCAGCTGCCTGCCGGTCCACCATCCCCCTCACGTCGATAAGAACCGGATGATCATTGGTAAACCGGGAAATCTCCGCAATGCCCATTTTCCTGAATTGCGTATGAGCCACCGAAATAATCACCGCATCCATCTTTTTATCCAGCTTCGGGA
>Ga0105106_10001450_pt1 | contig 17137 bp, 15 predicted proteins | sample PPLLaktember2015_5_FD_79109 | JGI IMG/M metagenome (GOLD analysis project Ga0105106, IMG submission 79109) | Freshwater sediment microbial communities from Prairie Pothole Lake near Jamestown, North Dakota, USA - PPLs Lake P8 Core (1) Depth... | ecosystem: Environmental > Aquatic > Freshwater >...
ATTTGCACCTCATTTTACTTTTACGATACTGTAACCTATGGATAAAGAAGAGATCAGCCTGATCCTTGAGAACCAGAAAATATTTTTTACATCAGGCAAAACACTCGATATAAATTACAGGCTTGAGAACCTTAAAAAACTGAAATCGCTGATCCTTAGTCATGAAAATGAGCTCATCGATGCCCTGCGACTGGATTTTCACAAGCCTCCTTTTGAGGTTTTGGGTGCTGAATCGAGGTTTGTCATTGCCGAACTTAATATGACGATCCATAATCTGAGAAAGTGGTCAGGCCGGCAAAGAGTAAGAACCTCGATGACCAATTTACCCGCACGAAGCTATATCCTGCCTCAGCCATACGGTCAGGTTCTGATTTTGTCACCATGGAATTATCCTTTCCAGCTATCCGTCGGGCCTGCCATGAGCGCACTTGCTGCCGGCAACTGTGTTGTCTTGAAAGTCTCACAGAAAGTTCCCAAAACCCTTGAGGTCATATCAAAGATAATCAGCCATTTCCCAAAAGAACTTATTGTACTGGTAAAAGGAGAACACTCCCTTAGCGATTTTCTTCTGAATTTCCCGTTCGACTATATATTCTTCACCGGAAGTCCGGCTGTCGGAAAGAAGGTAATGACAAAAGCCGCTGAGAACCTCACACCAATCACACTCGAGCTTGGAGGCAAAAATCCGTGTGTCGTTGCAGCCGATGCAAAGCTCGGTTATGCGGCAAAAAGGATAGCCTCCGGAAAATTCATAAATGCAGGCCAGACTTGCATAGCTCCCGACTATCTGCTTATTGATGAAAAAGTCAAGGACCAATTCCTTGAACTTCTCGTCAATGAAATAAAATCATTCTATGGCGAGGATCCGGTGGCAAGCCCGGACTACTGCCGCATGGTAAATTCCGGAAAAACTGTTAGAATGGAATCATTCATGAAAAATGGCAATATCTTAACAGGAGGCATAACGGATGCTGAGAATTGCTATGCGGCACCAACGATAATTACGGGTGTAAAGCCTGAGGATCCTGTCATGCAGGAGGAGATATTCGGCCCTGTACTGCCTGTGATCACATACAATGATTTCACCGAAGTATATTCTGTAATCAACAGACACCCGAAATCGCTGGCGGCCTATATTTTCACAACAAGCAAAAAGCTTGCAGCGGAGTTCCTGTCTAAAACGCAGAGCGGCTCTGCTGCCGTTAACGATACGGTAATGCAGATCGCATCGCCTCACCTGCCTTTCGGGGGCATCGGCCCCAGCGGAATGGGAAGGTATCACGGAAGAACATCATTCGAAACATTTTCAAACATGAAATCGGTGATGGAAAAATCGAATTTTTTGGATATCCCGGTACGCTATCCGCCCTACACCGCCTTCAAGGAGAAAATGCTAAGACTATTGATGAGATAAATATTTATTTCGCACGACTTGGTATAAATTTGATTCTTTCCTGAATTCTCTCCTAACCAAATTTGACTAAACCCAGCAATAAAACCCGCAATATTACTGACGTTACAGACGACGTTCTAACAGGCACTTTTGAAGGAGTTTTTGGATCTTCATCAGGCCCTGTCCGGGTCAGCGATGGCAGGTTTAAAATTAAGATCTTCAGAAAAAAATTCCCTGTGGCAAGGAACATGCGGTTCTTTTGAACACTATTTAAGAAAAGCTATAAACCTTTATAATTAAACAAATTCTGTTAAAAATAAATTTAACTTTGATATAATGAATTTAGAGATTTCATTTAACAGGTTAAAGCATGAATTCCCGTTGCTTGATTTTATCTACAATGCTTGTTTTCAATGGTCTTTTTGCTTACAGTCAGTTCAATTCTCCAGTAAATCCTAAAAATCTTTCAGTAAATCCTGATCTGATAATTCAGGTCGGAGCATTCCGTGTTGAACCTAATTCTTCAGTATTGAAAGAAAAACTCTCCGCTGTTCTTAATTATCCTGTTACTGTTGTTGCTGAAGATGGATACTATAAGGTGCAGATTACAGGATTTTCAAGTCAGGAAGAGATGGAGGAAATTTATCCCACACTTGCATTTCTTGGATTGAAGAACTTCTGGGTTTTACCGGTCAGGAAAAAGGAAGAAATTATTCCGGAAACTTTTATTCTACCCGATACTATAAAAAAAGCAGCTTTAGAGGATCCAGCTTCCCCTGTTATTACCGATGAAGCACCCGTTGATTCAATACCATCTATTGTCCTCCAGATTGAAGTATATCGCGATAAATCGGAGGCTATGGCTGCGCAGAGAAGGATAACAACAAAACTTAATCTGCCTGTTGAGATCGTCCAGGAATGGGATTACTACAAGGTATTTGTAACAGGATTCAAGTCAACTGAGGAGGCCAATAAATATTATCCGGATATTGCAAAACTTGGGTTTCCTAAAATTTCGCTTATTGAACATTATAAAAAGAAGCGATAGTCAGCTTCCCGATTAAGGTTTTATCAGTAATTTATCTCTGGAAAGGCTGATCGCAACAATTCATTATAAACGGATAATATTTGAAATAAGAATGAGATTCTGGCATGATAAATGTTGCTTTGAACAGAAATCTTGAAAGATGCTCTCCCTCATCCATCCATGTTTAACGTCATGAAAAAACCGGTACTGACTATTTTGATATTCCTGGTAACAATAACTCTGGTTTATGCCCAGAAATGGAATAAAAAAAGCGTCGTTGGCATTAATTCAGGAGTATCCGTTCCATTTGCCGATTTTGCTGACAAAAAAATGGAGAATAATTCCGGTTTTGCTGGTACCGGCGGGAACATTGAAATAGATTTTTTCCGATATACAGGAAGATTCTTCGGACTCGTTTCCAACATTGGTTATTCAAATATTTTCTTCAGTGAAAAAGCTTACAAATCGGAATACGACCGGGTTCTTGCCAGTTATGGAGAAAACATGGTGAAAGCCGGTAACTACCATCTTTTGAAGGGATTATTGGGATTGATACTGAAAATTCCCGAAACGAAGAATATTGAAGTATTGCTTGTTTTCCAGGCGGGTTGTGCCATGAGTATCCATCCCAGCCTGCTTGTTACCAACTCAGAACTGGGAGTAATAAATTCGGTCCGGAAAGACACAAAATGGAGCGCCATGAGCAATACAGGAATAAAAGCAAATTACTGGCTGACTGAAAAATACGGCATCAGCCTGAACTATGGCCTGAATTTCACAACCCCCGGCTTCGGTGATGTTACAAGCATTGAACAAGTCTTTTCCCTGCCTGTAAGATATCAGAATATCAACGTTGGACTGGTAATAAATCTCAAATGAACGAAACGATGAGAACAAAAGCACTCATTTTTCTCCTGATGGTTCTGATTGTTTCATGCAACGACAAACGGCAGAATTTTGACAGGGCAATAATCCCGCCGGTTCCTGTGAATTTTTTAGAGGTAAACTCGGCATATGATGATTACAATTCCGATTTGAGCATATCGTGGAACTATAAATACTATTCGCTTCTTTTCTCTTCTTCCAGGGATCATGCAGGGGATAATTTTGATTTCATCCGCTACGATTGTGAGGCTTATGGAGATCTTGTTACAGGGGAATTTAAAATATCTGCAATCCGTGGAACCTGCAGTCTTGTTGATCAGATAAACAGTTCGGGCAATGAACTGGGACCATATTTTGCCTTTGAATTTGAACAGGAAGAATATGAAAACAGCGCCAGCGGGGAGAGACGCTTTTTTTACTCCACCGATCTGCACGGGACCGGTGATATTTACTGGTGCCTTTACGAAAATAAGGAAAGGGATATTCTGGCCGCAGGGGAACCAGCTGAGCTCGATGGTATAAACTCAGAGTATGATGAGGGTTACCTTACAATCCATCAGGGTGAGATTGCTAACAGGGAGACGGTCTATTTTACCTCAAACCGCGATATGACATTTGACATATTCAGGGCCGACAGCGAAGAAAACAAACTGATTAACCAGTCGCCGGGACTTACAATTGAAAAAGTTGAACGGCTGAGCAGCAATGGAGATGACAAATGTCCGTACATAAGGGGCAATATGATGGTTTTTGCTTCAGACAGATCCGGAGGTTTCGGAGGTTTTGACCTATGGTATTCATATTATGAGGGACAGGAATGGTCGGCTCCCATTAATTTCGGGGCAAACATCAATACGGAATATGATGAATACAGGCCAATTGTCATCGCGACAGACGAAGAAGGATTCTTTAATGATATGATGATTTTTTCATCCGACCGCCCAGGAGGAAAGGGAGGATTTGATCTTTATTACGCCGGAATTATGAGGAAAATATAATAAATTCGCAGGGGTCAATGTTTATATTGGAGATCTGATTTTCATAAATCACTTGAAGAATTGAAAAAAATTCTGCTTTCTTCTTTCCTTCTATTCAGCCTTATCTTTTCGGGATATTCACAGGACAAGATAATTACCCTGAATTATGATACGATCGATTGCAAAATCAGTAAAATCTCGAACAACACCATTTTTTTTGAGGTGTATACCAAAGGGGTCAGGTCGACAGGGAAAATCCCCCTCACAGGTGTCCTGAACTATACAATCTCAAGTAACCATAATGAAAACAAAAAAGAGAAAAGGACGGTAATTACGGATCCTTTCCGGAGGCTTCGCCTTGGAATCAACGGTGGCATTGATTACCTTTTTGCCAGCTCAAAGGAGGCTGAGGCTTATATGTCTGATAATTTCGGAATAACCTCATCCGAGGCAAAATCATATTACAGGGACCTGAAGCTGGGGTACTATGCCAACGGCAGTTTAACTTACCTGATCACCCCTGAATATGGAGCCGGAATTAAATATTCATTTTTCAGTACCTCAGCCGGTATCGAAAGTTTCGTCGATCCTCAGGATGGTGTTCACCTGATTTACGCCTCGTACAATGAACAGATCTATGTAAACTACATTGGCGCTGTTTTCTATGCACAGCAGACGTTTGGAAACAAAAGCAAAGTCCTGCTGAATTCTGCATGTTCGTTTGGACTGGCGACTTACAGGAATGAGGCTGAATATCTTAAGGAATATAACCTTATTACGGGTATGAATATCGGAACAGACGTGAGCATCGGATTTGAATATTTCATTAACCGCAGTATTTCAATAGGTGCCGATTTGTCTGCACTCTTCTCGTCCATCAGGAAAATGGAGATCACCGATGGTATTAACACCACCACCATTGATCTGGATAAGGAGAATTACGAAAATTTGTCGAGGATCGGGTTTTCAGCAGGTATAAGATTTTATTTATGGAACAAGTAAGAAAAATACTTTTTATCCCCTGCTTTTTGCTTATTGCTGCTGCAATAGTCTCCTGCAGCGATGATTTCCTGTCAAAGAACAATGACAATTTATACATGCTCACGGATACCCTGTTTTTATACAATAATCAGGATAACGTTGAAACCGCCATTAATCTTCCGGTAAACACAAACTCGGATTACTCGGTATTCATGCAGCCCAAATGGCTGTCGTTCAGCTCGATGCATGGAAGAGCAAATTCCGGGGAAATACCTCTGGCATTCAGCATCAGGAAGGACTATTTTCCCGGAGGTTATCAGGTTTATTATGCCAGTATTATTCTTGATGTCGAAAACTACGGCCTGGTATCCTTTGTTGCTGCCTATGCCAATTATGGATCGCCAACCCTGCATTGCTCCGTTAATGCTATTGATTTTCTCACTCCGGGTTCCAGGACATTTACAATCAGCAATTCTTCGGAGGGAGTGCTCCAGTGGAGAATCACAGAAGCACCTGACTGGCTTATAGTATCTTCAACCAACGGATCACTTTACAAGGATAATTCAACACCAGTTACCGTTTCCCTCGACTTCAATAACATCCAGGAAGGGAAAGAGCTTAACGATACAATTAAGATAACAAGCAACTCGGGAACAGGCATTCTTTCCCTGCCGGTTCATGTTGCCTCAAGTTCAACAATCCTGCCTGAGGTTATAAAAATCGAAGGGATCGTTACTGATGCAGAGTACAATCATGAAGCAGGAATCATGGCTATATGCACTAAAACCCCGAATACCTTGATTATTCGCAATACAGAAACAAACGAATCAACCATAATTCCCTTAAACAAAATACCGGGTTGCATCAGTCTGTCGGAGGATGGACATAAAGCAATAATAGGTTACACGGAACCGTATGTCAGTTATGTTGATATTGATACACGGCAGATAACCCGGGATTATTCAATAGACTGCATCCCTTATGATATTGTAACCGATATCACCGGATGGTGCTATATTACTCCTTCATCGGGAGCGTGGGTCAACATCAGGAATCTGAATCTGAGTACAGGAGAATTAATTGAAACAATTGGATTTAACTGGAGCCTGATCTATGAAAAAACCCAGATCAGGAAAAGACCGGGTAAACCAATTCTTGTGGGCACCCGGACTAATCTCACCCCTTCCGGCATCCTCATTCTTGACATTTCCAGCGGAATTGTAAATGAAACCTTTACATATTATCATACCGAAATGGGTAAGTTCTGGATTTCATCGGACGGGACGCGTCTTTACGACGGATTCGGGAGTGTGTGGGTTTTACCCGAATACGACGCTCAGTATCATCCTTCTTCACCTCAATTATATGGAGAGATTGAATCCGAACTGGAAAACATTTCAGCATTTGATGAATGTCCTGCCCTGAACAGCATCTTTGTTTCTTCATCACACTATGATTACAGTCAGGGATATACAACAGTATATTCTCCTGTGATAGAACAATTCAATGCATCTAGCCTGAACAGAATAAGAACTTTTTCCGTTTCCCCGGTTTTTGTGACTGAAAACGGGATCAGGACGCTTTACGAGACCCGTCCTGTATTTGTTTTCGTCAACAATGTAGGTTCAAACCTTTACGTCCTGAAAAACCTTAAAGAAATCTATGGGAAGGATTATTGGACTATTGAAACTTTCGCTATCTGAGATTTATGGGAATTTTTCCAATTCGCCTTTTCTGGCTAGACTTTACTTTTCAGGTTGTATAACCTTTCCGTATTTCTGCCCAGTATAAGCTCCATGTCACCCGGACTTTTCGAGCCGATATAATCAATTACGATCTGCAAAGTATTCTTATAGCCTGATGCAAGAGTGCAAACAGGCCAGTCGGAGCCGGTAATCAGCCGTGAAGGGCCGAATGAACCAAATACCACATCGAGGTAAGGATCAAAATCACTTTTACTCCAGCCTTTCCATGATGCCTCGGTTACCATACCCGATAGTTTACAAAAAACATTTGGCGGCATAGCAAGCTCTTGAATGCCTTCTTTCCATGGTGAAATAATTTTGTCCCTGATTAATGGTTTGGCTATATGGTCCAGGACAAACTTCTGATCAGGAAATTTATTTACAAGTTGAATTGCATACGGAAGGTGTCCTGGCAATATCAGCAATTCGTATATTAGATTGAATCTTTTAAGCAGGCTGATCCCTTTCAGAAAACTATCCTTCAGCATGAACAAATCATCCGACTCATCCTGAAGCACATGTCTTACTCCCACAAATTTTGGGTCAGATGCAAATTCAGCAATCTGATTTTCTGCATCACCGGAACACAAATCGATCCAGCCTACCACTCCCTTAATGAAATCATATTCACCGGCAAGCTTTAAAAGCCACCTGGTCTCTTCGAGGCTCTGTCGTGCCTGAACAGCAATCGATCCGTCAAAACCCGATTGTTTCAGAAGCGGTGAAAGATCAACAGGCAGATAGTCTTTTCTTAATACCTTCATTGAATCTGAAATCCAGGAATATTCCTCCCGGTTATAGATCCAGAAATGCTGGTGTGCATCGATCCGCATGGCAATCAGGCAAATTTCAGAAGTATCTTCAGGTGGTTTTCCGGTTCCGCTTCAAGCATCTCAAATCCATGCTGTATATCTGCAGGATCAAGTATATCGGTCACAAGTGCATCGGGTTTAAGAGTACCTTTCTCAAGATTTAAAATCGTTTCGGCAAATTCGCCATGCGACACCCTTGATGTAAGGATGGCTGCTTCCTTCCATATCAGCTCCTTCATCAGCAGTGGGACAGGCTCATCGCCCAGTCCAAGCACGCAAACGGTGCCGGCTCCGCGAATGCTTTGAATGCACCCTCGGACAGGATTGACAACACCCGGAATTTCGGAAAAATGGCCGACTGCCTCAAACGCAATATCTGTTCCCTTACCGCCGGTAATCTCCTTAATGCGGTCGACCGGTTTTTCCTTGCCGGCATTTACAACAAATATATCCGGATAATGATTTTTTGCCAGGGTTAGTCTCTTATCCAGTATATCGACCATTATTATTGTATTGAGGGTTTTTGTCCTTACTGCCTGGAGTATGCTTTGTCCGACCTTTCCGGCACCCCAGATCACAACGGTGTCGCCGGGCTTCACCCCTGCCCTGCTGCAGGCATGAAACCCGATTGACAGGACCTCGACAAGTGCGGCATGGCGGGCAGGAATTGAAGGATCGATCCTGTAAAGCATTTTCTCCGGAACATTGATGTATTCCCCGAAACCGCCGTTCATATCGACCCCAAGCAGCTTAAGGGAAGTGCAGGCAGGATAATGTTTTCTCTGGCAGGCAGGACATTTGCCACACCAGATTATAGGATCGATGGCAACCTGGTCACCGGCATGAAAGTTTTTAACCTCCGGTCCGGTTTCCGTTATCGTCCCCGCAAATTCATGTCCGGGAATAAAAGGGACCGGCGACCTCGGATGAAACTCACCCTTGAAGATATGCTGATCGCTTCCGCATATACCTGCAAAAGCCACTTTAACCAGAACTTCATTATCGGCTGGTTTGGGCCGGTCAACCTTTTTCCATTCAAACCGCCCGTATTTTTCAAGAACCGCTGCATGCATTGTATTCATTTCTAAGGATATTAATAGTTTATACTTTTTTATAATCAATTGTTAAACAAAGGGATACTCGCTGTCGATAAGTTCTTCTCTTTTCATGGCGCCAAAGAATTCATCAGGGACCTCAGTCTGGACTTCCATGACATTCCGTCTTACATGTTCCGGATTGGATGTATTGAGCGCAACCGAAGCCACGGCGGGATGGCTCAGTCCGAACCTGATGCAGGCGTGAGATGGCCTGACCGAGAATTCCCTGCAAATTCTGAAAAAAGAATCCCTCCATTTGAAAATAGTGCTGAATTCCGGATTTCCCGGATCAGCCCGCCGGTAATTGAAATAATCTCCGCCCGTAAGAAATCCGGCGTTGAAAACTGCAGAGTTAATAATTGTAACACCTCTGGAATGCATTCTTGTCATAAACGAGACGAGTTCAGCGGGATGACTGTAAAGAGTCAGGCTGTTTGCGAACATAGCCCAGTCGAGATCGACATCCTCCGAGATCTCACGGATCACTTTCCAGTCTTTTGCACCTACGCCAATGGAGACTGGTCTGCCGGTTTTCTTTATTTCGGTCAATGCTTCATAAGCATCCAGAATGTCGTTGTAAAGCTTAATCCTCAATGCTGAATCGCTGCCGGCAGCTGCCAGATATTCATCAGGATCATGCACCGAAAGCATCCGGGGGAAATATTTCCCACCCAGCAATTGACCGCCCTGCTCCAGGCATGAGATTATTCCCTCAGAGCTGATTGCCTGTTTTGCATCATGATGGATATCCATCCAGACTTCTTTTTCAAAAGAAGGTTCTTCAGTGGTAAGCTCCGTCCGCAGCCAACCAAGTTTATTGCTGATGATCACCCTTTCAGGATCGGCATTAAGCGAGGAGAGCAGTCGGCCCAATTCTTCAAGGGCAAGGCCAGCACCATATTTGCCCGCCGAATCAAAAACCACGGGCCCATCCATGGCATCAAGGCACTCGCGCACTATTGAAAGCTTCGTATCATAATCCAATGCACGGTAAAGATTGCCAAGGGCACTGGTGCCAAAAATGATTGCCGGAATCCTTAATCCTGAATTTGTAATCTCAGTGTATTTCATTTCATGTTGACAGATGGAAAGATCAAAGAATCAATACAACGTTGTCAAAGTTAACGATCAGGTTGGTAATTTTAAACATTAAAATAAATATTCGAAATTGAACGGAGAATATTGAATTAACAAATTGGTACCCGATTCTGCATCCGGATTGTCGATATACTGAATTCTCATAAGCATTCGGGAAATATTTTGGGTTTCCTTATTGACTTTGATTGAGAGATAGAGTAATTTTATATTATAAACATGAAAATCCTTCTCTGACTCTCAATAATCACCTAAAAGCCTCATTATGGAAAACCTGTTTCACAGCCAGACTGTCTGGGGAATTCTGATCCGTTTTGCTTTGAATCTGATTTCTCTGCTGATCTTTATACGAATCCTTTATTTCAAATACACAAAAAAGGAAAAGTTCATGTTCACTTTTTTCCTTATCGGTATTATAGTTTTTTTTATCTGCGCATTGCTGAAGGATACTGGAATGGGCATTGGATTGGGATTCGGATTGTTTGCAGTCTTTTCAATCCTGAGGTTCAGGACACGGAATTTCAGTGTGAAGGATATGGCATACATCTTCACAACCATAGGAATAGCGGTGATAAATTCCATAAGTATGCAGGAGGTTCCCATCTTTGGATATCTGATAATAAATGTCATTATTATCGTTTCGGCATTTATCCTTGAAGAGCATCTGAGGAAAAACAGCTTCAGCAAATATTCGGTATCCTATGATAATCTGGACCTTTTAAAGCCGGGGAGCAAAAACAAACTTATCAAGGATCTGTCATACAGGACAGGACACACAATTCTGAGTGTTAAGGTCCGTAATCTCGACCTTAAGAAGGATGTGGCACAGCTCGATGTTTACTTCAAGGATTGATTCTGTTTCAATTTTCTTTTTTAACTTGTACCGGATAATTTCAAGATCAATCCTATGAAAGTCCGTTTTTCTGTTATTATTGCTTCTGTAATCCTTATCATGCCGGGCTGTAAGACAAGCCAGCCCAAAACCCAGAGAATTGCCGGTTATAATTTCAAATCACCCGATGCAGCCATTGTATTGCCTGATTTATTGCATGAGATATCCGGAATCACCTTTCTCGATTCAAACACCCTTGTATGTGTTCAGGACGAGAATGGTATCCTGTTTTTTTATGACCTGACCAAAAAAGGGATCACCAGTCAGAAAGGTTTTTCCGGAAAGGGTGATTATGAGGGAATCGCAAGGGTTGAGGATACAATTTATGTGCTCAGGAGCGATGGAACTCTTTATGAAATAGCTGATTTTAAGTCAGATAATGCAATAGTTACATCTTTCGACACGGATATTCCCTCGAAGGACAATGAAGGTTTATGCTTTGACCGGGAGTCGAACAGGCTGCTGATAGCATGCAAGGAGAAAACGGGCAAGGGAGACCTTTTAAAAGACAACCGGTACATTTTCGGATTCGATTTGTCATCGAAAAAGCTGACCGAAGATCCGGTTTTTACCTTTGATGTTGACAGGCTCAAAGAATTTGCAAAAGCCAATAACATAGAGCTCCCCCTGAAGAATGCAAAAAAGGGCCTGGCTGTCGAGCCTGACCTGAAATTCCATACCTCGGGAATCGCGATTCATCCGCTGACAGGGAAGATTTTTCTGTTATCAGCCGACGATCGCCTGTTATTCATATTTGACAAATCCGGAATTGTCGGACAGATTATCAGGCTTAATCCTGCATTGTTCTATCAACCTGAAGGAATAACCTTCCTTGAAAATGGCGACATGCTGATATCAACTGAAGGCGCCGGGAGAGGGCCTGCAGGGCTTATTAGGTATAATTATCAATCGGAATAACCCCTAAATCCCCCAAGGGGGACTTACTATTCTCCCGCTTTGTATCCCCCACCTGGGGGGGTAGGGGGGTAATTGAAAAATAGGTTAAAATCCCCAGCTTTTCATCACCTTCAGGTCTTCCTCTATGCAGGCCATCGGTGTTTTCCCCTGGTATGATTCCTGTTCAATTATATAGACTTCGGTTCCGCCGATCTTTCTTGCGAGGTCAAGTACCTCCCTTGCATTTACAATTCCTTTGCCAATAATTGTGCTCTCATACTTTTCGCCACCGCCTGTGGCAGGTATTTCATCCTTTGCATGAACATTCTCGAATCTACCCGGATACTGTTTAACGACGTCAAGTGCCACGGCACCGCCATTGTACATATTCCCGATATCGAGCTGTACCACCACAAGTTCGGGGTCCATGCTCTTCATCATGATATCGAACAGCTTTTCGCCGTTCAGTTTTTCACTGAATTCGAAATCGTGATTGTGATAGCCGAACTTCATTCCCTGTTTCTGGCACAGTTCGCCGCATTTATTGAAGATATCCATATAATGCTTAAAGTCGTCATAGGTTTTTCTCATGCTGTTATCCATCGACGGACTGACCACATATCTCTGCTGCAGGACGCCGGCGTCTTCAATTGTATATTTCCAGCTGTCGGAGAAATCCTTTTTTGATTCATCCCAGTGCTGCCGACCCATAACGGTGTGACCGCTTATCATTTTCAGCCCCAGATCGTCGAGCACCTTTTTAAACTCAACCGGTGAATATCCGTAGAATTTCCTGTTGACATAGTTTGCATGCTCAACGTATTCATATCCCATTTTGGCAACCTGGGTCAGCGAGCCAAGAGGATCCTTGCCCATTTCGTCGCGTATAGAATACAGCTGTACTCCGATTATGCTTTTGCGTTTTTTGGCGGCAAAAACCGATTCCGGCATTAAGGCGCTTACTGCAAGAACAGCTGCTCCCGATTTGATAAATGTCCTGCGTGAAGTTTTCATAAAAGAAAAATTAATTGTGAATTACTTAGCAATTATAAAAGCTCTTAAAGTTATTAAAGTAAGATAAAGAAGCAAAATAATAATCCCTTACCTCATATCTCTTACAAGCAGCCATTCAAACACAAATTATAATTGAAAACAAAACAGGATGTTCAAACATCGAAAACAAAAAAGATATTTAACCACGGAGAAACCCGGAGTTTTGCACGGAGGTTCACGGAGTATTTAAAATATAAAACCTTGCGACTCCGAGAAGAACTTTGTGCAACTCCGTGGTTAAAACCGTGTGACCCGTAGTTAAAATTATAAATCTCCATTTAAAGGTTAAAATAACTCCTGGTTATTTGGAGTAGGCTGTAAAAGAGGACACTTTATGAATATCTATAAGTATTCTTTTATCCGTTTCCAGTAGAGTTCGGTCATCGGGCCGGAACCATTCCAGGATTTGGCTATCTTTTCCAGTTTGTACGGTCCGTAATGTGAAGCAAAATAGAGAAATACCTTTTCCGACAATTGAGTATCATACATTTCTGAAAGGGCGATATTACTGCCCGTCCTTCTGTTATATTCATCAATTCTTACCTGGCGTATCTGGAATATTCCGACTGCATTTTCAAGCTCATTGTAGGCCAGGGGATTCCCCATGGTTTCAACCATGGCTGTTGCATACATCAGGACTGAAAACGGATTGATGCCGGGTGATCCGGAAATTATGAAATGATTGCTCCCGGGAGCAAAAACCCTTAATCCTCCAAGTAAAAATGAGGCGACAAGTATTAATATCCTCAATCTGGAATTTAACGGTGGTCCAGTCCTATTTAGATCCTGACCACCGCATCGGCTGAGAGTTTCCTCTCCTTTGAAATAATCCTTGCGGACTTTTTCTGAAAACGGTTTCAAAGGGTAATCCGAATTTGAATACTTTTTCAAAAATCTTCAGTTTTGGTACTAAAAAAAATCTGATCCCTAAAATATTTTTGGAAAAGTATCTATGAGAAATTTAGTCATTTTTCTGATATTAATAGCCAGTTTTAATGACTTAGTTATTAACAATTCAGCAACAGATTGACTTTTCCCTGACATCCAGGTCAGATATCAAAGCAACAAAACCGGAGGCGGATTGTTCAAAGTGCCCAGCCCTGACGGTATTCGCAATGGAGGAACTGGTCGGCTTCAGGCATATTGGTAAAAGTGTATTTGTCAGGATCCCATTTCATAATCTCACCTCCCAGCTTTTCTTTTACCTCATTTCGTAATGCAATATTCCCGAGAAGAACAGTCTCGGTAAGAGGCCCGGCCCAGTCAAAATCCGAACCTGCGGGAGCTCCTCCCTTGCATGCAATGATCCATTCCTCCTCATGGCCCGGCGATGAGGGGATATAAGGCGCCGGAGCCTTGTATGACACACGGAGCGAAGCAGGGAGTATCATGTCATTCAGGATCTTACCCTTGTCGCCCACATACAGTGTTCCCCCCTCTCCCATCTTCATCCCGGGATCAAGTTCCGGGATCAGAAGCGGCCTCAGGCCCCCGTCGTGCCATGTAAGGCTTACAGGAGGCATTCCCTCCCTTGCAGGGAACTCATATCTTACTATTGACCCTGAAGGATAAGTTTCTTTGTTAACAAGTGTAGAGACAGCCTGTACCGAAAGAGGATATTTTAATTTCAAAGCCCGGAAGATGGGATCTAGCGAATGGCAGCCAATGTCCCCAAGTGCTCCTGTTCCAAAGTCCCACCACCCTCTCCATTTAAACGGATGATAGGCAGGATGGTACGGGCGCATTGGGGCAGGGCCGATAAACAGATCCCAATCGAGGTAATCGGGTGTTGCAGGTGTTTCCGCAGGACGCGACACGCCCTGGGGCCAGTAAATCCTGAAGAGGCCGTTATTTGGCCGGTCGGTCCAGACATGAACCTCACGGACAGGACCAATAACCCCGTCCCAGATCATCTCCCTCAGACGCCTTGGTCCGTCAGTTGCCTGACCCTGATTACCCATCTGGGTTGCAACCTTGAACTCCCTGGCTGCTTTTGCCAGTGCTCTGGCTTCATAAACTGTGTGCGTGAGGGGCTTTTGTGTAAAGACATGTTTGCCACCCTTCATGGCTTCCATGCTTATCACCGCATGGGTGTGATCGGAAGTCGCTATAATGACAGCATCTATCTCCTTTTGCTGATCAAGCATCACCCTGAAATCCTTGTACTTTTTTGCAGAGGGATAGGTCTCAAAAACCTTCAGGACCTGACCGCTCCAGTCTACATCGCAGAGAGCAGCAATATTTTCTGTTTTTGCAACATTTGCCAGGTTGCCTCTGCCCATACCACCGATCCCGACACCGGCAATATTAAGCTTATCACTTGGTGCAGTATGTCCGAGCCCTGCAACAGCATGACGGGGAACAATTGTCAGTCCGGCAATTGTTAATGCTGAAGTGCCGAGGAATCCACGGCGGCTGATGGTTTTTGAGGGATTTGTTTTCATAAATTTCCTTTTATCTGATTTATACCGGTAATAATGTCCTTATTCAAAAGTAGTAATTTCTAAATATCTGACTCCTTATTATTACCATCAATCTTTTCATCAGAAAGTTGGTCAGGACCACTTTTCTATACCCAAAAAAAAAGCCGTCTCGTATAAATAACGAGACGGCATTAAAATCAGGACAATAGCATTAGTTGTTGAGATCGGGCAGTATGACCCTGTCAATTACATGGATCACTCCGTTTGTTCCCTGTAAGTTTAGAAGAGATGGAACGAGGTTTGCCTCACGTTTGTTGAAGTCGGTTAATTTCAGCTTCGATGCGTCGATCACAAAATTGCCACCGCTGAGTGTTGTAACCGTCAAAGGACCAGCAGGAAGATCGCTTGAATAAACCCTGCCGTTCAGAATGTGATATAACAGGACTTCCTGAAGTCCGGCAATCCCTATTAGATTTATTACATCCTGAAGGCTGCCTGCCTTAAGTTCGCCAAGGAGTGAAACAAATGCATCATTTGTCGGGGCAAATACGGTGAACGGTCCGCCGTTCATTACAGCATCCTTAAGACCTGCTGCATCGATCGCTTCAACCAATATGGAGAATCTGGGATCACTGTCGGCAATGTCATAGAGATTCATTGTTGGAGGAAGAAGGACTTTGTCAATGACATGTATGACTCCGTTAAGAGCCCAGATATTTGCATAAAGAACTTTAGCATCGTTTATCATCACTCCTCCATCTAGTTTTACCTCTACGGCTGAACCGTTGAGTGTTGGAACAAAGCCATTTTTCAGCTGGGAAGAATATACTTTGCCCTTTACAACATGATAAAGAAGAATAGGTTTCAACTGTTCGGAAGTAAGATCCCGGATGCTTTTAACGCCTAAGGTTTTGAACAAATTTTCAAAAGCCTGGTCGGTAGGTGCAAAAACTGTCAGCTGGTTTTTGGCAACTGTCCAAAAAAGATTGGTCTTGATCAGAGCTGCGGTCAGATTAAAGAATGTGGGAGGTCTTTTGTAGAATCCGGATTTGGCAGTGATTTCGGGTTCAGTGACCTGGTCCATTAAGAGGTCGGGATTGGCAGATAAGTTCTCAAGTGTTGCAGCAATATCTGCAAGGCCTTCCTGGGGGTTGTTCATTGCCTGATCGTTCTCCGTCTTGTCGCAGCTTGCTGCAAGAACAGAGATAGCGATCACGAGAACAAGAGATGCGTTTCTCAGATTTAAGAGTGTTCCAAATTTTTTCATAATTTTTATTTTTTTAGTTAGACTTATGATTAACAAACAACCGGGGATTGGAAAATGTTCGGTTTTTTATGTCATAAAGTGTACAATATTTTTTAAAATACTAATATTCAACGATATAATTTTGAGTGTTCCTAAGTTGTCGCCATTTATTAATGGAAACTGTTTTCAAACACAGGATTTTTAAAAGTACCCGATGGTTAATCAAAGGATAATTAAATAAATCAGATTGATTTCTTAAATTGCCTCACAAAATCTGCACCATCATGCCTAAGAGAGAAGATATCAGCAAGGTTCTAATTATCGGTTCAGGGCCAATTATTATCGGACAGGCCTGTGAATTCGATTACTCCGGTACACAAGCATGCAAGGCTTTGAGGTCACTGGGTTACAAAATCGTTTTGGTTAATTCCAATCCGGCAACGATAATGACCGATCCGGGGATCGCCGATGCAACATATATAGAGCCGCTGAATGAATATGCCCTTACGGAAATTATCAAAAAGGAGAGACCCGACGCGCTTCTTCCCAACCTGGGCGGACAGACCGGCCTTAATCTCTCCTCATTACTTGCAAAAAAGGGAGTCCTGAAAGAA
>Ga0105106_10001453_pt1 | contig 17114 bp, 11 predicted proteins | sample PPLLaktember2015_5_FD_79109 | JGI IMG/M metagenome (GOLD analysis project Ga0105106, IMG submission 79109) | Freshwater sediment microbial communities from Prairie Pothole Lake near Jamestown, North Dakota, USA - PPLs Lake P8 Core (1) Depth... | ecosystem: Environmental > Aquatic > Freshwater >...
AAAATATCTCGATTTTTTCTCATTGTTCACTATAAGGGTTGAAGGTATATTACCTTGCCATTGCGGATCAACTTTATCAATCCAGGAGTTGTAATCTGTATCCATCATTACTGAAACATCAAGAGTTATATTATTCTTTTTAAGAAAAGGTTTCAGCTGACTTTCGATCTGACTCGGAAAATCAAGACTAAGCATGATAAACCTGACTTTTGACTCTTCATATTCTCCAGCCACTTTCTCAAAAGCAGGTAATTCTTTAACACATGGTGCACACCAGGTAGCCCAGAGATTAACAACTAACAGCTTATTTTCCTGATTATTGAGTATCTTTTCAAGGTCTGGGACCTTTATATATTCAATTTTCTGTCCTGATGCCTCATGTGCAATAAAAAATGCAAATAATAAAGAGACTGATATGAGTATTTTTCCTGGTTTCATAAGGTTTTTGACATTAAACCAATCACGAAGGCATAATGTTCAAAGGAAAACCAGAAAGACGTAATTATTAACAATTATTAAGGAAAATAAGACCTGTTTCGTGATAAATACCTATTGCACTTATGCCACCTGCCAACTACCATTTTTCAGTTTCTCAAAAGACTGCCTATTCCTTAATAAACTCAATAGAACATAAACAGATTAAAAGTCAACAGGCAAATTTTCTTCATAAAAGCCATTTCTAAGCATATTAATTGTAAATTTAAAATAAAAAAGACTATGAATTCATCACGTCGCTCATTTATCGCGAAAGCTGCAATGGTTACGGCAGCTGCAGGTATCGGATTATCATGTTCAAATGGCAAGCCGGCTGCCGCTGTTGTTCAGGATGCCGCGCCAAAAAAGATCCGGAGGAACAGGATAGGAGTTTCGACTTATTCGTTCTGGCAGTTCAACGGACCAAAGGAAAACTCTCCGATCGAAGATTGTATAGAGAAGGCAGCCGTCATGGGATTTGATGGCATTGAATTCCTGCTCAGGCAGATGCAATCGGAAGACAACAGTTACCTGCAGAAGCTCAAAATGCTGTCATTTCATGCAGGACTCGATATAATGGGATTTTCGACTCATCAGGCATTTGTATATCCCGATAAGAAGAAAAGGGATGAAGAGATTGCACTGACAAAACATCAGATCGAGCTTGCATATCAGCTGGGTATCCCCACAATGCGTCTTAATACCGGAAGATGGAACACGACTGCATCTTTTGATGACCTTATGGCAAATAAGGGAATTGAACCAAACCTTCCGGGGTACACCGATGATCAGGGATTTGAATGGGTTATAGATGCAATAGGCCAGTGCATTCCCACGGCTGAAAAATGCGGTGTTGTACTGGGTCTTGAGAACCACTGGGGACTTGGACGGACAGCTGCCGGTGTAATCAGAATTGTCAATGCGATAAACTCCCCATGGCTGCAGATCACTTCAGATACAGGCAATTTCCTTGAAAACCAGTATGAACAGCTTGAACTTATGGCTCCAAAGACCTTCCTGATCCAGGCTAAAACATATTACGGAGGCGGAAAATGGTATACACTGGACATCGATTACAGGAAGGTTGCGGAAATATTCCGGAAAGTTGATTATCGCGGATATGTCTCAATTGAGTTTGAAGGAAATGAAGACCCGATGACTGCTGTTCCGAAAAGCCTTGAACTGATCAGGGAAGCTTTTACCTGGGTGGAATAAGGAGTATTTAACATATTAGTTTTAAAAATACCCGGAAAAATTTTCCGGGTATTTTTATATAACCATTCTTAACTTACAGGTAACCATTATCTTGTCATAGGAAATTTGTCCGGGTAACAAAAAGTATATCAAACCTATTAAACGGCGAAATAGTTGAAAGTTTATACTGTCATAATTGGTGGCAGGTCTTTTTTTGATGTGAAATTATCTAAAGTGAAAGTCAGGATAATTAATATTAAATTTTGCATATAAAGTATGAATTCAAATAAGATGTACATGATCCTTATAACATTCTTGTTATCTGGATTATCCGTCACATCCCTTGCTCAGGTAAAGATCACTGACGGGGCTGATATGACAATGAATGTAAATTCTCTGCTTGAGCTTGAAAGCATCAATAGAGGATTATTGATTCCACGAGTTGCTATTGTCAGCCTGAATCAGGCTGATCCATTAACAGCACCCGTACCAACAGGAATGCTTGTTTATAGTACAGGAGGATCGGTGGCGGACGGTTTTTACTATTGGAACGGGAGTTCGTGGATATACTTTATTGTTTCTGAATCTCCTTACACCAAATCGGCTACGACTACCTTATTAAAAACCGAAACATTCGTATTAGCCTCAGGTGATATAACACTTACTTTGCCATTGGTAACAAGTGCAGATAATGGTTTGGGAATTACCGTGAAAAATATCGGCACTCACGTCAATTTGATAACCATCGCCGGGAATTCAGGGGCTACTATCGATGGAAATGCCAATACCTCATTAACCCGTTGGTGTGGACAAACCTATATTGCCTGGAATGGCAACTGGATCACAAAAAACAAGGAAACCAGAGCTGAAAACCTGCTTGACGTTTCCCCACGGGGTAGCTTTACTACAATAGCAGAAGCAATTGAATTCCTTAATTTGCATATGAGTGGACCGACGGTTGTCCATCTTAGTTCCGGAACACATCATATAGCTGCCACGCAAACCATTAATCTTCCTTTTCCTGTCACATTTCAAGGCCTTTCCTTCGGAGATGCAGAAATTGATGCTTCTGCAGGAGTCTCGGGCACTCCTATGTTCATTTGCCTGACAGAATGCTACTTTAAAATGCTCTCCTTTAAAGCTTATTCAGATGCCTCGGGGAATGATGCTATACGTCTCACAGGTAGTGGAACTTACTATGAAATAAAAGATACATATTTCGTGGGCTTTAATAAAGGGATCGTCTCCACCAGCAATAATGATTTCTGGGTTTTTGATGTTGATTTTGAGGACATTACCGGGGCAGGAATAGAAATAGCAGCAGGATCGGAGAGCGGAGGTACATTTAAAATTTCAGAATCTGATTTCTTACAGTGCGCAAATGGAATTCATCTCTTATCGGGTGCTTCTGAAACCGTTTCAATATTAAACTGTACTTTTTATAATACCATATCCGGGAGTGACATTGGTGTTCTCTACACTCCTGCCACCTTCACATCATATAATTCTATTTTTATTACAAATAATGCCTGGAATAACCAGGGTACCTTCTTTAGCGGATTTGATTTCGCACGACCCGATGGCAGAGATGCAAATGTATTTCTGGTTAACAATGCAGGTACAGAGAATAAGAATCCGAATGTTAAAATAAATGTGAACAATAATGTATCTACAACAACTGTAACCACAGCCGGAACATTCTATAAGGCCGATTGGACTAATACATCCAGCTATACCACCAAGTGGACAGTAGATAATAATAAAATCACTTATCAAACTGATTATCTTTTGGCCGCATGGGCCATCATTACAGGAAATATTACAGTTGATGACAATAATCTCCGTGTTACAATTGCTATTGTTAAAAATGGAGCTACCGGGACACGATTTGGAGAGACCGATCTTCGAATAGTAACAGCTAACCAGCCATTTCAATTTTCAACTGTTATATATATCCCGGATATGGCAAAGAATGACTATCTGGAATTGTATGTTACCTCCTCACAAAATGGTGACATAATCAGGTTTCAGGATGTTCAGTGGCTTACAAGCACACAATAATCTCATAGCTCATATAATAAATGAAACAAGATTCCTCAGATCAATTGTTTAAAAACAATAATAAACAGGAACTGTAGAATGCTACAAAGAAGTGTTTTAATTATTGCCCTGTTATTCATTCTGAATTATTCCGGATTAAGTCAGGGTCTGACAATCTCTCCTGGGACAATATTAACAGCTGCCGGCGGTAATATGGTTCTTAATGGAAACGTTGTAAATAATGGTTCTTATATTAATTCCAACAACACGGTTATCTTTGCAGGAGATACCCAGGTGTTAAGCGGAACAACTCCGGTTATTTTCAATAATCTGACTGTCGCTTCAAGCAGCACGACCTCAATAACTACTGTTGGTCAGTCATTAAATGGGATTCTGTTATGCAACGGCATAATCAATGCAAATGGGAATGTCACTCTCCTTTCCACGGCTTCTCAGACAGCGCTTATCGATGGCAGCGGGACAGGACAAGTCAATGGCAACATTACGATTCAGCGATATCTTCCTTCAGGTTTCGGGTATAAATATTTAAGTTCCCCTTTTCAGGCGGCTACTGTAAGTGAGTTTAGTGAAAACATAAAACTTACTGATCCTTTTCCCACATTTTACCGGTACGACGAAAGCAGCACAACATCAGGGTGGATAAGCTACATCAATCCGCTCGGAATTCTGAATCCGATGCAGGGATATGCTGGCAACTTTGGCTCTTCGGACCCTCCTCTTGTTTTTGACGTTACAGGAGTTGTCAACAACGGAAGCCTCTCCTCAACTCTTTTTAACCACAATAACATATATAGCAAAGGATTTAACCTGGTCGGGAATCCATACCCTTCTCCGATCGACTGGGATGCTCCATCGGGATGGACAAAAACCAATATTGATAACGCACTTTATTACTTTGAAGCGAGCAGCACCGATGAGTATGGCGGTACTTATGTAACTTATTTAAATGGTGTTTCAAGCAACGGCCTGGCCTCAAATCTCATTCCTTCATTGCAGGGTTTTTTTATTCATGTGGCAGATGGTATGTGGCCTGTAACAGGAACTCTGGCCATGGATAATAATGTCAGAGTAACAGATTTAACGCATCCTTTAATAAAATCAGATTTTATTTCACGATCATTGCTACGGCTTACTGCTGAATTTTCAGATGACACGGATTCGGTTGATCCGGTGGTTATATATTTTGATGAGAAAGCTACAGATAAGTTTGATGGGCAGCTTGATGCACTTAAACTTATGAATACCGATTTTATGGTGCCAAATCTTTATACCGTCGGATCTGATGGAGTAAAACTATCAATTAGTGCATTACCTGTAATCTCAGACACTCTATACAAGGTTCCTCTTGGACTTAAGATTAACAGAGACGGAAGAATTATTTTTAAGATCCCTTCTTTAGAGGGAAATCTGGCAGATATTGAAATTTATATTTCTGATATTGCTGCAAAAATAGACCAGGATTTGCTTTCAGATAAAGATTACAGGCTCGACCTGAAAACGGGGCAGTATGAGAACAGGTTTTTTCTCAACTTCCGGAACATCGGAACCGGAATTCCTGATTTTACTGCCGGTGATGATCTTTTCAGTGTTTACTGTTCCCATGGAATTCTAAAATTAGAAATCAACACTCTTCCTGCTGCGGAAGGGACTTTAATAATATCGAATCTCACCGGACAGATACCCCTCATTAAGAAATATTATGAGCCAGGATATTATGAACTCAATCCTGGTTTAAAAAATGGAGTTTATATTATCAGTCTCCTTTCAGGAACAAAGAGGTGCTCAAAAAAGATATTCGTTAGTTATTGAACAGGCTCGGATAATTGAGTTTTTTTAATAAGATCTTTTATATTTATTCCGATCGAGATCTCGTGGTTATTGTAAATATTAAGCGCCACCGATGAGGCAAAATTGAAGTTGTATGAGAATCTTATGCCTTTTGCAATATTTGCACCAAATCCAAAACCCCATATTCCGGGATCTCTGAATGAGAGACTACCCCAGATGTTGTCCTGATACTTAACCATTGAGGCTATTCCAATCTGACTTTTAATGAATTTCCCTCCTCTCAAATAAATAAGAGGATTGATATCCCAGCGATCATTTACCTGATAGGAATATGCAGCATGTATCTGATAATTAGCAAGAGGCTTGTACGTCACATCAACTTCATTGTATTTTGCATCACCGAAGTTAATGTTAGCGAACATTATACCAGCTTCAATTCCTTTGAACAGGTAAAGAGCGGAAAAGTCGGACATGAATTTCAGTTTTGAAGATACATCCTGCTGTATCATTACAGGATCAATATTATATTTCGGATCGTTATAATAATCACTGAAATTGATCCTGTTATGATAAATACCAACCGAAAGAGCCAGCAGTACTTTATGTTCATCAGCTATTTTGAGGCTGTACGAATATGTGCCCATGACATAGAGCTGATTAAAGATGCCTGCCTTGTCATAAATGATCTTCCCTCCCCATGCCGCATTTGTCATAAGCAGGTCACTGGATGATAACCTCAGGGTTTTAGGTCCCCCAGCGATCCCGCTCCAGTCAGACCTGAAGCTTGTAAAGAAGCTGCCCGGATTAAAATGTCCTGCATAAGATGAAGAGAGTGCATATTTATCAATAAAGTAGTTCTCTGAAATGGGCATTTGCTGGGCAATAATTACCTCCTGAAAAAGAAGAGAGACTAATGTTATTATTATTTTTTTCATGATGGTAATTTCACTTCTTATCTTACAATATTTACAGTTCCGGTAATAGATCCTGCTGTTTCTGATTTTATAATGAAATAATAAGCTGCTGAAGGCAGATTGACTCCATTTGAAGTACCATCCCATTCATTATGGTAATCGGGTGATGAAAAAACGAGTTTTCCCCATCGGTTATAAACCCTGACATCACATTTCCCGTAGGATTCCAGATCGGGTATCTCCCAGTAATCATTAAATCCGTCGTTATTAGGAGTAAAGAGGTACAGGATGTTTTCATGTGTCGATATTACCTCAACTGTAATTTCATCCTCAGCAGCATAATAATTTTCGTTGCCCTGCTGATAGGCTCTTATTTTCGCATTTCCGCGTGACATTCCCGTAAGCGTTGATCCTGTTACACTGGCTATCTGTAAATCTTTGCTTTCAAAAGAGACAGGAAGTCCTGATGTGGCAACTGCCTCAAGTTCAAAAGCTTCAGTAACCAGAAGTCTATCAGGATAAGAAGTAAATGAAATGGTCTGGGGGATCTTTGTTATTGTCAGGATACCTGTGACATAGATAAAACTGTAACAATTATCATTCCCTCCCGTAACTGTGATCATATAATCTCCGGCTGGAGAATCTGTCGCAGCATTTGTGCTGACCAAAGGAAGTACATCCAGAACTGAAGCGTTTTCACCATACACGAATCCTGAGCAGGTATAGGTAAGTAAGGGATTAGCTGAAAGGAAAGGCTTCGATTTATTGTCGGCAGTTATAGTCAGCTGAGCTTTGGTCACCGTGATATTTACCATTATATCTTCGGCCGGATTGAAATTATTATCCCCTGTCTGGCTGGCAATTATATTGGAATTACCAGCGCCCTTTATATAAATATTGCCGTTTGTTACCTCTGCGACCGAAGTATTATCACTGCTGTAAGTGATTGTCAGCCCGGATGTTGATGAGGCACCGGCACTGAAACTGGCAACACCATAAACAACGGGAGCAATTGCCGGGAATGTAATAACCTGATCAGCTTTGTTTATAATGAGTGTCTGAGTAACATCCGGAGCCGGATTAAAGTTCTGATCACCTGATTGTGATGCTGTTATTAATGCAGTGCCGGCATTAACGATGTGTATAAGACCTCCTGTTATTACAGCAACTTCGGTATTGTCAGAGGTAAAAGTTACGTTAAGTGAAGAACTTGCCGTTGCACTGGCATCAAAATCCGGGTCACCGTAAGTTCTTGGAACGATCGCCCCGAAAGTAATTGTCTGAACCGCCTTATTCACTGTAAGAGTGACAGTGACGTCGATTGCCGAATAGTAAAGATTATTGCCTCCCTGCGAAGCCGTGATAATTGCTGTTCCGGTGCCTGTTATATGTACAGTTACTCCTGAAATTGTTGCGACTGCCGGATTATCACTTGAATAAGAGACCATTAATCCTGAAGAGGCTGCTGCCTCCAGATTAAAATCAGGATCTCCGTACGTTTTTGTACCGGGTGCCGGAAATGTGATTGTCTGATCTGCATTATCCACAGTCAGAATTCGGATATATCTTGCAGGAGCATACGTCCCATCCCCGATCTGCATGGCAATGATATCAGCTGTACCCGTTGAATTTGCAGTGAGTACGTTCCCACTGAGAGTCGCAACTGTTGTATTTGAACTTGTAAAGGTCACTGGTAATCCGCTTGAAGCCGTAGCAGTGAGCGTAACAGGCATATCTCCATAAGTCATCACTGGCAGCGCAGGAAATGAGATAGTCTGTATCACGAAATTTACCGGCTGGTCAACAAATGATGGCAGTAACCCTCCCGATTCTGACGTAATGTCACCCTGTGTATATGAAATGAGAACGGTTTCACCTCCTGTAAGCGGGGTGGCTAGTGTCACTACAATGGTATAAGGGTCACCTGGTTTTAATGAAACAGCACTGATAGTTACCGGTGTCCCGTTTACCTTAACAATAAACTGAGCTTCTTTTCCTGTCGGATCAGCCATGGGTTTATCGAATTGTATCTCTATGTTTCCGCTTTTGGCAGCAAGCAGAAAATTAGGAATCCCCGGGGGGTTTACATTTATTGTAATTGTACCTGCAGGGGAATCACCCGTGTTATCATGAATAATAAAACTAAAATTTCCAACACCATTTCCTGCTGCCCCGTCAGCAACATATATCAAATTCAGATCCGGATCGGTCAGAGTGGTGGGGACGGACGTTATCTGACTACCTTTTATACCTGCATTATACTGATAAAGAGACCCTTGTGAAGGCAGGGTAGTTACTCTTGCACTCTTTGTGCTTGCATCACCTCCGTTAAATTGAAGTCTGATTGGTCTCTCTTCATTTTGTTCCGTCCAGATTGTCTGGGGAACTGCTGTCAGAGGAGGATTTGTACTTGTAGTAAAACGGTAGATTTCTGACCATGTTGTACCTGTGGAATTTGTGGCAAAAACTGCCCAGTAATAGGTCGCATTAAGAGCAAGCCCTGAAATATCGTATGTGGTATTAGTACCTGTATTATAATCAGACGACCCGCTTATATCAGAGTGGGTCGATATTTTCAAAGTATAATTGCTGGCATTGCTGGAACCTGTCCATTCAAACTTTTGCGATGATCCGATGACACCATTGTTTGCCGGGCTGACCAGCTTAGCTATTCCGGGTTCAGGAAGACTAATATTCTTTGTCAGATAAACCCCATCATAAATAGCATCAGAATCCATTGTATAAACTGATCCTGACGGGTGGAACAAAATGGCTTGCTCAGATGATATTGCACTGGAATTATGATATGCATATTGAATCCCTGAAGTTCCATTTGAATTCTCTATCCCGATTGTTGCAGAACTACCATGAGATCTGGCTGATGTGTTGTCAATAATGCTTCTGTACTGGATCTGTATATTATTTGAACCCTCATATAAAATGACAGAGAAAGTACCCATAAGTACGGTGCTGGAATAGAAACCCATATTGGTCCACTGGATAATACATTTCCGGTTTGGTGATGCACCTATCGCTCTATAGAGTATTTTTCCGGAAGGATTTATAACTATATCATCCCAGAAAGCTGCTATTAAGTTATTTGGCGATGCAGGCGAAGGAATGGGATCTTCCGTGTAGTCGTTGGAACCCGAACCAAATATAACAAGGCCGTTTGAAGTAACATAAAAACGATTGTATGTATTACTGTAGTAGGTAAAATTAAATCCGATATTGAAAGGACCCCAGGAACGGTCATCATAATAACCTTCATAGACAATTGTCCCGGGATAAGCTGTTTCAGGAGGCTGAGCCTTAATAACATAACTTGAGAGAAACAGGAAGAATAATATTACATATCTGTATTTCATTTTTGTAAATATTACCAGCTATTTTTTGACTGTCACGACTTTCCCGGTAAACTCCGTGATTTTTTTGATAATGAATAATCCTTCTTGTCCTGACGTCAGATTCTCCGAATGTATTATTATTTTTAATTCCGGTTTAGCTATACTCTTCCATTTACTAAATTCTGCTGAATAATCCTGGATGTTTTCAGGAATAATATTTATTTCATCAAATATTATCGATCCTGGTTTTGTAAGCAAATAGAGATGTATCTCATCATACAATGCCTCCTTCAATTCATTCGCAATAAACTTTAACGGATTACCCTCATCGGGCAAAGTGATCACTTTCTGCCCCGGGTAAGTGCTGGTAATATTCCTGATCTCATTTTCTACAAGAGGATCTATTACAATAAGTCTGGAAGGTTGTCCTGTAAGATAAAAAGTCGGGAGAATAATTAACTGAAAACTTAAAACGCTTATTTTCAGTATTTTATAATAAAATCTCATAATTAATGGTTGATTGTGAATAGTATAACGGAAAAACTCTGGTTTTGATTCTGTCATAGCAATATTTTATCTTTGCCATAAGGTTTGACTCTCTGGCAGGTTTGTCAGGTTTTTTGGTCCGAAAGGTGATTAATAATACTTCCAGGTAATGAGGAGGTTTGGCTGTGGTTATTATTTAAAACTATATGCCAGGCCTATCTTAAGGTCAATAGATTCAAGCTCACTTAAATCGCCGGTTAAATAATATCCGTAAAACTGTGAAATAATTATTCCTGCTCTATTGTTAATCTTCAGACTTTCAATTATTCCAAAATCTATTCCTGCCGAGAAAGTAGTCCCTTTATATCTTTGTTCCTGACCATCATAGCCCGGATTATAATAATAGTTGACATGAGTTATAGTTCCTTCAGGTCCGGAAGCAATAAATATTTTAAACGGTCTGGTATTTAAAAGTTTAAATCTGATATGAACAGGGATGTCCAGATAAATATCCCTCGATTCATTATGAATGGGACCGGAATAACCAAATTCACTCATAATGAAAGTATCCACGATTCGTTGACATAACTTAATCTTTCGCTGATGCATGTCTATATCGCCATCCTGCTGCGGATACCATCATCCCCTGCCCTCTCGTATGGCACTGTAAACCGGAACACCGATCCTTCGCCCGGCTGCGAGATAAACCATATCTCCCCGCCCAGCAGCTCGACATAAGCTTTCGTGATCGGCAATCCCATTCCGGTACCGCTAAACCTACGCGAAGAGCTGCTGTCGACCTGGAAAAACCTGTTGAAGATCCTTGCCTGCTGCTCCAACGGAATACCTGAACCTGTGTCGGAAACGTAAAACTCAATCTTCCCCTCTTTGACCGAATAACCGAATTCCACCCTGCCTTCAGATGTGAACTTCAAAGCGTTCTCAACAAGATTCCTGAGCACCTCTGTCAATTTATACCAGTCAGTGTAAACATCAGCCTCACCGGTGCCATGTTCAGGTTCGAAACTTAACAGGACCCCTTTTCCGGATGCTTCGGCCCGGAACTGATCATATACCTTAAGAAGTACAGAATTAAGGTTCACTTTATCTTTCCTTATTTTAATCATTTTTGCATCGATCTTGGATATCTCCACAATGTCGTCTATGATCTCGATCAGATGATCAGAATTACTTGTAATTATTTCAAGATACTCCTTCCGGCGCGCCGGGATATCAATATGCTCCCCGAGAAGAGTTGAAAAACCCACAATGGCATTAAGAGGGGTCCTTATTTCATGCGATATATTATGAAGCAGATCAGTTTTAAGGCGGTCAAACTCATCTTCTTTCTCTTTTATTCTTTCAAGGTACAGCTTGCTGCCGGTGATATCGTATAATATCCCAAATGCGCCGGTCACTCTTCCCGTTTCCTCATCGGTAAACGGAAGCGATGCATAGCGGATCCATTTTCTTCCGTCTCCCGTTGTTCTTACCAGGATTTCCGCTTTATAGCTCCTTATCTCCCCGTTCCGGAATTTCAGGTGCGCCTCTGACATATCCGCTGGGTTATCCTCAGACAAAGGAACTATTCTTTCGATCATGCTTTCAAATACCTTTTCAGTGAAATCTCCGGGCGCGACACCCAGAAGCTCTGTTATCCCGGCCCCCACCTCAGGATAAGATCCCTCTCCCGGCTGCTCTCCGAAAATCAACCGGAAAGGTACCAGTCCGGCGTTTTCAATAACCCGGTAAAGAAACTCACCCGGATCCTGTGATCTCACTTCATTATCGCCGGCCTGATACCCGGAATTGTATTGCAACTTGCTTAACCCCATCATAGATATTTTTATTGCTATTCTTCTATTCTTCCTTCATGCCTTAACGTCTTCACGCCGTTATCCCAAAATACATTATCACTTCACCGGTCCCGTTTCAGAGGGATCAATAAAGTGTATAAATCAGTTGACTATAAAAAAGCGTTTATGCTTTTTATCAAAAACAAAGTTTAATAGTAACAGGCTGAAAATTGTTACCTTACTGTGAATAACTTTTTTCGACGGACTTAAAAAAAAAGTTACATTTGAACAATACTTTTTTGCTCCGGCAAAAGTTATAACTACTGTGAAAGAGTACACTGATATTGAGATCATTGATTGTCTGCGCAACCGCCAGAGTTATGTGGTGCATTATTTATCGGACAGGTATCTGCCAATGATACGGCTTATGGTCACTCAGCTTGGCGGCAATCCGGAAGATGCAAAGGATATTTTCCAGGAAGGTCTTATGATAATGCTTGAAAAGATTGATAACAAGGAGTTTGCACTTACATGTAAATTCAAGACATTCCTTTATTGCGTATGCGAAAACCTCTGGAAATCAATTATTGCGAAACGGCAGGCAGCAGTAAATTACTTTGCCAGAAGGCCGGAACCTGACGACGAAAAGGATTTCACCGAAGTGATGGATAATGACTTGTGCAGGGAAATATTCTTAAGTGTATTCAATACACTTGACCCTGTCGGTAAAAATATCCTGAAGCTGTACTGGGAAGAGGTATCACCGCAGGAGATAGCCGACAGGCTTGGATATTCCTATGGTTATGTAAGGAAGAAGAAATGTGAGGCACAGGCTGAACTGACAGAGAAAGTGAAGAAACATCCGGATTATAAGAGGATAGTTGACCCGGAAATTGTGGCCAAAAGGGTGGTGTGTTAGGTTGCGGGGTACGAGGTTGAAGGCAAAAGTAAAAAGGTAAAAGTAAAAGGTAACCAGCAACAAGCAACAAATGAAAGGACAGGATAAATATAATAACCATAATTCCGGTAATGTAACAAGGCGTAATTCTTGGGATGATCCTGATTTTGAGATGCTTCTGTCTCCCGGAGATTCTGTTCTGTTTGGAAAAATAAGTGATTATATGAAAGGGTTATCCGATATAGAGGATGTAAAAAGCGATCGTGCTTACTCCGTTACAAACGAGGAAGTCAAGGTTATGATTTCAGATTATCAGGAAAACACTATACCGAATAAGGATAATGAAAAATTCATCCGTGACAGCCTTGCAGAAGAAACACCGGAAGAGAAGTTAAAAAATGAGATCGGTCAGATAAATTATGAGATAAGCCATAGCAACCTGAATGATATTTCCTCGGAGTGGGTTAAAGAGTGGCACGAAAAGAGACAGAGGAATAGTAACAAAGACGTGAAAACAGAGGAAATCCGTAATTTTATTACCGGCTCGCTTGAACAGGAGGAGATTAGCGCTGAAATAAGATCAGATGACAACAATAAGAGTGGATTGAGCAAATCTCTGATTACCCGGTATACTTCATTGGCAGCTGCCGCCATCATCGGCGCTGTTTTACTGATAAGGTCGCTTCTCCCCTCCGACGATCCTCAAAAGATATTCAGTAAATATTATGAACCATTCAAGGCAGTTTCTTCTATAACCCGCAGCACAGGCGCCAGTGAGAGTGAAAGCTTTACCAAAGCTATCGGCAGCTATAAGGCAGGCGATTACAAGACTGCAGCCGCCGGATTTTCTGAAGCAATGCCTAACGGGTCAGAATCTTATTCTGCCGGTTTTTTCCTGGGTATCACTGAGATTGAACTTGGAAATTATAACAAAGCCATTGATCTGCTTGGCGGAGTTGTAAACCTGAAAGGTGAGTATACAAAAGAGGCAATCTGGTATCTCGGACTTGCTTATATTAAATCAGGTAATAAGATTAAAGCTTCGGAATGTTTTGAGCTTCTTGCCAGGTCATCTGGCTTTTACAGTGACCGCTCGGAAAAGATCCTGCGTCGCCTGAGATAGAAAATCAGGATTCCGCCAATAATTATCACACTTAAAGTTATAATAATTAATACCGGAGTGTCAAAACGATGTGCTATTGGTGCATTATCTCCGAGGACTTCGTATGCTGCCCAGAAATAAGGACTGGTATATGCAGGCGGACATGTCTTTAAGTATTCGAGCTTGGCAAGACGCATGGCCTCATTCTTCTGCTTACCCTTTGAGAGATTATAATAGAATTTCGTAATTATTGCCGCGCTTACCTCATCGTTAACCTCCCATGCAGTTCTGATCACAGATGACGCACCTGAAAGAATGAATCCGCGGGCAAGACTCATCAGTCCCTCGCCATGATACAAAGTGCCTGTGCCCGAGTTACAGGCGCTCAGAACGACCATAGGCGACTTCATCCTTGTAAGGCTGATCTCATAATTATAGAGCCTGCCATCTTCAAGGGTATCGTTTTGAGTATCAAACAACAGGTAAGAGTATCTCGAATTTGTGGAATCAGATATGGAGTGCATGGCAAGGTGAAATGCAGCGGGTTCCTGTAATGCAAGCCTGAAGTTGCTTTCGGTTGCCTGGTTACCGATAAATTTATCGCCCCTGAACCACCTGTAAATAGATTCGATCTCATTAACAGCACCATCAAGAACGTTAAGGGTCATAGCTGATCTGTTATCATCAATGTAATCGGGTCTGAAAGATAACACCTCCTCCCCTTTCCGCGTCCGAAGGCTTTTACTGAAACTCAGTGATGAAGAGTAAGAGTATGAGACCGAATAATCATTAAGGAGGTAATGAAGGCCTTCATAATCTGCCTGATCTGGTCCAGGCTTATTTACAAGCAATGCATCAAAGGGCAGCCAGGCTATTTCTTCATCAGGAATTATGATAAGCTTATTACCGGCAATAAGGGCCCGGACCGGCTTCAGCAGGTTTTCATACATATAGGCCAGAGCGCCGGTAAACTCAGCGAAGTTTATACCTGAGGGATGCTGAAAGGAATTTCTGATTATCCCGGCATTTTTTGCAAAAAGTGAATCGAGACTGGTCTCCCGGAATTCAAAATCGTCTTTTGTGATCACAAGGGTATAAAGTTCCCTTTTTCCCTCTTTGTATTGATTTGAAAGCAGGTAATCAACTATTGTTTCATCCCGGTGAAGGTGTTCTTGTATTCCGGACAGCACGAAAGGCTCGATTTTCTGTAGAGGTTCATAGTATTCCGGGAACTCTCTGTTTATTTGATCTGTTATTTCTTCCTTTTCGCGGTTCATGTCAAAAAGGGCGTCTTTCCAGAGTGAGATCCTGATGCTGTCGGGACTGGTTTTTCGGGATTCCTCAATTATAAGATTATTATAGGCAGCTATATTGCCGCTCAGCCTGTTCTGCTTTTCTCTTGTAGTGTCGCGGATCGCTGCCGAATACAGCAGATCATTTTCGGTGATCTCATTCCGGAGCACGGCGGATTTAGCTTTCTGGACAATGCTGTATATTTTCGTTTTCACCGCAATGTCACCGGTCAGTGAATATAATGTACTTGCAATGTGAACAGCAAACAGATAGGTTTCCTTCTCTTTATCAGAAAGATAAATACGGCTATCTTCTGTAAGATAATTATTTCTGATGTTGTCGATCAGGTGGAGGGCAAGTTCAATTGTCTCGAGACTTTTAATTATTGTTTTAAATTTTAAAGCTTTGTCGTTCTGCTCATTTGCAAAGAGTTCAAGGGCACGGGCTTTGCTTTTAAGGTTATCGAGAAGCCTTATATCGAAAAGCGAAGAATCGACTGACGGATTTGAATAGATATCATTATTGCTGAAATCATTTACAACAGCTATCAGGGATCTCTGATAGAACTCCAATGCTCTCCCGTAATCCGCCTGAGCCAGGTAATCATCACCCAGATGCTTCCAGGATAACGCAACAAAAGTATGTTTTTCTCCATAGTTCTTCAGACAGATGGATAATGCTTTACTGTGGGCTTCCAGAGCTTCGGCATTTCTTCGCTCAGAACGCAAAAAGAGACCATAATCAAAATAAACTTCGGCCATTCTGAAATAATCATTGCCATGCTCTGTTTTAAAGCTTGAAATGCTCTTCAGATAGAATTCTTCAGCTTTTAACAGGTTTTCAGTTTTACCATAAGTTTTAGCAAGATTAAGATATACGAGTGCAATGCCAGTAAGTTTTTTTCCCAATTTCAGACCGGCACTCAGGTTAAGATATCTAAGGGCAGTTGTACATTCTCCGATCTCGTAATAAACTATTCCTAAATTCAGGTAGGCTGAAGAAATATTCTGTAGTACGCTTCTATCAGGATTTTTAATTCCGGTAAAAATCCTGATCCCCTTTTCAAAATACTCTATAGCAGAGGAATAAGATTTTTGAAAACCATAAATTATAGCCTTATTAACATAAATATTACCTATTGAAACTGAAGCAGTTTGCTTATTACTTATTAAGGTTTCTGCTTTATCATAATATTCCAGAGCATTTTTATATTTTCCAAGTGATGAATTTGTTGCTCCGAGATTATTATATATTGCTACTTTGTATCCTTCAGATAATGAATCTTTTGAATTTAGAATAAGTAATAAATTCTTTTCCGCACTGACCAGATCACCTGTTTCGTAGAGTTTTAAGAATCTTTGAAAAAGTATATTTACATCCTCGTTTTGAGCTTTTGAAAAAACTAAAAAAGCAGAATGAAAAGTGAAAACAATCAATAAGAACTTCTTTTTCAATTCAGAGAAGCTATAAAAAATCTTTCTATTCAGAATATTTGAGGAAAATTAACAAAAAAAGAGATTTGATGAGAATAAAAGAGCATCCCCTTTTTGAGGAATGCTCTTTTAAATGGAGAAGAATTAGTCCTTTACTGATTAGCCATTGGTTGGAGGAATGATAATTATTGGTTCACTACCGTTTCCTTCTCCATCGCCGCCTCTTACATGGTTCATTGCATGCAGATCAAGTATTTCATCTTTTGAGAATTGTGAAATCAACTCATCAAAATTTCTTTTTGTCGTTGTTGTTGTGTCTACTCTTTTC